>Ga0310691_10000438_pt1 | contig 79510 bp, 73 predicted proteins | sample 176DNAGHGlowgp2_FD_203887 | JGI IMG/M metagenome (GOLD analysis project Ga0310691, IMG submission 203887) | Sheep rumen microbial communities from Palmerston North, Manawatu-Wanganui, New Zealand - 1766 DNA GHGlow gp2 (v2) (version 2) | ecosystem: Host-associated > Mammals > Digestive system >...
TACGGGAGGCATTTTATGTCTTAAGGAAATTATTTTCGAAGGGACAGGGAGACTTGAAAATCGAATATCAGACAACCGGACGGTTTATTACCTAAAATTTCCTGTGCAAAAATGGGGCAAAGTCAAACAAACCTCCCGGAACAGAGCGTTTTTTGTAGAATTTGACTACCCACTCGTCAGAACATCCGTGCTAAAATAAATCTAGTAGTATATACCATAATTCGATATTTACAAATAGTTTTTTCATAAATTGTATAAATATTTTTTAGAAATTCTAAGGAAGGCAGGTTCGTATGGGCTTTAAGATTGGCGACAACATAGTTTATGCAGGCAGCGGTGTTTGCCAGATAGACGATATAAAAGACATAAGTTTTTTCAAAGAGAAACCTCAGAAATACTATGTTCTCAAGCCCCTCTTTGTAACAAGATCCCAGTATGTATACGTGCCTTACGATAATGAGGCACAGGTAAGCAGGATCAGACCTGTCGCTTCAAAGAAGGAAGCAATAGCTCTGATCGATAAGCTTCCCATCGATAACTGCAGCTGGATCGAGGACCGTAATGAGCGCAAGGCTACTTTTACGGACATCATAGTTAACGGCAGCAGGGAGGATATCGTCGGACTGATCTACCTGATCAACAGGCATGCCGAGAAGCTCTCGAAGGAAGGCAAGCATCTGAATGCCCAGGATGAGCGTGCGCTGATCGATGCCAGGAACAGGATGAATAACGAGATCGCCGTTGCTCTCAACATGGAACCGGACAGCGTAGTTGAGCTGATACATGAAAAGACCGGACTGGAAGATTTCGCTTAAACCTATTTGTTCGGTATTAGTTATTGCAATATGCAAAAAGGTGTGATTTAATAACCGCAGTTTAAATTAAGGAGTGTCCTTATGAAGACTGCGGTTTTCTTTTATGCGTATAGCTACTATTACTACTTTAGGGAGAAGAACTAAAGCGGCTTTTGCATAGCGCATAGAAAACCAAAGATTTGATTTGAGTTGAATAACGCTGCAGGGTACGCAATATGAACCCGCAGCGTTTTTTATTCAAGTCAGACCGGATCGCAAAAGGACAAAATAAAATAACAGGTACGAAGGATACCTTACAAAGGAGAAAAGAACATGATTGCAGTACTGAAGAACACAGCAACAAGAGAACAGATTTCAAGCCTTATCGCATGGTTTGAGGACAAGGGCCTTAAGGTCAACGAGTCAAAGGGAGAGTATTGCACGGTTCTCGGCCTCATCGGCGACACATCCACAGTCGACATCGACATGCTCCAGGGTCTGGACATCATCGAAAAGGTAACCAGAGTATCTGAGACATTTAAGAAGGCAAACAGAAAGTTCCATCCGGAAGATACGATCGTTGACATAAACGGTGTAAAGATCGGCGGCGGCAATTTCGCAGTCATCGCAGGCCCCTGCTCAGTTGAGAGCGAGGAGCAGATCATGAGCGCTGCAAGAGCAGTTAAGGCGTGCGGCGCAACGATCTTAAGAGGAGGCGCTTTCAAGCCCAGAACATCACCTTACGATTTCCAGGGACTTCACGAGGAAGGCATCAGGCTTCTCCTTGAGGCAAAGAAGGAAACAGGACTTCCGATATGCTCCGAGATCATGAGCCCTGAGCAGATCCCGGTTTTCGAAGACGTTGATTTCCTTCAGGTCGGTGCAAGAAACATGCAGAACTTCGACCTTTTAAAGGCACTTGGTAAGACAGGCAAGCCGATCCTTTTGAAGAGAGGACTTTCTGCTACTATCAAGGAGCTCCTCATGAGCGCCGAGTACATCATGAGCGAGGGCAACCCGAACGTCGTCCTCTGCGAGAGAGGTATCAGAACATATGAGACTTACACGAGAAATACTTTCGACGTAAGCGCCATCTCAGTTTTGAAGCAGATCACACACCTTCCTGTCGTAGGTGACCCTTCGCATGCCACAGGTAAGGCAAACCTCATCAAGCCGATGTCCATGGCTGCCGTTGTATCAGGCGCGGATGCTCTCGAGATCGAAGTTCACTGCAATCCCGAGAAGGCTCTCTCTGATGCGGCTCAGCAGCTCACACCATCACAGTTCACTGAGGTCATGGAAGCCATCAATAAGGCAAGAAGCATTATGTAATCAATTGACGCTGATCTGTGTCAGCGTCTTTTTTATCAATTCAAAAATAAGCTCTAAAAGGAAGTGCAATTTAAAATGAAGATAACAGTCGGCGTAGTCGGATTAGGTCTTATCGGTGCCTCATTCGCAAAGGCTTACAAGGAAAATGAAGAGGAAGCAACAGTTTACGGCTGGAACCGTACGAAGAGCGTTACTCAGATGGCTCAGATGCAGGGTATTATTGACGGTGAACTGACAGATGAGAATCTCGGTAAATGCGATCTCGTAATCCTCTCGCTCTATCCCGAAGCCACCATCGAGTGGATGGAAAACCACAAGGAGCACTTCAATAAAGAGGGCATGGTAATTGATGCGTGCGGTACCAAGAGACTTGTTTGCGAGAAAGGTTTTGAACTCGCAAAAGAGAACGGATTCCTTTTCGTAGGATGCCACCCGATGGCAGGAACGAAGTTCTCCGGCATGAGTCACGCAAGAGGCGACATGTATTTCGGTGCTCCTATGGTAGTCGTACCTCCGGTATTCGATAACATGTTCCTGTTAGACAGGGTAAAGAATCTTCTCGCACCCTGCGGTTTCGGAAGCTTCCATCTCTCACACGCTGACGAACATGACAAGATGATCGCTTTTACTTCACAGATGGCGCACCTTGTTTCCAATGCATACATCAAGAGTCCTTCTGCCAGGAACCATAAGGGTTTCTCTGCAGGTTCATACAAGGACATGACAAGAGTCGCATGGCTCAACCCCACGATGTGGACGCAGCTGTTCCTTGAGAACAAGGACAATCTTATCTTTGAGATCGACCATCTCCAGGAGGAGCTTGCAAAGTACAGACAGGCTCTAGTTGATGAAGATTTCGACGGACTCCGTGACCTGCTTGATGAGGGCAGAAAGATCAAGGAGGAGGTAGACGGCATATGATGACTGTCAATGTCCGCGCTTCAAAAGAATATAACGTTGAGATCGGCGACGGCATTATTTCCAGGCTCGGTGAGATGACGAAGGCCGTATGCCCCAAGGCGATAAAAGCCCTGATCGTATCTGAGACCAATGTTGCCGCACTCTATCTTGATACCATAAAGGCACAGCTCGAAGGCGCTGGACTTGAAGTTGCAACTTATGTTTTCGAGGCCGGCGAGAAGAGCAAGAACATAAATGAGATTGCCGGCATGTGGAATAAAATGGCCGAAGCCGGATTTACCAGGACTGACATCGTGGTCGGTCTGGGCGGCGGCGTTACGACCGATATGGCAGGCTTTGCGGCAGCGACATTCCTTCGCGGAATAGATGTCATCCAGGTGCCGACATCACTCCTTGCGATGGTCGATGCATCGGTCGGAGGCAAGACCGGAATCGACATCCCGATGGGCAAGAACCAGGTAGGCGCATTCTGGCAGCCGAACCTCGTTCTGGAAGATACATCATTCCTCAAGACACTCCCTGATGACGTATTCACCGAGGGCATGGGCGAGGTCACAAAATATGCGTTCATCATGGATGAGAAGCTTATGGACCTTCTCGAAAAGCAGAACGGCAACATAAGAGACGATGCCGCTGTTCTAGAGAATGTCATCGGCATGTGCGTATCAGACAAGGCGGAGATCATCAATGAAGATGAGACAGATAACGGCCGACGTCAGATCTTGAACTTCGGCCACACCGCAGGTCACGTGATCGAGCGCGACAGCGGCTTTACAAAGCCTCACGGAATCTGCGTTGCAAAAGGCATGGGAATCTTCATGGATGCATGCGTAAAAGCGGGCACGTTAAGTGCTGAGGACGCAAAGCGGATGAAGGACCTTCTTGCGATGTATAAGCTTCCGGCAAGTGATGAGATCACAGCAGAAGACATCGTAAAGGGCGCGATGAATGACAAGAAAAAGCGCGGTAATACTTTATCGGTTATACTTGTAAATAAGATCGGCAAGGCCGAGATAAAAAAGATGACAGCAGAGGAGTTCCTTAAGTTTTTGTCCGTATGAGAATCTCAGCTAAAAATCTTAATCTTGATATCAAAGCACCGCTTTCAAAGTCGGTCTACCACAGGGAGCTCATTGTAAACTTCATCTTAGGCGCGCGCGGTGATTATCTTAATGAATCACCCGATGACAATGATGACATCAGGGCTACCAAAGCATGCCTCCGCGCACTTGAAGAAATTGATACGGAGACTTTGATTCTTAACTGCAACGAGAGCGGATCAACACTTCGTTTCATGATCCCCGTTGCGCTCGCAGCAAAGTCTGATGCAAACAGGAAACTCATATTCAAAACAAAGGGAAGACTTATCGACAGACCGATCGAAGAACTGTCTGACTGTCTTAAACCTTTTGGCGTTGTTATCAGCAAAGACAAGGAGAATAACGAGATAACCGTTACGGGAAACATAGAGCCCGGTCGATATGTAATAGACGGCAGTGTTTCTTCACAGTACATCTCAGGACTCCTCATGGCGCTCTCGTGCTTTGATAAGGAATCTGCTGTTGAAGTAACGGGCGGCATCGCATCAGTTCACTATATCGAACTTACTGTTGCCGCACTTGCCAAGTACGGCATTAATGTTGAAAGAGACGGCGATACTTTCAAGGTTCCGGGAAAGCCTTCTGGAATAAAACTGCCGGACGGAAACTTCGAAGTGGAAGGCGACTGGAGCAACGGAGCGTTCCTGCTCTGTTTGGGAAGCCTTATCCACGGAGGCTCTGCAAAGGTTACGGGTCTTAACATGGAATCAGTCCAGGGTGACCGCGAGATAATGCATTTCTTAAGGCTTGCCGGGATTACGTTTCTTGCTGAAGGTGATACGGTTTTCGTGCAGGACAGCAGATTCAATCCTGTAAGAAAACTTCTTGAGATGGACTGCAGCGACATCCCCGACATCGTTCCGTACATGGCGGTTCTGGGCGCTTTCAGGGCTGATAAGACGGTCCTCAAGGGCATAAAGAGGCTTCGCATAAAAGAGTCCGACAGGGCAAAGGCGATCACCGACATGCTCACTGCTATCGGTGCAAATGTAACGCTCGAAGAGGACACTATTACGATAGAATATATAAATAAGGTCGCTTCCGACATCGTGCTCACTTCGTCGGGCGATCACAGAATGGCAATGGCCGCAGTGCTCTGCGCCGCAGCCACGGGCAAGGATATCGAACTGGATAATATCGACTGCCTTGATAAATCCTTTCCTGAGTTCAGGAAAGTCTTACTGAAGGAGATGACCGTATGAATTCAAGCAGCACATATCAGGGCGATGCACTGGACATCATGATCTACGGTGAGTCTCACAGCGAGGCTATCGGAGTCTACATCAACGGACTTCCCTCAGATGTTAAGCCCGATGCGGCAAAGACTGCCGCTTTCATGGCAAGGCGCGCGCCCGGAAAGAATGCCTGGTCCACACCGCGAAAAGAACCCGACGAGGTTATTTTCGAGCGCAACGGTACGATGCTTCACGGCTACATCATCAACACAAATACAAAACCTAAGGACTATGCTTCGATCCTTAACTGCCCCAGGCCGTCACATGCTGACTATGCGGCAACACTTCTCTACGGAGACGAGGCTTCAAAAACAGGCGGCGGAATATTCTCCGGACGCATGACAGCGCCTCTCTGCATCGCAGGTTCGATCGCACTTCAGGAGCTGGGCAAAAGAGGCATCCAGATCAGCGCGCACCTCAAGAAAGTCGGCGGCGTAAGCGACGACTCCTACTTCGATCACGGTGTTAACGACGAAGAATTCAGGAACAGACTTTCCGTCGTCGAGAACAAGGAATTCCCTGTAGTTGACGATGCAAAGGGCGAAGAGATGAAGGCAAAGATCGAAGAAGCGAGGCTGGAAGGCGACTCAGTAGGAGGCATCATCGAGTGTGTCGTCTATGGTTATCCGGAAGGAATCGGAGGTCCTATCTTTGACGGCATCGAAGCAAAGCTTGCTCAGATCCTTTATGCCATTCCCGCAGTTAAGGGCGTTGAATTCGGCAACGGATTTGAAGGTTCAGATCTTAAGGGTTCAGAAAATAATGATGCATTCGTTTACGATGACGAAGGCAATCTTACTTTAAAGACAAATCACAGCGGCGGCATACAGGGCGGCATCAGCTTAGGCGATGTAGCGCCGATCGTTTTCGACGTGGCATTAAAGCCGACACCGTCTATCTCAAAAACACAGGAGACCGTTGACATCGCCGCACATAAGAACACGACTATAAGCATTGAAGGCAGACACGATCCGTGCGTTGCACCACGCGCCGTTCCGGTCGTTGAAGCCGCAGCTGCAATCGCACTTTACGACCTGCTTCTTGTATCAATGTAACGGAGGATAATGCCATGAGCGAGAGACCTGACTTAAACGAACTCAGAGGAAAGCTGGACGACATCGATAACAGCATCCTGGATCTTTTCGAAGAGAGGATCGCGACATGCCGTGAGATCGGAAACATCAAGCGCGAAACCGGCACTGATGTTTACGTTCCCGCAAGAGAAGAAGAGAAGCTTCAGAAGGTAAAGGAACTCGCAGGTTTTGAGAGCAGACCTTATGTTGAGACGCTCTTCAAGACACTGATGGACCTTTCCAAAGACCACCAGCGTCTTCCCGCATTCGGCGTTCTCGGAAGAACTCTTGCACATACATATTCACCTGAGATCCACAGTCTTTTCGACTCATCTTATTCTTATTCCGTAATCGAGCGTGAGCCCGAAGAACTGGATGCACTGTTCTCAAACGGCGTGTTCAAGGGCTTTAATGTAACCATCCCTTACAAGAAGGATGCCTGCGCAAGATGCGATGAGCTTGACGATGCATCAAGAACGACGGGCAGCGTTAACACCGTTGTTTTCGAAGACGGCAAGGTAAAAGGATGGAACACCGACTACTTCGGATTTATCTACATGCTCCACAGAAAGGGCATCTCCGTAAGCGGCAAGAAGGTCCTCGTGCTCGGCACGGGCGGCGCTGCTTCCGCTGTTTTCTACGCGCTCGATACTTTAGGCGCAGCAGAAATCTATAAGTGCGACCTTGAGACTGAGATCAATTATTCCAATGTTTACGACAGGGCAGGCGACGCGCAGGTCATCGTAAACTGCACACCTGTCGGCATGTTCCCGAAGGTCGATAACAGACTCCTGGACCTCACGAAGTTCGCTTCGCTCGAAGCCTGCGCCGACGTGGTTTACAACCCTTCAAGAACGAGATTCCTGCAGGACGCAGAAGAACTCGGCCTTAAGACATGCGGCGGACTTGCGATGCTCGTTGCACAGGCATATAAGTCTTCTCGTATTTTCGCAGGCGACATCGAGGGCGCATCAGCTCTCGGCAATCCCGACAAGAGCATTCCTTCAGAGGCTGAAGAAGCAATCGAGAAGGTCATCAGGATCCTCGAAAACCGCATGAAGAACATCACCATCATCGGCATGCCCGGTTCAGGCAAGTCGCTCCTCGCAAGAAACATCGCTAAGACAACAGGCCGTACTCTCGTAGACCTCGACATAGCGTTTGCTGAAAAGTTCGGACAGACACCTGCTGAAGTTCTTTCAGGTCCGGGCGAAGACGTTTTCAGAGAAATGGAATGCGAGATCGCTGCAGAATTTCTGCCCCAGAGCGGACTCGTAATCTCATGTGGCGGCGGCATCGTTACGCGCGACGTCAACAAGTTCTATGTCCGCTGCAACTCCAACGTTTTCTATTTGGAGCGTCCTCTGACCGCGCTTACCGACAAGAACAGACCGATCTCCCAGCTCCACGGAGTCGAGAAGCTCTATTCACAGCGCAAGGACAAGTATGAATCCTGGTGTGACTACAGATTCTACTACGACAGGTTCGAAGAGAAGCAGGACTTCTACGACAAGGCGATCGCCGACATTCTGGGAGCACTGAAGTAATATGAAGATCCTTGTACTTAACGGGCCCAATCTTAACTTTCTCGGCATCAGGGAGCCTGCTATCTACGGCTCTCAGACTTACGACAACCTGATCGCGAAGATCAATGCCCACTGCGAAGAAAAGGGTATAGAAGTGCAGTGTCTCCAGAGCAATCACGAGGGCACACTGATCGACTACATCCAGCAGGCATACTTCGATAAGGTCGACGGAATCGTAATCAATCCGGGCGGATATACCCACACATCCGTTGCAATCCTAGATGCTTTGAAAGCCGTCTCGATCCCGACGGTTGAAGTGCACATTTCCAAGGTTGATGAGCGCGAGCCCTTCCGCCAGATCTCCTATGTCTCCTATTACGCCTCGAAAACCATTATCGGCAAGGGACTTGACGGTTACATAGAAGCAATCGATTTTCTTGCGGAAGGCACGAACTGACTTTTACTGACATAACGGAAATCAATCACGGCAGGGCTTATCACTCTGCCGTACTTTTTTAAGCAAGTGTTCCTGTATTGTGATATTATTTATGAGTTAAAAAGATATAGGAGGATAGAAAAATGGCTAACTTTTGTCCTAACTGCGGCAACCCTATCAGAGAAGGCGCCGCATTCTGCGCAAATTGTGGAACAAAGATAGCATCACCCGTTGCAGCTCCCGCAGCACCTGCTCCTGTAGCAGCACCAGTAGAGCCCGCACCGGTTGTTGAACCCGTAGTTGAAGCAGCTCCTGTAGCTGAACCTGCACCTGTAGTTGAACCGGCACCCGTTGCAGCACCCGTTGCTGAACCTGCACCTGTTGCAGCACCCGTTGCTGAACCTGCTCCTGTAGCAGCACCCGTCGAGGCAGCTCCAGTTGCGCCTGTTGCTGAGCCCGTTCCGGTTGCAGCTCCTGTCGCAGCAGCAGTAGCACCCGCTCCCGTTGCAGCACCTGTAGATGCAGCTCCCGCAGCACCCGCTGCACAGCCTGCACCCGCAACAGTTTCTTCTGAACCCATGCCTTTCGAGGCACCTTCAGGTCCTGTCCAGACAGCACCTGTTGAGACAGCAGAGACTAAGAACGCTCCCAAGAAGCTGAGCAAGGGCGCGATCATCGGTATCCTTGCAGGTGTCGGCGTTTTAGTTATCGCTCTTATCGCTGTTGGTGTTATCGCGCTTCTTAACGGCGGCTTAGGTCTCGGCGGAACATTTATTGACCGTACAGAGAAGATGGACGTTGTTGACGGCAGCATCAAGAAGGATAAGTACGCTATCTACGATGAAGACTTCAACGATTACATCGTTGAGGCAAGATGGTGGGACTATGACTCCACAATGGATAAGCCCGGCGTCTACAGTGTTGATACAGAGACTCTCGCTTTCTCCATCGAAGTAAACGAGGACGCTGAAGATGAGATCTACTATGCTTACTACTACAGCAAGGATAAGGAGTTCGATAAGGATGACCTTTCAAAGCCTTTGCTCAGCGACAATATCTCACCTGTAGAATATGGTGACGGCAGAGCTTTCTATGACGTAAATTGCGACAAGAAGATCCAGAAGGGTTACTACGTTGTTGTTGTTGCTGCTGATGAAAAGAGCATCAACAAGCCTTACATAGTAGCTTACGCAGAAGTTAAGTAAGACCGGTTACATAACATTTTCGAGAGGCTGTCTCATACGGGACAGTCTCTTTTATTGCCATGCCAAACGCCCGTCTTTTCTGCCCCGGCACAACGACTCGAATAAATATACCAAAAAGTTCTTTTTTCGAGAATTTGGACTATTAAATCGCGAAAAAATATACCAAAACGTTTTGTTTTCGAGAAATTGGTATATTAAAAAACCCCCGGAAAATCCAGGGGCACAAGAACTCAAATTAACTGATCCTTAAGGATGAGGATAACCAAGTGCATCGAGGAAATCGTTTACTTCTTTCTCGATCGTGAGGTCGTAGTCGCTTGAGATAGCAACGATAACTGTGTCGCCCTTGAGGTAGATTGCATCGTGGTAAGGTGTGTATGTGCCTGCGATGTTGTCATCATATCTGCCGTCGATGAGAACATAAGCAGTGTTGCTTCCTACTTCGTGGCTACTGATACCGGAGAAGTTCTTGTTGTCGAAAAGTCCTTCGTAATCAGCATAGTAGAAGTCGAAGAGAGCCTTAGCTGTTGCTTCGTCTACGCACTTTGTGTAGCTGTACTGGTTTTCCTTGTCGGAAGTTGCATCGATGTTGATGATAACTTCGAAATCAGTGCTGTCACCTGTGAATGAGAAGCTTGTGTCTGTCATAACGTCGAGGTAAGATTCGTCAACGCCGATCTTCTCAAGTGCTGCTGTGAAATCTGCGTCATCAATGTCAGCCTGAGCTGCCATGTCTACCTTGGGTTCGTGTGTGACACCTGCGCATCCTGCGAAAAGCATTGCTGCTGCAAGGAAAGAAGCGCCGGTTGCCATAAGTTTAGAAGTATTCATAAATGTCCCTTTCCTTTCGTTTTTCAAAACAAAGAGAACTATATCACAAAACACATATATAAGAAATATTAAAGTTGTTATATTCCTCGCTTCGCTCGGATATACTGCTTATCTTGCAACCCTTGCAAGCAAGTTGCTCGATTGCGTGTTATAATCTACCGACGAGTAATAAGGTATTAAGGAATATATGAGGTGTATATAAATGAAAAAGACGGGATTTAGGAAGAGCCTGATCGCAGCTGCGCTTGTGGCTGCTCTGGTCCTTGCCGGAACAGGATGCAAAGGAAAACAGCTTAATTCAAGTGAACCTTCAGCAAATGCAAGCGCGCAGGGAACAGTTGATCCGATGTCTTTTACGGCTATCGATGCAAAGTTCCGTGATTACACTTTCGGTATTAACGAATTTATGAGAGAGCATTCTGCGGAAGCAACGCAGAAAAAGGTTACGGGCGCTACCCCAAATGGAGTTGCCGCTAACTGCACATATACTGTTTCACCTGACGGAAAGTATGAATCACTCCAGATGGAGAAGAGACTTGAAAACGGTGTACAGGTTGATGAATATTTCAATCTCGGCGATTCGGTTTTCGTTGCGCGTACAACGATTTACGATGACGGCAACTACGATCCGGTGGACAAGTACTATATCATAGACGGCGGTCTGTATAAGGTTGACACCTTGGCTGAGACGGTTACCAAAGTCGCTGATATCAATACCGATGAGGGAAATCAGGCTAAGGCTGATCTCGATCTTTATTATTCTTTCGACGAGATAAAAGCAATCTATGGCTAAGGATTCTTCTGTTACAGAGCAGGGAAGTTTTCGAGGTTACACTATAGGGGAGGGCGTTAAGGACGGTCTCCCTATCGGTTTAGGATACCTTTCAGTATCGTTCACTTTCGGAATCCTTGCTGTATCCAAAGGACTTTCGTGGCTTCAGGCAAGTATAATCTCGCTTACTAACATCACATCCGCAGGCCAGGTTGCAGGACTAGGCATCATGACTGCCGGTGGCGGCATCCTTGCCATGATCATCTCGCAGATAGTCATCAATCTCCGCTATTCGCTGATGGGCATCGCGCTCTCTCAGAAGGCCGACAAGACCATGACGCCTCTTTTGAGGATCATTCTGGCTTACGGTATTACGGATGAGATCTTTGGTGTCGCAGTCAGCAAGAAGCACGAGTTCGGCGCCAGGTATTTCTTCGGACTTACGATACTGCCGGTAATAGGTTGGGTCGCAGGCACGACGATCGGTGCGATACTGGGCCGTGTATTCCCGGATTTCCTGACAAATGCGCTTGCCATCGGCATCTACGGGATGTTCGTATCTATCGTTCTGCCAAAGGCAAAGCACGACAAGGTAATCCTGTCCGGCTCGCTGATCTCCTGCATTATATCCTGCGTATTCTTTTTCACGCCCGTTCTGGCGCAAAACGTATCCGGCGGCTTTGCGATAATCATTGCTGCAGTTGTATCCGCGCTCATCGTTGTTTTCTTAAGGAAGCCCCTGGCAGGGAAGGCCGGCGTGGTAACAGGAATTCTCGCGGGAGTATTTCTTATCGCGATAATTATATTCATAGGTCCGTTCCACAAGGAAGAGTCATCCGCTGTGGCTGCCGGCGTTTCTGCAGGTCAGCTCGACAACAAAGTTTTCATCCCGCTTCTGATAGTTATGGCGCTCACGACTTATCTCGTGCGCATGATCCCTTTCGTGCTGTTCCGCAAAAAGCTCGAAAAGCCTGCAGTTAAGGCGTTTTTCGACTACATTCCTTATACGGTATTGTCCGCCATGACGTTCCCTGCGATCCTCTATGCGACGGGTTCATATATCTCGGCGCTTATCGGATTCGTTGTATCGCTCTTTTTGGGATTTTTCGAAAAGTCGCTCCTGACCGTTGCAATCGGCGCCTGTGTTGCATCGCTAGTTTCCAGCGTAATAATGATGTATATCTGAATCCCCCGTCTGTAAAATGACGTTTTTCGCTGATGAATACGGCAACAGTATGGCTATAGCCGTATTGTTTGCCGTATTCGGGAGCGTGATCAAAAATCTTTTGGGCAATCCGAAAACTGATATCAAATAAAAAGACTGTCTCAACGTCATGAGACAGTCCCGGAATTCTGGAGCCCCCATCCGGATTTGAACCGGAGACCTCATCCTTACCATGGATGCGCTCTACCTACTGAGCTATAGGGGCAAGTCAAAGCCTATGAAGTATAACACAGTAAATGTGCCTTGACAATAAATCGCGAGCCCATGGCGCCTTTTATTGTTGACAACGGCACCCAAAGATTATACAATCATTGAGCCTTAATAAAGCACACGGAGAAGTCGCCTAGCCTGGTCGAGGGCGCACGACTGGAAATCGTGTAAACCCCAAAAGGGTTTCGAGAGTTCGAATCTCTCCTTCTCCGCCAGATAACGAACCCCGTAAACCATGCGTTTACGGGGTTTTCAAATTCTTTAGGTTATCTTGTTATGAATTCTAAATCCGGCAGGCATTCGATATGGATATCCGGCAGATTCAATGCGTCGATTTCAGGCTCATAACTGGTGTGAAGGATGACGTATCCGGGTTTGGCTGTTTTTTCCGTAGATGCCAGCGCATCCGGAGTATTAAAAACCTCCCAAATATATTTGCAGCCTCTGACATCAACCTCTTTTTAGATTACAGAGGGGTTATGTTTCCGCCTCTCGAAAACGCCGTACGTAAAACGTACAGTAAAACACCATGGCTACTGTACGAAATACGTATTTTCGAGCTGAAATACGTAAATCGTACAGTAATTAAGGCAATTTACTGTATGTTTTACGTACGCGAGTCTTGCCCGACCGCACTATCTGCTCTCTTATTCACGTAATGCATGACCATGTGAGCGGCCTTGAAGTTTGCGAGCATAAGAAGGATTCCTGAGATAACAAGAGCAACGGCGAAGCTATTCCATTCGATAAACGACGCGCTCTTTACCAGTATCACGATGCTGACCGGCAGGCAGATAAGGCTCGTGATGACGCACGGCACGTATTTCCTTACCACAACTGTCAACCCTATGTGGATGAGAAAGTGTCCTGTCAGTGCCAGGAAGATTCCGTACCACAACGCGAAAACCACCTGACCCGGAAAGTAATACGCAAAAAGGCTCACGCCAAAGAACGGTATGAATTCTTCATAGACCGCGGCCGAGAAACCCATGTGCGTCAAGCCTTTGTACGATTTCAGTATCTTCGGGTAGCGCTCGAACAGCCACCGGTTCTTCGAGTAGAACAGCTCGATCCCGACGATTTCCTCCATATCATGAAAGATGAAAATGATCGGCAGCATCAACAGATATTCCCTCATACTCCATACTCCTTCCACTTGGCCGCCACGCCGCGGTATTTCTCACCTTTTTTCACCACGAAAGGCCTTATTCCAAACGAGAAAACCACTCTGTGAAACATACTCTGCAACGGATACTTTTTGTGCCTGCTGACTGCTCGAAAAAGCTTACGCCCGGCACGTTCAGCAGCTTTCCTAACGCTACCTGAAACACCGCCGTTAAAAGGTGCGTTAACGACTATGTTTCCGGCAAGCCTTCCGCCTGAATAAAGGACCAGATTCTTCAACACCCTGGCTGCATCACGGCTGCCGTAATTCTCACCGGTCGTTACAGTTACGCAGTACTTGCCATTCAGCAATTGCTCGATGACAAAGTGTCCTCTGTCAATCAGCACCTTCATGTAACCGGAAACATTGCTCGCGTATGTCGGTGTTCCGAGAACGAGGCCATCGGCTTCTTCAATAACGCCCGATAGTTTCTCGGCATCGTCATTCATATGACAGTGACCGGTCGTATAGCACGAACAACAACCGCGGCACTGCGACATTGATAGTTCGCTTAAGTTGAAGAACTCAACATCCGCGCCTTGCGCAATCAGATTCCTTTCGAGAGCATGCAAAATGCCTGCAGTAAGGCCGTTTATGCGTGGACTTCCGTTGATAATGACGATCTTCATCGGCGTTCCTTCCCAAAACAAAAATTACACACCTGTGTATTTTGTGCCATACTAATATCAGCGAGATGCAAAATCAACGAATCTGCCGGAAGATACACAAACTCATGCTTTTGTGTCATTTGCTCAAGGAGAAAAACAGTGAACGATTCAAATAACCCGTCTGCCATAAGGTCCAGAAAACAGATAACAGGCGCGCTTTTGTTGCTGATGGAGAAATACCCTTACGAAGAGATCAGCGTAAAGCAGATCGTGCTTGAGACTGACCTGGTAAGAAAGACTTTTTACCGCAATTTTAAATCCAAGGACGACGTGCTCAGGTCGTATATCAGGACGATACTCCGTGATTATTTCGACATAGTAAATAACGCTAAAGGAGATGTGCTCACAACTGTTTTCGAGTTTGCGGATAAGAATAAGAAACTGCTGAAACTGCTCGATAAGAATGACATGATGTATTACGTCCTGCAGGGCATGAACGAGTTTATCCTGTCGGTGAAGTCAGAGCAGAATCCGGAACTGAATCCGTTCTCAAAGCTTTTCGCAGGGCTTGACTCAGACTATCTGATAACGCTAAACATCGGTGGCATCTGGAATGTGATTTCGCTGTGGGTAAGGCGCGGCATGAAGGATGATCCTGAAGAAGTGAAAGCTGCGATAAAGCAGTATCTGGCGAGGATCGGAACAATATAGTTTTGTATTACCTACCAAGTACGGATATAATTATGCACGTTGAAGAACGGCGTAAAGCCACGTTTCAATAATATGGATTAATAAGGAAGACCTTATATGAAAATGCGAAAAATCTTATCAGGCCTTTTGGTGCTTTCAGTCATAGCAACAAGTGCCTGCACGACTCCGACGGTCCAGACTTCTGCCGGAACAGAGACCCCGGCAGGGCAGGTAACACCTGAAACATATGACCTTGCGACTTATGCTTCTATGACTCCCGAAGAGATCTGCCAGACACTGACTTTGGAGCAGAAGGCTGCGCAGATGATCGAACCTACGATCTATAACACCACTGCCGAAGGGATGAAGGACGCCGACTACGGTTCGATTCTTTCCAGAATTGACAACTTCCCGATGCCCACGGCTGAAGAGTGGAGAGCGACCGTAAATGAATATCAGAAATATGCGATACAGGCTGATGCGCCTATTCCTTATGTCTACGGAAACGACAGCCTTCACGGCGTAAACTTCGCGTCCGGATGCGTCATGTTCCCTCACAATATCAACATTGGCGCGGCTCACGATCCAGCACTTACCGAAGAGTATGGAAAGCTTGTCGGAAGTGACATAGTGCACACCGGCATGATCCTTAATTTCTCACCCTGCGTTGCAACAGCAAACGATCCGAGATGGGGAAGAACTTATGAATCCTATTCGTCTGACAGCGCACTCGTAACAGAGATGGCGGTCGCATATTCAAAGGGCCTTTTGTCAGAAGGGATCCTTGTCTGCCCGAAGCACTTCTTCGGTGACGGCATGACTACATTCGGAACAGGTGAGGACAGCAATACGATGCTCCTCGACAGAGGTGATGCAAGACTTACTGAAGAGCAGATCCGGGAGCAGCTCTCGATCTATCAGGCGCTGATCGATGAGGGCGTTCAGGTAATCATGCTCTCGCACTCTTCTCTCAACGGCACGAAGATGCATGAGAACGAGAAGTACATAAGCTATCTCAAAAACGAGATGGGCTTTAACGGAATCGTCCTTTCTGACTGGGATTCGATAATGAACTGCTCAGGTGCCACATACGAGGAGAATGTCGTTCTCGGCGTTAACGCAGGCATCGATATGTTCATGACCGATACTGACCATGAGGCAGTAAGAGGATTCATCATTGCAGCAGTTAATGACGGCCGCATCAGTGAAGACAGGATCAATGACGCGGTTACGAGGATCATCAGAGTTAAGAAGGACGCCGGACTTTTCGAAGATCCGTTCATTGAGAACTTCGATCCTTCTTACGAATACGGCAGCCAGAGATCACACGAGGTTGCAAGACAGCTCGCTGCTGAATCTTTCGTACCTCTTAAGGCCGGCAAAAACATGTACATCGAACCCGGCATGAAGGTCCTTGTCACAGGTCCCGCTGCCGATGACGTCGGCGCGCTTTGCGGCGGTTGGACAAACTGGTGGCAGGGCATGTCAGACAGCGAATTCGGAGAGCACTTCAGGACCGAAGGCCCCTCGATCGTTGAAGCACTAGAAGTGGCAGCAGAAGAAGGCGGTTTTGAGATCACTACTGACAAGTCACAGGTGGATTCATGCGACATGATCCTTCTTTGCGTCGGTGAGATCCCTTATGCAGAATGGTTCGGAGATTCCAACGATCTCTCACTTACCGGTGCGCAGGGCATGCCCCAGAACGCATCAGCGATCAAGTTCGCACAGGACTCCGGCAAGCCCACGGTAACGCTCATCGTAGCAGGCAGAAACGTCATCATCGACGATTACATCGACCAGTGGGATTCCTGCATCATGCTCTATCTTCCCGGTACAGAAGGCGGCAATGCCGTAGCTGATGCTCTCACACAGAAGACACAGCTTACAGGTACTCTTCCGATGCCTTACTATTCATCCGTCGATCAGATCGGTACGGATAAGAACTGGCATGACCCCGGCTGGAATGCACTGCAAGGATAAAGAATAAATGTAACAAATAAGCCACATAGATAAAATAAATGACAAAAAGAATGCGATAAAATATTCTTTACATTATTCGATTATTGTTGGTGGTTACATGAGAAAGATCAGAAATTCATTCACGCTCGCGTCAGTATCAGCGCTGGTTACTTTTATCTTGCTTATCAATTTGTCTTCGTTCTTTGGAGGCAATAAGGTTTATGCCGCTACAAATCTCAGCGGTATTGCATCGCTCAATATTCTTGAGATTAAAAACGGAACTACAGATCTATTAGCAAACCCGAGTACTCCGGTTATTTACGGCGATATCATAAATTTTAAGCTCCATTGGGCATTTCCGGATGGCCCGGCTGTTCCTTTAAACGAACCGATTACTTATCAGCTTCCGGGTAATGTAACTTTTACATCAGCAAACGGTATTTTAAAGTCTACTAAAGACGGCAGTGAACTGGGAACATATGATGTAACTGACAAAACGATCACCTTGAAATATACGTCCACAAATTTCTGCACTCAGGATAATACAAGAGTCGGCGACATTATGCTTGAAGGCATTATCACTAAAAATGATAATGGTACTCAGGTAGCAGCACCAGTAGATGTAACTTTTGACAGCATCGGTAAATATACATTCAATATGGTGCCTCCTCCGGTAACACCCAAATTGGATGTAGTTAAAGATATCAAGGATGTTTCTGATCCTAATCCCAATCACATTTACGACTGTTATGTTGAGATCACATCAACGGGTACTAACAACAATGTCGTTTTCGCAGATGAAATGTGGCCCGGAATGTATCTATATACTTCTCCCGAATACTATACTGATTCTTCCAAGACAACTCTGAGAACTGATGTAACCGATACTTCAGGAGCACCCTCTTCTTCAAACAGAACATTGCGTGCAGAGGTTCCGGTTCTTAATGACGGGGAAGTTATATATGTTCACTATCAGGTCAAAGTAATTGACGACATGTATGATCTGACCAAGGCTAATGCATTTATTAAAAATTATCAGAATTATTACCCTTCACAATACGTTGGAAACGTCTCTAACAGGGCAGAAGCCTGGAGTGACGAGATCGGCGAAGATAACAAAGTAATGAAATGGAAAGACGTAAGAACCCTTCATGTTCAGTTCGGTAAATGGGGAGATCCCAACCAGAGTGACACCCTCCACGGCCTCATCGGATGGCAGATCATTATCTACAACATGTATAATGACACTGAACGCAATGTCACGATCGTTGATACATTGCCTGAGAATACCGAATTAGGCAGTTACGTGACGATTACGGCAGGCGGTTCCGTTATTGATAACGGTGTATCTTATACAACTTCATATGATGCCCAATCCGGCAGAACAGTCGTTACGTTTACTCTTGATCCGTCTGTAGTTACTTACCTTAAATCCTCTGATAATGCTGAAGCGGTAATCAATTATCAGACCAAAGTCTTGTCTCAGGCTAAAGATGAGGATTTTTATACAAATGAGGCAATAATCTACTTTGATGGTGCCGAAAAGATGAAGACGGAAATGACCGTGTCCTACAAAAAGCCCAATGCCGTGATCAAAGACGGTCATTACGGTCCGGGAACAGCACCATACGCACAGTTTAAGATCAACGTAAATACCGCAACATTAGATCTTAACCCTAACGGAACAACGGTTACTTTAGTTGATGAATTAAGTCCCAGCTACGACCTCAGAGCAGATTCGGTAATAATTGACGGCCAGCCGGCGACAGCAGCACAATATTCTTACGATGCTCCGACCAGAAAGCTGACATTCGTATTGGACGATACAACTGAGCACCTGATCACTTATGATGCTTATGTCAATCTTGCACCGGGTTCCCAGTTTACGGATGCTAACAGTTATAACAACGCATGGCTTTATGCCGGAGAAGCTTTGATCGCATTCGATGACAGCACATTCCAGATTGAGATCTTCGATAGTGCGGCTTCATCTTCTTCGATTACAAATCCGTGCGAGATCAATGTCTTTAAGCATGCCCAGGGCGATCCTTCCAATGCTCTTTCCGGTGCCGAATTTGATCTGGTGAGACTTACAATAGACAAAAACGGCGTTGCCACTGATGTATCCACCGTCAGCAAAACGACAGGTTCCGACGGAAAACTCAATTTCGACAACCTCGAAAAAGGCATCGTATACATGCTCCGCGAAACAGCTGCACCCGATGGTTACGATCTGGACAGCACCTTGCACTTCTATGCATTTAATTCCGCAGCCGTAAGCCTTTCGACAGAGATAACTTATAACGGAACTAAATACACGATCACATTAATTACTTCAGGTACCTCATACGATGTCGATCTCGCAAACACCAAGACCACGACACCTACGGCATCGTCATCAGAGACGTCAGCGTCTTCATCTGAAACATCATCTTCAGATACCACTCTGACTTCATCGTCCGCGGAAACATCGGCCAGTGAATCTTCAACCCCGACATCCGGTGCAGATTCATCCAACAGATCCAATATTCCTTCCACGGGTGATCTCCCGAGCTATATCAACGTATTGGGAATCATGGCCGGCATCGGCGGATTGGCATTGCTGGCATTCAGGATGCGCCTGAAGAAGTCTGAAGAATAAACAAGTTGAATTAACAGTATAAGCGTCAGAATTTGTCCCCTATATATGCGGGACCATGCGTGCTAACCTTTAGTTGTTAAGCGCAACCGGTCTCTCAACATATAAAGGGGATAATTTATGTTCAGAAAGATCTTGGCATTGGTACTTGCCGCAGCCGTTTTGTTTTCGATGTGTTCGTGCATGAAGAACGGACCCAAAACACGCATACCCGAACTTGAGCACATCGAAGATCTCGATGCCGGTTACTACTATGTTTCTTTCTCTTCCTACGACGGCGAAACGCTGAACGGCATCAGCTTCCATCAAAACCTTCCGGACGAGGCAAAGGAGCTCATAAAGAATGTCGAGAGATTCCTCAAGACTGAAGGCAGAAAAGTAACAGGCTGGACGACCGACAACATTAAATACCCTGTGTATTCACTGACCATAGAGACCAGACTTGCAAGTAACAGCGACAGGGATGAAGGCGTTACCGTGATATATTCCAACGGCTACCTGATCACTCAGTCGGGCACTGTCTATAAATGTGATCCCGATTTCAAACCGTTCATGAAAGCAGACGACAACGATTACACCTACGAAACTGAACTGGATGACCTCTCAGGCGCCAGAGCTTTCAGTCCGCTTGCATATACTGATTCGAAATGGAATAAGGACATGCTCCTTGAGTCAAGTCTTGATAAGAATGAGATCGTTCAAGGAGTAGAAGCGGAGGCTTTGGATGTATACGAGGAAGACGGCTTTCAGATGGTCCGCGTATCAATGACTAATAACGGCACCGAGAAGTGGAACTACGATGACCGCTCGATATTCGTAGGTCTTGAAGTGAAAGTGGGAGGTAAGTGGTACCCCCTTTACCACGACCCGAGCATCGAAGATACATTTACCACAGTGTTGTCAGCTAATTGTGTTCTTCAACCCGGAGAAGACATCTGCAAAGATTTCTGCCCGGGCCTTTACGGCAAACTTCATCCGGGCGAATACCGTCTCTTGATCTGGGGCCGGGGCAACGGTGCATATAACTGCGCAATTGCCGAATTCAAGGTTAAATAAGCAAAATATCTGTTATGAAGAAAAGCCTTAATGTGTAATAATAACCCTTAAAATTAAATTAAATTTGAGAGGTTATTCCACATGCCAATTGATTCCCAGTTCTACACGCATCCGTCCGACAGAGCAGCTCTTAAGGCGCTGAAGGCGATCCCCGGTTTCCATCAGCTCATGAAAGCCATTATGAGTATTTGGAACGAGAGACTTTCGAACATTGAGAACATGTCTTGCAATCTCAGAGTCAACGAGAATCAGATGAAAAAGTATTATGACATGCTCCCGCCGATCTGCGAAAAACTCGGCATCAACGTTCCCGATCTTTACATAAAAATGGATGTTAATCCCAATGCTTATACTTCAGGCGACACAAATCCTTTCATTGTTCTCACATCCGGTCTTCTCGAAAGATTCGACGATGAGCTCGTTAAGACAGTAATTGCTCACGAGTGCGGACACATCGCATGCCACCATGTTCTTTATTCAACGATCGGCCGTCTTATCCTGAGCGGTGTACTTCAGACAGCAGGTCACTTCGGTTATGCAAGTCTCCTCTCTGAACCTCTCATGATCGCATTCCAGTACTGGATGCGCTGCAGCGAGTTCTCTGCTGACAGAGCTGCTATCATCTGCGACGGTAACGCTGAAAAGCTCACACAGATGTGCATGCGTTTTTCAGGTTACGATGTAAGATTCGGTGAAGCAAACGTTGATGAATACATTAAGCAGGCTGAAGACTACAATGCAATGATGAAGGATTCCAAGGCAAACAAGATCATGGAATTCTACATGTACCGCATGATCGACCACCCCCTCAATGCAGTAAGAGCATACGAAGGCAGAAAGTGGGCTGCAAGCGATGACGCGTCACAGATCTTCGGTTATCTCGAGAGCGGTGATGTGAAGCTTCTCGAAAACGTTAAGCTTCCTGTACCTGACAGTGCAAAGAAGCTTGTTGGCCAGAGTTATACCGATGTTGAAACCATGTTCAAGGACGCAGGCTTTACAAACGTCCACACATTTGAAGAAGTCACCAAGGACAGATTCAAGAAGAGCGGCGCTGTTCTTGAGATTGCCATCAACGGCAAATCCAACTTCGATGACAACGAATGGTTTCCGATCGACGCGATGGTAACGATCAGGTATAAGGCGCAACGGTTATTTAGTTAATCCTGTTATAGTTGCAAGAACAATTGTAGTTAATAACAGAATTACAAATATAGCTGCCAGTACAAACAGGAATTTAAAAAGACATCTTAGGAACAGATTCTTGTGTGTTACGAATGGGAGTATGTCGTATATTCCTGACCATGAAGTGCATATATCGAGTGAAACTATCGTTGAAACTACCATGAATATAATGCATGCGTTATTCATGACAGGATCGTCACTTGCGTGAAAACCTATGAGGTTATATATATAGAAAATATAAAATAGTGAAGCCAGCAAGATCTTCCACCACTTGCGAGTCCTGAATCCTGGTGGTGGGAAGATAGGCTTCAGCTTCATGTTAGGGCTGAGTTTTCTCGATAATACATCTGATAATTCACGTGCATTGGTATATCTGTCTTTCGGATCGAAGCTTGAAGCTTTTGCTGCTATTTTCTGTATTCTCGAATTGTTAGGAAAAGCTGCAGTCAGCATCTTTCCGACAGCATAGACATCACTTCTGGGATCAGACTGCATGAACCCGTACTGTTCCGGTGCGGCGATTCCTGCGGTGCCTAGATAAGTAGTGTCACCGGTACTTTCGGGTTTATAGATCTTTGCCGCATCATAATCTAAAATCTTTACTTCGCCATTTTGAGTGACCATGATGTTCGAAGGTTTCAGATCTCTGTGGATAATAGGATTTGGTGCGCTGTGAAGAAAGGTCAGTCCCTCAAGAAGTTCTATAAAGTATGAGAGTTTCTTGTTGTCAGGCATTGTTCTGTCGGCTATCAGGACATCGAAAGTATTCCCTTGTATGAACTCCTCTATAACAATGAGATTGCCTGTGCTCTCCCTGAAGAATTCATATATCTTCGGAATGTGTTTATCTTTGTTTGTGTTGAGATATGCATATACATTTTCATCATAATGCGAGAGTCTTTTCATCATGCAAACGTCACCTGTCACTTCGTTCATGACCAGGCTGCGCTTGGCGTCATAGTGATATAATTCTTTATACTCGCTAAAGTTATACATATAACAATTATACAACGAGAGGAAAGCTCTATGTCAGATAAAACCGGTGACCTGATGAACAGGTTGACTTCAACTGAATCAGCAGAAGATCTTGATCATTACCTGGAAGAAATCAGAGATAAGTATCCCAAAGATTTCAGTTCTTACATCAAGGCTGTCCTGGCCGATAAAGGTATGAGTATTGCAGACATGCAAAAGAAGAGTGGCATCGACCGTACATATATCTACCAGATTATCGACGGAAGTAAGCATCCCAGCAGGGATAAGATCATTGCGATTGCCATTGCTTGCAATATGAATCTTACTGAATGCCAGCGTGCATTGGAGATTGCGCAGGAAGGAATCCTTTATGCGAAGAGCCGCCGTGACAGTTTGATCATTTATGCCATCAACAAGAAAATGAGCTTAATGGAGCTTAATGGGTTGCTTGAGCAATATAGCCTCGCTTCGCTGGCTTGATAATATAACTTAATTTATTCTTCAGATGCCCTGACAGCACACAGCTCGTCAGGGCATTTCTTGTATGCTGACAGCAGACCAAATCCATTTTGCACGGTGCTAAAATCAAGCCCGTTAAGGTATGAAAGAGAGAAAGAGACCAGCAGCACTTAATGTGGTCATCTGTTAATAATAAGCATATAGATAGCGTAAAAGCTAATGAAAAACTTTTATTATCGTTAACAAATGCTTATTAGAATGATAATCAATCTTTGAGTATAATAAAGGTGCGACACAACCTAATAAACCCTATGACAATCCTGACGTTTGGCAAAAACGCCGGTCTCTTTCATACCTGTCATAGGAATGAGTTGTGTCGCAGCAATCGAGGCTGACGGTTTTCGGTGCGGTAACCTCGGTTGCCGCACTTTTTATTTGCTTAAGCAGATATATTGTGCATCGGTTGCTTGGCAACACGCATTCTTATGAAAGGAGGCTATATGACATTTCCTAAAAGGAATGTTCTTTTTGCAGTAAACATTATCATTCCGCTTATCTTAGGATTGTTTATTTATCTGACCAAACCTTCAAGTACATATTTATCTGATTCCTTGTCGGTTTTTCGTTCGGTGCTTCCAACCATTAGATATCCGGAAATAGTAGATTTTTACGCATGTGATTTTCTATGGACTTATTCAATGTTTTTCTGCATTAGGCTTACTTTAGGAGATGCGTTAAAAGGCAAATACAACCTGACGGTTATTACGGTAACTGGTGTTGTCGCAATAATTCTCGAAACATTACAACTAATCAAGGGTGTTCCCGGTACTTTTGATCCGATGGACATAGTAACCGAACTTATTGCCGTAACAGTTGCCTGTTTATTAACGATTATTATAGAACGGAGGTTCAAATATTATGAAGAAAACAGTATTAGTTAGAACGATCTGCACATGCCTTGCAGTATGCACATTTGCTGGTATGGCTATGGCATCAGGATCAAGCAGTGGAACCAAAGAAACCGGAAGTGTAACCATTGGTGATGATGAAACAAAGGCTACAGAAGAAACTACACAAGCTACAGAAGCTAAAGCTGAGTATGAAATAACGCATACTTCATTCACACACTATACTAATTCAATTGACAGAGAAGAGTATTGTGGTGTTGTAGAAATCAAAAATACAGGTTCTTCTTGCATTTATCTTAAGGACTGCACATTTGATTTTGAAGATGATGACGGACATCTTCTCCAGTCTGATAAGCTTATTACAAAAGCCCCTGATGTAATAGCGCCTGGTGAATTTGGCTATTTCTTCAATAGTGGTTATATTGATGAAACCGTTTCTTTAGAGAACGGAATTAATCTTGTTCCAAATTTTGTTGTTCAGGTTTGTACAAAGGGTGAGAAAGCTATTATTAATTATGAAGTAACTGATCTTGATATCAGAGACAACGATTATGGTTTAGGTGTTAAGGTTACCGGACGTGTAAACAATGATACTGAAGAAGAAACCAATTCAATCAATGTTATGATCATTGCAGTTTTCTTCGATAGCAATGGCGAGATCATCGATGTTGGTTTCACATATGCAGATCCGATGAGTCCTGGAGGAAAAGCAAGCTTTGAGATTTCCACTATTTTTGGTAATGAAGAACTTTCGGCAGACACAGTTGCTGAATATAAGGTAATTGCAAGACAAACTTATATGCAGTTCTAAATCTGTTTCTAGAAGTTGATTCTTAATGGCGGGGCTATCTCAAACAGATGAGATAGCCCTGATTTTTTCGAGTCATTATAAAAAGTCACACTAAAAGTCACATACACTATGACGGTTACTGTGACTTTTTCAAGTTTTTACAGAAAAGTCGCACTAAAAGTCACACTGCACTATGACGTTTACTGTGATTTTTTGGAATGCGGGGGCAAAGACTGCTTCAAAAGCCATGGTAATTTGAACCAACACCTTTTCAATTTCTAATCCACCTCATGCTATAATTACCCTATATAAATATTTATTTAATAGGGATATCTTTATGGCGGATACGGATCTTTCCAAAGTATTGAGCGAATGCTGCGAGGCGGCAAGGAGCGGGTATGAGCTTGCTTCCGGTGAGAAGGATGTGCTGGATGGTATTCTGACGTCTGCAGAAGAGAAGATCAGAGAGACCGCCGTTGAGTATAAAGTGTCGCCATGTGAGATCGTCGGAATAGGCGAGACGCTGGAAGGACAGCTGTCTGAGATACAGGGTTCGATCGATGATCTCAGGATGTCGTTTTCGGAGGATCTGGATGCGCTTGAAAGAGATCTGGAGAAGTTCTCGATAACGCTTTTCGGAAGGACGATGGCGGGCAAGTCCACGCTGATGGAAGTGCTTACGGAAGGCGACGGATCTGCAATCGGAATGGGTGCGCAGAGGACTACCAGAGATATCAGAAGTTACGAGTGGAACGGACTTGCCGTGACGGACGTGCCGGGTATCGGTGCTTTCGAGGGCGAGGAAGATACAAGGCTCGCATTTGATGCCGCAAAGACGGCAGATCTTATAGTTTTCCTTTTGACTGATGACGCGCCGCAGGCGGTTGAGGCTGACTGCTTCAGACAGGTGAAAGATCTGGGTAAGCCGGTGATAGTAATCATGAACGTGAAGGTGTCAGTTGATTCGGGCAAGAGCGTGAAGCTCGTTGAACGCGACATGAACAGGGCTTTCGATTACGAACGTATCGAAGAGATAAGAAAACAGTTCTGCAAGTTTGCAGAACCTTTCGGACAGGACTGGAGCTCAGTGCCTTTCGTTGCCGCACATCTTAAGTCTGCTTATGAGGCGGTTAAGTGTGAGAAAAAAGGCGACATGGATAAGGCTGAATTCTGGCACCGCATAAGCCACATAGACGATCTTAAATCATTGATCTGCGAAGAGGTCAGTGTCCGCGGCAAATACATCAGAGTCAAGACGTTTGCAGACATTATTACCAACCCCATGATAGAGACGTTGTCAGGCCTTGACTGGCAGAGCAGGATGAACGAATCGCAGGGCAGGGTAATTGCCGATAAGAAGCGCGCGCTTGAAAAGAGAAAAGAGTCGTTCACCAAGGAAGGAAAGAAGCGTATCGAAGCGTTCATGATGCGCCTTAAGACTGAGCTCCGTACTGACGTTGCGACGTTTGCGGAAGACCATTATAACGACAAGATGGCAGACATCGAGTGGGGTAAGGTCATTAAAGAAAAAGACATCGAAGGCAGATGCAAGACTTTGCTTGATGATATGGAAGCTGAAGTTGACGGCATCATTCAGGAGACCATCCGCGAGATCACGAGTGAGCTTAAATATGTATCCGTCGATTCGATCGAGAGAAGTTTCCTGACGCCTGCTCTTGTAGATGCAAAGAGGATCGTAAGCTGGACGAGCCTTATCGTCGGAGGTGGCGGTACTGTAGCTGCCATGATCTTAACTCTTGCAGGTGTTGAAGTTGCTGCGGGTCCTGTAGGCTGGATCGCTGCAGGCATTGGTCTTGCGGGCGGTATCGGCGTGCTGTTCATCGAGTCGCGCGGAGACAAGCTTGCGAAGGCACGTGCGCGTCTTGAGAAGGAACTTAATGAATCGGTTAACGCGACGTGCGACAGTATCTGGTCGCAGCTGGAAAAGAACCTGAAAAGACTTGTTAAGGGCAAGATCGATCTCGTTATTTCAGAGCTCGGAAAGATCGAGAGCGTTATCGATTCGCTTGCATCGACACAGGACGAGCTCGCTGATTCTTTGCGTCTTGAACTCCGTTCTCTCAACATGACTTTTACATTCAAGATCGGTAATGCCGTATTCGGTGAGGAAGAGGCTTCTAAGAGTCTTGCGAAGATCACGACTGCTGCAAGGATTCCCGGTGTCTGCACTTTGCTTTCGGAAGCGAGTGAAGGTGCTGTCACAGATGAGTTCCGTTCGAAGATGCAGGATCTCATTGCAGAAGATGTAAAGGTTGTCACCGCAAATGACGATGCAAGGGTATTCTTATCCGGTGTGCTCGAGGGAATGGTGGCTCCTCATAACATCGAATGCGATGAAGAGAATGATATAGTTACAATCAAGACAGATAACAAAGACGTTAAGTTGTATAACAGGCTCAGACTGCTCGAGCAGTTCGCGCCATATAAGATAGGAGGATAGCCTAATGTTACAGATAGCCGAGTTGTCACGCACCAAAGAAGTGCTTAAGGAAAAGGCTGTCCGCGCGCTGGCTGATGCCGGTGTCAGTCACGATGCTGAAGGTGATAAGTCTGACCGCGTAAGGATCGTTTTCGCAGGTCAGTATTCAGCAGGAAAGTCTTCGATCATAAAGATGATCACGGGTGATGAGACTGTTGCAACGGGCGCGAAAATCACGACCGAAGAGACACACGCATACGAATGGAACGGCCTTGAGATCGTTGACACTCCAGGTGTCCACACAACGCTCCGTCCCGATCACGATGAGATATCTTATAACGCGATTGCTGCTGCGGACATACTTGTTTTCGTAGTGACGAATGAACTTTTCGATTCGTATATGGCAGATCACTTCAGACGCCTTGCAATCGATAAGGATAAGGCGGGCGAGATGATCCTGGTCGTAAATAAAATGGACCGTGCCGCAGGCGGAAATTCCGCTGAGCAGCAGGAGGTCATAAGAGAAGGATTGCGTTCTGTTCTTGCGCCGTATACACCTGAGCAATTGCACCTCTCGTTCCTTGATGCGCAGTCTTATTTGGACAGCCTGGAAGAGCGTGAAGAAGATCCCGAGCTTGCAGATGAACTTCTCAAGAGATCAGGATACGAAGAGTTCATTGAGACGCTCAACAAGTTCGTTGCAGAGAAGGCTCTGTCATCAAAGCTCACGACAGATCTTTATGTTCTGGATAACGAGCTTGATAAGGCAATTACAGAACTCACACCGGGTTCTGAAGATGCGGATATCGATGCTCTTGAAGAGAATCTAAAACAGCAGCGCCACATGCTTATCGATACCAGAACGCGCATGCAGAGAGAAGTGCAGGATATCTTCTTTAACAGTTCTTCGCAGATCAGAAGCATGGGTCTTGATGCAGCTGCACTTATCGATTCAGGCGCTGCAAAAGAAGAGTTGGAAGAGCAGATCGCACAGTATGGAAAGAATGCGGAAGAACTCATGGAGAAGACCAGGATCGCCGCTGACGACCATGTGCATTCATGCTTCCTCGAACTCGGTCAGAGCTTCGTTGACATGGAGTCAACTGAGTTCAACCAGAACCTCAAGATAAGACTCGTCGATAAGTACGATACGCTTCCTGACACGGTCAAGAAAGTGTTCGTCACTGCAACCGATCTTGAGAAGAAGGGTGACATTCTCGTAGGCACGCTCGTTAAGTCCGGAATCCCGCAGATGCTGTCACTTACAGATACTTCAGTCAAGGCCATAAGACTTACAGACAACACATCGAAGTTTTTAAGAAGTTCGCTTCATACGATGAACAGCGGTTCACAGCTTATCTCGACAAGTTCCAAGGCAGCTACGGCAGGCCGTGTTGCATCGAATGTTGCCAACAAGTCTTCTTCGATCTTCGGCGTAGTCGGCGTAGGCCTTGAACTCGTTCTTCAGTTCAAAGAAGACTACGACGAACAGCTCATGCTCGAGGCGATGAAGAATAACCGCCAAAACATCAGAAGCGAATTCAATACTGCAGCGACAGCGCTTGACGACTATGCTGCCGACTACATCAGACAGTGTGTTGTCGCACCGATGGAGCAGTCGATAAAGACAGTTGAAGATAACATCACTGAACTCCGTGATACACGTGCGGGAAGATCCGAGAAGTGCGTAAAGCTTGAGCGCGTACAGAAAGATATCCAGGCTCTTATCGCAAGAATTCACGGACTGGAAGAATAAATGATTGAACCGGCTTTCAAGCCGGAGGAGAACGGTATGGCAGATAATAAACTGATCCTTGTTTGTAAAGATAAGCAGATCTCAGAAGACATCATAAGGATCCTGATATCTTCAGAAAAGATCAAAGGTGAAGACATAGAGGTCTGGGAAGAAAAGACATGGGATGTTAAGCGTAAGACAGGTCCCGTTTCTGCAAAAATGCTCTTTGTCGGTGACATTAAAGATACTGAAGCTCTCTCGTGTTTTATCAATATCCGCTACGAGCGCTGGGGCATCTGCTATGGACTTAATCCCCGTTATGCGGTAATCAAAGCTGATACTATCTATGTTAAAGATGCGCAGCGTTATCAGGCATTCTTATCAGAGTTCGACGATGCGCTCGGTCTTATCATGCTGCCGCCTGCAGAAGAAACGCAGTCCAATAAAGTAGCAAAAACAATCGGCACCGTAGGCCTTGCCGTAGCAACGGGCGGAGCAAGTCTTGCAGCGCAGAAGATCTACGATGATACCAAGAATCTCGATGCGAAAAACACCAAGCTCTGCCTTTACGGCGTATGGCATTTTGCAGAAAATTGCCTGGAAGATTTCCTCGAAGAATAATTATCCCGACGGTATAAAGATACACTTATGAAAAAGCAGAAACAGATCTCTGAGAAGTCTTATAAGGCTTCAGGTTTTATCGGCCGTTATCAGAAACTTGTAACAGAAACAGTCATTCCGTGGCAGGAGAAGATCCTTTGGGACGAGGCGCCTGATACGGAAAAGAGCCACGCAATCGCAAACTTCATAAATGCTGGAAAAGCGCTTCGCGGTGAGGACACAGGTGACGGTTTTTACGGCATGGTCTTCCAGGACAGCGATGTCGCAAAGTGGATCGAATCTGCTTCGTATTCTCTGATGAATGATCCCGATCCCGAATTGGAAGCTGAGCTTGATAAGGTCATCGGATACATCGCCGGTGCACAGGATAAAGACGGATATCTCAACACGTATTTCACGATAAAAGATCAGGACAAAAGATGGACGAATCTTCATGAAGCGCACGAGCTTTATGTAGCAGGCCACATGATCGAAGCTGCATGCGCACACTTTGAAGCGACAGGTAAAAGAACACTTCTTGATGTCATGCAGAAGAACACGGAGTGCATCTACGATCATTTTGTAACTAAGAATAATCCGGGCGTTCCGGGTCATCCTGAGATAGAGCTTGCGCTAATGAAACTGTACCGTATCACGGGTGATAAAAAGGCATTGGAACTGTGCGCGCATTTTTTAAATAAGCGCGGACAGGATCCTGAATTGTTCATCAGGGAAGCTGACAACCGCACCTGGAGCGTGTGGGGTTCGAACCCGAGAGATGAAGGCGATCTTGAGTACCGCCAGTGCGACAAGCCTCTGCGCGAATTAACCCAGGCAACAGGTCATGCGGTTAGAGCAGTTTATCTTTATGCGGGCATGGCTGACTACGCGTCTGAGACTGAAGATAAAGAATTGCAGGGTGCATGCGGAAGACTTTGGAAGAATATCGTCGAACGCAAAATGTATGTGACGGGCGGCATCGGTTCGACAGTTTTAGGTGAAGCATTTACTGTCGATTACGATCTTCCTCCTGACACTGCTTATGCGGAAACATGCGCTTCCGTAGGTCTGATGTTTTTCGCATCACGCATGCTCGAAAACGAACTCAAAGGCGAATATGCCGACGTAATGGAAAGAGCTTTTTACAACACGGTCCTTGCAGGAATGCAGCTGGACGGAAAAAGATTTTTCTATGTAAATCCATTGGAAGTGAATCCGGGGATTTCAGGCGTCGCTGTTACACACAAGCATGATCTTCCGGTAAGGCCTAAATGGTATCAGTGCGCATGCTGTCCGCCCAATGTCGCAAGACTTATCGAGTCATTCGGAAAGTATGCTTATGGTGAGAATGAATCCACATCCTTCTGCCACATGATCGCTTCAGGCAAAGTCGCATTTAATAACGGAATGACTCTTGAATGCGAGACAGATTATCCACACGGTATGAACGTGAAATACACTGTAAAAGGTAATGGAAAACTAGCGGTTCATATACCCGGTTGGAGTAAAGATTTCAGTGTTGCCGTGAATGGCGAGCCGGTTCATCCCGGGCTCGATAACGGATACATTTATATCGATATTAACGGAAGTTCTGTTATAGAAATCAAACTCGATGATGAACCTCATTTTGTATATGCATCAAGCAGGATACCCAGAGCAGCCGGGATGGTCTCCTTAAGAAGAGGACCGCTTGTTTACTGCTTCGAAGGAACAGATAACGGAAGTGTGAAAACGCTCCGCATTGACAGGAACTATGCACCTGTTGTATCTTCTTACTCCGCCGAATTGCAGGCTGATACTTTAAGTGTGAAAGCTGTGCGCGAGAACGACAGTGAAGAGCTTTATTCTGATGTTCCGCCTGCAGTTACACCTTGTGAAGCAACGGCTGTTCCGTACTACACATGGTGCAACCGCGGAGAGACTGAGATGCGTGTATGGATGAATTAGGATGAGAAGATTATTTGAGATAGATCTGAAAGATTACGACGGATGCACGAAGGTCTTTAAGAGACCTTCTGCAAGAGCGGTCATCTTCAAGGGAGATAAGATAGTTCTCGTTTATGCAACTAACGAGAAGTACTACAAGTTCCCCGGCGGCGGTATTCACGAAGATGAAGACAAGCGTGAAGCACTGTTAAGAGAAGTCAAAGAAGAAGTCGGCTTAACCGTTATTCCTGAAAGCATTAAAGAATACGGAAGTGTTCTCAGAAGGCAGAGAAGCGACAGGGATCCCGATACTATCTTCGAGCAGGAAAACTTTTATTATTTCTGTGAAGTAGAAGATAAAGCAGGCGATCAGAATCTTGATGAATATGAGAAGGACGCCGGCTTCATGCTGGTCTATGCCGATATCGATGACGCGATAAAGACCAACGGAGAATATAAGAGTAAATGCTTCTTTAATGAGGTCATGATCGGACGCGATAAGAGAGTCCTTGAGATGATCAGGGATGAGATCCTTAAGAAGGGATCAAATTAAAAAACGCTTTGCCGGTGTTTTTCTGACCGGATTTCAGGTTTTCCGCAAGCTTCCTCAAAAACTTTTTTGCAGATTATCAACACTACTGTTTCCGACTGTTGCTTAAGCATCAGTGGGGCCCTGCATTGCTGGTGGTTTGCGGCCTTTTCTACTGCAATAATGAGGCCATCAAACAAAAACAAACTTACAAATTGCGGGAGGAACAAAACAATGGACGGAAAATCATTTATCTTCGTAGTAGCTTTCTTAGCAGCAGTAGTACTCGTAATCTTAGGTATCTTTTCAATGGTATTCGATAACCTGACAATAACATCATCTAAGGTTTATCTGGATTTCATCTTCGCAGGAGTTCTTGCATTCCTGGCAATCATCCAGTTCAAAGCTTTGGAGTGCGGTGAGAAGGCATAAGCTGATAAAAACATATAAGACCAAAGGACATAAAAACAAAAGCCGGGCATCTCTGATAAGAGACACCCGGCTGTTTTATGTTTCTATTCCTTATTCTTCCTTAAGTATCTTTACCGGCTCAAGTTTTGTGATGCCCCTGCCGCATGTGAACGCGGTGATGACGGCACACAGCATGATGAGCACTGCTGTAATTACGAACCAGATCACGTTTGTATCGAAGACGATCTGCCTGATTCCGAAGAACGAGAATACGATCAGGAACAGCTTGTTTGATACGGCAATATGCAGAATGATTCCTAGGACGATGCCGATTGCGATGGTCGGGAGATTCGTCATGAGAGTTCTTCTGATGAGCTCACCTGATGTATAACCGAGAGCCTTTGATACACCGATGTCGGTCCTCTCGCGGATGACCTGGGCACGTGTCAGAAGGAGCTGGGTGAGGATAACGACAAAGCACGTTGCGATTACAAAGATCACGCAGATGCCTTCCATTGCCTTGGTTACGGTCTCGATGGAAGAAGCCAAAATGTCTTCGCCAAGTGAGAATGTATAATCAGGATAATCCTTTTCCCACTGCTTCTTGATCTCTTTTGCTTTGGAGGGATCATTAAGGAAGATCAAGGCTGTCTCATACTTGTATTCTGAGTTGAGACGCTTTGCACCTTCTTCGCTCAGAAGTGCCTTTTTACCGGTGTTGTTCATCTTCTGGTCGATGCCGCAAACCGTGAAGGGAACCGTGCCGGAATCAGTCAGTGATTTTACGTTGACGATATCGCCTAAAGTAACATTAAGATTATCTGATTCAACGGATGTAAGAACGATCTCGTTGCCGTTATGGGGAAGGTGGCCTTCGAGAAGATAATCATTTCTGATGTTATCCACATCGCGGAATACATCGATGCCAAGAGTTTCTGTATGATCCAGGTATGAGACCTCAACAGTTTTTAATGAAGATCTTGTGTTGACGCTCTGAACATTGGGATCATTTTTTATCTCTTCGAGAAAATCTTCATCGCCGCCGGTGGTTGCCATAATGTCTGAGAACTCAACTCCGACTACTTTAAGCAGCATCTTGTTATCGAGTGCCCAGTTCTGGAAAAGGGCAAAACCGATGAGTGTTGATGCGGTAAGGACTGTGACGATCAGGATAATGAAGATGCTCTTTTTCATTGCACCGAAGTTGTTCTTGCATGCAATGGCGAGTTCTAAAGGAAGGCGGCTCGTCTCGAGCGGAAAGTGGTTCTTTTTGAAGTTATGTGCCGTGATGCCGCTTCTTAAAGATTCCAGTACAGTCATCTTTTTATATGATCTTGTAGCGATGAATGCGCCGATAAGAACCATAAGAGGGATGCCCGCGAGCGTGCTTAAAAGTGCAATAACGTTAACGCCTCCGGTACCTGACAATCCGTTTAACATGCCGGACAGGTTATTCAAGGGTGCGCTGCAGAGTATGCCTGCCGCGATTCCTGCACAGGTTGCGATGATGCCGATGATCATCTGTTCTGTAATGCATGCCAGACGAAGGCTTTTCGCGGTGTAACCTGTTGCCTGCAAAAGACCGATGTTCTGGATGTTGAGTTCGATGAAGTTCTTGATCGAGAAGTGCATGATGATGACTGACATTATGATCAGGATGAGCGTGAATACCATGATCAGAGAACATGCGATCTTGGATACCGCAGTAGTAGCCATCTCCATGGTCTCCTTTGTGACCGTGAATGCAGACAGTTCTCCGGGGAGGGCTCTCTGGACTGCCAATTCATATTCATCGATGTCTGTGCCTGCTTTAGTATCTGCATATGCTACTACCATGTTGCCCATCGCATCAGTATCAGCAGAGATCTGTTCGAAAACATCATGACTGACTAATGTATATACATAGCTGATGTTCATTGTTGTTGCGAAATAAATATTCTCAACGTAGCCGGCAACTTTGAAATTATATTCCTTACCACCGATAGTGATGCAGTAGGTTTCGCCAATGCCGACAGTATAAGAGAGGTAGTAGGGCAGGATTATCTCGTCGTCACGGATATTTTTATATTCATCCGGGAATGCATTGAGCTCGGTCTGCTGAGAGGAATCGAATATCTGAAACTCATTGGACATTGCATCTTCAGAACTCATGCTGCCGTAATAGTAATCTGCCGCAGTCAATATCGAAGTTATGACCTCACATTTTTCCGTGTTATCTACGGATTCGACAGCTTCTTTCATTTCTTCCGGACTTATATTGTTGACGCATACATAAAGGTCTGACGAATGGTACTTTTCCTCGCACTCTTTCATCGTCTTATCTCCGGACAATATCAGTGAGATGCTGGAGAACATGAGAACTGCCGACAGGAAGATAAGCGCGAAAAGAATCGCGACTTCACCTTTATGTTTCTTGATGTTGTTTTTTGCTATAAAGAATAACGGATACATAATTTACCACCCCATGTTGCCAAGAAAATCGCGGAGCTGCTTGTGACGCTCTCTATTCTCACCATCGTAAGGATCGAGTGTTATCTCATCGCAGATGACGCCGTCCCTTAAATAGAGGATCCTGTTTCCTCTTTCTGCTGCTGCGATCGTGTGCGTTACCATTACGATGCTCTGACCTCTTTGGTTCATGTCTGTGAGGACATCCAATACTGCAGTAGTGTTCTGTGAGTTAAGTGCACCTGTGGGCTCATCTGCAAAGAGGATCTCAGGTTCGTTGATGACTGATCTTACGAGTGCGACTCTCTGCTTTTCGCCGCCGGATAACTGGTTGGGGAACTTGCCGTAGCAGTTGTCGTCGAGTCCTACCTGCTTAAGAAGTTTTTTAGCACGCTCTGCGATATCTTTTCTGTTCTTGCTCTTGAGAAGACCGGATACGATGATGTTGTCCATGACACTCATCGTGTCATTTAAGTAGTTCTGCTGGAAGACAAATCCGCAGTGTCTTCTTCTGAAGATTGCGAGCTTGTCGTTGCTGTAATCTGAGATCTCCTCGTTGCCGTATGTGATCGATCCGAGGCTCGGGCGGTCCATGCCGGAGAGTGAGTAGAGGAGTGTGCTCTTGCCTGCACCGGAATCTCCCATTATTACCGTGAAGTCGCCTTTTCTGATCTCGAGATTAAGATTCTTTAAAACGTGCTGCTGAACGCTCTCGTTTGAGAATGTCTTGCAGAGGTCTGTTGCTCTGAGTATTGTTTCCATTTTTCATCTTTCCCTTTCGTTTTTGGTTTGTCAGAATTCTTACACTGCAATCTTACGTCTCCCGGAGCAAGAATACTTTACACAGACCTTGTTCAATTCTTAACTGTTTCTTACATGAATACCTGACGTATTTCGGTAACGGTCCGTTGTGTTATACTTCGAAATATGAATTATAACTGTTTAATTATCGATGATGAAACTGATCTTTCCCGCATGACGCAGGAATACTTTGAGATGTTCGGCGTAACATGCGCTGTTGCATCCACATCTGAAGAATGCCTTACTTTTCTTAATGAGAACACGGCAGATATCTTCCTTTTGGATATCAATCTCGGCAATGAGAGCGGCTTTGCCCTTTGCAAACAGCTGCGCGAAAAGTACGACACCCCGATCCTTTTCATCTCCGCGCGACAGAGCGATGACGATGTTCTTGTTGCCCTCAACATCGGCGGAGACGATTATATAAAGAAACCTTATACATTAAGTGTTCTCCTTGCCAAGGTTAAGGTCCAGCTCAAAAGACTTGAAGCAATGAAGCAGTTGGGAGGCAATTCTGCCAAGGCTTCAGATGAGATCTTCACGATCGATTCAGCTACCATGAGCTGCACCGTTGAAGGAAGGAACGTACAGCTCAAATCAAAAGAGTTCCAGCTCCTTTCATGCCTTTATTCGCACAGGAATACAATCGTTACCAAGGAACAGCTTTTCAATGAGGTCTGGGGAGATTCTTTCTATTCTGACAGCACGCTTAACGTGCACATCCGCCGCCTCCGTGAGAAGATCGAGTCTGATCCCAACGAACCGCGATTCATAAAGACGGTCTGGGGCACCGGGTACATCCTGGAGACGCATTAATGAAGATCAGGATAATCGCGATCCTCTATACAATAGTGATCCTCATCTGCGTTATTGTTCTGTGGAACAAGATCGACAAAGGTTCATCTTATTCCATAGACATGCTTGACCTCAACACAAAGCGTGATGAGATAGAGTCAAAGCTTTTGGAAGGAAGCGATATCCCATCTCTCGAGAACGAATACAACTGCAGGATCGTTCTTGTATCTGATGATGACTACGAGTCAATGAATAACTACTTCATCAAGGAAGGAATGTCTGTTTTCGACTACTTTGAAGACGGAGTCATCGCAGGTAAGATCGCGTTCAATGCGAGGGCGGAAGAGTTTGCCGCGAGGACCAGGGAAGCCAAGATACAGATGCTCTGGGTGCTCGGTTCGGTCTATGCAGCAGGCATCTTGCTGATGTTCATCATATGGTATTTCTACATCAGGCCGTTTAATAAGCTTTCTGATTTTGCAGCGAGTGTATCTAAAGGCAATCTCAACGTTCCTCTTAACATGGACAGGCATAACTACTTCGGTGCATTCACCGAATCCTTCGACCGCATGAGAGAAGAACTCAGGCTCTCAGCTGAGCGCGAAGCTGCAGCAAACAGGAGTAAACAGGAACTCGTTGCGGAGATCTCCCACGACATAAAGACTCCTGTCGCTACTATAAAAGCGACATGCGAAGTAATGGAGATCAAGTATAAAGAAGACGACATCCGGGAGAAAGTATCGGTCATCAAGTCGAAGGCTACATCGGTTGAACACCTCATCGACAACATGTTCCGTGCAACTCTTGATGACCTCGACGAGCTCAAGGTCACGCCTCGTGAAGAGAGCTCACTGATAATTGAAGACATGCTTGCAGGCCTCAGATTTTACGGCACGGTTGAGCAGAAAGGTTCTGTTCCCGAATGCCTTATCCTTGTTGATAAACTGAGGCTTGAACAGGTAATAGACAACATCGCCGGTAACTCATTTAAGTATGCGGGCACTACTCTCGAAGTGGAATACAAATCCGATCCGGATAACATCAATGTGATCTTATCTGACAGAGGTCCCGGCGTTCCCGAGAAAGAACTTGCCATGCTGACAACCAAGTTCTACCGTGGTTCGGAAGCAGCCGGATCAGGCAAGGACGGCAGCGGCTTAGGTCTTTATCTCGCATCAAGATTCATGGAGAAGATGGGTGGCGGACTCGACTTAAAGAACCGTGAAGGCGGCGGATTCACGACTGAGATAGTGATTAAAAAGGTATAACGGATATGAATGGCACACTCTATGTTTCTGATCTTGACGGCACTCTGATGAGGAATAATGAGAAGCTGTCTGAATATACGATAAAGACTTTAAACGAACTTCTAAGGCAGGGTCTGCCATTCACTTTTGCTACTGCGAGATCGATCGAGAGTGCCAGGGTCATCACGGGAGAACTGGAGATAAAACTTCCTGTAATAACCAGAAACGGTGCAGTGCTGGCCGATAACAAAACGGGAAAGCATCTTCAAAAATCCGTTTTTACAAAAGAGGAAGTGGAACTTTTGAAGCAGATGCTTCCGGAGCTCCCGTCATGCGGTTTTGTGTCCTGTTTTCTGGATGACATAATGATCCGCACATACATGCCGGCAGATCACACGGAGGGTCTTAAAAGCTATATCGATTACTATAAAAACGATCCTTCAATGGTAAAAGCAGAAACAATGGATGAGATGTTCCAGGGAACTCCCGGCTACGTGACCATTATCGGCTCACGCGAAATTATCTCGCCTTTATATGAGAAGGTTAAGCAGTATAAAGGATGGGAAAGCCTGTTTCAAAAGGACACTTACAGGGATGAATTCTGGCTTGAGATCTGCCCTCAGAACTGCACAAAGGCAAAGTCGATCCTGAAACTTAAAGAACAATTGGGATTTGAAAAGCTCGTTGTTTTCGGAGATTCACTAAACGACATTTCCATGTTTAAGATCGCAGACGAATCCTACGCAGTAGCTAACGCCATGGACGAATTAAAGAAGATCGCCACTTACATCATCGGCAGTAACGAAGAAGATTCCGTAGTTGATCTTTTGAAGGAAAGATTTAATAACCCATCTCTTTGAGTTCTTTCACGATGTCCACATAGAAGTTCGTGATGTCCGTAACTTCGTCTTCTGAAGTGGCAGCACGTGAAGTAAATCTTCTGCGTCTGATGTCAACTACATCAGCATGTGAGACGCCTCTGTAAGAAGGTGTCGTGTGCACGCCTTTGAAGTTCTCCCACTTGGCGGAATCTACCGATACCATGCCGTCGTTCTCACCGTCGAATCTTCTGATGACGGGATAGGTGATACAGAACACGGGATCAGAAAACGAACCCTTGCACTTGAATGCGTAGCTCTGGCAGTAGATGTTGTCGGGAGCAGGGTTATCAATATTGAACTGCTCTGCTGTCCTAGTAGTGAAAAGATCGAAGCAGTCGTAGCTGTCAGGATTCTTGTCGCCTAAGATCTTCATCCAGACGTCCGTGCCCCATGCGGCAGTCTTCACCATCCACTTTGGAGCTTTCATAAGAAAGTCTACTGTCTTTGAACCGTGGTGCGGAGTGTCGATCGTGGTGACCGATGCGACCTTGTCTGCATAGCCGTGATTGATGAGATATCTTGCTTCAAGTCCGCCTTTGGAATGAGCGAGAATATTGACCTTCTCGGCACCGGTCTTTGCAAGGACTTCATCTAAGCTTTTAGCGATAATGTCTGCGTTGCTCTCAACGGAACCTACGGAATCCTGATGGCCGAAAAAGACTTTAGCTCCATGTGACTCAAGTCTCTTGGGAACTCTGCCCCAATAGCACAGATGCTTTCTGTCGCGGAAGCCCATTCCGTGAACCATGAGTAATGGATATTTTAAACTGCAATCGTTGCTCATATAATCTTCTCCCTAAGGTTTCCGACCTTAAGGGGAGTATAACGCGGTATTATACATTGTTCAATACTGAATTTAGAATAAGAGCACCTTTTCCTCAGAATTGCCACAGAGTGATCAGGATACGGATGCCTGACGCTTTTCGCGCCAGAGCTTTAAAGCAACGAAAGCAATAGCGAGGCCAATGCCCGTAACGATGACGCTTACGGTCAGCATGAAATCAACACCCTTGATGTCGAGAAGACGGCCGCAGACGAGGCTTGAGAAAACACCGCCCAAAGTGATCGAGCAGTTGATATAGGCCTGGCCTTTAACCTGGTCAAGACGTGCCATGGTCTGGTTGACGAAGTATGCGCCGGCGGGGATGAAGACTGCATATGCAAACATCTGGAAAGCCTGGCTGATATATACGACAGCCATATTGGGCGCAATGAGCATCAGGAGATGCTTGATGAAGAATGCGATGCCCGAGATGAGAAGGAGATTCTTTACTGAGATCTTCTTCATTATCTTATTGATCAGGGCCATTGTGGGGAGCTCTAGGAATGCGGCGCAGCTGACGGCGATACCCATCTGTGTCTCGGTTCCGCCCAAGGGAGTGATGACCTGGATCATGTAGTCGTTGATCGCATTGTGGGCAAAGAAGAAGCACACGGCACCGAGCACGAACAGCATAAAGGACGGATATGTCCAGATGAAGCTTATGAGATTGTTGTGTGCCGTCTCTGTTTTCGCTGCGGGCGCAGTCTTAACTTCAGGCTTTTTGAAGAAGAATAAAACGACCAGAGCTATGGACAGGAAAATTATGTCCAGGATCATGAGGATGTTGACGCCGAACCATCCGATCGCCTTGCCGGTGAAGATCGATGTGATCGCAAATCCGCATGAGCCGAGGCCCCTTGCAAGACCATAGTAGATGTTGCATCCTGCTGCTTCATATTCGAAATACATTGCGGTGATGATAGGCTGATATACCATCTGAACCATATAGATAAGAGCGAATATTATGAATATCACCACTATGCCGTTCTTGATCAACAGAAGAAGTACGGAACCTATAAGAAGGAGCGCCGTCGATGCCATTGAGACGTTGCGGTTTGTGAGTTTTCCCTGTTTGTCGATGAGACCTGCCACGATCGGCTGGAAGATGACGGACAGGATGTTTGCGAGCGCAAGGGTGATTCCGATAAGTGTGTTGGAGAAACCTTTTTCGAGAAGAAAAACTGATGCATAAGCATGTATGCCGCTATAGACGGCAAAGTATGTCGCATTGATGATGATGTATCTTAAAGTCCAGAATTTTTTGTCCGATGACATAAAGCACCTTCCGTTGTTTCCTGATCGATATGCAAATGCTAACATATATGCGGAATTATACTAATTAGACTTGTTGGATAATTATCAAGGAGATTGCATGGAATATCTGCATTATATATATGAATTTATCTCAAATCCGATCCTGGATGTGCTGATGGGACTGGTCGGTCTGATCCTGGTATCAGGTATATTTCTTTTGTACCAGATGGCTTTGGCGAAGGCATTTTGCGCCAAAATGACAGATATCGAAGTGTTCGGGTTCAAATATTCCAGAAACAGTGCAGGCAAGTGGGAATACAGGGGACACAGGGTCAAGCTTGCCTTCTCAGGAGTCTCCGCCATTGATATAGAGAATCACCCTGAGATCGACGGCGATAAGATGATCCAAAAGGATAAGTCGCACATGCTGGCTACTAGTCTTCTGACCACCATCACAGGTCTTGGCATTTCCGCCGGCTGCATTATCTGGTCGTTTACCATCTACTATGCTTTTCCGGCATCTGTGGTATTCCTCACGGGTTTCTGGGTCCTGCTGTTTACGGTCGGAAGACTCATTCTGGTCTTATCAACCATGATCAAGATCTACTCGAAAAACTCTCTGGGCAGCTATCAGATGAGGGCAATATCCCTTTTGAGATCAGGCGTTCCTTACGAAAAGCTCGACCTCAAATCCGTCAGGGAATTAAACCTTAAAAAAGTATGGGAAACAGAACGCAAAATGTATTTCCCTGTCTATTTTCAGTATCTCGATGCCTGCGGTTTTTACGACAGGATGCCTGAGGCAGTCGATGATGTTGAGAGAATACTTAATGCCGCAGCGGTAAGCAAGGCAGATATCGGCGTTTACATGAATCTCATCTACTACTATTCTTATCACCGCCCGACACCCTCAGCTGCGAAGGAATACTATCACAGGATAATTAATGATGTCGAAAAGGACACGGACCCGAATACGATGAGGATCAGGGGATTCTATGAGCTTAACTGTTTTGGCGATCCGGTTAAGGCGAGGGAACTTTCAATGAAGGCTTTGGAAGGACTCGATACCGTCTCCATACCCGTTGAAAGGGAGTACGAGAGAAAATGTATTGCCAAACTAAACAATGCAATAGATAACTTTAATCACGTTTAATGTATATTTGCCAAAACATTTAACATTTTCTTCACAAAGTTGCCACATTTTACATTTTGGCATGTTATAATTCAGCCATTAAATTGGAGGCGACTATGAATAAGGGAATATTTAATAAAATAGTCAAAGCAATCGGCGGGTTGGGAATCGCCGGCTTGGTTGTCTCAACAATAGCAATATCTGTAAAAGCAGACGGTTATTCTGGCATTACGGTCGACTAAGTTCGGTGAGATCGAGCTTGCATTGTTCCCTGATGAATTCAAGAACTGGCAGACAGTCTATATGAACGGCTTAACGGAAGTTCTCGGATACTCCGAAGTCCTTGATGAACAGATGCCTTTCTGGGGTAAGGGAACTAACGATAACATCACATTCATAGGCTTCAACCTTACTTACTATTACTCACGTACAAGAGACAGGAACGTCGGCGCCATCCTTGCAGGAATAATCGATGTAAGTGATCATGCAGTGCCGGAAAGGCAGATAGTTCCGCTCGATATCACATACGGCGATAACTCGATCACTATATATTCACCCGAGGATAACGTAAATACGTCGATTGCCGAGCATGATATCTTCAGGGGCGATTTCAGGACATTTAACAGACTGGTATTCGTCGACAAAGGCGAGACTGAGATCACATACAGTTATCCTTATCCCGTTCAGGGAATTCTTGTAACCCTTGCAGGTGTTGCGGTAGCGGCAGTAATGGTGGTATATATCAGGAAAAAGAAGCCCGTTGATTAAATATAGACAATCTTCTATATTTAGATAATTGCATTAATACGCTTATAACGGAGATATTTAATGAACGAGTCAGGAAAAAACATAGTAAACGTTGTATTGTTTGAGCCCGAGATTCCTCAGAATACGGGTAATATCATGCGCACATGTGTTGCAACCGGAGCCGTTCTCCACATAATAGGACCTGTCGGATTTGACATAGATAATCCGGAATTCAGAAGAGCTTCAACCAACCACATCACATGGGCCGAATATACTCTTTACGATTCGTGGCAGGACTTCGCCGACAAGAATGACGGTGAGTATTTCTTCATGACACGTTACGGCAAGGTGCCGCCTTCAGATATCGACTTCAAGGCTGCATCAGAAAATGCCAACATCTATCTGATATTCGGCAAAGAGAGCACTGGGATTCCCGGTGAGATATTAAGAGCAAATCTCGACAGATGCTTCAGGATCCCGATGGCTGCAGACTGCAGATGTCTTAACGTATCTAACGCGTGCGCAGTTGCTATCTACGAAGTGCTCAGACAATTGAACTATCCCGGGCTTTCATTTACAGAAGAGCAGAAGGGCGAGGATTTCCTTGAAGAGAATTATTCTTACGACGAGACTTTAAGAAGAAAGCGCAAGTAAATCAGTAATTCAATTCTCCGGCAATCATTTCGATGATGAAAAGGATGGATATAAAAAGACCTATGGAGGACATAATCAGTCCTGTGATAGCTCTTCCTTTACCTCCTGCATCCTTCTTTGCAACACCTGCGATCGAGAAGATAAGACCCGGGATGGCGGGCAGTCCGTTGACCACAGGAATCCAGGATACACAAAGGGTAATGATACCTAGTACAAGGCCTACAGTAGCAGCGACGTTTACTCTCGTTCTGGTATTGTTGATGGGTGTGATTATTACCGGCTGCTGATAAACCGGCTGGTAGATGGGCTGTGCCATTTGGACGGGCTGCTGGTATGTGGGAGCCTGATATGCGGGCTGCTGATATTGCGGTTGCTGATAAGGCTGATATGCCGTCTGTACAGGCTGAGCGATGGGCTGAACTGTTGCCTGAGGAGCCGGAGCGGGTGCGGGTGCCGGTGCGGGTGAGGGTGCCGCCGGAGCAGAGTCCCTAGGCGCGGGAGATCCGCAATTTGAGCAGAAAGCTTCACCGTCATTTATGAAAGAACCGCACGATTCGCAGTACATAACAGACCTCCCCAAAAGTCTAAATAAAACTTAACTCATTCATTCTAACACAGAGAAATCATGGCTGTCTTGTGGGTATTTCGACTTCATGCTTCAGAAAATCACAGTAACCGTCATAGTGTACTGTGACTATTAGCGTGATTTTTGGATCAAGGCTCGAAAAAATCACAGTATCTGTCACAGTGTACTGTGACTTTTTGCGGACTTTTTACCGGTATAACGTGAGGCTGCACCCTTAATCCCCCAAAAAACAGAGGTCATCTCTGTTTTGAGATAACCCCTGATAATTCAATTTGTGATTTAAATCAGTACTCTACGATGAAATTATCGATGTGGAGCACTCCGCTGACATAACCCTTGTCTGTTGTTACGAAGTCACCGTCGATGTAGTATTCGTCCGGATTCTGGTTCGGCTTATACCCCGTATCGTATGTCTCGAGTTCTTCATAGAAATCGTCGAGACTGTTGTTGATCTCCTCACCGACTTTTGTCCATATAATTTCCTTGAAGATGATACCACCTATAAAGCCGAGCACAGTAAGAATTAGACCGGCAATAGCTTTGCCTTTGCCCGGCGCATTACGTTTGACAAGACCGATGATTGAGAAGATAAGACCTAAAAGAGCAAAACCAAAGCATAATCCGGGGAGGAAGCAGAATACAAATGTGAGGATGCCGAATACAAGACCTGCTGTTGCCATACCATTACCGCGCTTTGCAGGTGCGGCTTGTGCCAATACAACAGGCTGCGTGTAAACCGGCTGTGCATAAACAGGCTGGGCTACAGGCTGTTGATAAGTCGGAGCCTGATACATGGGCTGCTGGTATTGAGGTTGCTGATACTGAGGCTGTTGGTAGACAGGCTGCTGATATGCAGGCTGTGCCGGCTGCGGCTGAACCATCGGCTGGGGTGCCGGTGCAGGAGCAGGAGCAGGAGCTGCTACCGGTGCGGCTGCCATGGGAGCGGGTGCCGGCTGTGCGGCAGGAGCTGCCTGAGCAACGGCTGCTCCGCAGTTAGAGCAGAAAGCCTGTCCGTCCGGAACTAAGTTTCCGCATGATTCACAATACATAATCTGATCCCTCCTGAACAAATAAGAAGCAAATAATTGTCCCAATGTGTTCCTGCCGAGATTTTATCATAATCCATATAGATTTTCTTACAAAAAGAACGTCCCGATCAGCAGCGGGACGTCCGTAAAGTTAACTTGTTGATACGGATCAGTAAGTTGTTTCTGCAATTGCTGAAGCGGCAGACTCAGCCTGTTCCAAATACTGATTCATGCTTGTTCCCAAAATCGCACCAAACACGACTACGCTCAGGACGACACCGAGGATCGTAAGAATGAGACCTGCGATTGCGGCACCTTTTGCGCCGCCGTTCTTCTTTGCGATTCCAACGATGGAGAAGATAAGTCCGAGAAGACCTAAGATCCAGTTAACAACGGGGAACCAGCACAAAACAAGTGCAAAGATACCCATGATAAGTCCTGCGATCGCCATACCGCTGGATTTCCTGGGCTGTGCAGGAATAGCGACTACCGGCTGGACATATACGGGCTGAGCCTGCTGTACCGGCTGGGCATACTGCTGAACGGGCTGTACCGGCTGAGGTGCCGGCTGCGCGTACTGCTGTACGGGTTGGGGTGCTGGTTCAGCGTACTGTTGTACGGGTTGTACAGGCTGGGGTGCTGCCTGAGGTGCAGGCTGCACGGGAGCTGCTGCTCCGCAGTTTGAGCAGAATGACTGACCGTCAGGAATTAATGATCCACAAGATTCACAAAACATAACTGTCCTCCTAAATTACAATACTTTCTTAAGAAAATTCTGAAGTCTCTCGTTCTGGGGATTTGTAAATATTTCCTCAGGCGTGTTTTCCTCAATTATTTTACCGCAGTCCATGAAGATGACTCTCGTGCCGACTTCTCTGGCAAAACCCATCTCGTGGGTAACGCAGACCATTGTCATGCCGGCCTTTGCGAGTTGCTTCATAACTTCCAGAACTTCTCCGACCATCTCAGGATCCAAAGCGCTCGTCGGCTCATCGAAAAGCATTACTTCAGGATCCATCGCAAGCGCTCTTACGATCGCGATACGCTGCTTCTGTCCGCCTGAGAGCTGTGATGGATAAGACATGGCTCTGTCCTGAAGTCCGACTTTTCCGAGAAGCTCCAATGCTTTCTTCTCAGCGTCTGCTTTTGAAATGCCGCGGAGCTTCATAGGTGCTATGGTCATGTTTTTCATGATCGTAAGGTGAGGGAAGAGGTTAAAGTGCTGGAACACCATTCCCATGTTCTGTCTCAACTTATTAATGTCTGTTGAAGGTGAAGTGATGTCCTGACCTTCAAAAGTAATCGTGCCTGACGTAGGACGCTCAAGCAGATTAAGAGATCTTAAGAAGGTTGATTTACCGGAACCTGAAGGTCCGATGACGACTACTACCTCACCTTTTCTGATGTCGGTCGTGACACCGTCCAAAGCCTTGATCTCGCCGCCATTATAGTGTTTGCAAAGATCCTTTACGGATATGATTACGTCATTATCAGCGCTCACTGCTCTTAAGCCTCCTTTCGATCAAAGATACAATCCAGCTGAAGAAGATAACGATCAGGAGATAGATGATCGCTACTGCAATAAGAGGCATAAATGCCGAGTATGTTCTTGATCTGATGATGTCGCCGCCCTTGGTAAGTTCCTGGAGTCCGACATAACCCGATACGGAAGTTTCCTTGATGAGAACGATGAACTCGTTTGCAAGTGCGGGAAGAACAGCCTTGAATGCCTGGGGGATGATGATTAGGGCCATTGTCCTTACATATCCGAATCCCAATGAACGGCCTGCTTCGAACTGTCCCTTGTCGACACTCTCGATACCGCCTCTGATGATCTCGGCAACATATGCGCCGGAGTTGATTCCGAATGCGAGAATGGCAACGAGTATCTTATTGTTGGAAGAAGCGAAGATAACAAAGTAGATGATCATGAGCTGAACGACTACAGGGGTTCCTCTGATGACCGTAAGATATATACCGCAGATCTTGTAAAGGACAAAAAGGATGCCTTTGCCGATACCGCCTTTGAGTTCTTCTTTCAGTGTGTCATAAGATGATCTGACGAGTGCGACTATGACACCCAGAGCGATACCCAAAAGAACGGCAAAGAAAGTAACCTCAAATGTTACTGTCAGACCTTTTTTGATATAAGTGTAACGGTTCTCGATGAGAAAGTTGTTTTCGAATTCTGCGTAGAATTTGGTCGAATAAAATGCCTCGCGGAGAGAAGCCAGCCATGCCGGCATAACAAGGAGCGGGCGGAATAATAACAAGTAAATAGCTACAACTGCACTGATCAAGATCGCGATGATCGAAAGACCTCTTCCGACATCGGTTCTGATGAGTGATCTGGCACCCTTATTCTTGGTGTACATGATAAGTGCGACAACGGCACAAGCAATGCCGGGACCGGGGAACCATGACAGAAGAAGAGCTATTATGCCGATGATCAAAATCTGATTGGCTTTTTTGGTGTACATTGGACGTTCCTCAAACTTCAAAGTATCGATACACGAAAACATCACTAATTATAAATAATAAAAGAGCGGAAATATAGACCATATTTCCGCTCATATTATTTGTTTTTTGCTTATTTTCGCAAAAAGCTATCAGCCTTCAGCAGGAATGTACTTGTTTACGATAGCAGCGATAGTGCCGTCGTCTGTGAGTTCCTTGAGTGCCTGGTTGATTGCATCCTTGAGTGCAACGTTATCCTTGTTGATAGCCATTGCGTAGTCCTCAACAGTGTAAGGTGTTTCAAGGATCTTGAGACTGGTGTTAGCTGCAACGAATGCCTTGGCAGGCTCGTTGTCGATAACAACTGCGCTGATCTTGCCTGATGTGAGAGCGATAACAGCATCGTTACCCTTAGCGAAACGCTCGATTCTCTCTTCGCCTACACCGCCCTCTTCAACAGGAGCAGACATGTAGATGTCGCCTGTTGTACCGGACTGAACGCCAACTTTGTAGTCGCCGTTGACGAGTGTGTCGATATCTGTGATCTCAGAATCAGCAGCTACGATGATGGACTGGATACCTGTAGCATAAGGTGTAGAGAAGTTTACAGACTTAAGTCTGTCTTCTGTAACTGTCATGCCTGCGCATCCGATGTCGTACTTGCCGCTCTGAACGCCTGCGATGATTGAGTCGAACTCAACGTCTTCGATAACGAGCTCGAGACCGAGCTTGTCTGCTACTGCTGTAGCGATCTCAACATCAATACCAACGATCTTCTCACCCTCATAGTACTCATAAGGCGGGAAGAATGCGTTTGTAGCCATGATGAGCTTGCCGCTCTCAACAGTTGTGAATGCTGCAGCTGAATCAACATTTGCATCTGCGGATGCCTCTGTCTGCTTTGTAGCGCAGGATGTCATACCAAGCAAAAGTGCTGTGGAAAGAATGCCTGCTGCAATTCTCTTAAGTGTCTTCATAACCGTTCTCCTTTTGTTAATTAGGATATCGGTATATTACGCCATAGATTCCTGCAAGGTAAATGAACAAAAGCCCGAAAAATGTTTGCCCAACGTTATTATTTTAAGTAAAATATCTAAATAGGGTAAGCTATTATAAAGATGAAAGGTCGCGGAAGGTCATGAAAAGGGTCCTGATTCTCGGTTGTAACGAAATCTCTAAACGTTTGCTGATTGCTCTTTGCAGAAACAGATCTTATGCATCTGATATCTGTCTTGCTTCGCGTCAGAAGCAGGAATGTGATGAGCTTAAGAATCTGGCAGCCAGCATGGGTGTCAGAGTCACTACTTCCGGAATCGACATGGCAAATGTCGAAGGTGCCATGATGATGGTAAGAATCTTTGCTCCCGACATCGTCGTAAACCTTCTTCCCCCTGATCTTTCACTTGACGCGATGAGCCTTGCCGTAAAAGCAAAGGCTGATTATATAGATTCAACACTTTTCGACGTTCCTGACATTCCGTCACCGACATCACTTCTTTCGAAGCAGTTCAGGATGTTCGGCGAATTCCACGGCACCGGAAAGACAGCCATATGCGGAGCTGGTTTTGTTCCGGGTGCAGTCAATGCCATTATCAGACGTGCCGCCAAAAACGATTTCAGCAAGATCGATTATATCGACCTTATCGCTGTATCGGGCGAAAAGAAGATCGCAAAGAAGGGCAGGACCGAGATCGATGATACGCTATATTCCGAAGACGTAAAGGTTCCGGTAGTAGCTAACAAGTTCGGTCCCAGCAAGAATGTTTTCTACATAGCTGACGGCAAGGTTGTCGAAGCAGAAGCAATGTCTATCGAGGCAAAATCTTCATCAGGCACAAAGGTCTATCTTGATTCAAGCCCCATGGTCACAGATCTTCTCAAAGAGATTCCTGACATGGCAAACGTCAGATATTTCAAGCTCGGTAAAAAGCCTGACCTGGAGCATATCCCGCCCCAGGATAAGATCGACTTCTTAAAAGAAATCGGACTCATGTCAGATAAGCCGGTTACGGTCGGCAACGTTGAAGTTGCCCCCATCGACCTTTTGGCTGCGATCCTTCCCAAGAAATCCGATCTGGGCGAATCAGCGCCCATCGAATCCAAGGCTAAGGGCATGGCATCTTACGAGATCTACATTACCGGTAAGAGCAAGAAGGACAATATAGATATCGCAAAGTCTTACATTGTTACGGGTGACAATGAAGCTTCTTATGAAAAGCACGGCGTAAGTGCTTTTGATGACATGAAGGGCGCTGCCCTTATTGCAGGCGTAAAACTCATGTGCAGGGACAAGTGGAAGAAGACAGGAGTCTTCACTCCTGCTGCTTTTGATTGCGAAGAGTACTGCAAAGCGTTTACAATGGAAGGTATCAAATTAACAGAAGGCGAGGGTAAGCCTTTCAAATAATCGTAATCGGAAACATTGCAAGCTGATGCTTATGAGGTAAAGAAATGTCCGAGAGAAGTTTTTGGAAAGAGATGCAGATCAACGATATGCTGGTTATTGACACGATCCGTAAATACGGAAGAGACACCATTTATTTTAAAGACAAGGATTCCAAGTTTATCTGGAACAATTATATGCACGCAAATCAGCTCGGCGTAATCAAGCCGGATGAGCTGGTAGGCAAATCAGATTACGACTTTTTCCCCAAGGAGTTTGCCGATAAGGCAAGAGCGGTCGAACTCGAGATCATGAGAACGGGAAAGCCCGTCCTTAATATCGAAGAAGAACTCCTTGATGACGAGGAAAATGCAAGATATTTTCTTGCATCCAAGTATCCACTCTACGACGTAAACAACGAAGTCGTCGGAACATGGGGCATCAGCAGGGACATCACAGAGCAGAAAAAACTTGAGCTTGAACTTGAGCGTTCCTATCACAAGATGGAGCTTCTTGCGCGTGTTGATGACCTGAGCGGACTTTATAACAGACGATATTTCTATGAGACTCTCGAAAAATATGCGAGCCTCTACCAGAAGAGAACTGACGGCAGCACATTTGCTCTCCTCGTAGCTGACGTCGATGACATAACAAATGTTAACGACATATTCGGCCAGCAGAACGGAGATATCGTTTTGAAGAGCATCGCAGAACAGTGTATGGCTAACGTAAGAACAGAGGATACATGCTTCCGTACAGGCGGTGATGAGTTCGCTATCGTACTTCTTGATACTGATAAGGTATCTGCCGTAGGCATGGCTAAAAAGCTCGTTGAGACGATTGCCAATGAACCTATTATCCTTGACGGCAAGAGAGAAAAAGTAACGATCTCGGCAGGACTTGCCATGTTCGACCCTGAAGATCCTGACATCTCTGATCTCCTATCCAAAGCGGAAAGAAAGCTCAATAAATCAAAGAGAGAAGGAAAGAACAAGGTATCCTTCTGATCGATTAGATAATTCAGTAAGTTAACGGGGCCGGGAGATATCCCGGCCTTGCTATTTTGAGGTGTGTGGTAAGCGGTTGGAGAAGCAAGGCCGGGTAGTCCCTTATACGGAGAAAAAGAAATGGAAAAAAGTGAGCGGTCGTTGGTCGGGACTTAAGCTGCACCCTTATCCTTCAATGGAGTTTGTCTTGCAATGGTTGTGTTACGGACAGATGCTGCCGGAGCATTAACACGCTTGATCGGAGTAACGCGGACAGAAGATGGCCTGACTGTACGGACAGGTCTTGCAGTCCTTACGACTGAGGGTGAAGGTCTTACTCTTCTTGAAGCTGCACGCTCTGCCGCTTCGTCAATATCTCTCCAGTGATCGATGCATGATGTAGCTGCCTTGATGGTAACAAGTATGAAAAACAAGAAGATAAGCATATCGAGTGGTGACATAAATAAAACCTCCAAAAAGATCGTATGTTCTTTGTTGGAGGTAATATATCATAGACAAAGTGTCATTAAAGGGACTAAAAACTCGTTTTGGTCAAAAACGAACAAAAATTTTGCATCTGGTCAATTGCCAAGTTTGGATGCGCCGATCCTTATGGCGCCGCTATCCAGCATCTCTTTGGCAGCTTCCACCGTTCTGATGCCGCCTGCTGCTTTGATCCTGACATCAGGACTTATGTTCTTTTTCATGAGGACGATATCTTCGACCTTGGCACCCGCGCTGCCAAAGCCTGTTGATGTCTTGATAAAGTCGGCTTTAGCCTCGCTTACGATCTTGCAGAGACGGACTTTCTCGTCTTTGGTAAGATCACAAGTCTCTATTATGACCTTGAGAAGAGCGCCCTTGGCGTGAACTGCTTCTGCGATGAGTTTGATCTCCTCATATACTTCATCGTATCTTCCTGACTTAACGAAGTTGATATTGATTACCATATCGATCTCTGAAGCGCCGTTGTCACAGGCATCTTTTGCCTCAAACACCTTGGTCGCCGTAGTTGAATAACCGTTAGGGAATCCGATAACGGTGCAGACAGCGACTCTGCCTCTGGAGAATCTGACCGCATCCTTAACAAAGCAGGGCTGTACACAAACAGATGCAGTGCCTAAAGAAGCAGCGCGTTCTATCAATTCTTCGATATCGGAACCGGTAGCAGTAGTCTTGAGGTTTGTTAGATCAACATAGCTCATGATGTTCTCAGGATCAGGCTTGTTTGTGTCCGCGGCAGGGCAGAAGTCCTTCTTATATGTTCTACCCATAATCGCCGTAAGTACTATTCCTGCTATGTTGTTGAAGCCGGAAAGCTCGCCCATGTTGCATGGCGTTCTGTAGCCGTCACCATAGATGAGAAGCGGTATGCACTCTCTGGAGTGATCGGTTGAAGCAGTTGACGGATCGCATCCGTGATCGGCGGTAATGATGAGAAGATCGTCATCCCTGAGTTTGGAAAGAATGATCCCCAGTGCGTCGTCGAACTCATGCATTGCAGTCGCATAGCCCTCGATATTGTTTCTGTGGCCGTACTTCATGTCGAAATCCACGAGATTCGTAAAGCACAACCCGGTGAAGTCCCTGTCCATCATTTCGATCGTTTTGTTTATGCCGTCAGTATTGCCCTTGGTGGGATTGGATTCCGTGAGGCCTCTTCCTGCGAAAAGGTCGAAGATCTTGCCTATAGAGATAACGTCATAGCCCTCGTTCTTGAGGAGATCGAGCATTGTTGAAGACGGTGCGCTGAGTGAGAAATCGTGACGGTTTGCAGTCCTTGTGAAGTTGCCCGGTTCACCGACGAAAGGTCTTGCGATGACTCTTCCTACGGCATGGTTGCCCGTCATAACTTCTCTTGCTTTGGCACAAATATCGTACAGTTCATTAAGAGGAATTATCTCTTCATGAGCGGCAATCTGGAGCACGCTGTCGGCTGAAGTATAGATGATCGGTTTGCCTGTCTTCATGTGTTCTTCGCCGTAATCCCTGATGACATCCGTGCCGCTGTATGGCTTGTTGCAAAGATATTCCTTGCCCGTAGCCTCTTCGAGGGCCTTCATGACTTCTTCAGGGAAGCCGTCCGGATAAGTCGGCTGGGCCTTGTCGGAAATAATTCCTGCAATCTCCCAATGACCGATAGTCGAATCTTTGCCGGCAGAGATCTCTCTTACTCTCGCATATGAACCGATGGGAGAGGGAATCGTCTCCTGAGCATTCCTGTAATCGGTGATCCTCTGATCATTTTCGCCGTCTATTGCGAGAAGACCCATTTTCGCGAGGTTCGGGAAGGATGCCTTAGAGTATGAAAGAACGGCAGCCAGAGTGTTGCTGCCTTCATCACCAAAAGCTGCTGCGTCAGGTGCGCCGCCAATGCCGAAACTGTCCAAAACTATGAGAAATACACGCTTTGCCATATGAATGACTCCTTATCACGGTTAATTCATCTGGCTTTATTATAAATCAGTTCGCGACAATTAAAGGGGCAAATGAGAGGGAGAAACATGACGGAAAAGTGAAAAAAGTCATAAATATTTAAAATAACATAATACTTTATTTTCTTTATTTATTAAAAGTATTATGGGAAAATAAACCTATCATGGATAAAAAGGTCCAAGGATAACTATGTTTATCCGAAGGCCGTTTAGCAAATAGAAAAACTTCTATATCTGCGCTCATCAGGATAAGGGATTCTTTGAGCAAAAGACTGACAGGAAGGGCAAGTGTTATGAGTAACAAATTGAGATCGTTCATTACTGTTCTTGTTTCAATCGTGGTCGTTATGGCTGCATTGCCGCTGAATACTTTGCGAGTAAATGCTGATGGTTATACCATTACATATTCAGCTGGTGAAGGAACGGGTGAACAACAAACTTTTAATACAGAGGACGGTGGCAGTTTTACTGTTAAAGGAATAGACGAATTATATTTCTCACATGCAGATCATGTGTTTAAGTGTTGGCAAGACGGAGACTCTAACGTTTTTAAGCCAGGAGATAGCCGCAACGCTACTAAGAATATTAATCTTACTGCTCAGTGGGTGGATGCAATAACAATTACTTTTGATAAAAATGAGCCAGAAGGAAAAGAAGTTACAGGAACAAAAATTTCTCAAGTCGTTGGAAGTGGAATGAGTGCGACTCTTGATTCGACTGACTTCGAATGTACAGGTTATGAGTTTTTAGGGTGGGCTAAAACAGCAGATGCTACCACCCAGGAGTATACGGACGGACAAAGTGGAATTCAGTTTAGCTCAAATGATGTTCTTTATGCTGTTTGGAAAAAACAAATAGAGGTTTCTTTTGATTCAAATGGTGGATCTGGTTCAATGGATCCTGAGTATTTGAATCAACCTGGAGGTTCATATAATGCGCCTGCAAATGCGTTTACATACAATGGCTTTAGATTCGTTGATTGGAGAATCGGTGATGATGATAGCAAGCATGTAAATGCTGGTAATTCTTTTAATGTAGATTCAGATATAACTCTTTATGCTACATGGCAGAAGTATTGGACAGTTTCTTATTATGCTAATGGTGGAGAAGGAGCTGTCGTGGTAGATGAAGTTGATGATAATAGTTTGTATACCGCAATTGCTCCTGCATTAATTGGCATCACAAAAAGTGGTTACGAATTTGCTGGTTGGAAGGATACTAATGAAAACAAATACAGTGTTGGCGATACTATTCCTACTACAAGCAACGTGTCACTCAATGCTCAGTGGGAAAGGAAAATAACCTTTCATGCAAATGGCGGAACGGGAAGTGATACTCATCAAACAATTCCTGTTGGATCGAATTCGGTAGCTCTTGATGCAAATACTTTTGATGCTCCAGAAGAAGGAAAAATTTTTGTTGGTTGGGCTAGAACAGCTGATGGCACGATACAGTACCAGGACAAAGGTGTTGTTTCAATTACTGGTGTCGATAGCACAGATGTAAAGGATCTTTATGCACAGTGGGGAAAAACCTGCACAGTTTCGTTTGATGCAAATGACAGTGCTTATTATGGCACTGCAGACGGTTCAATGTCAGATGCGAAAGTTGGAATCGGATTCACTACTGTTCTTCCTGCATACGTATTTACCAGAGCAGGTCACACCTTTGCCGGTTGGGAGGATCCTTCTGTCACCGGCGTAAAAATAAATGCTGATAACTCAATTACTATAGATTCAACTTATAGTGGAGAACCTATAACGCTGAAGGCAAAATGGACCCCTAGTACTCATGCGGTTACATTTAAAGACGATGATGGCAGCGTCATCGCGAGCACAACATATAATTATGGTGTAGTGCCTACACCAGCAGTTCCTACAAAAGCCCCGACCAAAGAGAGTGTATACACCTTCGATGGTTGGAAAGATACTTCAACAGAAAATACAGTATACAAAGATGGTCTCCCTGCTGTTACTGGTGCCACAACATATCAGGCTACGTATACTGCCTCCCCCAGACCGTATACTGTCAGTGTTTCTGTTACAGATACTGCAGGCGGTTCAGTAGAAGCAAGCAGTACAAAAAATTACGGCGAAGAAGCTACTATAACAGTAGAACTTCAAGACGGATATCATATCGAAAGGTGGACGATTACTTCAGGAGACTCTGTTCTCACAGAGAAAACCGAAAATGTTTCTTATACTTTCACTGTTATAGGAGATACCGAAGTTACTGTTGAAATCGCGAAGAACCCTTATATCGTTACAGTAACATCTTCAGAAGGTGGTACTGCTTCTGCTCCGACGGGATTGGTTTACAATGATGTAGCACAATTATCTGCTACAGCCAGTGAAGGATATCATTTCGTAAACTGGACAGAGAACGGAACAGAGGTAAGCACAGATCCTGAATACACGTTTACAGTTACAGGTGCGCGTAATCTGAAAGCTAACTTCGCTATCAATATGTACACCGTTACATATAAGAACGATGATGGAACGATCCTCCAGGAGGGCGAGATGTCCTGGGGCAGCACTGCTTCCTATCAGCATATGGCAAATCCTACCAAGAAGCCTACTGCCCAGTTCACATATACTTTCGCAGGCTGGGATAACAAGGAGACGCTGGTAACAAAAGATATTACTTACACAGCTACTTACACCTACACTGTCAATAAGTACAAGATTACATTTGCAAACGAAGATGGTACTGTGCTCCAGACCGGCGAAATTGAGTATGGCAAGATCCCTGTTTATGAGAAGGATACTCCTACTAAAGCAGCAACTGTACAGGAGACATTTACTTTCGCTGGTTGGGATAAGGAAATATCCAAGGTAACAGGCGAGACAGTTTACACTGCAACATATACTTCCAAGCCCATCACAAAGGATAGTATTAATTATAAGTACTTCACGGTTGCGTTTGTAACAAATGGCGGCTCTGAAATCGTATCCCAGCTGGTTGCTGAAGGCGGAGTTGCATTCAAGCCTGAAGAGCCTTTGAGAGAAAGATATTCTTTCGGAGGCTGGTATATCGATGAAGCACTCACAAAGCCGTTCAGCTTTGCAACAGCTATCACATCTGATATCACTCTCTACGCTAAGTGGATCAAGGGTTCACCTGACATTGAAGCTACATACGCAGTCGTTGGTTTAGGAAGCACATCATTTGAACTCGGCAGCGGTGAGGATATCACGGTAGCAGTTGAGAGAAGCAAGGATAACGATTCGATCGCAACGCACTTCAAGGGTGTTCTGATCGATGGCGTTGAAGTCGATTACTATAACTATGAGCTTGCAGAAGATAACAGTTCAGTAATCATCAGAGCGGATGCACTTGAGGGACTTGATGCGGGAACTCACACAATTACGATCGTTTATGACGATGGTACGGCTGAAGTTGAACTGGTCGTTACAGATGCAAATGAGCCTACTGCGGCGGTTGAAAAGATAACTGAGACCGAAGCCGGCGACACAGAACCAGTTAACTTTACAGCTGAGAAGAGCAGCAATTGGGGTCTGTGGATCGCACTGGGTATCGTTGCAGTTGTTGTTATTGCAGCTATCCCGATCTTCATAATAAAGGGCCGCAGCTTAAAGTAAGCGATTAAAAGACTAAATACATGAGGGGCAGGAAGTTAATCCTGTCCCTCAATTATTATAATAAGTACTACATATATTTAAGGGCATGTGGTATAGTTTGCGTCGAAAGAAATTAAGTGAGCATATTAAATGGATGAAATAAAGACATTTGCAGATCTCGACCTGTCACCTGAGGTCATGGACGCTCTGAAAAAGATGGGTGTAAAGAGACCCACTACGATCCAGCAGAAAGCGATACCGCTTCTGATGGACAATTTCAGCGTGATCGCAAAAGCGCCTACCGGAACCGGAAAGACATTCGCTTTCGGCATTCCGATCCTTGAATATCTCAACTTGGATTCGAAGTTCGTTCAGGCCCTGATCCTTTGCCCGACAAGAGAGCTCGCTCTTCAGATCACGACCGAGCTTAAAGGCCTCGCAAAGTATATTAAGGGCTTCAGGATTGCAGCTCTTATCGGAGGCCAGAGCATGCGCCTCCAGGCAGAGAAGGTGCAGAAGAAACCCCAGGTCATCGTTGCCACTCCGGGCCGTCTTCTCGACATGAGCCAGAGAAAACTCGTTGACATCTCAAACATCTACACCCTCGTTCTTGATGAGGCGGACGAGATGCTCAAGATGGGATTTATCAACGACATCAGAAAGATAATGGCGCTGACTCCGAAGGATAAGCAGATTGCTTTATTCTCCGCGACAATGCCCAGAGAGATCCAGAACATCACGTGGGAATTCATGTCAGGCAGTGCCGAGATCGACGTCATGCCGAAGGCTGAAGACCACCCTGATATCGATGAATACATAGTTGAGTGTCCGGAGAAGGACAAGCTCAAGAACATAGTAATGATCATGGCAAAAGAAGACCTGAGAAAAACGATAGTCTTCTGCAATACAAAGGTCCAGACGACCAAAGTCGGCGAGCAGCTGACTGCAGCCGGAGTATCCGCAAAAGTCCTTCACGGTGACTGCAGCCAGAGGGAAAGAAACAGGGTTATGGACATGTACAGGGCTGATAAGTTCGACGTTCTTGTCGCAACGGATGTCGTCGCAAGAGGCATCGATGTAGACGACATTGAAGCCGTATTTAACTATGACATTCCCAAAGAGAATGAACTCTATCTGCACAGGATCGGACGCACCGCGCGTGCCGGCAAGGCTGGAAAGGCATTCTCATTCGTCGCTTATCTCGACCGTCCCAGAATGGAAGAGATAATCAGATATACAAAGATAGATCCCAAGCCTTACGAGATCTGATAATTCTTATTTTCGAGATGTGAAGTTCAGCCCTGAAGCCTCGGGGCCTTTTTAAATATTCCCTTATATGTTGAGGGGGTGAGGAATACGATGAGCGGCAAGAGCTCGAGTCTTCCTGCGATCATGTCGAAAATGAACACCCACTTGGATACGGCAGAGAAGAACGCGTAGTTGTGCGTAGGTCCTACGAGTGAGAGACCGGGGCCGATGTTGTTGAGAGTTGCAGCTACTGAAGAGAAGACCGTAACAAGGTCGTGGCCTTCGAATGCGACGATAAACATCGATGATGCAAAAGTTACGAGATAAATGAAGAAATAGATTGCTACGGAATGCTCGATGTCGCCGTCGACAGGCTTGCCGTCAATATGGATCTTCTTGACCGTTCTCGGGTGAAGATAAGTATTGATCTCTCTTTTTATCGACTTGAACATGATCTGTAATCTTGCGATCTTAACACCACCGCCGGTGGAGCTTGCGCATGCACCGATAATCATGAGGGAAAGCAGTATGAATTTGGCAATTGTAGGCCAGAGATCAAAGTCTGTCGTGGCAAAACCGGTTGTAGTGATGATCGTGGATACCTGGAAGAAAGAATGCCTTAATGTTTCTTCGATTCCGCCGTACATGCCTCTTAATGAGAAGAATATGATCGCTGTCGCAACTGCTGCAACGGCGAGATAAACCCTGACCTCGCTCATCTTGAATGCCTTGGAGATCTGCTTTGTCGTGATGTAATAATAGAAGTTGAAGTTCACGCCGAACATGATCATGAAGACTCCGACGATCCACTGAATGTGCGGGGCATAAGAAGCAAAGCTGTCATTTTTTACGCCGAAACCACCGGTACCTGCAGTACCGAATGCAGTGCAGATGCTGTCAAACAGCGGCATTCCGCATACGAATAGAAGAATGATCTCTGTTAAGGTCATTACCAGATAAATGAGATAGAGCATCTTGGCTGTCGATCTGACTTTAGGCACGATCTTGCCGACTGTAGGTCCGGGGCTTTCCGCTCTCATAAGATTCATGTTTGAGCCGCCTGTCATAGGGACTACGGCAAGCAGGAAAACGAGAACGCCCATGCCGCCGATCCAGTGAGTGAGCGAACGCCACATAAGAGATGTGTGGGACATTGCCTCAACGTCGGTAAGTATGCTTGCGCCGGTAGTGGTAAAGCCTGATGCCGTTTCAAACATTGCGTCCGTGAAAGAAGGGATTTCTTTTGTGAGAACGAAAGGGATACATCCGCAGACACTTAACACGAGCCATGAAAGCGCCGTGGCAACACAACCGTCTTTAATGAAGATGGTCATGTTCTTAGGCTTTTTCAATGAGATCAGAAAGCCGGCGCCTATATAAATAGCTGCCAGGCCAATATAATAAAATACTTGGACCTCACCATAGAATAGTCCGCAAATGACAGGCATAAGCATAAGCACGCCTTCAATGAGCAAGACTTTGCCCAGGATGTAAACAAGCATTCTTATGTTCATCTTACGATATCAGTTAAGGTCGTGAATCCCTTATTCTTAGTAACGATCATTACGCTGTCACCGACTTCGATCGAGTCGCTTCCTGTAGGGATAATGATCCTGCCTGAACGGTTGATGAACGATACGAGCGTATTGGGTTTGAGCTTCATTTCCTTGAGCTGCTTGCCTGTGGCACTTGAAGGCTCTTTTACCTTGAACTCGATTGCTTCCGCACGCTCGTCGAAAAGATGATACATAACTTCGACGTTGCTTCCGATTGAAGCCTGTCTTGCACGTGCATATGTGATGATGGCCTCAGAGGTTATCAGCTTGGGGTAGATAACGCTGCCGAGATCCAATCGGTTGATAACGTCTGTAAAGCTTATCTTGTTGATCTTTGTAACAGACTTGATGTCTCTTGAGATCTGTCTTGCAAAGAGAGTAAGCATGATGTTTTCTTCATCGATGCCGGTGAGGGCGACAACTGAATCAACATCTCTGATACCTGTCTCTTCAAGGAGAGACTCATTGATACCGTCGCCGTTGATGATGGTGGCCTTCGGAAGAAGGTCGCTCAGTTCTTCACAACGCTCAGGGTCTTTCTCGATGAGCTTAACGTCGATACCTGTCTTGATAAGCTGGTCGGCGAGGTAGTATGCGGACTTGCCGCCGCCGATGATTATCGTGCTCCTTACGGAGTTTGTATTAAATCCGATGGACTTAAGGAATGAGTGGCAAACTTTACGGGTTGCGACAAACGAGATGATGTCGCCTGCGGAAAGCTCGAAAGAACCGTTAGGGATAGTTACTTCGTCGCCGCGCTCGACACCTACGATGACAAGGTCATTTGTGTAGTTGCTTCCGAGATAAGCGATCGTCTTACCGTCGAGAACGTTTCCTTCGGGAATCTTGATCTTAACGAGTTCTGCACTTCCGTGTGCGAAGGAGTTGATCGAGATCGCAGCAGGGAGGAATAGGATACGGGCTGCTTCGACAGCGGCCTCATATTCAGGATTTATGATCATCTCAAGGCTGAGCTTTGACCTGAGGTAAGGGATCTCCTTGCCATAGTCAGGGTTTCTTACACGTGCGATCGTTGCAAGATTCTTATTGAACTGCTTTGCGATCGTGCAGCACAGGAGGTTGAGCTCATCTGATTCGGTAACGGAGATGAAGAGGTCGGCAGTAGCAATGCCTGCTTCTTCAAGTACTTCGTGGCTTGCGCCGTTACCGATGATGCCCATACAGTCGCAAAGGTTTGCGAGCTCTGTAAGGCGGTCAACGTTCTTGTCGATGATGACCAGATCGTGGCCCTCTTCTGCGAGTCTGTTAACGAGCGTGTCGCCGACTTTGCCGGCACCTACAACGATGATCTTGAGTCCTTTTTTACCCATAAGCATTAAATCCCGAATAACTCTTTGACTGCGTCTTTCTTAACGCCTGAACCGATGACTACGATCTTACCCGTAACATCGGAAGCGCCTGTTCTCACTTCGGATTCTTCAGGTACGAAGTCGAAGTGGATCCAAGTACCGTCTTCGCCTGCGACTATACCCTTTGAACGGAGGATCATGCCGTATTTTTCGCTGTCGTCCAATGCCTTCAAAGCATTCTCGATATCAGCCTTTGTGAAACGCTTGGAAGTCTCGAATCCGACGGAATCGAAAACCTCGTCAGCATGATGGTGATGATGCTCATGCTCGTGGTCGTGGTCGTGATGGTGGTGATGTTCGTGATCATCATGATCATCGTCATCGTGATCATGGTGGTGATGGTGCTCGTGCTCGTCATCATCATCGTCGTCATCGTCATGATCGTGATGGTGGTGTGCCTTGCACTCTTCGCACTCACAGTCTTCGCCGTGCTCATGATGGTGGTGATGCTCATGCTCTTCTGCTTCGAGAAGTGCAGCAGCCATGTCTGCAGCTGTAAGAGGCTCTTCGATAGCCTTGAGGATCTGTACTCCTGAGAGCTCGTCCCAGGGTGTTGTGATGATCTGTGAATGATCGTTGATCTCACGGATAAGTGCTATAGCCTGATCGAGTTTGTCCTGTGCGATGTTGCCTGTACGGCTTAAGATGATCGTGCCGGCATACTTGATCTGGTTCTCATAGAACTCCTTGAAGTTCTTGAGGTAGATGCGGCACTTGGAAGCGTCGATAACAGTTACTGTTCCGCAGATCTCTGTGCCTTCAACGCGCTTAACTGCAGCAACTACGTCAGAGAGTTTGCCTACGCCGGAGGGCTCGATGAGGATCCTGTCGGGTGCGAACTGCTTGATTACGTCCTGGAGCGCTGTGCCGAAGTCACCAACAAGGCTGCAGCAGATGCATCCGGAATTCATCTCGGTGATGTTGATGCCGGACTCCTTAAGGAAGCCGCCGTCGATGCCAATCTGGCCGAACTCGTTTTCGATAAGTACGAGCTTAGCGCCGTTATAACCGTCAGCGATAAGCTTCTTTATAAGTGTTGTTTTGCCTGCTCCCAGAAATCCTGAGAAAATGTCTACTTTAGTCATTAAAATGCCTCTTTTCTATTGTCAATTAAAATATATAACGTCATTATCGGGCTTGCTCGTTATGGCATAGTCCTCGACTGTGAGGCAGGGAACGTTGACCTTGCCGCCCTGTCCGTCGTCGTCTTCGAAATATCTTACCTGTCCTGTTACCTTAAGCCACTGGCCTGCAGGGAAGTTGGATCTTAATTCATAAAAACAGAGAACGCCCATCATCTGGATGTCAGCAGCGCAGCATGTATATGCCTGCCTCTGCAGAACGAAAGCACGGCCGTTGAATTCTCTTAAGATAACGGCCTGACCGATGAGGCTGACCCTCTTGCCGTTGTAACGGTCCATGTTGTCCATGGCATCGGTATAGAAAAGACCGAAGTCCTCTGCAGCGATGACGCAGGGATTCTGGTTGAGGTCGAAGGGAAGATGGTCTTCGATCTTGATGATCTTATTGTCTTCGCCGAGGAAGTTGATGCTCATGCCCGGATTGACCGCCTTAACGGAACCTCTGAGCTTGGGGATATTGTCGGTCTCTTCGTTTACGCGGTTGAAGATGACAGTATCGCCGTATCTGAAATAGTCAGCGAAAAGTGTCTGCATGTTTCTGAAATAATTACCGTATGTGGAAGCATCGATAACTACGACAGCTGCTGCCAGAGCCCAGCGCTCAGGCACGTCGACCTTCTCGAAAAATTCAGCAGGGGAGACCGAGCCGTTCCATTCAATGAATACGACACCCGGCTTATGCTTTGCCTCGATATCGAAAGTCAGTTCCTTGTTGACGTCATCGGTATCGCAGTTGATTATCACGGGGTTAGCGCCCTCGTAATTCTCGGGAATATATTCCTCTTCACCTTCTTCGGTGTTGATTACAACAACTTTGCGGTTCTTGAAGTTTTCTCCGCCGATCCAGGAACAGATGACCGAAGTCTTTCCGCTGTCCAGGAAACCGGTGAAAAAATAAACCAGACAATCGTCCATAAATAGTGCACCTCTTTTAACAGATAATATTTTGTCCCTGAATTGTTATTATTTCAAGCAAGAAAAAGTATAAAATCTAATATCGGCACTTTTGATTTTTAGGAGTATTAATGAAATCGGTAAAGATCGGTGACATAAAAATAAAAAATCCGATAGTCCTGTCTCCCATGGCGGGGATCAGCAGCCTGCCTTTCAGGATCATATGCAATGAGATGGGCGCAGGCTACAGCCCGACAGAACTCGTGAGCGCCAGATCGATCAGATATAACGGCGTGGACAAGAGCCTTCGCTATATGCGGATCTCACCTGAGGAAGAAGGAATCACAGCGATACAGCTTTTCGGAACCGAACCCGAAGATTTTGAAGCGGCGATCGCGACCATCATGGAAACACCGGTCTTAAAGGAAGTCTCGATAATCGACATAAACATGGGATGCCCCGTCCCAAAGGTCGTAAAGACCGGTGCAGGCAGTGCCCTGATGCAGGACCCGAAGAGGGCTTCTGACATCGTAAAAGCCTGCAAAAAGGCGGTCTCAGGCCTTAGCAGGAATATCCCCATCACGGTCAAGACCAGAACAGGTTATAACGAGGGTGACAAGGGCAATCCCGATTTTGCAAAGGTGCTTGCGGATGCCGGTTGTGATATGATCTGCGTTCACGGCAGAACGAGGCCGCAGATGTATCACGGCGAGAGCTCAAATGAGGCGATCGCGGTAATGAGGGACGCCGTAAGAGGCTACGATATTCCTTTCTTCGCGAACGGCGATATCTGTGATGTCCGGTCGGCAAAGAAGATCATCGAAGATACGGACTGCGACGGCATCATGATAGGCCGTGCGGCAAGGGGAAATCCCTGGATATTCGGCAGGGTCCTGGCTGGGCTCAATGGCACGGAAATGCCTGATCTTCCGGGCGTTCAGGACCGCAAGGACATGCTGTTACGCGAACTCGAAGGACGGTTAAAATATCTTCCCGAGGATGTGGCTGTAAGGGAATTCAGAAGCGTAATGCCGTACTATGTAAAGGGGCTGCCGGGATCAGCCCAGATAAAGGTCAAACTCGTGAACGCAGTGAGCCTTGACGAAGTAAAGGAGATAATAGAACTTGCCTGATATAGTAATTTCAGTAATAGCAGTTATAGCGGGATGTCTTATGTGCTTTAACGGCTATAAGCTCTTCCGGTTCAGTCTCGGAATTGCCGGGGCAGTCGCCGGATTTTGCCTCGGAAGGTTTCTTATAAAAGCTACGGGAGACATGGGCATCGAATGGAGCGAGATCGCAAGGATCATCGTTCTGGCTGTCCTTACGATCGGTCTTGGCGTTCTCGCATTCAAGCTCTACATGAAAGCCCTGATCGCTATAACCACGATAATCTGTGCCCTCTGGTTCTACGATGACTTTAATTTCCTTTTCGAGAGGGTCACTAACAGTGCGCTCCGCATAGTCCTGACCATGGCTTCGGGCATTATTGCCGGCGTTCTTATAGGAATAATCGTTTACTACGCTCAGAAGTGGACAATCAGCTTGTTTACGGCTTTTGTGGGGGCAAGAGTGATATCCGGAGTGCTTACGCCGATCCTCTGGTCCGGCATCCTTCAGGGTGAATATGCAGGGATCATCGAGCAAAAAGTTTTGGGACCTGATGTTGCACTTAACTATTCTCTGGTCAGAATCCTGATATTAGTGGCTTTCTGTGCAGCAGGTTTCGTAATACAGTTGAAAACGTCAAAAAAATAGTCAAAAAAATAGTTTGACCAAAAACAATCTCCTTGTTAAAATTTGGCTGGATATATATTTTGACGATATGTGTCCGGAATAATTAATTTATGACAATTTTCTTAATCTATCCCTTATTCCATGTCGAGGGCATTCCGATTTACCGGGATGCCCTCGGCGTGTTATAGGGGATTTTTTGTATCAATTAACCTTATTTATCGGACTGCCGTCCATGAATGCCTTAAGGTTGGCAGCAGCCATGTCGATCAGTCTGCTCCTGGTCTCAACGGGTGTCCATGCTATGTGGGGTGTTATGATGCAGTTGGGAGCGCCGAGAAGAGGATTGGACTCGAGCATAGGCTCAACGCATACAACGTCGCATCCGAAGCCGCCGAGAAGTCCGCTGTCCAAGGCGGCCCTTACATCAGCTTCGTTGATGACGGGTCCTCTGGCTACATTGATAAGGATCGTTCCTTTATTGAACCAGGACAGGGTGTTTTTGTTGATGATCTCTCTTGTGTCATCGGTAAGAGGGCAGTGGAGAGAGACGACATTTGCACCGCGGATTCCGTCTTCGAGAGCAAGGCACTTAACGGGCGTGCCGCTTACGTCAACGGTTGTTCCAATAAGCGATGCGTCGTGGGGAGTGGCGGTTACGGTCATGCCGAAAGCATAAGCCATCCGGGCGACTCTTTTGCCGATCTTGCCAAGGCCGATTATGTGAAGTGTTTTGCCTGCAAGTTCCGTGAGGGAACCCTTGAAATAGCAGAACTGGGGGCATCTGCACCAGTCGCCGTCCATTACGGATGAGGAGTGAAGACCTGCAAGGTTGGTGAGCTCAAGGAGCAGGGCCATCGTGTGCTGGGCTGTGGCGAAAGTCGCATATTCAGGAACGTTGGTTACGGTGACACCGTGATCTCTTGCTGCCTGAAGGTCAACGACGTTGTAACCTGTGGCAAGAACGCCAATGTATTTGAGGTCGGGGAGCTTGTCGAAGACTTCCTTGTCGAAGACGGTCTTGTTGGTGATGGCAACTTCAGCGCCCTGCATTCTTTCTATGAGCTGGTCTTTTGAGGTTATGTCGTAAGCCGTGACCTCTCCCAGGTTTTCCAGTGCTTTCCAGGTTATATCGCCCGGATTTGCTGCAGAGCCGTCAAGAATAACTATTTTCATGTGAATTGCCTCCGAATATGTTTGAAATAATTTTAGCAAAAGAGTGATATTGTTATATCAGAAATTCAAATAAGGCGGGACCCGTTTATGTATGTAATCTGTTACGGCAAATCACCTAAGGCACTTGCAACAGGACAGAAGCTGATAAATGAGATCGGCGGAAGATATGTCACCGGAACCGAGCTTATGACCGGCAGTTTTGTCATGGCTGAAGGCGAGACGAACTGCGCGATCGTAATGGTGCTGCCTTTGGAAGCTGCGGTAAAGTCCATGGAAGAGACCATTACGGACAAGACACGCGATCTTCCGGTAATTGCGGTATCTCCTGAGGGAAGGTATGCAGCTGTTTTAAGAAGAGGTAACAAGCCTTACGAAAAGGGCGTGGACGATGTCTATGCGGCAGTCGTAAAGGTGCTGGGACCTTTCTGCTTTTCAGGCTTTGAAGGCAAGTCGGAGATAACGAGCGATCTGACAGGGCTTGTGTCCAAATACAACATGAAGGTAAGCAGCAAGAAGCTTTTCGTGAAGGTCAACGACTGGATAAATGAAGGCGGAAAGATCAATGTTTATACGGATCTTCCGATAGCTTTCGCTGACCCCGTGCTTGACCCCATGACTTATTCGCTTCACAGCTATCCTTACGATATGAGGGATGATTTTATCAAGCAGTACAAGTCTGCAAAGGAAGGCAAGATCGAGCCTTCGGTATTCATTACATGCACTTATCTGGGCGATGAGGAGGACGACTGGAACCTTATCCTTGTGCCAAGGATCTTAAGCCTCGGTGTCGAGATCAAGACAAAGACCGATCCTGATTACTGCAGGGCAGCCATCAGAAAGTCACTTATAAACCATCTCTTAAATCCTGACGCGGTATCAAAGGTTGCTTCCACATATTCCGCAAAGGACAGCGAGATGATCAAGGGTCTTGCCGAAGAACTTGATGCCGGGATAGTAAGCTTTGATTCGGGCATGCGTGCAAAGGCAAAGATCCCAATGGAGATGACGTTCTCGCCCGAAAAGAGGACGGATACGGCAACTGCGCTCGCATTCCTTGCAAGCGGGGAAGGCTCTCTCGCGATCAGAAGATCTGCTTCAGCACAGGGCATCGTGTTCTCGATGGCGATATCCAAGGAAAACATCATATTGCCTTAAAAAGAATAAAGTGGGATATAATGATTGTATGCGGTCAGTTACCGCTCGAAAATAAAGATAACAACACAGAAATAAAGGATCAGATTAAGCTTTGGAGGTAAAAAAGATGAAGAAGCTTGAAGGTAACAAACTCGTAGCTTTATTGCTTTCGGCAGGCATGGCAACATCATTGCTTGCAGCATGTTCAGTAAATACCGATCAACTTGGTCAGGGAATAAGTGACCTTGGAAATGCATTTAATACAACCGCTACTGAAGCTCCTGCAGTAACAGAGACTTCTTCTGCTGCAAGCAGCGAAGAGACAAGTGGCGAGACTTCAGAGGAGACAACTGCTGAGACAACACCTGTAGCTACTCCCACTGCAACTCCTTCTCCCACACCGCTTCCGCAGCGTGTTGATTTCTCTGATTATACGGAGATCGACCTTACGGATTCGTTCGAAGTTACAGTTGAGGAATTCGAGGAGAGTGCTCATTCTGATGACGATACAGTTGAATTTGCGACTTTCTCCGGAAACAGACTGGTTGTTACTGATGCTGACAACGAGACGGCAAGAGATGCCATTAACCTTGTTGTTGACGGATTCTATGCAGAAGCCGAAGGCGCTTACCAGAATGTTGTTGCCCAGATCAAGTCAGAATACTTAACGACAGGCGTTGTTGAGAATGCCGGCAGCGTATTTGTCAACTTCGAGTATTTTACAAACGGACGTGCTCTTTCAGTATTGATGATCTATGCAGTAAGAGTCGGTGATTCGTTCGACAGAAAGGTTGATTATGCATCTTTCGATATGCTGACAGGCCACTACGTCACAATGAGTTCAGTCGTTACGGATACAGAGGGACTGGAGAGAGCTTGCAAGACTGCTCTTGCAGATGCCATCAAGGCAAAGGCTCTTGAGACAGTACAGCCCACAGTTACGGCTACTCCCACACCTACACCTGCAGCAGTTACGACAACAACAGCACCTGCAGTTACTACGGAAACAACAACTGCCCCGACGATCGATGAAGACACTCTGCCCAAGGCAAGCGATTTTGACGTAATCTACATTGCGCCTACTGCTTCTGATACGGAAGGTGTTCATAAGGCAACTGTTATCGGAATCGCAAAGGACGGCATTATCTACGAGGCAGATGTTGAGATCGATTCTTACGCTGACCTTTTCAACCGTTACGGCACATCCGTTTTCTTCGGCTGATATCGATCAAAGTTTATCCGTATTGCATAAACTTCACGTTTGTATTTTGAACATTTGCATAGAGTGAGATTGAAGTTCTATGTAATGTGTATTAAAATGCTCAATTGTATTTTAACTATACAAAATGTGAGGATAATAAGATGAAAAGAAGAAAACTGATTGCATTGCTGCTGGCTTCGGCGATGGTAATCGGTGCAGTTACGGCATGTGACACTCCTGCAACGGATACGTCTGTTTCAGAGCCTTCCGCTTCGTCAGAGACAGAGTCCGTAACTACAGAGACAACAGAAGTTACCATCGACCTTGAAGGTTACAAGGAACTGTCTGTTGCAGATGTTTCAGATGAAGGCGACGACAAGATCATGATCTACGGCTACAATTCCGAGTTCATCGGACTTGCTGAGAAGTATGCCGGAATCACATCCAACGATTACGATTTCATTGAAGTCACTGACAGCGACGAGTATCAGACAAAGCTTGATGCCGTTCTTTCCGACGGTAACGGTGCGCCTGATATTTTCACCTGTGATGCCGCATATGCCAGAAAGTATCTGGCATCCGACAACACGATCGCCATCAATGATCTCGGCATCGATTATGCCGAGTGTACGGAGATGTTCGATTACACTTTGAGATTCGCAAGCGATGAGAACAGCGTAGTTAAGGGTCTTGCATGGAATGCTTACCCGAGTGCCGTTTTCTATGAGAGATCCCTTGCAGAGGAGTATCTCGGATCTTCCGATCCTGAAGTGGTTGCTGCATCATTTGCCACATGGGACAATGTCCTTGCTTCCGCGAGAACCGTCAACGAGGCATCTGAAGGTTCAGTCAAGCTTATCGCAGGCACTTCGGAGATCTACGATGCTTTCCTTACAGACCGCAGCAACGGCTGGGTAATGGACGGATCACTTAACATCGATCCCAATATTGTAGGACTTTTCGACTTCGCCAAGCACCTTTACTCAGAAGACCTTACCTTTTATGATGAGAGATGGACTGAAGGCTGGTCAGACAGAATGTCCGACAAGACTGTCATCTCTTACTGGGGTTCTTATGATTTTGCAAAGTACCAGCTCGCACTTAATCCGGGCGAGGGTACGGCAGTCAATCCGACATCCGGCGACTGGGGCGTTACGACTGCACCTGTCAGCTACTACAGCGGCGGTTCATGGGTAATGGCATCCAAGTACTGCGACCAGAAGGCAACTTCCGCAGACATCATCAGAGCCGTATGCATCAATGAGGACAATCTCAAGGATATGGTCAACAGAGGCGAGTTCGTCAACAGCGTCAAGCTCATGACACAGGCTGCAGCAGACGACAAGTTCGCATATGAATGGCTCGGCGGCCAGAATCCTTATCCTGTGCTTCTTAACAGCGCAATGAATGCCGATGCTTCCCTCATCGTCGAAAATGAGGACGATTACAGCAATGCTTTCAAGGCTGTTGTCGGTGCATACTGCGAAGAGGCTTTCGAATCGGTCGAGGAGGCTGAGACAGCCTTCAGGGACCAATTGGTCGAAGACGGATTGGCCGGCTATTAAATCAAGTATCTTTAACAACATTCCAGGCTGCTCCGGAAATCCCGGAGCAGCTTTTTTATTTGCTTTGCGGGCCTACGGGAATAAACTCCCAAATAGGTACAGAAATGTGACATAAGACATAGAATGTTTATATTTGCTTTTGTACAAAACGACATTCCGATAGTGTAGAATAATTAGGTCTTTATTAATAAAAACGCGGAGGCTATCAAACATGAAATTCGGGTATTTCGATGATTCAAGGAAAGAGTATGTAATTAACACTCCAAAAACACCTTATCCCTGGATCAACTATCTTGGCAATCAGGGCTTTTTCTCCCTGATCTCTAACACGGCAGGCGGCTACAGCTTCTATATGGATGCCAGACTCAGAAGAATCACACGTTACCGTTACAATAACGTACCTTTGGATATGGGCGGACGTTATTTCTACATTAACGACAACGGTACGGTATGGAATCCGGGATGGTCTCCGGTCAAGACAGAGCTTGACGAGTATGAGTGCCGCCATGGTATGGGTTATACCATCATCAAGGGTAAGAAGGACGGCCTCAAGGCTGAAGTTACATTCTTCGTTCCCCAGAACTACGATGGAGAAGTACAGCAGGTAGTACTTACAAACGAAGGCTCTTCCGCTAAGGAATTTTCCATTTTCTCAATGGCTGAATGGTGTCTCTGGGATGCACAGGATGACTGCACAAACTTCCAGAGAAACTTCTCAACAGGACGTGTTGAGATCGAAGGTTCAACCATCTATCACGTAACAGAGTACAGAGACAGACGTAATCACTACGCTTTCTATACAGTAAACGATGAGATCGACGGCTATGATACAGACCGTGACGCTTTCCTCGGAAGCATCTACAACGGATGGGATAACCCTGAGACTGTTAAGGCAGGCAAGGCATCCAACTCATTTGCAGACGGCTGGTCACCCATCGCTTCTCACTACAAGAAGATTACTCTTGCACCCGGTGAGAGCAAGACATTGATCTATATCTTAGGCTACGCTGAGAACCCGCAGGACAAGAAGTTCGCTTCCGAGAAGCCTGCTAACCTCCTTACAAGAGAGGCATGGGTACTCAACAAGGAGAAGGCTTATGCCATGATCGACAGGTACAACACACCTGAAAAGGTTGCAGCAGGACTTGAAGAACTCCGCACGACATGGGAGAACCTCCTCAGCATTTACAAGGTTGATACACCTGATGACAAGGTTAACCGTATGGTCAACATCTGGAACCAGTATCAGTGCATGGTTACATTCAACCTTTCACGTTCAGCTTCTTACTTCGAGTCCGGTATCGGCCGTGGTATGGGCTTCAGAGATTCCAACCAGGATATCCTCGGATTTGTTCACCAGATCCCTGAGCGTGCAAGAGAAAGACTCATCGACATCGCTTCAACACAGCTTTCAGACGGCGGATGCTATCACCAGTATCAGCCTCTTACCAAGAAGGGTAACGCTGACATCGGCGGCGACTTCTCAGACGACCCGCTCTGGATGATCATGTCCGTTGCAGCTTACATCAAGGAGACAGGCGACTGGGGAATCCTCGACGCTAACGTTCCTTTCGATGACGATCCGGAAGGCAAGCACACAATGCTCGAGCATTTGAATGTTTCCTTCTATCACATCGTAAACAACTTAGGACCTCACGGACTGCCTCTCGCAATGCGTGCTGACTGGAACGACTGTATCAACCTGTCATGCTTCTCCGACACACCCGGTGAATCATTCCAGACATACACAAATCCCAAGTTCAAGGCAGAGGGCGGCTACTCCAAGATTGCTGAGTCCGTATTCGTTGCAGCTCTCTTCACATACACAGGTCCTGCTTACGTAGGCATCCTTGAGCATCTCGGAAAGGCTGATGAGGCTGCAAAGGCTCAGGCTGAGATCGACAAGATGAAGAAGAACACTATGGAATCCGCATTCGACGGCGAGTGGTTCTTAAGAGCATACGATGCAAACGGCGAGAAGATGGGTTCACACGAGTGCGAAGAGGGTAAGATCTTCATCGAACCCCAGGGCTTCGCAGTTATGTCAGAGATCGGTAAGGAAGAGGGAGCTGACATCAAGACTCTCAATTCAATCGACAAGTATCTCAACTGCGAGTATGGTCTCGTTCTCAACAACCCTGCATTCACAAAGTACTATATCCAGTACGGTGAGATCTCCACATATCCGGGCGGATATAAGGAGAACGCAGGTATCTTCACACACAACAACGCATGGATCATCTGTGCTGAGGCTTATGTCGGCAGAGGCGAAAAGGCTTTCGAGTACTACTCAAAGATCGCTCCTGCTTTCACAGAAGAAACATCTGATATCCATAAGACAGAGCCTTACGTTTACGGTCAGATGATTGGCGGTAAGGATGCCAAGAACTTCGGTCAGGGCAAGAACTCCTGGCTCACAGGTACCGCAGCATGGAACATGGTTGCAATCTCACAGTACATCCTCGGCGTTAAGCCTGAGTTTGACGGTCTGAGAGTTGATCCTTCCATTCCTTCAGCTTGGGACGGATTCAAGGTAGAGCGTAAGTTCAGAGGCGACGTATACGAGATCGAGATAAAGAACCCTGATCACGTATGCAAGGGCGTCAAGAAACTCACAGTAGACGGAAATGAGATCGAAGGCTGCATCGTTCCGGTTGCAGGCGACGGCAAGACTCATAAAGTCGAGGTAGTTCTTGGCTGATTACAGGATTTAAAGCCTGAATTTTAAGTCAATAACAAAAGCAAGACCCCGCAGTTTTTTGACCGTGGGGTTACTTGCTGAAATAAGGCATTTATAAATTTAATCCGCGGAGGATCATTATGGGTTATATCGCTGAAAAAGCCAGAGGCGAAAGATGTCCTGCAAAAGAGCTCCTTATAAAGAAATTCGGAGCTGACAACACAAAGGGCGGAATCTCTGCACAGTATGTGCGTTTTGGCAAAGAGCCTGTCGTTCTCGGTATCTCAGGCTTGGGATTCGACAGCATGGCAGTTAACATTCTTGCTTCGGACGACGCTGTTTTCGAGCAGTTCACAAAGACAGTCAATGAAGGTTCAAGCATCCTTCTCATAAAGAGTGAGGGCGGCCTCAAGGCATTGACGGAGAAGGGCGGAACCGTTTCCGATGCAGGTTTTGACGGTGCAGTCATTGCAAGATGCGCTGAACTCATCAGCAGCACAGAGACATGGGGCGGAGAGCTTAACGACAAGGGCGAGCTTATCTTCGATCCTTCCACACCTTCACCCGGACCTCACTACTATACGAATATGCTCATCGGCAACCGCATCGGCTTTGTACATCCTCTTCAGTCAACTCCGAAGAGTGCCGTAGACAGTTTGGGCGGCGGTTCCTTCAGATCACATGCCGATACCCAGGTTCTCGCAACAAGATGGGATTATCTCCCTGAAGAAAACGGATTCCCGGCTAACCGTCAGTTCTACATCGTAGAGAACGGCAAGCAGATATTTTGGTCAGGCAAGGCAATTGCAGACGGTCTTAAGAAGGTTCAGACTGTTCACTCACAGAACAGGACCGTCATAAGCTATGAGCTCGAGTGCGGCCTCAAGATCAAGAGAACGATCTTCATCGTTCCCCAGAGAGAAGGACTCCCCGTAGCTTGTGAAGCACAGCTTATCGACATCGAGAACACGACATCTGCTGACAGAGACCTCAGAGTCGTATGCACGGGCATGTTCGGTACGAAGCAGACACACGCTCTTTCCGAGGATGTTATCTTCACGACAGTCGTTGGTGAGTCACAGGTATTCTTCAACGAGAATAACGAGATCCGTGCGGTAAGCGCAGATCCCAACCCCAACGGCACAAAGGGCGACATCAGATTCAACGAGACAGTCGTTCACAGTGCTGACGGTGATGTTTTCGCAGATCAGTATGCATGCAGATATGCAGATTTCGTAGGTTCAGGAAGCCTCGAAAAGCCCGAGTTCATCTATCCTCTGGCTTCAAGACCTTCCAGAAAGGGCCCCGGATTCTTCGCTACATCCACACCTTTTACGATCAAGGCAAACGGCTCTGTACGTGTTGATAACATCACATGCCTTTCTTCTGACTGCGTAAACGACAAGTTTGTAATCGACCAGACACCTGCTGAAGAAGTTGAAGCAGTTGCAGAGTACATCAAGGATCCTGCTAACCTTGCTAAGGACCTTCAGGATGTAATCGACTTCGCAGGCAAGTATTCCAACTACATGAAGATCTCCCACGACGACAAGAACTTCGAGGCTTATGTTAACAACAACCTCCCGTTCCAGGTCTTCTATCAGACATTCGTATCAAGATCTCTCGACTGGACACAGAAGGGTTACCGTGAGATCGGATTCAGAGAAATCCAAGATATCTTCGCATCCATGTACTATTTCGCAGGCATGGGAAGAACAGACTTCGTTAAGGAAATGCTCGCAGGCTGGATCGAGAATGTATACGAAGACGGTTACACAAACCACAACTTCTACTGGATCGGAAAAGAACCCGGCTGGTGGTCAGATGACGGACTCTGGCTCCTCCAGGCATTGGACAGATATCTCGGCCTCACTGACGATTACGCATTCCTCGATGAGGAGTTCGTCATGGCAGGCACAAAGGTCAAGAAGACCGATGCAGGCGTTAAGCGTAAGCTCAAGGATACGATCAAGGCTATCCTTATGTACAGCGGCAGGATCTCGCTCGGAAAGCACGGTATTCCGCTTATCGACCGTGCTGACTGGAACGACTGCTTAAGAGTCGATCCTGATGCGATCTCCGGTAAGGACAAGGTAGCAGAATATAAGGAACAGCTTTCTGCAAGCGGCAAGGCTTACGGCGAAGTTCCTTACGATTCAGAGTTCTCCGAGTCAGTAATGAACGGATTCCTCTTGAAGGTTGCTCTGGACGCTGCCGAGACAATGTTCAGAAAGATCGGCGATTCCGCTGCTGACGACATGAAGGCACTTTCCGACAAGCTCGCAGCAAACTTACGTGAGCACTGCTGGAAGGGTGACTTCTACTGCAGAGTCCTCTTTAACAGAAAAGACAGAACAGACATCTCTTATCTCGGTGCAGAGGGTGACGGCCTTGCAGTCGAAGCAGGACATCCCGGCACATACTTCCTCAACAGCTTCTCATGGTCACTCCTTGCAGGAGTTGCTTCCGAAGAAGAGATAAATACGATGCTCGATTCACTCGACAAGTATCTTAAGACACCTTACGGATTCAGACTCTGCTCAACAGTTAACTATCCGAGGATCGCTCCTAAGATCGACGTTGCTCTGTATTATCCCGGTGACCGTGAGAACGGCGGCGTATTCAAGCATGCGAACATGATGGCATGCTCTGCTATGCTCGGTGCTGCAAAGACAGTTAAGGATGAGGCTCTTGCTTCAAGACTTGCTGACACGGCTTACTGGATCATCGATAAGATCTTACCTTACAACACATTGAAGACACCTTTCGTTACATGCGGTAACCCGAGATGGTGCACACAGTACAACAACAGCCAGACAGGCGAGAATATCGGACCTACATTGTCCGGTACTTCCACATGGCTCCTTCTCTCACTCTTCCAGTGCTTCGGTATTGAGTTTACGAGTGAGGGACTGAGAGTCGAGCCTATCCTCAGACAGTCTGACAAGAGACTTGATGTTAAGGTATCCGTATGCGGAACATCCTACGATATCCACATCACAAAGCCTGAGGGCTTCATCCGTGCCCAGGACGGCATCAAGGTCAAGCTTGACGGCGCTTCCTGCGACGGAACGCTTCTGCCTGTTGCAACTGACGGCAAGGAACATAAGGTTGAGATCGAATTCTGATCAGATTTTTGGAGGTCCTAAGTTAAAATGCCTTTTTCGAGCGTCTTTTTATCAGAGATCGTAAAAGCATACAACCTTGAGGTTGTATACGATTCAGGTGATATCGAATCAAGAAGGATATGCGTGGCAGACGTTACGCGTCCCGGCCTGCAGCTCGCAGGATATTATGACCACTTCGGACCTGACCGAATCCAGATGATCGGTAACATGGAGCATGCATATCTGGACAACCTCTCCTCTGAGGAGAGGGCAAAGTCCGTATCTGCTCTTTTCGAGAAGAACATTCCTGCACTTATCGTCACCCGTGACCATAAGGTTCATAAGGAGATCTTGGATGCCGCAAGAAAGTATCAGACTCCTGTGTTGAGAACATCGCAGGCGACATCCGATTTCTCGTCGGAGCTTGTTAAATACCTCAAGATGGAACTCGCGCCCCGTGTATCTATGCACGGCGTTCTGGTCGAAGTAAACGGTGAAGGTATCCTTATCTTAGGTGAATCCGGCGTAGGTAAATCAGAGACCGCATTGGAGATCGTTAAGAGAGGTCACAGACTTATCGCAGATGACCAGATCGAGATCAGAAAGGTATCTGAGACAACGCTTCTGGGAAGGGCTCCCGATGTTATCAAGCACCTTATCGAGATCCGCGGCATCGGCATCTTGGACGTTAAGGAACTTTATGGTGTATCTGCCGTAAAGCCGCAGGAGAATATAGACTTTGTAATCAATCTCGAACTTTGGGACGAGAAGAAAACTTATGACAGACTGGGACTTACCGAGGAGACATATGACATCCTCGGAATCAAGGTTCCTTCAGTTACGATCCCTGTAGGACCCGGACGTAACCTCGCAATCATAGTCGAGGCTGCTGCGATCAACTACAGAGTCAAGAAGATGGGCTATAACGCTGCTCAGGATCTCGTATCCAGAGTCTTCCCCGGGAAGTCTTTGGATGGCTGATATCGGCATTCTCGAGAACGTCCCGCTTGCGGGATATTCAACATTCAGATGCGGCGGCCCGGCAAGATATTTTGCTGAGCCGGCGACAGGTGATGAAGTCGCAAGATTATTTAGACTGGCAGCTGAGCAAGACTGGGATGTATTCATCCTCGGCAACGGTTCCAACTGCCTTATCTCCGATGAAGGTTTTGACGGTCTTGTAGTAAGGATCGGCAAGAACATGAGTGAGCTTAAATCAGAAGAACTTGAAGACGGCAGGGTAAAGATAACCGCAGGCGCAGGTCTTTCTTACGCAAGATTCGGAAACTACTGTACAGAACTCTCACTTACTGGTGCCGAGTTTGCATGCGGTATTCCGGGTTCATGCGGCGGCGCGGTATTCATGAATGCCGGAGCTTACGGCGGAGAGACCAAAGATTTCGTAACCAAAGTCAGTTACTGGGACGGATATGAGATCAGAAATATAGACGGCAGTCAATGTGAATTCGGATACAGGACGAGCCTTTTTGAAAAGCTTAACAGCGAAGGAAAGACAGCCGTTATCTTAGGTTTTGAGGCAATCCTTTCAAAAGGCAACAAGGATGAGATAACAGCAAAGGTCGATGACTTAAGGGCCAGAAGGACTGCAAGTCAGCCTCTGGACGTTCCTTCGGGAGGTTCTACATTCAAGAGACCTGAAGGGCATTTTGCCGCAAAGCTTATTGAAGATGCAGGGCTTAAGGGATTTGCGCTCGATGATTCAGGCGCGCAGGTATCTCCCAAGCATGCCGGGTTTGTAGTCAATAACGGAGGCACTGCAAAGGCTTCCGATGTCAAGAGACTTATAGATTACGTGGTGGAAAAAGTATATGAGGATTCAGGCGTAAGACTTGAAAAAGAAGTGCGTCTGGTCGGTAACTTCGGAGGCTGACAATGGAACTGTTGTTTCTTACCGGAATGAGCGGTGCAGGAAAGAGCGCGGCGGTCAGGTATTTGGAAGACTGCGGATATTTCTGTATGGATAATGTCCCGCCTTATGTCCTTCCGGACCTTGTAAAGAGCTTCTTCAGAGGCAGAAACGGTGAAGGTTTTTCCACACCCAAGCTTGCCTTTGTAGTCGACATCAGGTCACAGGAATACCTTGACGGTTTTGATGAGGCTCTGGCTCTCATCCACGATGAAGTGGGTGTCCCTTATAAGGTTATCTTCCTTGAAGCATCCGATCAGGTTCTCATAAGCAGATACCAGCAGACGAGAAGAAAACATCCTCTTGCAGGCAAGAAAGGATCTCTTACCAAGGCTCTTACCGAAGAGAGAAAGATGCTCGAGAACATAAGAGAGATAGCGACAGTCGTTATCGACACGTCATTTCTTAAAGACTCGGAACTATGCAAGGCGATAGGAGAGATAATCAAGAACCAGGACAGCCAGAGCATTCTCGTTGTGGTAGAGTCCTTCGGATTCAAGTACGGACTTCCCGTAGACTGCGATTATGTATTTGACGTAAGGTTTTTGCCGAACCCGTTCTATCTGCCGCAGCTTCGTAACTTCACCGGTAAAGATGAAGAGATAGCCAAATATCTTGAAGGATTCAGGGAGACGGATGAGTTCAACTACATGACATCCGAGATCTTATCTTTTGTAATTCCTTTTTATGAGAAGGAAGGCAAGGGTTCCGTTCATATAGGAATCGGATGCACGGGCGGAAGACACAGATCCGTTTACTGCACTGAGACCATCGCAAAAAAGATGTCTGAGAACGGCATCAAGTGCATAGTAACGCACAGGGATATCGACAAAGAACCTCACAGATACACGAAGAAGGCAGATGAAGACTGATGGATGACAGCTTCTCCGTCAGAGTTAAGCTTGAGACTGCCACCAAGGCCGTAAAAAAGCCCGTTCAGAGGCAGACTGCTTTGTGCGGTCTGATATTGAGCCAGGTAACAGGCGATCTGTCTGAACCCGTAAAAGAGATAAAGATCCCTGAAAGATTATCTGAGCTGATCGTCCAGCTTTTCGAGATGGAGAACGTAAAATGCCGTTATTCCAAAGGGAAGATCCTGATGGAAGATATGGGCAACACCGATCTCTGGCAGAAGTTATATGCGCTCTTGTCAGATATTGAAGGCGGAGATCTCACGGTCGAGGAAGCAAGAAGGTTTTTAAGAGGCGCTTTCTGGTCTGCAGGTTACTGCTCGGATCCGGTTAAGAGCTACAGGATAGAATTCCTGGTATCAAATGAGAGATGCGCTTCGTGGATATCTTCTGCCCTTAATATTCTTTCTATAAAACATATAAAGGCTGAACGCAAAAATTCTTTCGCGGTCTACTTCAAGAACGGTGATGACGTTTCCGATTTTTTAAGCTATATCGGAAGCCCTTCGGCAATGATGGAATTCGAGAACGTGCGTGCCGGAAAAGACGTCAACAGCAAGGTCATAAGGGCTGTTAACTGTGACGAGGGCAACACAAAGCGTCAGGCAGAAGCGGCGGCCGCAAGAAACGAACTCATCACCAGAGTCATGCAGTCAGGAATAGCGAGCAAGCTCTCCCCGGAGCTCCGGGAGGCCGCAAAGGCGCACATGGAAAATCCCGGTGCGTCGCTTGCCGAACTCGGTGCCATGATGGACCCTCCAATCGGCAAATCAGGCATGAGACACCGCCTCGATAAGATCGCCGAATTTGCGAATTCTCTTAAGTAAATCCTCAAAAATCCCTTATTTTATAGTGCTTTATAAGGCTCAAATGCCGCGAAAATTTGAGTT
>Ga0310691_10000439_pt1 | contig 79415 bp, 73 predicted proteins | sample 176DNAGHGlowgp2_FD_203887 | JGI IMG/M metagenome (GOLD analysis project Ga0310691, IMG submission 203887) | Sheep rumen microbial communities from Palmerston North, Manawatu-Wanganui, New Zealand - 1766 DNA GHGlow gp2 (v2) (version 2) | ecosystem: Host-associated > Mammals > Digestive system >...
GCGCTCGTCCGGAATATCGGTATCAAGGAAACAGGTATCCTGGTATCCTGCTCGGACTACCACATCTTCAATAAGATGGGGCTTACCCGTAAGCAGGCGATGGATAAGTATCTCGGTATCGTAAGGGATGCCATCGATGCAGGACTTCGTCCGAGATGTCATTTCGAAGATATCACACGTGCCGACTTCTACGGCTTCGTCGTTCCGTTCGCGACCGCGCTGATGAGACTTTCCGAAGAGAGCGGTATTCCGGTCAAGATCCGTGCCTGCGATACCATGGGCTATGGTGTTCCGTTCCCGGGCGTCGCGCTTCCGAGATCTGTATCGGGTATCGTCTACGGTCTGCAGCACTATGCGGGTGTGCCCTGTGAGATGCTGGAGTGGCATGGCCATAACGATTTCTATAAGGGTGTGGTAAATGCAACTACCGCCTGGCTTTATGGTGCGCAGGCAGTGAACTGCTCGCTTCTGGGCATCGGTGAGAGAACCGGTAATGTTCCGCTGGAGGCCATGGTATTTGAGTATGCACAGCTTCGTGGTACGCTCGACGGTATGGATTCCCGTGTGATCACCGAGATCGCGGACTACATCTCCCGTGAGACCCATTACGAACTGCCGCCGATGACTCCGTTCGTCGGTAAGAACTTCAATGTCACGAAGGCCGGCATCCACGCTGATGGCCTTCTGAAGGATCCGGAGATCTACAATATCTTCGATACAGAAGCACTTCTGGACCGTCCGCCGCTGGTTGCCGTAAGTAACGTATCCGGTCTTGCCGGTATCGCCTGCTGGATCAACAATTACTACCGTCTTGCAGGGGAGAACGCCGTCAGCAAGAAAGATCCTTTTATCGCGAAGATGAAGGAGTGGATCGATGCGCAGTACGATGGTGGCCGTGTGACCGTTATCTCCGACGAAGAGATGGTTCACCTCTTCGAAGAGTGCGGCGGGGAGACGTATCAGAGAGTGGCGCGTCCGAAGATCTGAGCAACAATTGAATAGAAAATAAAAAAGTATCTCTTTTGCGACTCGTACAGTTTGCTTACGCATAACTCGTCGCCTAAGAGATACTTTTTAATTTATTTCTATCCCGTGTTGCTAAGATATTTGCTTGGAACGTCAGGTGGAGCTGGTGGCGAGGACGCCGGGGAGGACTTCGTCGCCGACCTTTACCGGTGCGTGGATGATGCTGTGATGGATCTTCCCGGCCAGTGCTCTTACCTCTTCTTTCGGGATCTCGCCCTTGGATTTGACGCTGATACGCCCGAGGGTGCCGTCTTCGTAACGGACCCGGATCGTGGTGGTCAGTGTGCGCATCGGGTGCGTGATCTCGGAGATTGCGTATGCTTCGCCACGTGGGCAGGCATTTCCGGACACGACAGGGTTCTCGCCTAATGTGACACAGAGATCGCAGCCTCTCGGGCAGATGATACAGGTCATGCGGCGGACCGCCTTGCCGGCATCGGAAGTCTCGGGTTCGGATCCGGCTGCGCCTTCTTCGGACGTGGAAGAATCCTTTCCACCCATGGCGAGTGCTTCTGCTGTCTTCGGATCGATGGGCTTGACTACTTTCCCAGGGAAGACGGTCGGGTGATCGACCGCTTCCTGCGATGTGGACGCTGCGGCGCCGGAAGCATAGAGTGCTGCAGCTTTTCCGGCGGCGATGGATTCTTTCGTGACGTTATCCGCCAGGTCATGGACGTGAAGGACATTGCCACAGGCGAAGATGCCGGGTACGGTGGTCTCCAGTGAAGCGGAGGAGAAAGGTCCGCCGGTCTTCGGATTAATGGAAATGCCGGCTTTTCTGGATAGTTCATTCTCGGGGATCAGACCGCAGGAGAGAAGGAGCGTGTCGCACTCGATCTCGCGCTCAGTTCCTGGGATCGGCGCATACTTGTCGTCGACCTCCGATACCGTGATGCCTGTGAGCCGCTCTTTCCCGTGGATCGCGGTGACGGTCTGACGGAGATAAAGCGGGATGCCATAGTCCTGCAGGCACTGGGTGATGTTTCGGGCAAGGCCTCCAGGCTGGGGGGCGATCTCGATACAGGCCAGGACATTTGCTCCCTCGAGGACCATGCGGCGTGCCATGATGAGTCCGATATCGCCGGAACCTAAGATGACGACTTTTCTTCCGACCATGTAGCCGTCGATATTGACGTAGTGCTGGGCAAGTCCCGCGGTCATGACCCCTGCGGGTCTTGTACCGGGGATGGCCAGTGCGCCGCGTGCCTTCTCACGGCAGCCCATCGCAAGGATAATGGCTTTCGCAGTGATCTCGAAATAGCCGTCAGTCTTATTCATGGCATAGATTTTCTTGTCGGAGGTGATCTCCATGACGAAGGTGTCCAGAAGGATCTCGACGGGCGGGTGATCGCCCTGATTGATACTCTTTAAGTCTTCATAAGCGCGGAAAGCATATTCAGGACCGGTAAGTTCTTCACCGAAGTGGGAAAGACCAAATCCGTTATGGATACACTGATTGAGAATGCCGCCGAGCTTCGTGTCGCGTTCGATGAGAAGGATGGAATGGCATCCGTTCTCGGCTGCGCTCTTGGCTGCGGCAAGTCCTGCCGGGCCTCCGCCAATGACAACGATATCGTAAGATCTCATGATTCCACCTCCTTTAACGGGGCATTCTTTCCTTCGGGAGAAGGAAAGCCTTCCGCATCGCGGGGAACGAACAGAGTGGAACCTTTGCCGTCTTGAAGGATCGAAAGAGGCGAGGCGTCAGATCTTTCGGAAAGCAGCATTTCCACAATACGTGGCCCGCAGAAACCTCCCTGACAGCGTCCCATTCCGGTACCGGCTCTGCGCTTTACGGCATCCAGGGAAAGGGGAGGGATCGGGCTAAAAAGCGCGTCTCGGATCTCGCCTTCTGTGACACCTTCACAGCGGCAGATGATCCGTCCGTAAGCGGGATCTTTTTCAACCAGTTCCGCACGCTCCTCGTTCGTCATATCCCGGAAATGGATCTTCTTTCGGGTCATATCGTAAGGAACTTCCTTCTTGGGAAGAGAAATGTCCTTTTCTTTTAAAAGTCCGACCATGAAAGGACCGATGGCGGGACTGCTTGCAAGTCCCGGTGATTTGATACCGGCTGCCTCGAATATTCCATTTTCCCCGGGGATCTCTCGTATCAGAAAATCATCGGATGTGGAATTCGATCGGATGCCGGAGAAGTTTCTGACATTGTCCCGCCAGGAAATATTTCCTACTGAACGGGAAGCCTTTTCTTTGATCTCTGAAAGCTTAACCGCAGTGGTCGCGGTGTCTTCGCTTCCGTGGGAAAGAACTTCGGATGTAGGGCCGCAGATCAGATTCCCTTGTACGGTCGGAGCAACAAGCACGCCCTTTCCTTTTTCACTCGGACACTGGAAAATGACGTGGCTGACTTTCGTGCCTTCGGATTTGTCCAGAAGATAGTATTCACCCCGGGTGGGAGTAATGCGAAAGTCCGGTTTGGAAATATAGCTATGTACCGTATCTGCTTCGGTCCCGCAGCAAAGGATCACGGTCTCAGCGGTGATTTCGCCTTTCGTGGTATTCAGAATATAGGTGTTCTTCCCTTCGGAAGAAGAGGCTTCAGTAATCCCTTTCACTTCACAATCGGGAAGGAAAGTGCCACCGTTTCTTACGAAGACTTCTGCCTGGGCAAGGCAAAGCTCCCAGGGGTTAATGATGCCGGCAGTAGGGGCATAAAGTGCGGCGATGGCTTCTTCGGAGATTCCGGGCTCCATCGCACGAAGTTCCTCCTGATCGAGAATACGGATGTCCGGAACGCCGTTTCTTATACCACGATCGAGGAGTTCCTGGAGAAGTGCTTCTTCCGTATCGGAGAAAGCCAGGACCAGGGAACCGCAGCGACGGAAAGGAACACTCAGATCCCGGCAAAGATCTTCGCTGAGCCGGTTTCCTTCGACGTTGAGCTTCGCCATGAGGGTACCGGGCTTCGGGTCGTATCCGGCGTGAATGATGGCGCTGTTGGCACGTGTCGCCCCCATCGCGACGTCGTTATTCTTGTCGAGAAGAAGCACGGAAACATTGTAAGGAATGAGGCTGTAAGCGATGGATGTTCCCACCACACCGGCGCCCACGATGATGATGTCATATTTCATAAGCTGCCTCTTTCTGCGGGGAAGAAAGGCCCCGCGGTAACTACTACCATTTTACTATATCCGGGGGAATTCTGCATTTCACTTTGGAGCCTCCCGGCCGGTCGCGCGCGCAAATTGACATTACCCCGGCAAATCATTATACTTTTGAGTGCTATCTATTATATATGCGCGTATGTGCGCGATGAAAGAGGAATCAATCATGCGAGTATCTAAACTTTTCATGTCTACACAGAGAGAAGTACCGTCTGATGCCGAGATCGTGAGCCATCAGCTCATGCTCCGCGCCGGCCTGATGCGTAAGGCCGCTGCCGGTATCTATTCCTATATGCCGATGGGTTATCGTGCATACCGTAAGGTGGAGGCCATTGTCCGTGAGGAGATGGATAGAGCCGGTGCACAGGAACTGATCATGCCGGCTGTGCTTCCTGCCGAGACCTATATGGCTTCCGGCCGCTGGGAGAAGTTCGGTCCGGAGATGTTCCGTCTCAAGGACCGTGGCGGACGCCAGTTCTGCCTGGGCCCGACGCATGAAGAACCGTTTACCGAAGCAGTAAGAGATACGATCCGTTCGTACCGTAATCTGCCGGTGACACTTTACCAGATCCAGCATAAGTACCGTGACGAGAAGCGCCCGAGATTCGGAGTCGTCCGTTCCCGTGAGTTCGTCATGAAGGATGCCTACAGCTTCGACGTAGACGAGGAAGGTCTCGATAAGTCTTACCTTAACATGAAGGAAGCCTACTGCAAGATCTTCGACCGCTGCAATCTGGACTACATCCTTGTTGATGCCGATTCCGGCGCGATGGGTGGTTCCGGTTCTCAGGAGTTCATGGTAAAGTCCGCCGTTGGTGAAGATGCCATCGCATACTGCCCGGATTGTGATTATGCCGCGAACGAGGAGAAAGCACCGTGCCCGGAGGTGAAAAAGCCGGAGGGTGTGGAGATGCTGCCGATCGAGAAGATCGAGACACCTCACGTCAAGACGATCGAAGAACTGATGGAGTTCATGAAGTCTGAGCCGACGGCTTTCGCGAAGACGATCCTGTATAACATCGACGGAAAGATCGTAGCCGTTATGGTTCGTGGTGATCGTGAGATCAATGAGACCAAGCTCGGTAACCTCTTCGATGCCACCGAGATGAACCTGGCTTCTTTCGAAGAAGTAGAGCGTGTCACCGGTGCGGCAGTCGGATTTGCCGGTCCTGTCGGCCTGAAGGAAAAGGTTGAGGTGATCGCTGACTATGAAGTAGCGGCGATGACGAACTTCATCGTTGGTGCCAACGAGACCGACTATCACTTCAAGAATGTGAACTTCGGCCGTGACTTCACTCCGGACCGTGTGGTGGATGTACGCTGCGCAGTAGAAGGCGATCCGTGCCCGAAGTGCGGGAAGCCGCTTGCTATGTGCAGAGGTATTGAGGTAGGCCATATCTTCAAGCTCGGCACGAAGTATTCGGATGCGCTCCACTGCATCTACCTCGATAAGGACGGCAAGGAGAATTCCATGATCATGGGCTGCTATGGTATCGGTGTTTCCAGAACACTGGCTGCGATCATCGAGCAGCACTACGACGAGAACGGTATCATCTGGCCGATGTCCGTAGCTCCGTATCAGGTCATCGTTGTGCCGACCACATCGCAGGATGAGACCGTCGTGAAGATGGCGGAAGAGATCCATGATGCACTCGAGAAGGCCGGTGCCGAAGTGCTTATCGACGACAGGGAAGAGCGCGCAGGCGTCAAGTTCAAGGATGCCGACCTCATTGGTTTCCCAATCCGTATTACTGTTGGCCGTAAGGCAGCAGAAGGCAAGGTGGAGTATAAGCTCCGTGCCGGTTCCGATGTGGTGGAGATGACGGCAGAAGAGGCAATCGCCGCTGCACTGAAAGAGATCGAGACAAAAAAGTAAGACCGAAGATTGGAAATGAAATCGAAGAGGGGTCGTCTCCAGATTGGGAGAGGACCCCTCTTTATGGGGCCCCGATACTGCGGAAATAGGAGATAACGATATGAAACTTAAGACTTTGCCATATATATTCAGTGTCTGCAAACTCACGGATGCCACAGGAATCAACCTTCGGGGAGAATATGTCTTCGTGGGGAAAACCGATGAAGAACTTTCACTGGTCTGCCCTCTTGAGGAGGTGCCGGCGAACACGACGGCGCGCGACGATGGATGGAAGGGCTTCCGGATCGAGGGGGTTCTGGATTTCTCGCTGATCGGGATCCTGTCTAAACTGTCCGGCATCCTGGCAGACAATAAGATCGGCATCTTCGCGGTATCCACATACAATACAGACTACATTCTCGTTAAAGAAGAAAACTTCGAACGGGCGCTATTAGCACTCGCTCAGGCGGGATATGAAATCGATTAGTTTCTCGGCGGGGAGGAGAGGTTCTTCTTCTTGGCTTCTTCGAGAAGCTGGGCAAGTTCCTCTTCCGTATGCTCGACGGGAAGTGATGCCCCTTGCTTGGATTTCGCATCCTTTGGAAAAGCTCTGTGGAAGTTCTGCTTCCTGTATTCTTCCGGGGTGAGACCCGTCTGCTTCTTGAATGCCTGGATGAAGTGGCTCTGCGTCGAGAAGGAAAGGAACTGTGAGATGCTGAGGCATGAGTAGTCAGAGTGCTTGAGCATGTGCTTGGCGGCGTCGATCTTCTTGATGCGGATGAAGTCGCTGACGGACACGCCGGTTTCCTTCTTAAAAAGCTTAGAGAAATAGGCGTCGTTGAGCCCGAGGTATTCGGAGAGGTCCGGTACGAGGATACGGTCCTGCAGATGACTGTAGATATACTCGATGGCACGGACGACGTGCTTGCTGAAGATGTTGTCCAGACGCAGTGCGCGCATTCTCGTACAGTAATCCTCGATGCATTCCTGCTGGATCTCGTCGAGCTTCGATGTGGTCGTGGCCGCGTCACATTTCTGGATATAGATATCGGAAAGGGAATAGGATGTCTCGACATCCATGCCGTAGTTGATGCAGTAACGTGCGATCATGGCGATGCTGATGATGAGGTGATAGCGGACGTTGCGGAGCCTGTCCGGCGAGAGGGTGCCGACACCGCGAAGTTCGGAGATATGATACTCTCTGACCTGACGCATGACTTCTTCGAGCTGGCCTGTGGCCACGAGGTCATAAAAGTCCACCTCATGTTCGTAGGAAGAACGCACCATCAGATGCTCTCTCTGCATAAACAGGAGCCTCTGCAATTCCTGATTCACATCTTGATTCATGGATTTTCTGCCTCCTTTATCGGACGTTTTCCAGGGGCCCGGATACGTCTCAGCCAGATTTCACTGCCTTCTGCAGCGGTCTATTCACAACCCCAATCGTAAACAAACTTACACCATTATTATGACATAAAGTGCAAATTTTTGGTATCGGTTTTTCAAAAATAATATAGAATATAGTCAAGTGAGGTGCCGTGTGAAAAGACAACCCCAATGCCTCCGTTAGAGAAAGTTTGCCATCTTTCTGACGCACACATCTAAGGTATCCTCACTAGTTGACAACTTTCTGCATTTTTCATGACACACTTTACGGTGCAGAAAACGATTTCATTACAGATCCCGCTGTTTCATACAGCGGGATCCGTTTTTTTCTTAGGATAATTTAATAAAGAGAATGGTCAGAAACACAACAAAAAGACAATGAATCTGATATCGGGCGGATCAGCCCAGGCCGAGGAGAACGCCGATCAGGTGTACGCCGTAGGCGGCGATCCAGGCGATGACGCACTGGAAGACGACCACGATGCCGGCCCATTTGGAACCGAGTTCTCTGCGGACAGAGGCAACGGCGGCGACACACGGAGTGTAGAGCAGACAGAAAACCAGAAGGCTCATGGCCGAAAGAGGTGTCAGAAGGGAAAGCAGGGAATCGCTTGATCCAACCAGTACATTCATGGTCGATACCACGCTTTCTTTCGCCATGAAGCCGGTGATCAAGGCGGTGGAGAACCGCCAGTCTCCGAATCCCAGAGGTGAGAAAACCGGAGCGATGTAGCCTGCGGCTACGGCCAGGATACTGCGGCTCGAATCATCGACCAGATTGAAGCCCAGGTCGAATGACTGCAGGAACCAGATCACGATCGAAGCGATAAAGATGACGGTGAAGGCGCGCTGCAGAAAGTCCTTGGCTTTCTCCCAGAGAAGCTGGGAGACGTTCTTGGCGCCCGGCATACGGTAGTTCGGAAGCTCCATGACGAAGGGGACGGCTTTCCCTTTAAAGACCGTATTCTTCGAGATAAGAGCGACGAGGATGCCCATGAAGATGCCGATGAAATAAAGCGAAACCATGATCAGGCCGCTCCACTTCGGGAAGAAGGTACTGGCGAAGAACCCGTAGATCGGGAGCTTCGCGGAGCAGCTCATGAATGGAGTCAGCAGGATCGTCATCTTACGGTCGCGCTCGGAAGGAAGGGTACGGGAGGCCATGACGCCCGGTACCGTACAGCCGAATCCGATGAGCATCGGGACGATGGAGCGGCCGGAAAGGCCGATCTTTCTTAGGAATTTGTCCATGACGAAGGCGATACGGGCCATGTAGCCGGTGTCTTCGAGAAGAGACAGGAAGAAGAAAAGCGTAACGATGACCGGCAGGAAGGACAGGACACTTCCGATACCGGTGAAGATGCCGTCTACGATCAGGGAGCGGACGACTTCGTTGACGTTCCAGGAAATGAGGGCATCGGCTACCACTTCCGTCAGGGCGGTGATGCCGCGCTCGAGGAGATCCTGGAAGAATGCGCCGATGACATTAAAGGTCAAGAAGAATACGGCGGCCATGATGAGGATAAAGGCCGGGATGGCCGTATATTTGCCGGTCAGGACTCTATCGATGGCTCGGGAGCGCTGGTGTTCCTTGCTTTCTTTCGGCTTGATGACCGTACGGTCGACCAGCTTCTGGATGAAAGTGAAGCGCATATCTGCGATGGCGGCTGCGCGGTCCATACCCGATTCCTCTTCCATCTGGAGAATGATGTGTTCGAGGGTTTCTTTCTCATTCTGATCGAGATTGAGCCTGTCGAGGACGCGTGCATCTCCTTCGATGAGTTTGGTCGCCGCGAACCGTTCCGGGATCCCTGCTGCCTTCGAATGGTCTTTGATGAGGATCATGATACTGTGCAGGCATCTGTGGATCGCACCGCTGTCATTCTCGTCACAGAAGTCAAGACGCCCCGGGCGTTCCTGGTACTTCGCAACATGTATCGCGTGGTCGACGAGCTCGTGGATACCTTCGTTCTTGGCTGCCGAGATCGGGACCACCGGGATGCCCAGCTCGTGTTCCATCTGGTTTACCAGGATCGAACCGCCGTTGCCTCGGATCTCGTCCATCATGTTCAGGGCGAGTACCATCGGGACATTGAGCTCCATGAGCTGCATGGTCAGATAGAGGTTGCGCTCGATATTCGTCGCATCGACGATGTTGATAATGCCGCAGGGCTTCTCGTCGAGGATGAACTGTCTCGAGACGATCTCCTCGGCCGTGTACGGGGACATGCTGTAGATACCCGGAAGATCGGTGATCTCGGTCTCGGGATGCCCCTTGATGGCGCCGCTCTTCCGATCGACGGTCACGCCGGGGAAATTGCCGACATGCTGGTTACTGCCCGTAAGCTGGTTGAAGAGAGTGGTCTTGCCGGAGTTCTGGTTGCCGGCCAGTGCGAAGGTAAGCTTCGTGCCGTCGGGAAGGGGATTCTCATCCGCTTTGACGTGGTATTTACCGCCTTCACCAAGACCCGGGTGGGCGATGATGATACGGCGCTCCTTCTTTTTCTTACCTTCGGCTCCTTCGGCAGAAGCACTGTCATCGATGGCTTTCTGCTCTTCGGGCTCGATCTCGATCAGGCGGGCATCGTCGAGACGGAGCGTCAATTCGTAGCCGTGGAGTCGGAGCTCCATCGGATCGCCCATGGGTGCGAGTTTTTCGACCTTGACTCGGACGCCCGGAATGACGCCCATGTCCAGGAAATGCTGGCGCAGCGCACCTTCGCCGCCTACCTTCAGTATTGTTGCATGATGCCCGGCTTTCAGTTCAGCAAGATTCATGATGGTTCCTCGATTGTATGTGTTTTTCGCGTTTGCTATATAGCGTAATGATCAGTCGATGATGCGGATCTCTTTAATGACCGGCTGGTTCTCGGGATCGACCGCACCGTTCTCGCCGGAGGGGACCTGCGCCAGCGCGTCAACGATCTCGATCCCTTCGGTGACATGTCCGAAGGCGGCGTACTGTCCGTTCAGGGAAGGATAGTCGACCTGGCAGATGAAGAATTCTGACGAGGCACTGTTATAGTTATTCTGCGTTCTGGCCATAGAGATCGTGCCGCGGGTGTGCTTGATGCTGTTGCCCTGTCCATTGGCAGAGAACTCACCGAGGATGCTCTTCGGTGCCTCACCGGTCCAGCCCGAAGGCGCTCGGCCGCCCTGTACCATGAAGTCTTCGATGATACGGTGGAAGGTCGAGCCGTTATAGAAACCGGAGCGGGCCAGATCCATGAAATTCTGCACGGTGACGGGCGCGGTATCACCATCGAGTTCCAGCTTGATGGTGCCGTAGTTCTCTACTTCAATCTCTGCGTGATGGATACCGATCTGTTTCTTCTCGTATCTTGTAGAGGAGCAGGAGGGGATTGCAAATACCAAAATGAGGATCAGAAGACTGATCCCGATCTCGATCAATGTCCGCTTCATGCGGGATTCTCCGCTCTGGTCATAGATAAAGACATCAAGTATATTGTCAAAAAATCGTCTCATGGTTTGTTGTTCCTTTTTTCTATTTCTGTGGCAGTCCGAATAGATCACTGCCTGTTCTTTTCTCGCTTTTCCCTCGGAAAGTCCGGCTTTACAGCTTCACGTCATACCGCGGTTCGATGGAGAAGGTCCGTCCGCTTAAACGGTGGTGCCGGTTCTCCTTCGGGATCTTCCCGAACAGAAGCGTCGAGGCGAAGAGCTGCTGATAGCGCACTTTCCCGCCTCTGAGGTTTCGAAAGTGCAGGTTATACTGGTTCCTTCCGTAGTTGCCGTCTCCGATGATCGGATGACCGAGATGGGCGAACTGGGCGCGGATCTGGTGCGTCCTTCCCGTGACCAGCTCGACTTCGATGTCGGACACGTCTTCTCCGTCCGGACCGGCCCCATTATACACCCGAAGCACGCGGTAGCGGGATGTGATGGGAAGATCGCCCTCCTTCGGGATATCGTGGATAAAGACATTTCCCGTCGGCGGTTTCTCCAGATAGGCGGAAACTTCCTTCATGATGGCCTCATCCTGACAGATCACACTGGTCCCGGCGGTGGGTACGCCACGGACGAGACAACGGTAACGCTTCGTGATTTTATCGGTCTTGAAGAGGGTGATAGCGTCCTCCAGAGCCTGCTTATTCTTCGCGGTAAGGATCAGCCCGCCGGTATTCATGTCGATCCGGTGACACAGGTCCAGCTGGGGATTTCTATAGTCACGGCGGAGAATGTCGATGAGGCAGTCGCCGTTCATGCCTTTGCCGCCGTGGACGGCCAGCCCCTGACGCTTGTTGACGAGAAGGAGGTCGTCGGTCTCGGATACGACCTTGTAATCATCTACCTCTGATTTCTCCGTCTCCTGCTTCTTCTCGAAGAGTGCTTCCGGAAGCCACAGCTCGACTCTGTCTCCTTCGCTTACGACGGTATCGGAAGAGATACGCTTGCCGTTGATACGGATATCCTTATGTTTCAAGGCTTTCTGAAGAACGGAAGGAGTCAGGTTCGGAAACTCCAGGATCGCCACACGGATCACTTTCTTACCTGAATTTTTCGCCGAAACAGTAAAGTCCTTCATTGCAAATGCTCCCAAGAAACTCTTATGGAAGAGTTTTATATTCCTACTGAAATTTGACCATGCATATTATTTACTATTTTAAAATAAATCTCAAGTGCAAATATGCATGAACCATGAAATCGAAGCAATAAAGCGGATCAATCTACGGCGGCGAGTTTTGCGTAAGCAAACTGTCTGAGCCGAAGGAGAATGATCCGCTTTAAGATTGCTATGTTTTCTTTTCAGTTAAGATTTGCACTTGAGATTTATGGTAAACTAATTTCATTCATTGGCAAGGAGAGAAGAAATGGAGAAGACGCCCTGTCTGGTAAGTATTAAGAGTGCTTTTGAAGAAGAAGAGAAGATGCACGAGGGGACCTTCGAACAGTCCGAGGACCGGATCCGTGTGACGTGGATCCAGAAAGAACTGGAAAAAGGGGAGGGCGACAGCCGGTTCCTTCTAAGCTATCGTGTGGAAGAGAAGCTTCTGTGCCTGACGAGAAAAGGATCGGCCGAGATGGAGCTGCGGTTCCGGGAGGGCGAGATGACGGACGGGGTCATGCACACCAGCCACGGGGACTTCGACCTTCAGGTCGAGACCTTCGGGCTCCTCTTTTTCCCGGAGACGGCGGACGAAGAAGCCGTGATCGATGGGCGGGAGTACCTCGTCCGAAAGGCGATGCTCGAATACGATCTTCAGTTTCCGGGGCAGGATCCGATGCGGAATACGATGTTTTTTAAAGTACATCTTGCCAAATAAGAAATTTATGTATAAAATCTATCGGTAACTCTTCGAAAGTTGCTTGACAAAGGGTTTTCATTAGTGCATAATATCTTTCGCGCCTCAGGGTTTAGTGTGGCTGCGAATATATTAGAGAAATCTAAGATTTGTATTGGAGGTGGATGCGATGGCTCATCCGAAGCGTAAATGGTCGAAAGCTAGATCTTCTCGTCATAGAAGTGCCTGGAAGCTCGTTTTGCCAGGATTGGTAGAGTGCCCCAATTGCCACACTAAGATGTTGCGCCATAAGGTTTGCAAGACCTGCGGTTATCTTGATGGCAAGGAGATCATCAATAAAGCTGATGAGATTGCTTGATAGCTGATCTAAGTACTACTACGAATTAAACGGCAGTGTTTCGAATAATATTGAACCACTGCTATTTTTTTGCTTGTTAGGTTGCCGGCGTGTCCCGGGAAGATTCCGGGGCGGAAGATACAAGAGAGACGAGAATTGGCCAATAAGAGAGAACAGTACCGCATCATCAAGGAAGTCGTTCCGGGAAGTATCGCCGAGGAGATCGGTGTCGAGCCCGGTTATGTTCTTGTATCCATTGACGGGCAGGAGGTACGGGATGTCTTCGATTACCGTCTCCGGGAACGGGCTTCAGAGATGCTTCTTTCCTTCCGGCTTCCGGACGGACAGATCGCCGAGGTCGAACTGGAAAAGGATGAGGACGAGGAACTGGGTCTTGTTTTCGTCGATCCGATCATGTGTAATTGCACATCCTGCGCGAACCGCTGTATCTTCTGTTTTATCGACCAGAACCCGAAAGGCATGCGTGAGACGCTCTATTTCAAAGATGACGATATGCGTATGTCCTTCCTGACCGGTAACTATGTCACGCTGACGAATCTGTCGGATAAGGAATTCGAGCGTATTATCGGGTATCATCTGTCGCCGATCAATGTATCGGTCCATGCGACGGATCCGGTGGTGCGGGAGAAGATGATCAACAATAAGTTCGCCTATAAGCTTATGCCGCGGCTGCGGAAGATGATCGAGAACGGGATCTCCATTAACTGCCAGATCGTGTGCTGCCCGGGATATAACAACGGGCTGGTGCTGGATCAGACGATCCGGGATCTGGCGGAACTGGGTGAGGGCGTACTGTCGATCGCCGTCGTGCCGGTCGGGATCACGAAGTTCCGGGATGAGAACGGACTTGTGAAGCTGACTCCGTTTAATAAGCAGACGGCCGGTGAACTTCTCGACCAGGTCAATTACTGGCAGGACTATTTTCTTAAGACCCGCGGTGAGAGGATATTCTTCGCGGCGGATGAGTTCTATATCCGTGCCGAAAGACCGATGCCGAAGGCGGAGGAATACGAAGGATACCCGCAGCTGGAGAACGGTGTGGGCATGGTGGCCGAGCGTGATGCGGCGATGACGAAGGGCGTGGCGCTCAGAAAGAAACACATGCCGGAGAAGATCTCCCACCCGTATGTGGGGAAGCGTTTCATGATGATCTCCGGTACCGATGCGGCGCCGTATACAGAAAAGTTTGCGCAACCCATCTCCTTGTTATATAATATCGATTTGGTCGTTTTGGCTGTCGTGAATCAGTTCTTCGGCGCTACCATTACGGTGTCGGGACTTCTTACCGGAGGCGATATTTCCGATGCCGTTCTCGCAGAGAAAGAAGCGGGAAGGGGACCGGATGTGGTGATCCTTACGGCGAATATGCTGAAGGCGGACGAGGATATCTTCCTCGATGATATGACCCTCGACCAGTTTAAAGAGAGAGTTGGTCTCCCTGTGATCGTCGCGGAGTGCGAAGGCTCCGGTGCGCTTAGGGCGCTGGATGATTTTACGGGGATGTATAAAGGAATAGAAGAGTAAGCGCGGCTTCGGAAGGCGCAGGCGTGAAGACGTGCCGGAGATCCGGTGCGAAGAGAAAGAAGAAAGGATGGCAAAGGCATGAGTAAACCGGTAGTGGCAATCGTGGGACGCCCGAATGTAGGGAAATCCTCACTGTTTAATGCCCTCTATGGCGAACGCATCTCTATCGTGCACGATGAGCCGGGTGTGACCCGTGACCGCATCTACGCAGAGACGGTATGGCGTGAGCGTGCTTTTGTCATGATCGATACGGGAGGCATCGAGCCGGAATCGGACGATGTGATCCTGAAGGGCATGCGTATGCAGGCCGAGATCGCCATCGAGACCGCAGATGTGATCTTGTTCATGTGCGACATCCAGTCGGGCTTAACGGCAGCGGATGAAGAGATCGCAACGATGCTGCGGAAGGCGAACCGTCCGGTGATCCTGGCCGTCAATAAGGTGGACCACGTGGGTGAGCCGCCGACGGAACTGTATGAGTTCTATAACCTCGGGCTTGGTGAGGTCTATCCGATCTCGTCGTCCCACAGGCTGGGCCTGGGCGAGATGCTCGATGCCATCTATGAGCAGTTCCCGGAAGAGAAATCCGAAGACGAAGAGAATGAGACGATCCGTGTGGCGCTGATCGGTAAGCCGAATGCCGGTAAGTCGTCTCTTGCGAACTATATGATCGGTGCCGAGAGATCCATCGTTTCGAATATCCCCGGAACGACGAGAGATGCTATCGACTCGCTTGTTGAGAATGCGTTCGGTAAGTTCACTATCGTCGATACGGCGGGACTTCGTAAGAAGGGGCGTATCGAGGATGCGGTCGAGAAATACAGCATGATCCGTTCCCTGTCGGCTATCGAGAAGGCGAATGTCTGCGTCATCCTGATCGACGCGACGGAGGGCGTGACCGAGCAGGACACGAAGGTGGCAGGTTATGCGCATAACGCCGGTAAGGCCTGTATCTTCGCCGTGAATAAGTGGGATCTGATCGAGAAAGAGACAGGTACGCTCGAGGCGATGGAGAAGATCCTGAAGGACCGTTTCGCCTTCATGAGCTATGCACCGGTGGTCTTCATCTCGGCCAAGACCGGGCAGCGGGTCGATAAGCTCTTCGAGCAGATCAAGCGCGTCTACAGTAATTCCGGAAGAAGACTTAAGACCGGTATGCTTAATGACCTGATCACGGAGTGCGTCGCGATGGTGCCGACGCCGCAGGATAAGGGCAAGCACCTGAAGATATACTACGGCACGCAGGTGGCCGTGTACCCGCCTCAGTTCATCTTGTTCGTGAACGACCAGAACCTGATGCATTTCTCATATGAGAGGTACCTGGAGAATCAGCTGCGGAAGAACTTCGATTTCGTCGGTACGCCGATACGGATATATATGAGAGAAAAAGATAAGAAAAAGGATCTCAAACCAGAAGGGGAAAAGAAGTATGACAAAGATTGAGAATTTAAGAAACATCGCCATCATCGCCCACGTTGACCATGGTAAGACCACGATCGTCGACTCCATGCTGAAGCAGGCGGGCATCTACCGTGAGAACGAGCAGATCGTCGAGCAGGTCATGGACAGTAACGATCTCGAAAGAGAGCGAGGGATCACGATCCTTGCGAAGAATACGGCGATCTCGTATAAGAACTACAGGATCAACGTCGTAGACACCCCCGGTCACGCCGACTTCGGTGGTGAGGTGGAGCGAGTCCTGAAGATGGTAGACGGCGTACTGCTGGTTGTCGATGCCTATGACGGACCGATGCCGCAGACGCGTTTCGTCCTTCGAAAAGCACTGGAGATGGGCTTAAAGCCGATCGTCTGCATCAATAAGATCGACCGTCCGGATGAGCGTGCTATCGAAGTGGTGGACATGGTCCTCGAGCTCTTTATCGAGCTGGGTGCGGATGATGACCAGATCGACTTCCCGATCATCTACACTTCCGGTAAGGTCGGTATCGCGACGACAGACCTGCAGGAATATATCGACGGGAAGAAACTGGATTTCTGCCCGCTTCTGGATGCGATCATCGACAATATCCCGTGTCCGGAGGGAGATACGGAAGGACCGCTGCAGCTTCTCGTCAGCAATATCGACTCGGATCCGTATATCGGACGTATTGCCATCGGCCGTATCGAGAGAGGTACCATCAAGCAGAACCAGCCGGTGGTGGTCTGCACATACGATGACAATACCACGAAGAATGCACGTATCGTGAAGCTTCTTCGTTTCCAGGGCCTGGCCCGTCAGGAGATCCAGGAGGCATCCGTCGGTGAGATCGTCTGTGTGGCCGGTATTCCGGAGATCAACATCGGTGATACGATCTGCGCCCAGGACTGCCCGGAACCGATGCCCTTCGTCGACATCGATGAGCCGACGATCGCCATGACGTTCTCCGTAAATGACAGTCCTTTTGCCGGACAGGACGGAAAATTCGTTACTTCCAGACATCTTCGTGACCGTCTCTTCAAGGAGATGGAGACGAACGTATCCATGAGACTCGAGGAGACGGATACAACTGAGGCCTTCGTCGTGAAGGGAAGAGGTGAGCTCCACCTTTCCATCCTGATCGAGACCATGCGCCGTGAGGGCTATGAGTTCCAGGTATCCCGTCCGCAGGTCATCATGAAAGAAGTGGACGGCGTGCTGTGTGAGCCGGTCGAGATGCTCCTGATCGACGTTCCGGAAGAGTTCGTCGGAGCGGTCATCGAGAAGCTCGGCGCCAGAAAGGCGGAGATGGTCAACATGTTCCCGCCGGAGAAAGGATACACCCGTCTGGAGTTCAAGGTGCCGTCCAGAGGTATCCTCGGTTACCGTACCGAGTTTTTGACCGACACGAAGGGCAATGGTATAATGAACAGCGTAATCAGCGGATTTGAGCCGTTTGCGGGCGAGATCGAGACACGCTCCCATGGTGTGCTCGTGGCGTTCGAAAGTGGCGAGGCTATGACCTATGGTCTTTATAATGCGCAGGAGAGAGGACAGCTCTTCATCGGTGCCGGAACGCCGGTCTATGAGGGCATGATCGTGGGTATCAACCCGAAGAACGAGGACATCACGGTCAACGTCTGCAAGAAGAAGCATGTTACGAATATGCGTGCCGCCGGTTCCGACGATGCGCTGCGTCTGACCACTCCGCTGAATTACAGCCTCGAGCAGTGCCTCGAGTTCGTGGGCGACGATGAACTGTGCGAAGTGACGCCGAAGAACATCCGCCTCCGCAAGAAGATCCTGTCTACCGAGCTTCGTGCGAAGGACCGTGCCGCGAAGAAGAACAGCTGATCCGGTAGTCCCGGGTCTTCTGAAAAATAGAAACAGCGACGGAGATGTGGTCCGTGGAAGGGAAGATCCTTCCGGATCACGTGTCGAAAAGGAGATATTCGCGTCATGTTTTCGAGAAAAGTATCGATTGCATTACGTATACTGGTTGTGGTGACGGCCCTGATCGTCTGCGGTGTTATCGGCGTATTCCTCGGCTATAACTATGTCATGTCGCAGAATGCCCGGTTTAAGAACCTCGAGAAGTCGATCAGCAGCGGAGAACTGGTCATTAACCAGGACACTCCGGGGGCGGTCATGATCGTGATCCGTTCCGGTGACACGACGAACGATATTGCCGAGAACCTGAAGAATGCGGGACTTATCAAGAATACCCTTACGTTCTCCATCATGAGCAAATTCAACGGATTCGACGGCGGTTACCTGGCCGGTACGCATTTTCTCACGCCGGATCTTACCTACGATGAGATGATGTATATCCTCTGCCAGCAGCCGGAGGTCGTCCGTATCACGTTCCCCGAGGGTATTACGTATACACAGATCAAGGCGAAACTGAAGGAGGCGGGGCTTTCTTTCAGCGAGAAGCATCTCGATGAGTGCATGAACAGCCCGGACCTCTTCGTAAACTATCCTTTCGTCTCGGCGATCTCTACAAATGAGAAGCGTGATTATATCCTGAGCGGCTATCTGTTCCCGGATACTTACGATTTCGATATGAATGCCAGCGAGGAGGAGATCATCAGCACATTCCTCCGTAACATGAATGCGAAGCTGTACGATGAGTTCTACGAGCGTGCGGCGAAGCTGAATATGTCGGTCGATGAGATCATTACACTGGCGTCCCTGATCCAGAAGGAAACGACGGATAAGACGGATATGCTGTATATCTCGGCGGTCTTCCATAACCGTCTGAATTCCGAGGATCCGGATATGCAGTTCCTGGGCTCGGATGCGTCCATCAACTACCTGCGTGAGCAGGAGGGCATGAGCCATGTCTGGGCGGCGACGGCGCAGGACCTCGAATGGGATAATCCGTATAATACGTATATGTACCGCGGGCTTCCGCCGGGACCGATCTGCATGCCGAGTCTCGATGCGATCCAGGCGGCACTGTATCCGGAGCCGAACTGTAACTTCATGTATTTCTGCGCCAGAGGCGACGGACGTACGGCTTTCGCCGTGACGAAGGAAGAGCATGAGGCCAACGTGGAGAAGTATAAAGACAACTGGAATGATAACGCGGTCATCGAAGATGATGGCCCGACGGGAGATGAGGGCTGATCCGCATGCCGAATAGGATTGTTGCGCCGGAGGTGCTGGCCCCGGCAGGAAATCTCGAGAAATTGAAGACAGCCGTCGCCTATGGCGCGGATGCCGTATATATGTCCGGCAAAAGCTTCGGGCTTCGCACGTTCAGCGATAATTTCACCCACGAAGAGATGCAGGAAGGGGTGGAGTACGCCCATGCCCATGGCGTGAAGTGCTACTGCACCGTGAACGTCATGGCGCACGAGGACGATATTTCCCGGCTGGATGAGGAGATCCTGTTCCTTTCGAAGATCGGCATGGATGCCCTGATCATCTCGGATGCCGGTATTTTCCGTAAGGTAAGGACACTTACTCCGGATATGGAGATCCATATCAGCACCCAGGCCAGCGTGACGAACAGCGAGGGCTGTAAATTCTGGTATGAGCAGGGTGCGAAGCGGATCGTTCTTGCGAGGGAACTGACGCTCGAGGAGATCGTAAAGATCCGAAGATCGATCCCGTCTGATCTGGAGCTGGAGTGCTTCGTCCATGGAGCGATGTGTGTCTCCTATTCGGGCAGATGCCTGCTGTCGAACTATTTCACGGGGCGTTCCGCCAATTCCGGGTCCTGTGCCCAGCCTTGCCGCTGGGGCTACTATGTGGTCGAGGAGAAACGTCTCGAAGCGCCGCTTCCGGTACAGGAGGATGAGCGTGGTACCTATATCTTTAATTCCAAGGATATCTGCATGATCGGCCATATTCCGGAACTGATCGCCGCCGGGATCACGAGCTTTAAGATCGAAGGCCGTATTAAGGGTGCTTTCTACGCGGCATCGGTAACGAAAGCCTATCGGGAAGCGGTGGACCTCTATATGAAAGATCCGGAGAACTACCAGGAGGATCCGAGGTGGCAGGAGCTTCTCGACCGTACGGTACATCGAGAATTCGCGACGGGCTTCTTCTACGATAAGCCGGGCGAGAATGCGCAGATCTTCCCGGATAAGACCTATCACAGGCCGGCGTTCGTAGTCGGTGTCGTGACCGGCTATGACGAGAAGAAGGGATGCGCGATCGTATCCCAGAGAAATAAGATCTTCCGTGGAGATACGCTTCATGTGCTGTCGCCGGAAGGGTACGCGTCCCCGATTACGGCAGAAGAACTCTGGGATGAGGAAGGAAATCCCATCGATTCGACGCCACACTCGGAGATGAAGTATTATCTGAAGGTCAAATCACCGCTTCCGCCTTATTCTTTCTTAAGCCGTGACGGCGATAAGGACGAGGGCATCTTCCGGAGCGGGGAACAGCCTTCCCAGACGAAGCGGTAACGGGTGTTCCCGGTATGTATAGGCCGAAGCTGCATCTGACCCCGGATAAAGGATGGTTGAACGATCCGAATGGAGCGGTGTTCTTTAACGGGAAATATCACCTCTTCTATCAGCATGATCCGAACAGCCTGGTGTGGGACCGGATGCACTGGGGACACGCGGTGTCGGACGATCTGGTGCACTGGGAGACGCTTCCGGTCGCGCTTAAGCCGGATGAGATGGGGGATATCTACTCGGGTTCCTCTTTCGTGGATGAGGAGAACCGAAGCGGTCTGGGATGCCCCGGGAAACCGGTGCTTCTACTATTCTATACTTCCCATAACATGGAGACGAAACGGGAACAGCAGTGTGCTGCCTATAGTCTCGATGGGCGTATTTTCCGAAAATTTGAGGGAAATCCGATCATTCCCGGGTCCGACCATACGCCGGCAAGAGATCCGCATGTATTCCGAAACCAGGTACTGGGCGGGTTTTCGCTGTGCCTGACGGTGGAGACGGCGGTCGAGTTCTATCACTCGGAGGATCTTCTCCACTGGGAGAAAACGGGGGAGTTTACGATTCCGGAGGCGGCCTTCCACGGTATGATCGAGTGCCCGTGCCTGGTCTGTGCTCTGGTGGAGAACCGTGATCCCGAGGTATACCGGCATGTGCTTCTTCTCAGTATGGATGTGACGGAAGAGGAGCTTACTAAGTTTCCGGAGTGCGCGGTGCCGCACCGCCGCCTGATGCAGTATTTCGTCGGAGATTTTGACGGGAGGACCTTCGTTTGCGATGCGTCTTCTTCAGGACCGGCTCTTCTGGATCTGGGGCCGGATCTCTATGCCGGGACGATCTTCAGCCATGTGCCGGAGCCGGTATTCATCGCATGGCTCGGGGATTTCTCGGAAGGCGCCCGGAAGATCCCGATGGAGAAAGAAGGGTTCCGCGGCGTGCTGAGTTATCCCAGGAAGCTGTCACTTAAGCTGTCGGAAGGAAAATACCATCTGATCCAGAGGTTCTATCCGGATCCGGAAAAGGTGTGTGGGAAGTACGGAGACGATCCACTGGTTTCGTATGAGAAGTCTTCAGACAGGGCGATCCTTCGTGATCATATAGTGGAAGAACGGATCGGGAGTGATGGATCGTCATATACGAGCTTTCTCGACCCGGGATGCGGACAGGAAGGAAACGAAGTATAATAGAGAAAAAAGGAAATACTTCATTTCGGAAGAAGAAACATCTTGGGGAGAATACTATGAAAACAGTAGGAAATATAATCTGGATCCTTTGCGGAGGGCTTCTGAGCGCGCTGAGCTGGCTTCTGGCCGGATGTATCTGGTGCATCACGATCGTGGGGATACCTGTCGGGATGCAGTGCTTCAAGCTGGCGTCGCTGTCCCTTGATCCGTTCGGTAAGAAGGTCGAATATGAGGGCGGCGGTGTGTCCTGCCTTCTGAACGTGATCTGGTTTCTGGTGTCGGGACTGGAGCTTGCGGTTGAGCACTTCATGCTGGGCCTGATCCTCTGCATCACGATCGTCGGGATACCGTTCGGCAAGCAGTTCTTCAAGATTGCGCATCTTTCCCTGGCACCTTTCGGTGCGAAAGTCGTCTCGGATAACTAAGAAGACGGATCCTTACTTCTCTTCAGACTCCTTCTGCGCTTCGGTATCGTTGCCGCCACGGCGTTTCCTTAACTTGGAGGCGCTGTCTTTCAGTGCTTTTCCCAAGGAGGGGCGCTCGGTGTCGTCGGTCTTCTCGGCGGGATCCTTCGGCTCTTTTCCCACATTTTTCTTGTCTTCTTCGTCGTCGCTCTCGGCAATGCGGTTCAGAAGCCCCTCGATGAAGCGGCGGAGCTTCTTATCCAGGGAGAAGACCTTCATGGTCTGCATGACGACGATCAGGACGACCGGTCCGATGAGGAATCCGAGGGCGCCCCAGACGTAGACACCGATGATCATGCCGAGGATGGTGGCCAGAGGGTGCAGGTTCAGGGATTTGCCGAGGATCCTCGGTTCGATGGTCTGACGGATGATGGTCATCAGGGTCATGCCGATGATGAGGATGATCAGGGCGCGGAAATCGCCCTGCGCCGTCACATAGACCATCATCGGGATCATGGTGGCGCTTATGCCCAGTACCGGCAGGAAGTCCAGAAATGCCGTAATAAAGGCGAAGATCGCAGCGTATTTGACGCCGGCGATGGTGAAGACGATCCAGGATTCGATGAAGGTGATGATCAGAAGGACCATATAACCGCCGAGTACACGGAACAGCGTGAAGGAGAGTCTGTCCAGAAGACGCAGTGTACGCATGCGGAAACGGCGGTTCTTGATGTTGTTGGCGAAGAAACGCATCATGGAGCGGCCGTCTGTGATGAAGTAGTAGCCGGACATGATGACGGCGATGATGTAGAAGATCACCATCGGGAGGCTGCCGAGCATGGAAAGAAGGGAACCGGCGACGCTCTCGAAGATGTTGAAGAGCGTGGTTCCGAAGTTATCGACAACGGAGTAGATGTTCTCGCGGATCGAAGAAATGGTGGCCGAACCCACGAAGCGGGAAAGATAACTCAGTGCATTTTCGATCGCGTCGGAGGCCATCTGGGCGATGGAGGTGTTGTTCTCTGCCATCTCGGCCGTGAGGCTCTGGACATAGCTTAATGCATTCGAGATCTGGACGGCCAGTGCGCCGATGACCCAGGCGGCGCCGAGAAATACCAGGATCAGGAGGAATACGTAGACGATGATCGTTACGCGGGTGCGCTGGGAGTAGCGCTTCTCGCCGACGGCCGGGAAGAAGAAGCGGACGATGCGGTTCGGTTTCTTCGTCTCCGGGGCGGGGATGTACTTGTGGGATTCGCTGATTCTCTTCTTGTGCCGGCGCTCCGGAATGCGAAGGATCGCATCGGCGATGGTCCGGGAGGCTTTGGCCAGTACGAAGCCGACCAGGAACGGGATGAAGATCACGATGATCCGGCTCGCGAAGAACAGGAGCGCAGCGATGATCGCGGCGTAGAGAAGGTACTTCACGGTCGACATGACCGTGGCCCGGTCTTTATAGTATTTCTCCTGATTCGTTATTCTCGGATTTGTCATTTTCTCTTTGTTATCCATAAGGCCTCCTTGTTCCTCCTTCTCAGGATGTTACCCAGCAAAGGAGCAGGAACGCTATTCCGAAGAGTAGATCGATGTGGAAATGATCCACAAGCGGGATCGATAGTGCTTTTCCCTCTGGAGAATCACAACTGAGATCTTCGTTCTTCTGAAGGTAACGAAGGAAGATCAGCTGTTTCAGAAGGACGAGCATCATGACGACGCCCAGTACGGCGCCGATGATGGAGGCGTAGAGGACGGTGCGGCTGTAATCCATGGCGTTCTGGGCCGCGTCCGGCTCGACCTCGGTGAGGATCTTGGCCAGAAGCGTGTGGGAGCAGAAGAGTCCTACGCGCGTCAGGCAGGAACAAAGGGTGCTGTCTGTGTAGAAACGGACGCAGGAGCAGCACAGGCCGATCAGAAGGAGCGGGATGAATTCCAGACGGTTGACGGCGAAGAGGGTGCTCAGGACCGCAGGCAGGAAGATGCGGAAGCAGAAGTGATCCGGAAGGACTGCGAAGACGAGCCCGCGGAAGAAGAGCTCCTCGACGAGGATCGGGAGAAAGACTCCGATCAGAAGGAGAAGCAACGTGCCGTAGAGGGAGTTCTCCTGGGTCGTATAGTAGTAAAGCTGGCGCGGAAGCGGGTTATCGAGCCGCAGCTGCAGGTACACGAACAGATTGTGTGCGCTGACGGACAGCAGCATGGCCGGGACGCCTACCAGAAAGCTGATGAAGAATCCGCCCAATCCGGGATTTCTGCCCCAGGTGCTGTGTTCTTTGATCTTATAGTGTTCGGTAACGAGGACGTACACCAGAAGGAGCATGAGCAGGCGCATGAGCGTGATCATGGTGAAGCCGATGAGGGATGTTTTCTCGTAGAAGAGCCGTTCTTCCGGGAAGTGCTGCCATGCGTACTGCAGAAGATAGGACAGGCCGAATGCGCCGAACAGCACGATCCCGAGGTTCGGGACTTTCGCGGGGAAGAAGAACGGAAGGACGTACTTCTTCAGGAACCGGTCCACCGTAAGGGTTGAATTTCTTGGTGTTTCTTCCATCACAATGCCCCCGATACCGGTCCGAAGTAGCGGTTGAAGAGCTCGAGGAAGTATGGCTCATACAGCAGGAAAAGCACTGTTCCGAGGACCAGGAACGGTCCGAATGCCAGATAGTCCGGGTCGTCGGCGAAGTGCATCTCGCGCTTCTTCTTCAGAAGGATCTTCCTGGCTTTCGCCGGGTCGGGGCTCTCGCGGATCGCGCGCTCTTCTGCGGCGATACGCATCCTCTTTCGGATCAGCATCGGTACGGCCACCACGCCGGCGGTGACAAATGCGATGAAGATGACGAACAGAAGGCCCTTCAGCCCGGAGAGAAGTCCGCAGAGGAACAGGAGCTTGACGTCGCCCATGCCCATCGCTTCGGTCTTCGCGACGGCGGAGGAGATGATTCCGATAAGAAGGAGCACGCCACTGCCGACCAGGGCGGCGATCACACGGTTCAGAATGAAGTAATACCAGGGTTTGCCGTCACTGATCCAGATGTTGCCGTCGGTAAAGTCGGAGACGAAATACAGGAGCGACAGGATGATGTTCAGTACGATGATATGGTCCGGAATGATGCGGTTCAGGGTATCGGACATGATGATGATCGTGAATCCCGGGAAGGAAAACAGAAGTGCGATGACACGGAGGCAGTGATCGAAAGAAAGGAATGTGGGATACATGGCGGCGCTGATAAAGACCAGAACGGCATAAATAGCGGCGAAGATCGCGATGTGGTAGGGCTTGAGGCGTTTCGCCCAGCGGACGTTCTCCGCCTTCGGGTCGAAGTCGTAGTCCTGAAGCCAGGCCTCGGGCATCTTATTAAACATAAAAAAAGCCGGAACAGCCATAATGGCTGCAATCAGCGTCAGTACAATGGTTTGGGACGTTACGGTCATGTCTTGCCTCCAGATAAATCTTATATATAAGAATACATTGATTTGCAGAAATTGTGAAGTCTGCTACAATATGCAATGTGGTTTTTAAGACCAAAGGGGAAAAGGAGGTGCTGCGTCATGAGTGAACGTGCACAGAAGAAAGAAACACAGAAGAAAGTAACAACGAAGAGTGCTGCCGCGAAGAAGCCGGCTGCGAAGACCGCTGAGAAGAAGACAACGGCGAAGACCACAGCAAAAGCTTCGGCGAAGAAGGCTGCTTCGAAACCGGCCGCGAAGAAAACGTCTCCGGTGAAGTCTGCTGCCAATAAGAAGATCACAGTCGATCCGAAGACCGGCATCCACAACATTACCGCCCAGCAGCTCTACGATATGGTGGCTTTCCAGGTGAAGGCCTGCTCCGGTAAGAGCGCGGACAAGGGTACAGCGAGAGACTACTGGCTGGCTCTTTCCAGATCGATCGTCGAGATTATGGCGGATGACTGGGAGAAGACACGCGAGAAGTACAGCAAGGTCCGTCAGGCACACTATCTGTCTGCCGAGTTCCTGGTAGGTCGTTCCATGCTGAATAACCTTGTTAACTTAGGAATCTACGAACAGGCTGTGGAAGCCATGAAGGGCTTCGGCATCAACCTTACGGATCTTCTCGAAGAGGAGACCGACGCGGCTCTCGGTAACGGCGGTCTTGGCCGTCTTGCCGCATGCTTCCTGGATTCCTGCGCCACACTGGATCTTCCGGTAACCGGCTATGGTATCCTCTATCGTTACGGTCTGTTCCGTCAGACATTCGAGAACGGTTTCCAGAGAGAGCATCCGGATTCCTGGATGGAGAACGGTTATCCGTTCGTTATCCCGAGATATGAGGATAAGATCCGCGTACACTTTAACGACTTCGACGTATGGGCGATCCCGTGCGATATGCCGATCACCGGCTACAATACCCATAACGTGAACCGTCTGCGCCTGTGGAAGTGCGAGCCGGCTCAGGAATTCGACTTCAATCTCTTTAATTCCCAGCGTTTCGATGACGCTGTGATCGAGAGAAACCGTGTACACGATATTTTCCGTGTGCTGTATCCGAACGATACATCTTACGATGGTAAGGTTCTGCGTGTGCGTCAGCAGTACTTCTTCGTATCTGCCTCTCTGCAGGATATCGTAAGAAACTACAAGGCTGTTCACGGAAATGACTTCAGTAAGTTTGCCGAGCTCAACAGCATTCAGCTCAACGATACCCACCCGGTTATCGGTATTCCGGAACTTATGCGTATTCTCGTTGATGAGAACGGCGTGAAGTGGGAAGATGCCTGGGAGATCGTTCGTCATACATTTGCCTACACCAACCACACCATCATGGCGGAAGCTCTGGAGAAGTGGGACTGCAATATTTTCCGTTTCCTGTTCCCGCGTATTTTCGAGATCGTGGAAGGTATCAACAACCAGCAGAGAGCCCAGTTCTTTGAAAAGGGCATGTATTCCGAACTGGTTGACCGTCTGTCGATCCTTTCTGATGGAAAGGTACAGATGGCCTGGATGGCGATCTACGGCTCCTACTCTGTAAACGGTGTTGCTGCTCTGCATACAGAGATCCTCAAGAGAGAGACACTCAAGGATTGGTACGAGATCTATCCGGAAAAGTTCAGTAACAAGACAAACGGTGTTACCCCGAGAAGATGGCTCCGTGTCTGCGACCAGGAACTGGCGGCTCTCCTTACCGACCTTCTGGGAAGCGAGGATTGGGTCACCGACCTTGATCAGCTTAAGAAACTGGAGAAATATGCAAACGACAAGAAGGTTATGGAGCGTTTCCTGAAAGTTAAGAGAGACAACAAGGTCGCTCTTTGCAACTACCTCGAAAAGACCAAGGGCATCAAGGTCAATCCGGATTCTATCTTCGACGTACAGATCAAGCGTCTGCATGAGTATAAGAGACAGCTCCTGAATGCGATCTATGCGCTGAACCTCTACGACAGGATCAAGGAGAATCCGAAGCTCGATATGCCGCCGGTAACCGTATTCTTCGGTGCAAAGGCTGCTCCGGGATACTTCCGTGCCAAGGCGATCATCAAGTTTATCAACGAGATCGCTAAGATGATCGACAACGATCCGGATATGGAAGGACGCCTGAAGGTCGTATTTATCGAGAACTATAACGTAAGTAACGGTGAGAAGCTCTTCCCGGCAGCAGATATCTCCGAGCAGATCTCCACAGCCGGCCTCGAGGCTTCCGGTACAGGTAACATGAAGTTCATGATGAACGGAGCGGTTACTCTTGGTACATGGGACGGCGCAAATGTTGAGATCGCACAGTCTGTCGGCGACGATAATGTCTACATCTTCGGCTGCCGTGTCGAGGATATGAAAGCAACCCGTGCCTACTATAACCCGAAGTGGCAGTACGAGAATATTCCGGGCCTGAAGAAGGTTCTGGACCGTCTCGTTGACGGTACCTTCAGTGATGAGGGAACCGGTATGTTCCAGGATCTGTTCAACGGCCTCATCTACGGCAGCAACTGGCAGCCGGGCGACACCTATTATGTACTGGGTGACTTCGACGATTACAGAAAGACCAGAGATCAGGTTTATAAGGATTATGCGAACCGCATGGCCTGGGCGAAGAAGTGCTGGATCAACATCTGCAACTCCGGTAAGTTCTCTTCCGATAGAACGATCAGCGAGTATGCGAAGGGGATCTGGAAGATCAAACCGGCCAAGATCAAGTAACGCGAAGATCGTCTAATCTAAAAAGAAAGAAAAAGCACCTTCTTGTGCTGTCCTCGGGCTGAGGCCCTGCGGAGGCACGGCGAAGGTGTTTTTCTTTCTTTTTCTTGGATCTTCGCGTTATTTGATCCTTCCTTGTGTTGGGTGCGGAGGCTCGGAAAGGGAATGACACATTAAATCTCGTATTTGTGAGGTTTAATGTGTCGGGGTAAGCTCCGGGTGGCGCCGTTAACACATTGAACCGGGGAGAAGGAGTGATTCAATGTGTCTTTTCACGCCAAAAACACGGTCGAACAGTGCTTTCGACACATTATTTGGAGAGGCCTGGAGATTTAATGTGTTTTGCCCCTGAAAATCGGGCGATTTTACACATTAAACTGAGGAGTCCATGCGGTTTGATGTGTCGGCCTGTGCACGGGCGTGGGTGTGAACACATTAAACTGACGAACACGGGTGGTTTAATGTGTCGGAGAGTCAGAGGTGGAAATGGAGGATGTGGATCTCGGGGCGGGCCATGAGGCGGATGGGGAGGAAGCCGTTGCCGGCGCCTTTGCTGATGAAGCCGTCGTATCCGCGGAACCGGAACTGCCCGTAGAGGATGCCTTCTTCGCGGGCGATGCGGTCTTCGCGGAAGAAGATGAATTCGAGATTTGCGGGGAGGTGGACCTGTCCGCCGTGAAGATGTCCTGCGAGCATGTAGTCGAAGGGGCGGCGGGTAGTTCTGTCGTCACTTAGGTCCGGCAGGGTGTAGACGAAGTCCGGGTTGTGTACGAGGAGGAGGCGCAGGCCGTCGTAGGCGGCGAAGTCATCAGGAATGTGGCCCCAGGGGCGCTCGCCGCGCTGGTTGTCCGCGACGCCGCATATCGCGAGCTTTCCGTCTTTTGTGGTGATTTCCTGCCAGGTGTCGAGAAGAAGTTCAGCGCCCATTTTAGAAAAGTCCTCCGTCGAGAGTTCCCAGTCGTGATTGCCGTAGACGGCGAGAAGGCGGATCCCTTTCTCCTTGAGAAGGGCGGACACTTCGGTGAGCATCCGAAGGTCGGACCGATGGACGGTCCTGCTATGCACGCAATCCCCTCCGAAAAGCACGATGTCGCAGTGGTTCTCGATGAATTGGCGGGCGATCCATCTGGGGGAACGGAGGCACCCGAATCCGTGGGTATCAGAGAAGAATCCGACGGTGATGTAGCGGGTGTTCGGTATACACGCTGAAAAAGCGGAAGCCGGGCTTGATTTTCCCGGAGTACTTGGAAGCGGAACGCTGTTTTCGGAATCTTTTTCGTGATTTCCGGAGCGCTTCTTTGCTCCGGTGAAGAAGTCGCGTTTATGTACCTTTACACAGGCGGCGCTGATGACCATGAACAGGACGAAGAGTATGCCGAGAAGGATCAGCCCAAGAAGGACAGAAGACCAGGAAATGAAAAGAAGCTTCTGCGCTTCGCCTGTGAGTGTATATAGCATAAGAAACAGCACTTCGGGTAAAGGAAAGAGGCAGGCTCTTGGCGTTCCCGGTGGACTCCTTTCGGAAGAATCACTTTTTGTATGTATATAATTTTAGCATATATGATATAATCATGTGGAATTATCAAGAACAGGTTTTCGCGACGGGCGGGAAAGCCCGATAGGTTCGCGAAGGGAAGGAAGTAGAGATATGGCAGAAATCAAGTCTGAAGTCGTAAAAGAGATCGGTATTCTTTCGACAAGTAAGTCTAACTGGAACCGTGAGGTCAACATCATCCGCTGGAACGACGCTAAGCCGAAGCTGGATATCCGTGACTGGGCACCGGAGCATGAGCGTGCAGGTAAGGGCATTACCCTGACAGCAGAAGAAGTGGCGGTTCTTAAGGAGCTTCTCGCGGATTACGATCCGTACGAGTTCGAAGAGTAATAGAGATCCTGATCTCGAAAGGTCGAAGACGTGCGAAGTGATATACGTGCACTGATCGTTTCCATATTGATGTTTCTTCTTTGGGGAACGGTGCTGACGTATCCGTATCGCATCGTTACGGATCTTATTTGTCAATCTACAGAAGCAATAGCGGGCAGAATACCTTGGCCGGCTATTGCTTCTGCTGTTTTCTGCCTGATCGTGGTCATGGGGGTCACCTGTGTGCTTCTGTTTCTCGGCAGAATGGAGATCAGCGGGCATTTCGTACTGGGCATGTCGATCCTGGCCGGTGTGATCTACACCGTTTCCGTGATCCGGAACCGTACTTTCTCGATCGAGGTCGTTTTCGTTGCGATCGCCATCGCGGCGTCGCTTCTGCTGATGCTCATGCGTAAGGAGGAGATCTCGAGATACCTGGCCGATGCGTATATCATGGCACTGCCGGTCAGAATGGCTTATGAGTGTGTGATGAATCCTCTTTATCGTCTTCTGAAAGCGGATCTGGATAAACTGTCACCGTTTATGACGGTACCGTCGACAGGTATATTCTCGAAGACGGGAAATATGCTGGGGATCCCGCTTCTGGTGTGGAGCGGTTTCTTCTTTATCGTAACGATCCTTCCGGTCATTTATTTCACCGGAGGAAGAAAAGAAGGCAAAATCAAGGAACGCTATTAGAAAGGGAGACGGGGTATGGAAATCTGGGAGAGAATGGAGTTCCTCCGTAAGGAACTGGAAAAGAACAATAAGCTCTATTACGAAGAGGATGCACCGGTCATCTCGGACTTCGAATACGATGCCATGCTCCGGGAACTGGAGGAGCTGGAGGCGAAGTATCCGATCTATGCGACACCGGATTCCCCGACGAAGCATGTGGGCGGCCGTGTCAACGAGAAGTTCTCGAAGGTGACGCATACCGTTCCGATGAAGAGCCTCGGGGATATCTTCTCGAAGGAGGAGGTCCTGGAGTTCCTCGGAAGAGTCCGTGAGAGCGTGGGAAGCGATGCTTCCGGTCTGTCTTTCGTCGTCGAGAGAAAGATCGACGGTCTTTCTGTCTCCGTCGAATATGAGAACGGGCGTCTGATCCGCGCATCGACGCGTGGAGACGGTCTGGTCGGGGAAGATATTACAGAGAACGCCAGAACGATCCGCAATCTCCCGAAGAGCATCGATCCGTCGATTCCTTATCTGGAGGTGCGTGGCGAGGTCTATATGCCTTTTGAGGTGTTCCTGCGTGTGAATGAGCAGGCGGAGCTCTCCGGAGAGAAACTGTTCGCCAATCCGCGTAATGCGGCGGCCGGTTCTCTTCGCCAGTTAAATGCGAAGGTGGCGGCGGAGCGGGAACTTTCGATCTTCGTCTTTAATATCCAGCAGATCCGGGGGAAGGAATTCTCAAGTCATGCGGAGAGCCTTCGGTTCCTGTCTGATCTGGGATTCGAAGCCAGCCCGGGATTTATCGAGTGTAAGACGGATGAGGAGATCTGGAATGCGATCGAGATGATCGGCGAGTCCCGTGGTGAGCTAAGTTACGGCATTGATGGCGCGGTCATCAAGGTAAACGAGATCGCCCTTCGCGAAAGACTCGGCGAAACGGCGAAGATCCCGAGATGGGCGATCGCCTATAAGTACCCGCCGGAAGAGAAGCAGACCCGTCTTCTGTCTGTGGAAGTGACGGTCGGAAGGACGGGTAAGCTTACGCCTGTGGCGATCCTCGAGCCTGTGCATCTGGCGGGGACGACTGTCAGTAAGGCGACACTGAATAACGAAGATTTCATCAAGGAGAAGGATGTCCGGATCGGAGATATGGTCATCGTACGGAAAGCCGGCGAGATCATCCCGGAGATCGTTTCCGTTAATACCGATCTGCGGCCGGAGGATGCCGTTCCGTTCCGGATGCCGGAAGTGTGCCCGGCCTGTGGGGAGAAAGTGTTCCGAAGTGAAGGTGAGTCAGCGATCCGCTGCCTGAACGAACAGTGCCCCGCACAGATCTACCGCGCGATGATGCATTTCGCGTCGAAGGATGCCATGAATATCGAAGGTATGGGTCCCGGCATGATCAATCTGCTTCTGAATGCCGATCTGATCCACGATGTGGCCGATATTTATCTGCTTTCTGAGAAACGGGAAGAACTTATGGTGATGGACCGCATGGGTGAATCCTCTACGGCGAATCTGCTTGCTTCGATTGAAGAGTCGAAGTCGCGTCCGCTGTCGCGACTGATCGCCGCTCTTGGCATCCGGAATGTCGGTGTCGTGGCGGCGCGGACGCTGGCGAAGTCCTTCGGCAGCATGGATAGACTTAAGCGTGCGACGGTCCTGGAACTGGCGGCGCTTCCGGATTTCGGCATGATCACGGCCCAGTGTATCGAGGATTTCTTCCGGAAAGAGAGTAATCTGGCACTGATCGAGAAACTCAGAAGCTGCGGTGTCAATATGGAAGAGAATCAGGATGGACAGGGCGGAAATGCCTGGGCGGGAAAAGTCTTCGTGCTGACGGGTACACTTTCACACTATACCCGAAGTGAAGCATCCGAGCTGATCCTGGCGCAGGGTGGAACCGTTTCGTCCTCGGTATCGAAGAATACATCCTATGTCCTGGCCGGTGAGGCGGCAGGGTCGAAGCTTACGAAGGCGCAGAATCTGGGCGTTCGGATCCTCTCTGAAGAAGAATTCGAGACGATGCTTCATGAGGCGCAGGCTCATGGCTGAGATCAACCGGGCGAAGTCTCTTCTCCGTAAGGTCTTCCGGGATCGGGCGAAACAGATGCCGGAGGGATACGGAAGTGCCTGTGAGCCGGAAAGATTTCCGGAAGTGTGGAAGGCACGCTTCCGTCATGCTCGAAGGATCGCTGCGTACAGGCCGCTTTCGGATGAACTGTCACTGGATACGGTACTTCTCTGTTCGGAATGGAAAGAAGGGAAGTTCTGTTTTCCGCGGGTCGAAGGAGAGGACATCCGGTTCTACGAGGCCGATTCCGAAGAAAGGTTCCGAAGCGGTGCTTTCTCCATTGAGGAACCGGATATGTCCTGCGAGAAGGTGGATCCCGATGATATCGATATTATCCTGGTTCCGGCAGTGGCGTACGGCATGGACGGCACGCGGATCGGCAGAGGGAAAGGTTTCTACGACAGATTCATTTCCCAATCTTTCGAAAGTTGTGGCAAAATAGAAGGGAAGTATCGGATCGGAGTGGTTCCGGCGTGCCGTGTCCTCGGACAGGTTCCGTCTGATTCCTGGGACATGAAGGTGGATGCGATCCTCACGGAAGGATCCCTGATCGATCTTGCGGAGGGAGAATCACTGTATGGTGCGGCTGCCGATGCTTCGGAACGAGGGAAAGGGGAGAAGGAGAGAAGATGAGTTATTTCTGGGCGAATCTCGGTGGACATCTACTGATCAGCCTGATTCTTCTGCTGATTATGCTCTGGGCCGTGAAGAATACCCAGCACAGCCGGTGGAAGAAAGGTTTTCTGTATCTTCTTCCTGTGGTCCTGATGGTCATCCTCCTTCTGCAGCTGGCGATCTTCAGTATCCCGAGACTCCTCGATACGACGACGGTTCTTAGGTCCACATATCACATCCGCAGCGGGAAGATCGAGAGCATCAACTCCTTCGGAAATCATGTCGTGATCGACGGCAAGACCTACTACGTGAATCCGTTCTCTTTCGATATGAAGGTCGGTGACGAAGTGACGGTGAAGTATACGCCGTATGCACATTATGCCTATTCGCTGGAGAAGATCGAAGAAGAACTCGAACAGCTCGAATAGTTTACAAAAAATCTACAGAAGTTTGGATATATCATGTAGTCACGGATCTCCTATCGTGTTTTAATACAGAAAAACGATAAGGAGTGTGAGGATATGACCCGTTATAAAACCGGTTACTACGAGAGAAAAAACAGATACAGCTCCCGGCAAGAGGATGAAGTTGGTTTCTTTATCGTCTGTGATGATCAGGCGATCCTTCGTTGTGTCAATGCCATGCTTCTTAGTTCGGGTATGGTCGGCTTAAGTGATAAAGAAGGGAAGATGCACTACATGATCGACGGCCGGCGCGGCGGGAACTACGTGCTTTCTCAGATTAAGAAGAAGGCGCTGGTCCTTCGGGAGGGTCCGATGACTGAGGAACGGTACGAAGAGATATTCCTGTCGAGTGCGATCGATACCGTGATCGAGGAATTCGGCCTTCCGCCGACGCTGATCGGCACCACGATCGTTCGGAGCCTCCTGCATCATCTGTACCGCGATCCGGGTCTTATGAAATGTGCCTCGAAATCCCTCTATCCGCTGATCGAGAGGGAGTTCCACATGATGCCGGCACAGATTGAGAGGAATGTCCGCTATGCGATCAAGAAAAGCACGAAGCTTCAGGGTGAGACAAGGGTGCTTACCGTGCTGAAAGCCATGACGGACAGAACGATGGAAGAAGTGATCTGCCGTTACGGGCGGACCTGACGGATATGAAAAAAGGACCGTCTCGGAAGAGACAGTCCTTCAAAGGATAATCCAATCAGAAAATTACTTCTTGTTGACCTTGTCCTTCAGGCCCTTACCAGCCTTGAATACCGGAGCCTTGGAAGCCGGAATAGAGATAACTTCCTTTGTGCTCGGGTTGCGGCCCTTACGAGCAGCACGCTTCTTTGTCTCAAAAGTACCGAAACCAACGAGAACAACCTTCTCCGGCTTCTTAGCTGCGAGAGCATCACCGATAGATTCGAGAGTAGCGTTGATAGCTGCTTCAGCCTGCTTCTTTGTCAAATCTGTTTTCTTTGCAACTGCATCAATAAGTTCTGATTTATTCATTTTTTCTGCCTCCTTCAGGGCTTTATTTCAAAGTTATTATGTACGTCAAAGCGCCTATTGTCAAGGCTTTTTTCGCTTTTTCTTGCCCTAAATGCATAGAAGCATATTATTTTATTTTGTCAAGACGCTTTTCTCTTTGACATTTGCGTTCGAAAGAAGCGTAAAAGCCTCAAATATCCATCTCTTCGAAGGCGTCCAGTCCTTTTGGCGCGGTGATCTGGTTGTCGCCATGGCGGACGAAGAGCATGGTGATAAAACTCAAGAAAGCAAATAGTGCGGCATAAGGGAAGAGGATCTTGTAACTTATGACCTTCAGCAGCGTGCCGGCCAGGACAGGGGTGACGACCTGGGCGCTCATCGATGCGGCGTAGTAATAGCCCGTAAACCGCCCGGTGTCTGCGCCGCTGCATATCTCGACCGTCATCGGAAGAGAATTGACATTGATCAGTGCCCATGCGGCGCCGACAATGAAGAAATCGATATACATCGTGAAGAGGGCGCCCTCACTTCCGCTTGTAGTGATAAAGAAAGCGGCGACGAAGCAGAGGCTGAAGGAGAGTGTGCCGATCAGGATCGTTTTTCTCCTTCCGATCTTCGAGGCGATGAGACCGGCGGGGATGAAGCAGAGGATCGCACCGATATTTGTGATCAGGAAACACGTCGAGGCGAAGCCCAGATTCTTACCCATCAGGGTCGAGCAGTAGGAGGTAAACCAGGTGGTGAGGGCGTTATAGGCGAAATACCAGAGCGCCACGGAGGCAAGGAGGAAGAGCATGGAACGAAGGACAGGGGCGGGGAGCTTCGCAGAATTGTGCTCGCCTTTCTCCGTCAGGTCCCATTCGGGGTGCTGCTTCTCAATCTCCTGGTTCTCGCCGGACCATTTCGGCTCCCGGACGGTCAGGAACATGATCCCGACAGAAAGGAACATCAGCGCGGCGATGAAGATGAAGAGGGGCTGGTAGTTCACGTGAAGTAGGTCTTTCGTCTTCGACTCGGGATACATCACGGCGGAGAAAACAAGATAGATGATCCCGCCGAGGGCGCCCATCAGGTTGATGATGGCGTTGCCGCGGGATCTCAGAGGCTTCGGTGTGATGTCCGGCATCAGGGCGACCGAGGGGGAGCGGAACACGGACATGGCAATCAGCAGAAGGCCGAGTGTCACGATGAAAGAGATGACCTTCCATGAAGAGGCCGAGTCTGCATAGCTGTTATCGAGAATTGGAAGGATGTTCGTCAGGATCACGGTCACTCCGGTGCCGAAAAGGATGTAGGGCATTCTCTTACCGATGCGGGTGTCCGTGCGGTCGGAGATTCTGCCGAATATCGGAAGAAGGAAGAGGGCCAGGATGTTGTCCGAGGCCATGATGATGCCGGTCACACTTTCGTTAAGGTGGAATGTGTTCCCGAGGATCAGCGGGAGGACATTATCGTACATCTGCCAGAAGGCAGTGATCGCCAGAAATGCCAGGCCGGACAGAAAGGTTCGCTTATAGTTCAGTTTCATAAGTGCCTCGTGATCCCGATGGTCAAGTGCCACCGATCAAGTATTTCTATTAATACTATATCAGAAAAGCACTGTGCAGAAGAACCGTGATCAAAAAATCGAAATTGCATTCTTTCGAAACTCATGGTAATGTACTTATAGATTTTTGGAAAATGACTGGAGGAAATAGAAATGGCTATTACAAAAGATATGATCATTGCGGAAGTACTGAACGAGCATCAGGATCTGGTTCCTGTATTTATGAACAGCGGTCTGCACTGCCTCGGCTGTGCGATGGCACACGGCGAGTCGATCGAAGAGGCCTGCATGGTTCATGGTCTGGACTGCGATGCACTGGTTACAGCACTGAATACAGCTCTTGAGGCGAACGCTTAATCATTCTTCTTCTTCATCGAAAGAAACAGAGGAGGCTGCGAAGACGATGTGAAATTCGGATCCGCGGCCTTCTTCGCTGTCTACCCAGATCTTACCGCCGTGCTTGTCCATGACACTCTTGACAATCGAAAGACCCAGGCCGGAACCGGTCTTGTTGATGCCGGAGTTCTCGGCACGGTAGAAACGGTCGAAGACGTAGGGCACTTCGTTCGCGGGGATGCCGACGCCGTTGTCGCGGATCAGGACCTCGACGGCGTTGCCGCCCAACATGGCCGGATCAGGATAACGGTGGCAGACGATGTTGATTATGCCGTCATCATGCGTGTACTTCATCGCATTGACAATAATGTTCTCGAATACCCTAAGCAGCTTCTTCGGATCTCCTTCAATGATCAGATCATCTTCCTTCGGCGCATCGAAGGTGATGGTCTTTTCTGTACCTTCGCACTCGGCGTGATACAGCTGGAAGAGATCCTGTACCATTTCCTTGACGCTGATAGGCATCAGTTCGAGCGTGTCGTTCTCGGATTCCATGCGCGTGAGCTGGACGAGGTCGGAGATGAGCTGCTCCATCTGCACACTTCGGGTATGCATATTGTTTAAGTACTGCACTTCCTGCTCGCGGGAGAGCGGTTCCTTCGCATTCAGCATCAGCTCGATGTAGCCGCGGATCGCCGTGATCGGGGTACGAAGGTCGTGGGAGACGTTCGACATCATCTTCTTTCTGGCCTCTTCATTCTCGACGAGCTTGATATGGTTGTCCATAAGGTCCTGGTTCACGCGCTTGATGTACCGGGTCTTCTCTTCGACGGCGCTCTCGAGATTCTTGTTGTTATCCGCCAGTTTCTCATATGTTCTTACATAGTCCATGACGAAGTAGAGCGTGAAGCTGATCGCCAGGAAGAGCAGAAGGAAGGCGTGAAGCGTGATGTATACGAAATACTGGGCACGGATCAGAATGGTCAGGTGAATGAAGGTGTTGAGGAACACAGATCCGGCATACAGGTTCTTGCCGTGTTCGAAATGCCGCACCATATAGAGGACGCGGAAGATGCAGTACAGGTGTGTCACCAGAAGAAGTACCAGATTCGCGATCCTTGAGGAATGCAGATACATCACGCTCGGGAAACACCAGAATGTCACGAGGTACAGCGCCGTAATGACAGAGAAGAGCGAGAGCTCGACGTAACGGAGCTTATCGAAGAGCCTGCTTGTTCCTTTCGGATAAAGCGAGTAGTAGAATAGGAAGGTCCAGTAGTTCGCCAGGATGAGAAGGGAGATCTGGATCAGGGTGTTCCAGTTTCCCGACATGATGTTTACGGACGGCGCGAAGATCTCGTAGACTATATCCGCAGCGAACATCAGAAGGAAGAAATAGAATTTCGAACGGCTGATGAATGTCTTGGAGATATAGGAGCCGCCGATCAGGAAGAATACCCAGAAGGCGCACAGTACCGTCAGGTACATACGGACGGAATACTCGATCGTACCGATCGTCGAGGTCGAGGCGACGCAGGGACTGCTCAGGATCCCGCCGAACGGGGAAGAGAAGTTGGCGCAGACGATGACGATCTCGATCTTGCCCTCGGAAGTCGGCTCGATCTGGATATCGGCACAGATGCTGGCCGGCTCATACACATTTCTGGCTTCGGAGACGATACCGTAGTGGCGGACAGCCTTTCCATTGACCCAGATCGTGGCGGACTGGGCGATATCCGGTATGTTCAGCGTGACGAAGTCGACATTCTGGCTCAGCAGTAGCTCGATCCTGTAGGTGCCGACGCCATATGGATTCATCTTATAGTCGCTGGCGCTATAGCCATAGGAGTAGAGCTCGGCGGTGTCTCCGAGATCGATCCAGCCGTCACTGGAGATCTGTACGCCCCGGTAGTACGCGTAGCGCTCGGTGGCGTTTTCCTCCTGACTCTGGTGGATCTTATCCGGTGTCAGGATATGGTTCGGGTAGAATTCCCAACCCTTCTCGAGAATGACGGGCATGCCCTGGTTCGCATCCCAGCTCGAGAGATTGACCGCTCCCGATATCGTGTACGAAAAATCGCTGCCTCTTCTTCTGTTGATCAGAAGAAAAGCCAGCGATGAGATCACGATAGCAGCAACCAGGATCACTATGGATAAACCGATAGAAAAGGGATGTTTTCTAAGTTTGCCCGATTGTGACGACATGACGAACGGCGACCTTTATCGAAAGATTACTCGGCACGCATCGTGTTGCGGATCGGCGGATAGGTGAAGGAATAGCCACTGCCCCATTCCGTCTTTACGAACTGTACGGTCGGATCGGCCTTCTCCATCTTCTTACGGAGGTAGCTGATATTCACCATGACGAGATGGTTGTCGCAAAGTCCGTCATCTCCCCATACATGAGAGTAGATGCGGGCGAAAGGTACGATCACGTTCGGTGTCTCGGCCAGGAGGCGGAGAATGTCGAACTCACGGTTGGTAAGATGTACAGGGACATCGTTCAGTGTGACTTCACGTGTCTTTACATTCATGGTAAGCGGCGGGAATTCCATCAGGAAGCCGTCACGTGTCATGTTACGGCGGATATGCGCGGAGATACGGGCAGAGAGCTCCGGCAGATTATACGGCTTGGTCATATAGTCATCGCCGCCGGCCTTAAATCCCGTGATCTTATCTTCCAGCTGGTCCTTCGCGGAAAGGAAGATGATCGGAGCGTTGGAATATACATGGATCTTCGAAGGAAGATCATACGCATTTCCGTCAGGGAGCATAATGTCGAGAACGATGCAGTCGTAGGAATTGGTCTCCACTTTCTGAAGTGTCTGCGCGATGCTTGTCGCCACGCTTACGTCATAGCCTTCGTTAGTAAGAAATGAGCGGTTGATCTCGAGAATATCGGTATCGTCATCAACCAGTAAGATACGATGTTTGGCCATATGTTCACCATCCTTCTTTCGTGTTTCCGCCTTACTGAAAGGACGGAAAATTGACATCAACAAAAAAACTTGTGTTCTACGATATTATACATTTTCCGTCGTGAAAAAGAAAGTATATTATTAATAAAATGACGAAAAGAGAAGAATACCCGGAAAAATACGGCCGATGGAAAAAAGCGATCCGGCATTTCCATAGAAAACTATGGAAACAGGAATGCCTTTGTGATAATATAAAAACAAACAAACGTTTGATACGGTGGCAGATCTGAGAATCAATCTGCCGGAGCTTAAAGGAAAGGAGCGGGACCGGAGGTGGCAGATCGCAGTATCCTGCATGTGGATCAGAACTGTTTCTTCGCATCGGTGGAGATGCGGAGCCACCCGCAGTGGCGGGATATTCCGATGGCGGTGGGCGGAGACAGTAAGCAGCGCCATGGCATCATCCTGGCCAAGAACCGTCTGGCGCAGGCGGCAGGGGTCAAGACGGCCGAAGCGATCTGGCAGGCGAAGCAGAAATGTCCGGATCTCCTCGTGGTGCCGGCGCATTTCGACCAGTATGTGTATTATTCGGAGAGGACCAGAGAACTTCTGCTGCAGTATACGGATCTGGTGGAGCCTTTCGGTCTTGATGAGTGCTGGATGGATGTGACCGGGTCCGGATACGGTTCCGGAAGACAGATCGCCGATGAGATACGCGGGCGCGTCCGGGATGAACTGGGATTGACCTGTTCAGTCGGGGTGAGCTTCAATAAGTCGATGGCGAAGCTGGGCTCCGACTATAAGAAGCCGGATGCGACGACGGAGATCACGCGGGAGAATTTCAGAAATATCGTCTGGCCGCTTCCGGTGGCGGACCTGCTGTTCGTCGGAAGATCGACGGACGCGGTCCTTGCGAAGATGAATGTCAGGACGATCGGAGAGCTGGCGGCACTGGATCCGGACTTCGTGGTGTCGGTCCTGGGGAAGAACGGCTATGCTCTATGGCAGAGTGCGAACGGCCTGGAGGATGAACCGGTCCGGCCGGCGTCTTATGTCCGGCCGCTGAAATCGGTGGGGAACAGCACAACGACGCCACGGGATATGTGCACGAAACAGGATGTCTGGGAGGTCATCTCGACTCTTTCGGCCCAGGTGGCGGCAAGACTCCGTAAGCACCATTTCTTTGCGGGGACGGTGACGATCTGGGTGCGTGATACGGATCTTAAGTCATATGAGAAACAGCGGGCGCTTCCGAGGGAGACGAACGATGAACGGGAGATCGCGAAGCTGGCGATGGAACTGTTCGAGGAGAGTTATGACTGGCATGCGCCACTTCGGAGTTTCGGTGTGCGGACGACAAATCTGTCCGATGAGCAGGATTATCACCAGATGACGATCTTCGAGGATTATGAGAAAACACAGAGGGACGATAAGGTGAACCGGGCACTGGATGGTATCCGGTCCCGTTATGGATATGATATCGTTATGCGTGGGACGCAGCTTCAGGGGAAGGGCGATCTGTGTGAAGAAGGCCGTGAGGATCATCCGCATGGCGGGTTTAAGGAGGATCTATGAGGTATAGAAGTGCCGGAGAATACTATAAGGAGCTCTTCGGAACGAAGGTGTACCGCATCGCGCTCTCTGCCGGCTGTACCTGTCCGAACCGGGACGGGAAACTGGGGTACGGAGGCTGTATCTTCTGCAGCGGAAGCGGTTCCGGGGAATTCGCCGCCTCGAGGGATCTTCCGGTAAGAGAGCAGCTCCGCGTGGCGAAGGAGAAGGTCGCGGCGAAGAATAAAGACGGGAAGTATATCGCGTATTTTCAGAATTTTACGAATACTTACGGGGACGAAGAAGTGCTCCTTTCGAAATATGAGGAGGCGATCGCGGATCCGGAGGTGGTGGGACTTGCGATCGGGACCCGCCCGGATTGTATCAGTGAGCGGATGTATGAGATCCTTTCGGATCTTGCGGGAAGGACTTATCTGTGGGTCGAGCTGGGGCTTCAGACGATACATGAGGCATCGGCGAAGTGGATGCGGAGAGGATATGCTCTTCCGGTCTTCGAAGAGGCGGTCAGGCGGCTGTCGCAGATTTCCGGAAACCTGGGCGTGATCGTACATGTGATCGCCGATCTTCCTGTGGAGACGAAGGCGCAGATGCTCGAGACGGTCTCCTACTGTGCCCATCTTCCGATCCATGGGATAAAGATCGCGAACCTGAATGTCCTTCGGAATACGGATCTTGCGGCCGAATATGAGAAGAAACCGTTTCCCCTGATGGACAGAAACGAGTACAGTGCTTTTGCCGCAGAAGCGGTGGAAAGATTAAGACCTGATATGGTCGTCTACCGCCTTACCGGAGATGGGGCGAAGAGAGACCTGATTGCGCCGCTATGGGTGGCCGATAAGCGCATGACCAGGAATACCATCGATGCGTATTTCCGGGAGCATGACGTGGTGCAGGGGAGGCTTTACTGAATGTCTTTTCTGACGAATCCGTCGTAGGCGATAAGCAGAAGCAGAAGGCACAGCACGACCAGATAGGTGACAGAGAACGACAGCGGGATCGCTGAATTGGCGGAGAAACCGAACAGACCGGCCTCAGACGCGTCGGCAAAGCCGATGAGCTCCAGGTGCGGGAAGATGTGCCCGGACAGATCCATATTCGAAAAAGGCAGGAAGTCGATCCACATACTGTGTCCGAATAATGTGAACAAGGAATAGATCAGGTTACCGCCCAGCAGAAGCCCGGCCGATACGCCGACGGAAATGCCTGTGTTCTTGGTAAGACACGAAATCATAAAGGCAGTCAGTATGTATACGAACAGGGAAATGTTGTCCGCAAGGAACATCAGAAGACTAAACAGGAAATGCGGAATTGTCTTTACCGTGCCGCCTGCTACGTAGTAATACGGAGGCAGGGCCGGTGAACCGAGGAACAGCATACACGAGAGCGTGGTCATAAGGGTGATCAGGATGCTTCCGGCCAGTGCCCAGGTGATGATCGAGAGAAGCTTGGCCAGAAAGATCTTCCAGCGTTTCACAGGTGCGATGATGAGCGACTTGATCGAGCCGGTGGCCAGTTCCTGGGAGATACTGCTGCCGGCGATGAGGATCGTCAGAAGAATGAGGAAGAAACGGGCGATTCCGTTCGTGAATTGCCTGCAGGAGACACATCTTTCCGCCTCGTAGTCCGGAAGAGTGCCGTGGCTGATCTGGTATTCGAGGATCAGGATCGAATCCTCCAGCTGTTGTCTTCTGGCTTTGGAGAGGGGGAGGTACCCGTCCTGGTTCGGTTCCGCGCCAATATCCAGATAATGACGGTACGTCTCGCACTCCTCCAGTGCATCTGCGACCAAAGACCCCTCGGAGAAAGAGAACGTACCGTTCGGATCTACCTCTTTCATCCGCTGCCAGGTGGACACGGATAATAGGCCCGAAGTTCTCATGATATCCATGGACGCGAGTGCGACCATAGAGGACATATCGTGATTGAAAAGAGCGGACCCGGCCAGCGATAATGCCTCCATCGTATTGTTGTACTCGCTGAACCATTCCGCATCACGTTCGGCGAAGGGGGTGGTATTCAGGAAGCAAAGGCTTCTGTTCATATCCGAATACAGTTCGAATGCGGAAACGGCAAGATAATTATTATCCAGAGGATGGGCGTCGAAATTATACGTGTCGAGTACGGTATTATAGCACGTAAGATAGGAATACTGGTTGATCAGATCGCCGTCTTCCAGATCGATGTACGTACCGAATAATTCGGAGACTTCATTTCCCTTGTTGAAACGCAGTGTCGTATGCTGGACATACTGATTGGGATCGCCGAGAACTTCCCGTAGCGCATCACGGGTCTTCGTGATCTGCGCTTTCGTTTCGTCTGCGTGCGGATTGTACAGCTCATTACCATCGAAAAGCTTACCGGCCATCACAGGAACGAACAGACAGGAAATGGCCATGAGAATGACAAGCATCCAGACAGATAGCTTCCTCGAGAGTTTGATCATTTCATTCGTATACAATGCAAGTATCTTACTCAATGTTGATTCCTCCGCCTGTGATCTCGAGGAAGGCTTCCTCAAGAGATGATTCCAGTTTCTGCACGCCAAGAATATCGGAGCCGGAAGAAACTAATGTCCGGACACATTCGTTGATCTGATCTTCTTCGATATCGATATCCAGGGTAGCCGTATTCACATTCGAGATGCGGTTCGGATACTTCTCGGAAAGGATATCCCTGGCCTTCTCGGGATCCGATGTCTTGATCCGGTAGGAAGAAGCGCTCTTCGCCTGATTCATCAGGTCTTCAATGGAGCAGATCTTCAGAAGTTTCCCGTGGTTGATGATGCCGATCCGGTCGCACATGAGCTGCATTTCATTCAGAAGGTGAGAAGAGACCATCACGGCCACGCCTTCTTCGTGAGCCAGTTTCTTCAGGATATCGCGCAGAAGGTGGATACCGGCCGGATCCAGACCATTTGTCGGTTCGTCCAGGATCAGGACCTTCGGACGGTGCAGGAGCGCCTGGGCCAGGCCGATACGCTGCTTCATGCCCAGAGAGTATTTCTTCACCGGATCATTGGCGCGGTCAGTAAGACCCACCAGTTCCAGTACTTCGTCGATCCTTTCCGCGGTCACGCCCTTATGTAGGCGGGCGTACATCTTCAGATTCAGCCTGGCAGAAAGGGTCTCGTACATTTCCGGATTCTCGACGATGCCACCGATCGAAGACATGGCTTCCTCATAGTGCGTCTTTCTGTTAAACCCGTTAATGATGATCGTCCCCTCATCCGGCCGGAAGAATCCCATGACCATCTTGATGATCGTGGTTTTTCCGGCTCCGTTCGGTCCGAGAAAACCGAATACCTCACCCGGATAAAGGTCGAAAGAAACCTGATCTACGGCGGTTTTCTTGCCGAAGGTCTTCGTAACTTTCGATATCTCAAGTGCAGGTTTCTTACTGTCGGCGGTCATCGTATCACTCCTTCATTCTTCAGCCGTACTCTATATAATCCGTGCCGGATTGGAAGGAGGACATCAGACCGTTCGAGTATGCGGCCAGTTTCCACTGTCCGTCCTGATACAGGAAGCGCAGGGTATCTGTCATCGTACTCGTGGTGGAGAAGGAATCGCCTTCCGCATTTCTATATTCGATCACAGTATTGGAAGTTACGTCTACTGTCGCGGAGCCCCGATATACCTCGATGATATTGATCTCGGTCGGTGTGCGTGTACAGGATATCGGATAACGCTCATTAAAGAAGCAGCCATACATGAAATTGTAGCATCCATCCACCAGCGACATACGAACGGCCTCATTATCGACCATGTACTGGAAGAGAGGTGACGCATTCTGTGACAGGACGGGAGTCAGGTTCTCCTTCTTTACGGCTTCACGGTCGGATAGATCCATTTCAGAGGGGAAAATAAATAATGTATGTGAGTCAGAAATAAACTGATAGGAGAGGTCGCGAATGACGGCCTTCTGCTGATTCGTCTTGATCGCGTCGAAAATCAGGAAGATGAAGACGCCGAGTACCACGATAGCCAATAGAATGATGCCACGGTTGGCATTGTGCAACCACTTCTTCATGCTGTCCCTCCAGAAAATGTTATGTTTATTTTACCATACCCTCTAAAGATGAAATGACAAAATCGTCATATCCTTAAATATGACGATTTTGTAAACTCTTCCGGGGTTTTTTAGCCGGTTTTGAGATGATCCGGCATCGCATCTTCATCGTGCGGGAAGGGGAAATCCTTGCAATCAGGGCACTAGAAATATTTCTGCAACATAAGAAAAACGTGAACGTAACGTTTTGTGCAAGATGCATAAATGCAGAAAATATTTTGTTCGTTTCGTGGTAAAGGTGTTGACAAATGTATAGTAGGTGCTATACTGAAACTAGCTCCAGGGAATGCGGGTTCACACCAAGTCCTAGTCGGAGAGCCGCCACTACTGAATGCACAAGGCGAGGCTGAGAAAAACAGAAAGACCGGAGAGCGGTCAGGAAACGAGACGGATAGCGCGGATGACCGGATCCAGTGAGGTTCGGGAGGCGAAGGAAGTCAGAGCCGTCGGAGCCATAGCGTGAGGGGATGTGGAGAGCGAACAGCGATTGACGGTACGCGATGGCGGACACAAGTCGCAGGTCAGGTTGAAGGCCACCAAGGATCGGGCTGGTTGGAAAGGGACTGCTTAGCAGGTACCGAGTAATTCCACAACGAGGGTGGATGACCGGATTGGGAAGGTTCGCAGATAATAAAGGGCGACCGGTGGAATTGGATGGAAAGTTGGTTCGTTGGAGCTATTGTTTGTCCTCATATCTTTAAAGGGGCGATTCCGGATACGGAATCGCCCCTCTTTTTACGTTGTTTCGGCTGTTGGTGTCATCAGTGTTCCATCTCGGCGATGAAAGGAAGATTTCTTCCGTATTCGCCCACATCCATTCCGTATCCGATGAGCCATGACCGGTCGACCTCGAATCCGTAATATTTTACCGGAAGATCGATCAGCTGCCTGTCGGGGTTGTAAAGAAGTGTACAGACCTCGACCGACTTCGGCTTTCTTGCTTCTAAGGTCTGAAGCAGATAGGCGGTGGTAAGTCCCGTCCGGATGATATCCTCCACGACGATCACATGTTTTCCGGTAATGCTGATATCCACATCTTTCGTGATACGGACAATGCCTGTGCTGCTGGTCGTGTCCGGAATACTTCCGATGGCAAGCATATCGAGCTCGAGCGGAAGTGAGATGGCCCGGGCCAGGTCGGTAAAGAAGAATAAAGAGCCCTTGAGTACACCCAGCAGGACCAGTTCCTGCCCTTGATAGTCCGAAGTGATCTTTTCTCCGAGTTCAGAGATCTTCGCGTCGAGTTCTTCTTTCGAAAAGAGTATCTTCTTGTAGCGTATCTCATCCATCTTAGGTTGTTCCTTTCTTATTCAGATTCAGCCGCGCAGGCGCTCGGCCAGTTCAAGGAAGTCTTTCTTATAGACGATCTTGATATTGGTGCCGGGGTAGAGTTCTTTTACCTTCTTAAGCTTACGGTTCTTCTTCGTGACGTACTTCTGGTTCATGGTAGTCAGTTCCAGATAGGTATCGAAACGGGGAAGATAAAAGTCAGGGCTAAAGGCCAGCGTGACGTTCCCTTCGCTGTCCCACTCGACAGGGAAGGTCTTCGGTTCGTATTTCCACTCGATGTGGTACATATCCAGTATCTTGGCAAACTCCTCTTCGGAGGGGTTCTTGAAGACCGGTGTTGCCGTCTGATGATCGGCGGATCCCTCTTTCTGTGTCTCTGATGCGATCCGGACACGTATCTCGTGTTCCTGGAGTGTGGCCAGGATCGCAGCCACGCACTCATCGACGGACATATAGCCGGTGTTCAGGATCAGGTGATACAGCGTCTCGTCCGTCGAATCGACAGAGAAAACGTGAGACACGAACCGTTTGTGTTTCCTGTCTGTAGAAGCAAGAAGCGTCTGCGCCGCTTCTTCGGAAAGGTGGAACTGTTTCCTGATGCGGGAAAGACGCACTTCATCGGGGGCGATGATCCGTACATGGATCGCGTTCTCATTGCCGGAGAACAGAAGCTGGGAGCCGAAGCCGAGAAGGATGGCGGACGTGCTCCGGGACATCTCTTCAAGAGACTCCTTGAGTACGTCGCGGAAGGAGCGGCCGTCTTTATACTCGGACAGGTAGAAGCGGGCACTCTCGGCCAGCCGGGTACGCTGATCTGCGCTGCTCTCCGGGAAGAAACGCTCCATGAGCAGATCCCTTGTTATGCATTCCCATCCCAGTTTACGGGAAAGAGCAGACGCGACCTCGTCTCCGAGGCTTCCCATCTGTCTGGAAATGGTAATGACCGGCATACGCACCTTTCTCCTTTCACTTCTTCCGCAGAGTCACTTTACCGAACTGGTTAAGCTCGTATTTCTGGGCGAAAGCGGGATTCTTCGCTGCCATTTCCGCGTAGGTGGCATGGCCGTTGTTGACATAGTTATAGGCAACGATCGGGTCGGTGTAGATCTTCTTCTGGAAATCTTTCCTGGCGATGGCTCTTCCGACGAAATGTCCCAGAAAGATATAGAAAAACAGGGCAAGGACGAAAAGAAGAAGTCCGATGATAACGAATTTTGCACCGAACCAGACGGAAAGAAACAGAAGAACCAGCCCTACGATGGAGAGTCCGTAAGCAATCAGATCCATGAGTATGGCGAAGATCGTGGCCTTGTTGGAATACTCGAAGGTAGTAAAGAAAAAGATCATGACGGATACCTCCATGTTGCTTTTCTAGTATTGTATCACATTCGAAAAAAGCATTGAATTACCGAATGATATATGCGAAAATCGTATATACAATTTTCTTTACTATTTAGAGGAGGAAAAGGAATGGGAGTTTTTTACTACGGTGTAGAATCTTTTAAGAAAGTGTACGGTCCGAAGGGGGAACCGAAGGAGTGTTCTTTCTGCCATAAGACCTACCAGGAGACATATGTGAAGTTTAATAAGTGGGGACATTTAGATTTTATACCGTTGATCCCGCTGGGTGCGGACTATTATCACTTCTGCCCGGTCTGCTTCAATGGCGACAAGCTCGTGAAGGAAGATAAGAAGGCGGCGAAGAAGCTGGTCAAGGATAAGTCCGAGCCGACGACGAAACTGGTTCCTCGCGGAATCAATCACAAGGCGGTGAAGACCTGGGATCTGGTTCTTGACGATAAGACCACAGGTGAGACGATCGCCATCGAGAAGGGCATGAAGAAGAGCGACTATAAGGCTCTTAAGAAGAACCGTTTCTATAAGAAGATCGAAGAAGTGGAAGCATAAATGAAGAAAGAATTTGCTGATAAATCCAGACGGATCATGACAGGACTGCTCGCATTAGCGGTAGTCCTTTCTTGCGCTTGCGGGAAGAAAGAAGAAACAACCGAGAAGGCGAAGAAAACCCGTAATGAGACGACGGAAGACACGTCTTCGGAAGAACCGTCCGAGAGCGACAGTCAGGTGACGGAAGCGAAAGATACAACGGAAGATACCAACGTTTCAACCTCTGAAACTTCGGCTTCGACGGACACGTCTGAAACGACAGCAGCGGCTAAACCGAGCACGTTCCGGACCGATGATGCCGAAACGTATATGGATTCCGTGAATTTCGAAGGAGTCTGCCTCGTCGCAGAAAACGATCAGACGGTATGGACGTATGCTTCCGGTATGGCGGACCGTGAGAACAATGTCATGAACACGATGAATACGGTGTTCGAGTTCGGCTCCATTACGAAACAGTTCACGGCCGTGGCGATCATGCAGCTGGTCGAAGCAGGGAAGATCAGTCCCTCCGATACGCTCGACAAGTATCTTCCTGAGTATTCGCATGCCAAAGAGATCACGATCCACCAGCTCCTTAACATGACGTCGGGTATTCCCGATTACTTATACTGCGGAGTGCTGGGTGTTTCGCTGGGAGATTTCGAGGATATGGATTTCTCGCAGCTCATGGATCTCGAAGAAACAGTAACGAAAGTGGTCACCACGCCGATCGACCATGCTGACTTCGTGAAGAGAATGTCGGAGTATGAATTGAACTTCGCGCCGGGGTCACAGTTCGAGTATTCGAATACGAACTATTATTTCCTGGGACTCATTATTGAGCAGTTAAGCGGTATGCCATATGACGAGTATATCCGGAAGAATCTTCTGGAGCCTCTTGGCATTACGGAACTGTATCCGGATACTGATCATCTGACCTCGCATGGACGGACGGACCTGGCGCTGATCAGTTTCGATTTTCCTTCGCAGGATGCCAGTATCAGCTATGCAGTGGGTGTTATGACCGGAACGGCAGCCGGCCTTCTTCAGTGGGAGACGGCAGTGATGGACGGAGCACTTCTTAAGAAAGAGAGCTGGGATCAGATCTTCGATGGCGGAGCTTTCGGCTATGGATACGGCTGGTATATCGGAAACGGATATGTGGAACACTCCGGCATGACGCTGGGGTATAACACGAATGTGCGGGTGGATAAAGAGAACCGCCGTGTCGTGATCGTTCTGTCGAATATCCAGCCGCTGACCGGAACGAAGAAACGTCCGATGTCGTCAGAAATCGGTTTACAACTGTGGGGCGATTTCTGATCCTTTTTCCGGCATATACTGATTCACTGCATCTTGGGAGGGCACGAAATGTATACGGACCTGACTGATCTGGGAAATCTTATAGACCACACATCGGAGCTTCTGATCACGGATGAGAAGTGGACGGTTCTTTATCGGAACCATGCTCTGGACTTTACTGAAGAGCAGTGGGCGCGCTGGTCTATGCTCTATCGGGAAGAGACGGTAGAGGAAACGGGCCTTTCCTGGGAAGTGGCAGATAAAGCAGCCGGGAAATACTATAATGTCCGGTCTTTCCCGGACCGTTCCAAGGGTGAATTGAGGCTTATACATCACATATACGATGTCAGTGATTATGCGCTGATCTTCCGGGAGCTGACGGCCTATTCCAGTGAATGGAAGAAACTGGCCTCGTGCCAGGACGAACTGATCGGGAATCTGTCCTCAGATCCGTCACGCTGCCTGGATGTGGCGATCAAATACTTCTCAGTCCCGTATGCGGTTTTGTATCTTCGTGTGCGCGGGGAAGTGTTCCGCTATGTAAAGACGAAGGGGGAGGCGCAGATCGCCTCGGAGAAGAGGGAGAGTACGGATGTGGATTTTACCGCTTCGGCCGGAGCGGTGGTGGAACTTCTTGATTTCCCGGACCGGCATCATATATGCTGCTGCAGCGGAAAGGCGGCCGGAGCCGTGGATTACGCGATGTTCTGCCATGTTCCGGATGAGAAAGAACAGCGGCTGCATGCCATGCTCTATAACGAGTTTAAGCTCTATATTGAAAATGCGCTTCTTCAGAAGCAGATCGTGTATGAGAATGAACACGACCATATGTCAGGAATTTACAACAAGGAAGTCATGGAAAGAGCCGATGCTCTGATGTACGAAGATAAAAGACGGATCAAGATCGCAAGAGGCGACGATCCGGACCAGAGATGACGGATAGGAAGGGAGTCCCGGACTTCGGGAGAAGAATATGAAGAAAGAGAATAAGACCAACGCCATGCGGATCCTTGACAAGGAGCAGATCCCGTATGAGCCGTTCTATTATGATTGTGATGAATTCATCGACGGCGTCCATATCGCCGATATGCTGAAGCAGCCTTATGAGAGTTCTTTTAAGACACTGGTCATGCAGGGGAAATCGAAGAACTATTTCGTGTTCGTCCTCCCGATCGCGGAGGAAGTCGACATGAAGAAGGCGGCCCGAACGGTGGGCGAGAAGGCGCTGGAGATGGTGCATGTGAAGGATATTCAGGCCGTGACGGGGTATATCCGGGGCGGCGTGACATCGATCGGCATGAAGAAGAAATATAAGACTATCATCGACGAAAGTGCCCAGCTCTTCGATACGATCATCGTCAGTGGCGGCATGCTCGGCACCCAGATCCATCTGGCTCCGGATGACCTTCTTAAAGCGGTGGACGGGGAGTTCGCCGATATTGTCCAGACGAAGAACGGATGATCCTTCTTTACTCGACTGTGTGATACAGTCGTGCGTAAACGCCGTCCTTCTTAAGGAGTTCTTCGTGAGTTCCCTCTTCTTCGATTCCGTTCTCCGATAGGACCAGGATGCGCTTGGCGTTCTGGATCGTCGAGAGACGGTGGGCGATGACGAGTGTCGTACGGTCTTTCGCAAGCGTTTCAAGCGATTCCTGGATCACCTTCTCGCTTTCGTTATCAAGGGAGGATGTGGCCTCGTCGAAAATAAGGATCGGCGGATCCTTCAGAAAGACGCGGGCGATCGAGATACGCTGCTTCTGTCCGCCGGAGAGCTTGATGCCTCTCTGGCCGATGTCTGTGTCGTATCCGTTCGGAAGTTCCATAATAAACTCATGTGCATTGGCACGTCTGGCGGCGTCGACCACTTCTTCGAAGCTGGCATCCGGACGACCGTAGCGGATATTCTCGAGGACCGTTCCCGCGAAGAGGTACACATCCTGCTGGACGATGCCGATCTTCTGCCGGAGGGAACGCTGGGTGACCGAAGTGATGTCAGTGCCGTCTATGGTGATCGTTCCGGAGGAGGGCTCGTAGAACCTTGGGATCAGGCTGCAGATCGTGGTCTTGCCGACGCCGGAATGACCGACCAGTGCGACGTATTCGCCGGCATCGATATGCAGGTTCAGGTGGGAGAAGACGTTCGATTCGTGTGTCGGGTTTCCGCCATAAGAGAAGGTGACATCGTTAAAATCTATGTCGCCCTTGACGTGGTCGAGCAATTTCGCATCGGGCTTATCTTCGATATCCGGCTCGATACAGATCATCTCGTAGAAACGCTCGAAGCCGGACATGCCGTTCTGGAACTGTTCGGTGAAACTGACGAGCTTCCTGATCGGTTCGGTGAAGTTATTCACGTAGAGAAGAAAAGCGATCAGATCCTGAAGGGTGAGGTGGCTGCGGCCGATCATAAAGGCGCCGACGGAGGCGACCACGATGGTGATCAGTCCTGTCGTGGCCCAGAGGACCGCGTGATAGATGGCCATGTAGCGGTAATTGTCCTTCTTGCTTCTGAGGAACATATCATTTCCCTCAGTGAACTTATGGATCTCCATATCTTCTCCGGTGAAGGATTTGACGACGCGGATGCCGGACAGACTGTCTTCCATGCGGGTGTTGATCTCGGCGATCTTCTCGCGGTTCTTCCGGAAGGTGCGCTTCATCTTGCGGTTCAAGATCGAGGCAAAGACGATCATGAAGGGAACGGGGACAAGTGCGATCAGGGCCAGAGGCACGTTGATCATGCACAGGATCACCAGGGATCCTATTAGCTTGATGGCGGAGATCATGAGGTCTTCCGGTCCGTGGTGATAAAGCTCGGTGATCTCGAACAGGTCGTTCGTCACGCGGGACATGAGAGAGCCGACTTTCTGGTCATCGTAGAACCGGAAAGAAAGCTTCTGATAATGTGTGAAGAGCTCGTTTCTCAAGTCGTACTCCATTCTGGCACCGACCATGTGGCCGACATAGGCGATGAAGTAGTTGCAGCCGAATTCTACTCCGAGAAGACCGAGCATGAGAAGGAACAGATAAAGGATCGTCCGGCTGGCGTTGCTGAAGCCCTCGGTAAGTACGGTTCCGGTGATGTAGCGGATGATCAGGGGGATCACCAGAGATGTGGCGGCGCCCAGAAGTGCGAAACACATATCCGCGATGAATCCCTTCATATACGGACGGTAATAGGACAGAAACTTTCGCCACTTCGCATTCATACGGAAATACTTCTCCTTCCTGGTGCTGCAATAAATGAACGGCTCTGAAATTAAGAGGTATTCTAGCAGATTCTGCATTGACTTTCCACATGGATTAAAGCCATAATACTATAGGTATAAAATCAAAGTGAGGTGACCGGTATGGCAGCAGAAAAAGTTCTTTTTGATACGACGAAAGACGGTAGAGAAGTCCCGGAGTTTATTATCACGCGCAGTAATGGAGAGAGTTTCTCCGTGATTGAATATGGTGCAGCGATCCATACGCTGAATGTACTGGATAAGGATGGAAAACTCGGCGATGTCATGCTGGGATTCGATACGATTGAAGAATATCAGGCATCCGGTTCAGGACATGGCTCGGTGATCGGAAGAACCGCGAACCGCATCAAGGGTGGTGCTTTTACCATTGACGGAGTGGACTATCAGCTTCCGAAGAATGAAGGCGAGAACAATCTGCATGGTGGTCCGGGCAATTTCCAGAACAGCTTCTGGACAGGAAAGATCGTGACGAAGGAAGAGGCAGAAGCTTTTATCGGCGATCTTGCGATCAAGAATGACTGGACGGTCGAGACGGAAGGCGTGCTGCTGTCGTTCCTTCTGGCGGATGGCGTCTGTGGAGTTCCGGGCAATATGGATATGAAGGTCCTCTATACGTGGGCGACCGACGGGACGCTGATCATCTGCTATCGGGCGGTTTCTGATAAGAAGACGATCTTCGCGCCGACGAACCACTCCTATTTCAATATTGACGGGCAGGCGGCCGGACGTATCGGTGAGCAGCTGCTGTGGATCGATGCGGAGCAGGTTACCGAGAAGGATATGGATAATGTCCCGAACGGTAATTATATTGATGTGGCCGGTACGGAATTCGATTTCCGTACACCGTGTGCGACAGAGAAGGTCCTGGTTCCGACTTCTTCGAATCCCCAGCTCAACTGCAGTAAGGGCGCAGACTCCAACTATGTTCTGAAGACGACACAGGATCAGGTATCTCTGGTTGCTTCGGTCGAGTCGGAAAAGAGCGGAAGAAAGATGGAAGTGCTTACGAATTTCCCTGGCATGCAGCTTTACTGTGCATGTAATCTGGATGAAGACGGTAAGGGCGGCGTACACTACAGTCCGTACGAGGCGATCTGCCTGGAGACACAGATGTTCCCGGATGCGATCCATCACGAGAATTTCGCTTCGGCCGTAATCGACAAGGACGAAGTGAAGGGATTCCTGGTCGGATACCGCTTCTCGGTGAAGTGAGGTCAGCATCTTCGTGAGTTCTAAAAATCTGTATCTACGTGGAATAAAAGACGGCTTCCCCATTTGCCTGGGGTACCTGTCTGTTTCTTTTGCATTCGGTATTTTTGCCGTGGGGGCGGGGATGTCTGTATGGCAGGCGATCCTGGTCTCGGTGGCGAACGTGACCTCGGCGGGGCAGCTGGCCGGCGTACCTATCATCGTGGGCGGACTTCCGCTTGTCGAGATGGTGCTGACGCAGTTTGTCATCAATCTCCGGTATTCCCTGATGTCAGTTTCGCTGTCCCAGAAACTGAGCCCGAGGGTGAAGCTTCTTCACCGGCTGGCAGTGTCGTTCGGCGTGACGGACGAGATCTTCGCGGTGGCGATCAGCCAGAAAGAAGAATTGGAGACGCCCTACCTTCTGGGTCTGATCACGGCTCCGTTCTGGGGCTGGACCATCGGTACGGCACTGGGTGCACTGGCCGGTGATGTTCTTCCCGAGATGGTGGTGTCTGCTCTGGGGATCGCGCTCTATGCCATGTTCGTGGCCATCGTGATCCCGCCGTCGAAGAAGAACCATTCCGTGGCGCTGTGCTGCCTTCTGGCGATAGCCATGTCGGCCGCATTCCGTTATGTTCCTGTGCTTTCGTCGGTGTCGTCCGGAATCGCGATCATCATCTGTGCACTCGTGTCAGGGCTGCTTTTCGCCTGGCTGGCACCGATCCCGGATGAGGGAACGGGGAATCAGGATGGTCCGTCATCGGGCACGGCCGGAAAGGAGGTGGAGGCATGATACGTACGGATGTATTCTTTCTGTATCTTCTGGTGATGGCAGGTGTGACCTACCTGATCCGCATGCTTCCGCTGGTGCTCTGCAGAGAAAAGATCGAGAACCGTTTTGTCCGGTCGTTCCTGTATTACATCCCGTATGCGGTGCTGTCGGCGATGACGATTCCGGCGATCTTCTACTCGACCGGGTGTTTCCTGTCCGCGCTGCTGGGACTTGCCGTAGCAGTCGTGCTGTCGCTTCTGGAGAAAAAACTTCTGACAGTAGCCATCGGCGCCTGCTGTACGGTTTTTATAGTAGAATATGTTATGAAACTTCTGGGATAGAAGGATGGAGGATATGTATGAACGAGAACAAGGTTATTGTACCGGTAGAGAAAAGGGATCTGGCATGGGCCAGGGAAACGTTTGCCAATGACAGATTTGCTACGGAAGCGGCCGGTGTCGTCATTGAAGAGGCGGCTGATCAGGTGTGCCGATGCAGCATGAAGATCACTCCTGTACATAGAAATGCGGCCGGCGGCGTTATGGGCGGCGCGATGTTCACACTGGCGGATCTTACGTTCGCGGTGGCGGCCAATTTCGGGGGACGTATGACTGTATCGATCTCCAGCAACATTTCCTTCATTGGTCCGTGCAAGGGAGAGGTGCTGTACAGCACGGCGAAGTGTGTAAAGGCGGGGAGAAGTACATGTTTCTATGAGGTCGATATCGTTGACGATCTGGGAAATAAAGTAGCCGTGGTGACATTTACCGGCTTTGTGAAAGACCAGAGTTTCTGACCATAAGAGCCGGGAAAACGGTGCTTCTGCTGCTTCGGAGAAAAAACTCGAGGTTTTTTTGAGATTTCGTGTTGACAAGTTTTCACTGTTTCGGTATACTCTTTCTTGCGCTTCGAGGAGCGCTCCGGCAACGGAAAGATGGAAGATTAGCTCAGCTGGGAGAGCACCTGCCTTACAAGCAGGGGGTCACAGGTTCGAGCCCTGTATCTTCCACCAACATGGCGCAGTAGTTCAGTTGGTTAGAATGCCAGCCTGTCACGCTGGAGGTCGAGGGTTCGAGCCCCTTCTGCGTCGCCAGATGATCGGTCCATATCGGACCGATTATCATTTGCCCAGATAGCTCAGTCGGTAGAGCAGGGGACTGAAAATCCCCGTGTCGTTGGTTCGATTCCGACTCTGGGCACCAAACAGGGACTGTTTCTTCTAAGAAACGGTCCCTTTTGTTTTGCCTGTTATGCGGATTCTATTTCGCGATTTGTGGCCAGTTTGCGATCCTATTTCGCTCTTTTGGGCGAAATAGAACTAAAAATCTTCTGACTTTCTTCTTTCTTATATTTCCTATGTATGATATATTTTTCTAGGTATGCATATTTGCCATGTGGAGGTAGATAAAATGAATCACCCTTTTTCTGTTAGTACCGAGAGTGTTGTCAGTGAACTTCAAACTGACGCGAAAACAGGCCTTACCAAGGCGGAAGCCGATAAGCGTCTTCTCAAGTATGGCCCGAATTCTCTTGGCGAGGAGAAGAAAGTTCCGCTGTGGAAGAGATTCCTCGGACAGTTCGCAGATGCGATGGTATTGATCCTGATCGGAGCAGCGATCCTGTCGGCGATCATGGCGGTAAAGGAGGGTGGTTTCTCCGGATGGATCGATGTGATCGTGATCCTGGCGATCGTTATCATCAATGCGATCCTGGGTGTATATCAGGAAGGCAAGGCGGACGAGGCCATCGCGGCTCTGAAGAAGATGAGCTCTCCACAGGCGAAAGTCGTCCGTGATAATATCCAGCAGATGATCGATTCGGATAAGCTGGTGCCCGGTGATGTGGTGGTGCTCGATGCCGGTGATCTGGTCGCTGCGGATATCCGTCTTACTGAGGCGAGCTCCATGAAGGTCGAGGAGGCTTCCCTGACCGGTGAGTCGGTTCCTGTAGAGAAGGATGCCACTGTGGTCCTTGAAGAGGACTGCGGAATCGGTGACCGTAAGAATATGCTCTATATGGGTACGGCCATCACTTACGGCCGTGGACGCGGCGTCGTGGTGGAGACGGGTGGAAGTACGGAACTTGGTAAGATCGCGAACCGTCTGTCATCGATCGATAATGAAGATACACCTCTCCAGAAGAATCTGAATAAGCTTGGCAAGATCCTGGGTATCGTATGTATCGTGATCTGCCTTATCGTTTTCGTTGTGGACGTGTTCGTCCAGAAAGAGGCTTGGGATGAAGCGCTTATGACGGCGATCAGCCTGGCCGTGGCGGCGATTCCGGAAGGTCTGGCTGCAGTTGTTACGATCGTTCTGGCTCTCGGCATGACCAAGATGGCCAGCAAGAATGCCATCGTCCGCCGTCTTCTGGCTGTGGAGACTCTCGGATGCGTGGATGTGATCTGCACAGATAAGACCGGTACGCTTACCCAGAACGAAATGACCGTCCGTAAAGTATTTGACGGTGAGCATTCTTACGATGTAACGGGCATCGGCTATGCGCCGGAAGGACAGATCCAGGATGAAAGCGGGGCGAAGATCACGCCGGATGCGAAGCTTCTTCGTCTTCTCCAGTCCTGTGTGCTCTGCAGTGATGCGGTTACACCTAAGGGCGAAGACGGACGTTACAGCTGCATCGGCGATCCGACTGAGGCGGCTCTGATTGCACTGGGCGCGAAGTCGGGACTTCCGAAGGAAGAAACGAATAAGATCTTCCCGCGTATCGCGGAGCTTCCCTTCGACTCGGACAGAAAGATGATGACGACATATCATCCGAATATCGTTCCCGGATCGATCGTTTCCTTTACTAAGGGTGCGCCGGATATCGTTCTGAACCGCTGTGTCGAATATTTCGACGGGCAGAAGAACGTGCCGATGACGGAGGAACTGAAGAAGAAGATCATCGAGACGAACCATGGATATGCAACGACGGCGCTCCGTGTGCTGGCATTCGCGTATCGTACATTTGAAGGCAAGACAGAGATCGAGGCGGACTTCGCCCATGAAGAGGATCTCTGCTTCTTAGGACTTGTAGGTATGATCGACCCGGCAAGGACCGAGGTGAAGGATGCAATGGCTGTCTGCCGTCAGGCAGGTATCCGCGCCGTTATGATCACCGGTGACTATAAAGATACGGCCGTTGCGATCGCGAACGATCTGGGTATGATGGATGAGAATTCCGGAAGCCTCTCCGGTGCGGAACTGGATAAGGTTTCTGATGAAGATTTCCAGACCGTATGTGAGACTACGAATGTATATGCCCGTGTTTCTCCGGATCACAAGGTGCGTATCGTTACTGCACTTAAGAATAATGACCACATTGCCTCGATGACCGGCGACGGCGTCAACGATGCCATGGCTCTGAAGTCTGCGGATATCGGTGTCGCCATGGGTATCACGGGTACGGATGTGGCGAAGAACTCGGCGGATATGATCCTGACGGACGATAACTTCGCGACCATCGTCTCGGCGGTCGAGGAAGGACGTGTCATCTATAGTAATATCCGTAAATTCGTCGGATTCCTTCTTTCCTGTAATGTGGGTGAGATCCTGGTCATCTTCCTGATTTCTCTGATCCCTGCGTCCTGGATCACCGGTATCGGTACACCGCTGACTGCGATTCAGCTGCTGTGGCTCAATCTCGTGACGGACAGCTTCCCGGCGCTGGCACTCGGTAGAGAGAAGGGTGAGCCGGACATCATGAAACAGCCGCCAAGAAAGAAGTCGGAATCGATCATCAACAAGCATATGAAGCTTAGCATCCTCGTACAGAGCCTGGCGATCTTCGCTGCCGTCTTCACATCTTTCGTTCTGGGTCTTACCGTTTTCTTCAAGGATGCGGAGGCTCCGATCGAGGGGGCGAGAACGATGGCCTTTGCGACGTTGATCCTGGCAGAGCTTTTCCGTGCGTATGGCGCGCGTTCCGAGAGGATCTCGGTCTTCAAGCTGGGTGTGTTCTCCAATAAGTACATGAATGTTTCCGTGGCCGGATCGATCGCGCTACTGCTGGCTGTTATCTATATCCCGGGTGTGAACTCGATCTTCGATAATATCATGCTCGCACCGGCTCTCTGGCTCCCGATCATTCTCCTGGCGTTTATACCTTTCGCGGCAAGCGAAGTGTTCAAACTGATCAAGAACAAAAAATAAGTGTTGCGTCCCGGAAATTCTTATGTTAATATTTAACGGTTATTAGAATTGAGAACAGTCTCGGAGGCTGATATAATGGATACGTTAGCAGTTGTACTTACATGTGTTGATATCGTTGTCTGCATCGCGCTGATCATTCTGGTTATGTCCCAGGAAGGTAATGATCAGGGTATGGGAATCGTAGGCGGAAGCGGAAATTCCTTCTATGAGAAGTCCAAGGGCAGAACGATGGATGAGAAACTTAAGAAGATCACTCTCTTTACGGCGATTCTCTTCGCTGTCCTGACGATCGTGCTCTTCCTGGTATTTGCCAGAGGTTTCTGATCCGGAAAAGAATCGGATATTTAGAGTACTGGAGCTGCGGACCGTTGTGAAACGGGATGCAGCTCTTTTGCTATAAGATTGTGTGGAGGAATGAGTATGGCAAGACATAACCGCAGGCATATTAAGATCCGTCCGAGTGGAAAGATAGAAAGATCGGGTTCGAAGATCCCGCCGGTCCGGGAGATGACGATCGCGGAGCTTCCGCCCCGCGGGCCGCAGGCGCTGGAGAATCAGTGTGTCGGTATCCTGCAGGAGGGGCATGAAGGTGGTGTGGTGGTACCCGATCCAGGCTATCCGGCGTCGGCTTTCGGCAGGATCGTTATTCGGAGGAATCACCTGAACGGGGCGCCGTTCGGGATGAAGGTGGTCTGCGAAGTTCTGAATCCGTCGGCAAAACGTGCGGAGTATGAGGGAAAGATCGTGGAAGTGCTGGGTGATCCCGGAAGAAATGATGTGGCGATCCTGTCGATCCTCCGTCAATTCGGGATTTCTTCCGATTTCCCCTCTGCGGTGAAGGAAGAGGCGGGTGCCCTTCCGCTGTCGCCTACAGAGGAACAGATCGAAGAGGCGATCCTTCACGGGAGAAAAGATCTCCGGAACCTTCAGACGATCACGATCGATGGAGAAGAGGCGAAAGACCTGGACGATGCGATTTCCCTGCAGAAGCTGGATAAGGGATTCTACCGCTTATGGGTGCATATTGCGGATGTGTCGGAATATGTCCGGGAGGGCACGGCACTGGATGCGGAAGCAGCGCTTCGTGGCACGTCTGTCTATCTGGTGGACCGGGTGATCCCGATGCTGCCCCCGCGTCTGTCGAACGGGCTTTGCAGCCTGAACCCGCATGTGCCGAGATTCACCATGACCTGCGAGATGAAGATCGCGCCGGACGGGGAGATCGTGGAAAGTTCGATCTATGAGAGCCTGATCGAAAGTGATGCGAGAACTTCGTATAACGAGATCAACGGGATCCTCTTCGAGGGAAAAGTGATCGAAGAATATGCCCCGTTGCAAGTGCTTTTCGAGCAGATGCTGGAACTGAAGCGGAAGCTTAAAGAGAAGAGAAAGAGACGGGGAACGATCGATTTCGTTTTCCCGGAGACGCATGTGGAACTGGATGAAGAGGGGAAGCCGACGGATGTGTATCCGTATCCGATCAATGAGATCCACAGTGTGATCGAGGAGTTTATGATTGCGGCGAATGAAGCGGTGGCCGAGCGTTTCGATAAGATGGACTATCCTTTCGTGTACCGTATCCATGAGGAACCGGACGAGCTGAAGATCAATGAGTTCCTGCACGTTGCGAAACTGTTCGGAGAGAGCCGGCGCCCGAGCGGGAAGGTCACGCCGCTTTTCTTAAGTGAACTTCTTGACGATATTGCAGACAAGGAGTATGCGCCGGCGCTGAATCAGCTCCTGCTTCGGAGTATGGCGAAGGCGAGGTATTCGGAGATCAATGCGGGACATTTCGGTCTGGCGTCCCGGTACTACTGCCATTTTACTTCCCCAATCAGAAGATATCCGGACCTGTATATCCACAGGATCATTAAGAGCTGGCTTCATCAGAAGCATCAGAACCAGCATTTCCAGGCGCTGGTTGCAGATGTGGCGTACCACAGCTCGGAGATGGAGAAGAACAGTGTGGACGCCGAGCGTGCTTCTGTGGATCTGAAGTGTTCGGAGTATATGGTCGCGCATATCGGGGAGGATTACGACGGGAAGGTTTCCGGCGTCTGCCCGGCCGGTATATTCGTTCAGCTGGATAATACGATCGAGGGAATGGTGCCATTTGCCTCCTTTAATGAGTTCTTCACGTACGACGAGAGAAAGCTGGAGGCGAGAGGTTCGCGCGGAACGGTCTATAAGATCGGACGTAAAGTCAGGGTGAAGGTGGCTGCGGCAGATCCGCTTACACACCACATCGATTTCGCCTTCGCGGAGGACTGAAACCGGGAAGATATCTGTGTGTTTACGAATCAAAAAGACCTCGGAGCGATCCGAGGTCTTCGTATACTTATTATGTGTGAAGCACTTAGCTCTCCACCCGGAAAGGACTCAATGCCTCAACGAGGTCGTCACAGGAATTGCTGTGGATCTCGAGATTGATCGCGCTCTGCAGCTCCAGGCTGAAGATGCCCATGATGGACTTGGCGTCGACGACGTAGCGCCCGGAGGAAAGATCGACATCGTAAGGATAGGAGTTCACGATCTGGACAAACTCCTTGACATCTGTGATGGACTGGAAGCGAATCGGGAAACGAACCATGGTTGTTCCTCCTCTTTTCTAATAAATATGAAATAAGTTTATCACAGGTAATAACGATGTCAATGTGGTATTCTTTGAAAGAATCGGCTTTATGAGTATAATATGTTCATCAATTTGACGAAAGGGACGACATGTCGTATCGAGTTTACTATCTTACCCTGGGCTGTAAGGTCAATTCCTATGAGACAGCTGCCATAGCGAACCTTCTTGAGAAAGAGGGATTTCAGAAGACGGAGGATCCGAAGGAAGCGGATGTATATGTCGTGAATACCTGTGCCGTGACGGCCGAGGCGGACCGCAAGTCCCGCCAGATGGTCCGGAAGGCCAGGCGTGTCGCGCCTTCGGCGGTCGTGGTGGCGATGGGCTGCCATACGCAGATGTGCCGGGAGGAGGGTGAGGCCGATATCGTGGTCGGAACAGATGACCGTCCCTCGCTGGTGCCGCTTCTTCTTGAGAAACTGAATATCAGAAAAGAAGAAGGGAATTCGGATCTTGATGCAGGGTCCCGCTTCTTCGAATACGGCGCGATCCCTTACCAGGAGAATACCCGTGCAGTGATCAAGATCGAGGACGGGTGCAATAATTTCTGCACGTACTGCATCATCCCGTATGCGCGCGGGCGTGTTCGTAGCCGCTCGAGGGAGGCTGTCCGTGAGGAGATCATGGAGAGCGTGAAGCAGGGCTATAAGGAATTTGTGATCACGGGTATCCATCTGTGTTCTTTTGAGAAGGAACTGGGACGGGACAGTCTTGCGCTGGGGGAACTGCTTGAGGAGATTGCCGGGATCGATGGCGTGGAGCGCATCCGCCTGGGTTCGCTCGAGCCTTCCTGTATGACAGAAGAACTGGTTGCGATGCTGAAGAAAAACAGGAAACTCTGTCCGCATTTCCATCTATCTCTCCAGAGCGGCTCGGACAGTGTCCTTCGGAGAATGAACCGTAAGTACGATACGGCGCTCTTCCGCGATGTGGCGGATAGGATCCGGAAAGCCTGGCCCGAGGCAAGCCTGACGACGGATATGATATGTGGATTTCCGGGTGAAACAGAGGAAGAACACAGGGAGTCATGTGCTTTTGCCAGAGAGATCGGATTTACGCATATACATGTCTTCCCGTTCTCGCCGAGAGAAGGTACGAAGGCGTTCGGTATGGACGGGCAGGTCCCGGGAGAAGTCAAGACGCGCCGTACTGCGGAGCTTCGGAAGATCTCGGATGAGATGGAAGAGGCACGAACGAAGGATTTCTTCGGGAAAGAGGTCGAGGTGCTTCTGGAGAAGATCCTTCCTGACGGAATGGTGGAAGGATATAGCCGCGAGTATATCCGTGTCATTGCGAAAACGGAACATAAGGCGGTTCCCGGTGATATCCTTGTCGGAACGGTGAATCGAAATGACGGTTTTACGCTTCTTGGCGAAGGTTTCGTGCTTTTTGACAAGTAAAATACATATAGGCTTGTGAATATTTTTCTGTTCGTGACAAAATTATAATGAAATATTGATTTCTCTTGTGCTACAATAGTTGCATGACACGCTATAAGTTTTAGGAGGTGCGTCAATATGCAGGATTCAGGTACAGCTCGTTTCTCTTTCAATATGGAGAGATCTGAGGATGCGAAAGAATTGATGATGCAGGTTTTGGATGCGTTGCAGGAGAAGGGCTACAATCCGATCAACCAGCTCGTTGGATATTTTATGTCGGGTGATCCGACCTACATTACGAACTATAAGGGCGCACGCGGCATTATCCGCCGTATGGAGCGCGATGAGCTTCTTGAGGTTATCGTTCGCGAGTACTGTGAGCGCCTGGCCGACGAGTGATCGGAAGGAGACAGACACGAATGAGCCGTGTGATGGCGATTGATTTCGGCATGAGGCGGATCGGAGTGGCCGTATCGGATCCGCTCCGTATCATGGCGCAGGGCTTGGAGACGATCAACTGGAATGGCATCGACAGCAGTTATGCGCTCGACCGTCTCGAAGCCATCATCAAGGAAAAAGAGATCACGGAGATCGTGATGGGAAAGCCCAGCCGGACCGATGGTTCCGTCAGTGAATCGGAGGAGAAGGCTGTTCTTTTTGGGAAACTTCTTACTGAGAAGACCGGCATTACACCTGTGTTCCGGGATGAACGGTATACGACGGTGATTGCATCGCAGTTCCTGCGTCAGACGGGTGTTTCCGGTAAGGCGAAGAAGAAAGTCGTAGACCAGGTGGCAGCGGAGATCATCCTTCAGGAATACCTGGATATGCACCGTTCCTAAATCGTTTCTGAATTTGTTGAATTCATGATATAATTAAATATCGGTATACCTGACCGTAAGAGGGTAATAATGCAGATGATGCGGAGGATGGGATTATGTTTGAAGATTGTGGACGTCCGTGTGAAGGCGGCGACTGTGAGAACTGTGAAGAGAAGAATATCGAGGGAACCTACGAAGAGGATGCTCTCATTACGATGGTAGATGCAGAGACCGGTGAAGAGTATCAGTTCGTACTGGTCGATGACTTTGAGTATAAGGATCAGGCATATTGTGTACTGGTTACTACAGACGAGGAAGAGCCGGAGATGGTGATCACCAAGGTCGTGAAGACTGATGATGGTGAAGAAGGCCTGATGAGTCTGGATGAAGATGAAGCAGACGAGATCTACGAAGAGTATGACCGTCTCTGTGCTGAGGCTGAGCTCGAAGATGAAGAAGACTTCTCAGACGAAGAAGAATAAGAATAATCCCGTACGCAAGTCGGTTTTCACGCATCATTCTCCGAAGGAGGGTGATGCGCTTGCTGTTATTCGCGACGCATCGAACGGGAAGGAATACTATCTTTCTATGATCGATACGTTCATGATCGAGAAGGTCGAATATGCGGTCATGTATAACTATGAGCCGGACGATGGCAACCATGCGGATCCGGAACTGGTGATCATGCGCACCGAGTATGCGAAGAACGGTGATCAGTATTTCTATTCGATTAAGAATGAGAGTGAGCTGGAAGCGGCATTTACCGTCTTTATGCGCCGGTATGCCGCGAATGTAAAAGAGCGAAGAAAGAAGAAAGTGCCGGGCGTCGAGCGGCCGCAGAATCCGGGTGAGGGACAGGCATGAGTTACCGCAGTAGAATATTCGTCCGTCTTTTGCTCGGTCCGATAGCCGCGATCGCTGTGTATTTTGTGATCATTTTTCTGGCTGCGGAAACGGCATATTCGATCCATGGAGAGAACTATCTTCAATATGAAGGGACGATCGCTCTTGTCCAGGGTCTCGGAGGTATCCTTGTCTTCGGGATCTGGCTTGTGATCAAGAAGAAAATGATCCTACCCGGTCCGACCTGGGCCATAGGAAAACCATATGACTGGTATATGGCTCTGGTGGGCGGCGGCTGCATGCTTGGGCTTGCTGCCATTTATTTCCTTATTGTGCCGAATATTCCCGTGGCCACAAAGGCGGTGGAAGAATACAGGGAACTGATGAATGTCTCAAGTCCCTCCCAGACAGATCTGTATCTTAGTGTTTTCTCCATATGTATTCTGATCCCGATACTGGAGGAGATCATCTTCCGTGGCTGCATCATGGAGGGCATGATGGAATTGGGGCACCCCTATGTGGCGGTTTTCCTAAGCGCCATCTATTTCGGACTGATGCACGGACAGGCCATTCAGATCTGTTATGCATTTGTTTCCGGGATCGTTATCGGGCTGATCTACTATGCAACGAAGAATATTGTAATGACGATCATCTCCCACTCGGTCTTTAATATTTTCGGAAGCGGGATCTATCTGCTCTTCCATGTTTCCGAGGAGGCCGACAATGTCATTATGTGGGTCACGATACTCTGCATACCGATTTTTGCTGTACTTGCTTTCTTTATGCTGAAGCTGAGACCGAGCCGCTTTCCGGAGCAGGAAGAGACCGGTGACATTAATAAGATGCTTCCGGGGAGACACACATGATCGCCCGGCTTCGTCGTCTGTTCCGCAGAGAGAACCGTATGCATAAACGTCCGCTCGTGACTGCGGTCACAGTGTTTCTGGCGTTTGTGGTGGCGGCGACGATCCTGTTTGCCAATCTCGGACTGATCCGGAAGTCGTCAGATTATCCTACGGTAAAAGCACTGGACGGGACTTCTGGAGTGGTTACTTCCGGACTGGGGGTGAATCTTTCCCATATTCCGTCGACGAATCTTCTTTGGGATCCGTCTTTCGAGAACCGGAGTGTGGAGAGTGTATTCAGTGTGGCGGAGGCGACTGGAAATACGGTCTATCTCCATAGTGAACCAAGTACGGAGGCGAACGATATGTCGGTCTATATAGGCGGACGTCTTCGTATCATGTCCTATGACGAGGAAGGCCGGATGAGTGAGCTTGTAAATGCCGGCATACTGGATTATCAGGTGCGCCAGCTGGGTATTTGGAAACCTGTTGATATCGAATCCTTATCCAATCCGGATGCTGCGCGTATTCTTTCGAAAGACGGGTATACTGCGCTTCTTCTGAAGAATGGATCTTTACTCGGAGATGTGACGTCTAAAGAGCCGGTATCGGTCCTGCCGCTTACGGAAGAGGATCCGTTTGTAGATGCTTCCCTGGGAAACTCCTGCCACTACGCAGTTACGGGGAAGGGGTCATTCTTCCTTTCCGCGAACGGCCGTTCCTGGAGTTCGGTAGCTTATGATCTTGCCGACGCCGAGATCCGTTCGGTGGCCTGCCTGGGGAGACTGGGTGTTGCCTGTGGCACAAATGGTACGGTTCTCGTATGTGATATGGAGAAGGTGAGTATCCCTGATCTGAACACGAACGCCAATTTCTATTCGGCAGTGTCCGATGAGAAGCGTGTGCTTCTGACGGGGGATATGGGTAGCGTATATACGACCTCGAACGGCACCGTATTCCGCCCGCTGTCTGACGATGAACTGGAGACAACGTCAACGGATACCTGGATATTTTCTTCCTATTCCGGAGAAGAGTTCGTGCTGGTCGGCCAGCTTGGACAGGTGGCGATCGGACGATACGACGAAGAGACGGACCGATTCCACTTCGAACGTTACTCCGCAGTGCTGCCTGAGAGTCTGACTCCCGCGCAGCTGGCCGTGTTCCCGAGGGGGGATATCTGGCTTCTGACGGATAACGGTTATCTGTATGCGTTCTCGAGAGAAAGAGGAACATGGCAGCATGTATTCGTACCGAATGATAATCAGATCGAAGCATTAAGTGCGGCGTCGAGCGGAAGCATCTTTCTTTCACGTGGAGGGAAACTCTTCACGGCTACCATGTATACGAAAGTGACGATCGATCAGCCGATCGGCGAAACCGAGATTCAGAACGGTGATATGTGCCTGATGTCTGCATCGGTTCCTTCTATCGGTTCGGTCGGCGAAGCGGCATGGGAGGTTTTCGGTGAGGGTACGACGGGAAGGATCGTGTACGGTGGTGCGAAAACATACGGAAACCGTGCGCTTCAGTTATCGTCGCTTCTGGCGGATGAGAAGGAAGCCCATATTGTTTCCCAGGTCCTCTCACGGGATGAAGTCGGACCGATGCAGGGGAAAGTGTTCTATAACATCCGGCTGAGCCTCAAGCAGAGCGGAATGGCGGATGATCAGGTGATGGTCTGGATCTCCGGTCTTTCCGAGCCGATCGGAACGACATTTACCGGAATCAGCGGAAACTGGAAAGAATACTCTTTTACGTTCGTATGGCCGAACAATAAATTTGATTCTGATACAGGGGTACGCCTGAATATCGGTTTCTATGGACAGGGTGAACTCTACGTGGATGCGGTCACGCTGGAGAAGGAGAGTTATTCGGAGCAACAGGTAGAGCCGCAGCTTGTCCGTGCGCTTGAGACTGCATCCCCCGAATTCTTGAGGCTTGAGAATCTGCGCCTTGGCTGGGTCGGAATGGATATTTCCTCGAATTTTCCTCAGATCGGGAATGAACTCATGAGCCCGGATGGGATGGGCGGAGAGTGTGGATCCGGTGTGATCTCATTGGAAACGACGCTTCGTCTGGTCAAATCTGTCGAAGCGAAACCCTGGCTGGTGATCGATTCTGCTTTCAGCGCAGAGGAGATGGAGGCACTTTTAGGATATATGTGCGGAGGTATCACGGATGATTACGGTAAGATCCGTGTGGATAACGGTACCGCAGTTCCGTGGCAGAAGCAGTTCGACCGTGTCATTATCGAGATCACGGATGATAATGATCTTTTTGAGACGGATCTTCAGAGATGTGCATATGTCGATTATATGATGTCTCTGATCGCGAACTCGCCTTACTATCCGGATTTCAAGGATACCGTATTCTTCCTCGACGGGATGCACTACGATAACGGGACGGTACTCTCCGGCGCGGATTATCACAGCACAGCACTGACGATCAATAATCAGGGCGAAGAACAGATCGAATCGACGGGGCGGGATCTGCTGAATCATGTGGCAGAAAGCGCATACCAGAACTATGTGGATGAGATTCCACGGAATCCGTCCTATTCGCAGGATCTGTATGGTGAGTGGATCAGTGAGCTGTCGTTCTCGATGCTTCGGAGCCGCGTCTATGAGAATCAGATCCTTTTAGACGAAGTGCCGATGAATGCGGCGGAGATCATCAAGGTCCTGCTTGAAGATCTCGGAAGGCACACTTCTTTCGTAGCTGTGGATCTTCCCGTAAGCCGGCTCAGTGTGGATGACGATGAGCTTTATTTCTTCTCTCATGAGAAAGAGACGATCGGCAATCGGGAGACGAAGACAAAGAATTCTGAGATCCTTCTTCGTACTGTCGGAGTGATCACGAAGTATGCGCAGGGGAAGAGAAGTGAAGCGGAGTGGGCGGTCCCGCTTTCTCATGTAAATGACAGCGACTATACTATCTCTCTGGATTCCTATGCTTTCACACAGGACGGGTATACGTACCTGATCGTTGTGAACCGGTCCGAAGAACAGCAGCAGTTCATGATCGATTCCCGGGCTTCATCTAGAGAAATCGAGGTACACAGGTATTCTCTGGAGTGTAAGGAGATCGCACTTGCCGCGTCCGGAGGACTCCTGCAGCTGGCGGATCGAAGGTACACTCTCCAGCCGGGACAATTCTGTGTCGCGATTATCCCGATGGAGTGATATAATAAAGAAGATTTAGGAATTATATCCGTGTGTCATGGATAGAAATTTAAGTAGTATGTGGATATAGGAGGGTTTACTATTATGATTTGTCCGAATTGTCAGACTGAAATGCCGGATGGCGTGAAGTTTTGTCCCAGCTGCGGTTCTTCTGTCGCAGCGGCAGTTTCTGATTCAGTGATGCCTGTAGAGGCAGCGATTGAACAGATTCCTTCTGTGGATGAGAAGATCTCCTCTGAGATGCCGAACGGATCGTTCGATCCGGGTGCGCCGATTGCGATCCCGAAGAAGAAGGAAGAACCTCAGATCGTAGAGAATGTAGAAGCAGCTGCGCCGGTCGAGACGGTTCCGGAAGTGGCTCCTGTTGAGAGCGTCCTTCCTGAATATCCGCAGACTCCGGCAGCACCTGTAGCACCGGCACCGATCCCGGCTCCGGTTGAGCCTGCACCGGCACCTGTAGCACCGGCACCGATTCCGGCCCCTGTTGCTGCACCTGCACCGGCACCGCTTACTCCGGATACGGTTCCTGCACCGGTTGCTTCTGAGAAGTACGTTATTTCCGAGTCTTCCGATGGTAAGAAGGATAAGAAGACCGAACTGAAGGCTATGTCTACCGGTACAGCATTCTGGCTGATGCTGCTGTTCTCGATCCCGGTCATCGGCTTTATCTTCTCGATCATCCTTTCCTGTGTCGGAAAGAAGTGCAAGAGCCGCAAGAACTTCGCAAGAGCGGTCATGATCTGGAATATTATCGCCATTATCATCGTGCTGGCTCTGGTCATTGTGACCTACTTCCTCTTCAAGGATGTATTCGAGGCGGCCATGAGCGGTGACCTCAACGGAATGACGGATGCGATCTCGGATCTGTTCGGAGGCTGATGAATAGATATTACAGGCGCTTTTCCTGAAAAGGAACGCAATTGCTACATGTCTGTTTAGAAGTTGTAACATTGTTTGCCTAAAATGGTAGCTGTGGATGTCTAGTGGATATCCACAGCTATTCTTTTGTGAGGTGAAACGCCATGTTTGAGAATGAAGAATTGATTTCGAAGAAACAGCTTCTTCGTGTAGCACGTATTTCTTACGGTACGCTCTATCGCTGGAAAAGAATGAAATTGATTCCGGAAAGCTGGTTTATCCATAAAGCGACAAAAACCGGTCAGGAGACGTTTCTCCCCAGAGACCGTGTCCTTGCCAGAATCGACCGGATCAAGGATCTGAAGGGGGAACTCACAGTCGAACAGCTTCAGGAGATCTTCTCACCGAATGTAAAGAGCTTCCTGATCCCGGTGGAGGATTTCATGAAACTGGAACTGGTTTCGAAGGTGTCCATGACGGTGTTCACATCGTGCTTCCCGGATAAGAAGAAAATGAAGTTTGACGATGTTTTCGGAGTGTATGTCATCGATCATCTTATGCGTCTTTCCGGTATTTATCTCGAAGATGCCAAGCAGGTTCTCCGTATGCTCAGTAAGTATCTGTCCACACAGCCCAGTAAGGAGTATCAGCTGCTTCTTCTGAGAAAACTTGGTGTACCGATGACGATGCTCGTTAAGGAGGATGAGGATATCCTTCTTGAAGATAATACAGAGGTGGTTGCCTGCGCGAACCTTTCTGATTTCGAAGAGGCGCTGAAAGGCCAGCTGATCGCATAACGGAGGGAGACGATATGGAGAACAGGACCAATACCTTTGAGGTCTTAGGTGATCCGACACGTATGCAGATCCTTACGGTGCTGTCCGAGAGCAGCAAGATGCGTGCCAAGGATATCCTGGAACATCTGAATGTTTCGCAGCCGACTCTTTCACACCATATGCATCTTCTGGAATCGGAGAGAATAGTAAGAGCCGAGAAGGTCGGCCGTGAGCGCTTATACTCGATTGATAAAGATACGATCCTGAACCTGATCGTGACACTTCAGGGATTCCTTCCGCTCAAGGCTTCGAAGAGTAATGAATACTATCTGAAGACGGAGAAAACGGAGAAAGAGAAGAAGGAAAAGAAGGATAAGAAAAAGAAGAAAAAGGATAAAAAAGAGAAGTCAAAGTAGTTCACAATATGTCTCATTTGGGATATATTGAGTATATTAAAACTAACGGAGGGTGAATTTATGTGGAAAGATTTTAAAGCTTTTCTTATGAGAGGAAACGTTATTGACCTGGCAACAGCAGTTGTTATCGGTGCAGCTTTCGGCAAGATCGTCACGGCACTCGTTGACAATATCATTATGCCGTGCATCGGCATGCTGACATCCGGCGTTGATTTCGCGAACATGAAGTATGTCCTTAAGGAGGGAACTTTCAATCCTGAGACACTTGCTGTGGAAGGGGAAGTTGCCATCGGCTACGGTGTTCTTATCAATGCTGTTCTTCAGTTCATCATTATTGCGTTCGTGATCTTCCTTATCATCCATGCGATGAATAAGGCGAAGGACAAGTTCGCGAAGAAGGAAGAGGAAGAGCCGAAGGAAGAAGAGACACCAAAGGATATCGAGCTTCTCACCGAGATCCGCGATCTTCTGAAGAAGGATGCCTGATCACTCGTAATCAGTTTATTTGCTAAGTAGAGAATCTCTCCTGCGACGCATCGCAGGAGAGATTTTTTTCGGCATCCGTCTGGCAATCTTGTTGGTGAGACGCTTTTCTTTGTAGGATCCGAGGCATCAATGCGGTGAAAATCGGCACTCCGATCACACTGAAGGTAACGATCGGCACACAGACATATGAAGTAACATACGGAGTACTCAACTACGTGAAGAATGTTCTGTCCGGTGACTATGATCCGAAACTGCAGGCGGTAGTCACGGCTCTGTACCGCTTCTATGAAGCAGCTGCCGATTATTCCTCTCAGTCCTAAAGGACGGAGAGGATAGTGCAAAACATTCATTTTTCTAGCACTTTGCACGATTGATTTTGCTTAGGAGCAAGACTATAATTTGGGGTATGCAATAAAATATCAGGAGGAATATATGGCTAAAGTATCTTTTCAAGAAGATCTGTGTAAGGGCTGTGGCTTGTGTGTATATGCTTGCCCCAAGAAGATCCTCGTGCTCGATAAAGAGCGTCTGAACAGTAAAGGCTATCATCCTGCTTCCTGTACCGATCTGTCCCAGTGCATCGGCTGCGCCTTCTGCGCAACACAGTGCCCGGATTCGGTTATCACGGTAGAAAGGTAAGGTGGGTTGTATGGCAAAGAGAGTTTTAATGAAGGGAAATGAGGTTATCGCTGAAGCGGCGATCCGTGCCGGATGCCGTCATTATTTCGGTTACCCGATCACTCCTCAGACAGAAGTCATGCACTACATGGCTCGTGAAATGGTGAAGCACGGCGGTACATTTGTACAGGCCGAAAGTGAAGTTGCCGCGATTAACATGGTTTATGGTGCGGCAGCAACAGGTGAGAGAGTTCTTACCTCTTCTTCCTCTCCGGGAATCTCCCTGAAGCAGGAAGGTATTTCCTATATTGCCGGTGCTGAGCTTCCGGCAGTTGTTGTAAACATCATGCGTGGCGGTCCGGGTCTCGGCGGTATTCTCCCGTCTCAGGGTGACTATTTCCAGGCAACAAAGGGCGGCGGACATGGTGACTACAAGAATCTGGTTATTGCACCTGCTTCCGTACAGGAACTTTATGAACTGACAGTTAAGTCTTTTGATCTTGCTGATAAGTACAGAATGGTCTGCATGATCCTCGGTGACGGTACCATCGGTCAGATGATGGAGCCGGTTGCTTTCAAAGAGAAGGAAGAAACTCTTGAAGTAGCGAAGCCTTGGGCAACCACTGGTATGCACGGCCGTCAGAAGCACAACACGATCACATCGATCTATATCGATCCGGATGATCTTGAGGCAAAGAACAGAGAACTGCAGGACAAGTATCGTGAGATCGAGGAGAAGGAAGTTATGTTTGAGTCTTCCAACCTCGATGATGCCGAGATCGTTATCGCGGCTTACGGTACATGCAGCCGTATTTGCAAGAACGTTATCCGTCAGGCTGCCGAGCTGGGTATCAAGGTCGGTATGGTCCGTCCGATCACCCTGTGGCCTTTCCCGAGCAAGGAATTCTCCCGTGTTGCGGATATGCCGAGCTTAAAGGGTTTCCTCGATGTCGAGCTTTCTTCCGGTCAGATGATCGAAGATGTACGCCTTGCTGTGAACGGCAAGAAGCCGGTCTACTTCCATGGTCGTATGGGTGGTAACCTGCCGACTCAGAAAGAGATCCTGGATGAGATCGTAAAGATTCATAAGGGGGAGATGTAAGATGGCAGTTGTATTTCAGAAAACAAAAGGTCTGACCGATAAGCCGTTTCATTACTGCCCGGGTTGCATGCACGGTATCATTCACCGCCTGATCGCGGAAGTAATGGAAGAGATGGATATCATCGACAAGACCATTGGTGTCGCATCGGTAGGATGCACATACAATAACTACGATTATTTTTCCTGCGATATGGTTCAGGCAGCACATGGTCGTGCTCCGGCCGTAGCTACAGGTATCAAGCGCTGTAAGCCGGAAGAAATGGTATTCACCTATCAGGGAGACGGTGACCTTGCTTCCATCGGTACCGCCGAGATTGTTCATGCCGCAGCCCGTGGCGAGAAGATCTGCACATTCTTCGTAAACAATGCCGTATACGGTATGACTTCCGGTCAGATGGCTCCGACAACTCTCCTTGGTCAGGTTACAACGACCTCTCCTCTGGGACGTGATGCCGAGACACGTGGTTATCCGATCAATGTCAGTGAGATGCTGGCGACCCTTACCGGTGCGGTGTACATCGAGCGTGTGGCACTCTTCGATTACAAGCACATTCAGGAAGCGAAGAAGGCAATTGCCAAGGCATTCCGCGTACAGCAGAAGGGTCTGGGTTTTGCTATGGTTGAATTCCTTTCCACCTGCCCGACCAACTGGGGCAAAGAGCCGATCGAGGCTTTGGAATGGTGCAAAGAGAAGATGGTTCCGCAGTATCCGCTGGGCGTCTTCAAGGGACAGGATCTGGAGGTGTAATGATATGATCGATTTTTCTATTATTCTTGCCGGATTCGGTGGCCAGGGCGTTCTGTCCGCAGGTAAAATGGCTGCGGAGTCTGCCCTGATCGAAGGAAAAGAAGTATCCTGGTTTCCGTCCTATGGTCCGGAAATGCGTGGTGGTACAGCTAACTGCTCTGTTGTTATCTCCGATGAGCCGATCGGTTCTCCGGTCATCAATGAGCCGGATGTCCTGATCGCACTGAACCAGCCTTCTCTGGAAAAGTTCGAGGATACGCTGAAGCCGGGCGGAATCATTATCATCGACAGTTCGCTTGTCAAGGTAACACCGAAGCGTACTGACATCCGCTTCATCCCGATCAACTCGTCCGAGATCGCATCTGAACTGGGATCCATGGCGTATGCGACGATCGTGCTGCTGGGCTGTGTATCTGCGGCGACTGGTGCTTTTACCAGAGATTCTTTCGAAAAAGCACTGTATGATGTTCTTCCGGAGAGAAGACACCACATGATCCCGAACAACCTTCATGCATTTGATAAGGGTGCAGAGTTTGCAAAACAGTGAGCCATCGCGGTTTCTGCGAAGCGTTAACAAAATTTTAACAATCGCCCGATAACTTGATATTATGGGCAATAATTGTGACATGTGATAAAAGAGAGCCGAGGAATCGGCTCTCTTTTGTTAAAAATGCTAGAAAGCGTGAAAAGGTTGCGTTATAATAGGTGAAAAGAACGTTAGTGGGCGATTTATGCCCCTTTGAAGAGGAGACAATGATGGATCAAGCGTATCTTTTCAATACGGGCAAGGATTATAAGAGTTATAACTACCTCGGGTCCCGTCCTTTCGTGCGTGATAACGGGGAGAAGGGCTTCCTGTTCCGGGTGTGGGCACCTCATGCGAAGGCGGTTAGTGTAGTCGGAGATTTTAACGACTGGAATCCGGAAGCATATTACATGAATAAGGTCGGGGATTCGGGTATCTGGGAAGCCTATATCGTCGGGGCGAAGCAGTGGGACAGGTATAAGTACCATGTCTACGGAGCGGACGGATCGGAAGTAAATAAGGTCGATCCGTATGCGCGTCACTGTGAGACGAGACCGGCCGATGCATCTATCCTTTATGATCCGGATGATTACACCTGGCACGATGAGGCTTTCACAAGCAAGCGTGTCCATGCGTGTGCACCGCGTCCGATCTCGATCTACGAAGTGCATCTGGGATCCTGGAAGCGGCATGAAGACGGTAATTTCATGAACTACCGTGAGATTGCGAAGGATCTGGCGAAGTATTGTAAGAAGATGGGGTACACGCATGTAGAGCTCATGCCGATCCTGGAGCATCCGCTGGATGATTCCTGGGGATATCAGGTCATATGCTACTATGCGGTAACCAGCCGGTTCGGCACACCTGCAGATTTTAAATTCTTCGTGGATCATCTCCATAAGAACGGAATCTCTATCATTCTCGACTGGGTACCGGCGCATTTCCCGAAGAATCAGGAAGGTCTGGTGCGCTTCGACGGTTCGGCCTGTTACGAGTACAAGGATCCGCGTATCGGTGAGCATAAGGAATGGGGCACATTCGTCTTCGATTATGCGAAGGCGGAGGTCCAGTCTTTCCTTATCAGCAACGCCGTATTCTGGATCGAAGAATTCCATCTCGACGGTATCCGTATGGATGCGGTATCGAGCATGCTCTACCGTGATTATGGAAGAACGGAATATATTCCGAACATTTACGGTGGTACGGATAATCTCGAAGCAATCGACTTTATCCGGAATCTTAATACCATCATGTCGGAGAATTATCCGTATGTCATGATGATCGCCGAGGAGTCCACGGCATGGCCGAAAGTCTCTCATTCCGTCAATGATGGCGGACTTGGTTTTACCCATAAGTGGAACATGGGTTGGATGCACGATACTCTTGATTATTTCCAGACGGATTCTTATGCCAGAGAGTGGCATCACGATCAGTTCTGTTTCTCGATGATGTATGCATTCTCCGAGAACTTCATCCTGAGTCTATCTCATGATGAAGTCGTACATGGCAAGAAGAGCCTGATCGATAAGATGCCCGGGGATAACTGGAGAAAATTCGCCAATCTCCGACTGATGTTCCTCTATATGATGGCACATCCGGGTGCGAAACTTAACTTCATGGGTTCGGAGTTCGGTCAGTTTATCGAGTGGCGTTTCTATGAGCAGCTCGAGTGGTTCATGCTACAGTATGAGTCGCATAAACTGCTGCAGGATTTCGTCGCCGACCTTAATCACTTCTATATCAAGAATGCGCAGCTGTGGCAGGATGATCATTCTTGGGGCGGCTTCGAGTGGGTCGACGCTTCCGATGTGAAGAATAATGTTTTCGTGTTTAAGCGTAAGGGCGTGGCGAATCAGGAAGATATCTATGTGGCACTGAACATGGTGCCGGTCCCGCTCGAGAATTACAATATCGGAGTAACGGAGAGCGGCAGATATAAGATCCTTATGAATACGGACGATATGAAGTACGGCGGATCCGGATATCCGGACGGCTCCGATAGTAAGGGTACCTTTAAGACGATTGATGAAGGCTGGAACGGCAAGCCGTGCCATATCTCGGTGAACCTGCCGCCTCTCGGTGGTATCTATTTCCAGAAGGTGAAATCTTCGTCGGCGAAGAAGCCTGCGAAGGCGGATGTGCCGAAGACGGCGAAAACAGCCACGGCGAAGACGAAGTCTACGAAGACGACCTCGACAAAGGCGAAGTCTTCGAAAGCAACGAAAGCAACGAAAACAACGAAAACAACGAAGAAAAAAGAGATTAAATAAACGGAGGTTCTCATTATGGCGAAAGCGCAAGTAGTCGCAATGATTTTGGCAGGTGGACAGGGTTCCAGACTGGGCGTGTTGACAAAGAATATTGCCAAACCGGCCGTTCCTTTCGGAAGCCGTTATCGCATCATCGATTTTCCACTGTCGAATTGTGCAAACTCAGGAATTGAAACAGTTGGTGTTCTGACGCAGTATCAGCCTCTGGCGCTGAACACGTACATCGGTAACGGTCATCCGTGGGATCTTGACCGTAATAACGGAGGTGCATTCATCCTGCCGCCTTTCCAGAAGACGGGTAAGAGTGACTGGTATAAGGGTACGGCGAATGCGATCTACCAGAACCGTGATTTTATCGATGACTGCGAGCCGAAATATGTGCTGATCCTTTCCGGTGACCACATCTACAAGATGAACTACGCAGAGATGCTCCGTCAGCATATCGAGAATGAAGCGGATGCGACACTGGCGGTACTTGAAGTTCCATGGGAGGAAGCATCCCGTTTCGGCATCCTCAATACGAAGGAAGGTACCGATATCATCACGGAGTTCGTCGAGAAGCCGGCCAAGCCGGAGAGCAATCTCGCTTCGATGGGTGTGTATATCTTCACGTGGGATGTGCTCCGCAAGGCGCTCATCGCGGATGAGGATGATCCGAAATCCAATAACGACTTCGGTAAGAATATTGTTCCGATGCTTCTCAATCAGGGCAGTAAGCTCTGCGCGTACCGTTTCTCCGGTTACTGGAAGGATGTAGGAACGATCTCTTCGCTTTGGGAGTCCAATATGGATATCCTGGACCGTCCGCATGAGATCAATCTCATCGACCGTTCCTGGAGAATCTACAGCCGGAACCCGGTCAAGCCTTCCCAGTTCCTCGGTGACAGTGCCGAGGTCAGAGGCTCTGCGCTTACGGACGGCTGCCAGATCTTCGGTTCTGTTCAGCATTCCGTTCTGTCGAATTCGGTTACAGTCGAGAAGGGTGCTTATGTTAAGGACTGTGTGCTTTTCCCGGGCGTTACCGTTAAGGCCGGCGCGCATCTGAACCGCTGCATCGTCGCCTCCGGAACGATCATTGGCGAGAATGTTAAGGCCGGATCGGATGTCAAGGGCAAGAGCCCGTATATCAACGAGAAGATCTGCCAGGAAGGTATCGTCGTGATCGAAGGTGGACTGAAGATCAAGGACGGCGCCGTGATCCCTGCAAATAGTCAGGTGGATAAAGATCTCAATGTTCCGGCGAAAGACAACGTGATCGAAGAAGTCTTTCGGGTATGACATGAAGTAGGGAGGAATAGAAAATGTTTATAGATGCAATGGGTTTGATCCTTGGTGATAATAAGAAGATAACGCTTGGAGAGCTCTCCAAGCCGAGAGCTCTCTCTGCGATCCCGTTCGGAGGAAGATACCGTATTATTGACTACATGCTCTCGAATATGGTGAACTCCGGGATCAAGAATATCGGTATCCACACCTATACGAAGTATAAATCCCTGATGGACCACCTCGGTACCGGTTCGTCCTGGGATCTGGACAGAAAGAATTCCGGCGGACTTCATATCCTGCCGCCGTATGTTAACTCCGAGGCGACCTCTGTACAGGGCGATGAAGAGATGGCCGGACTTCTGGATTTCGTACGTTCCAGTAAGGCTTCCTATGTGATCATGGCGGCCAGTAATGTGATCCTGAATACGAAGTTCAATGACTTTGTCGAAGATTTTAAGGCCTGCGGTGCGGATATTTCCGTTATGTATAACCGGGACGGCACGAAGTTCGGCGGACCGAATTACATTCTTGATGTCGACAGAAGAGGCTGGGTAAAGGATATGCTCTTCAATCCGGAGAAAAGTTCTTTTACCAAGAGCAGCATGGGTATTATCGTTATGCGGCGTGAGCTTCTGATCGACCTCATCGCGGAGATGATGGCAAGAGGCACGAATCATGTAGGTATCCATTCTTTCGTAAAGAAGTATGATACGCTCCGTGTGCACGCATATGAGTATAAGGGTCTGGTGCTCCGTATCAATAATGTGCAGTCCTACTTTAATTCTTCGATGATGCTTCTGAATAACCAGGTCCGCGCGGAGCTGTTCTGGAACAATATTCCGATCTTCACGAAGGTTAAGGATGAGGCGCCGACGCTGTATTCCGATGACTGTAAGGTAACAGATGCGATCGTTTCCGATGGTTGCCGTATCTCCGGAACTGTTACCGAATCGATCCTGTTCCGTGGTGTTGCCGTCAGTAAGAACTGCACGATTAAGAACTGTGTGATCATGCAGGATGTGCATATTTCCGATAACTGCTATCTGGAGAATGTCATCCTCGATAAGAATTCAGTGGTCCGTCCGGGTATTAAGCTTGTAGGGCATAAGGATTATCCGGTCGTGATCGGTAAAGGAGCAATCGTATGAATCAAGTGAAAGTCCTGTTCGTATCCTCGGAGGTCTATCCGTTCGCCAAAGTCGGCGGACTTGCGGATGTGGTCGGCGCGCTGCCGGTCGAGCTTCAGCATCATCATTGTGATGCGAGAGTCATTATGCCGCTTTATAAGAGTGTCAAGGAGAAACAGACGCACAACCTCGATTTCATCGGGTGGAAGATGATCAAGATGGGCTGGAGATCCCTCTATGCCGGTCTTTATACACTGACGATGAATGGCGTGAAATTCTATTTCGTAGATAACGAGTACTATTTCAATTTCGATCAGATTTATGTCGAGTATGTCTTTGATATCGAGCGTTTCTGCTTCTTCCAGAGAGCGGTGCTTGATTTCCTTGGTGACTTTATGGGATTTGAACCGGATGTCCTGCACTGCAATGACTGGCAGTCGGGTATGATGCCGCTCCTTCTC
>Ga0310691_10000440_pt1 | contig 79081 bp, 75 predicted proteins | sample 176DNAGHGlowgp2_FD_203887 | JGI IMG/M metagenome (GOLD analysis project Ga0310691, IMG submission 203887) | Sheep rumen microbial communities from Palmerston North, Manawatu-Wanganui, New Zealand - 1766 DNA GHGlow gp2 (v2) (version 2) | ecosystem: Host-associated > Mammals > Digestive system >...
GCTAAATTGGTTTGTCTTACCAGGCGACGTGTTTGACGTAGACGCCACCATCTTGATCGATGCGCGCCATAATTGTCACGTCGTGAACTGTGCCGATTGCGAAGACTTTGTACACGCCGGGGACGCGAACAGGCGTGAGCATAGCGTCTGCCCAGTGAGGGTAGACTGCTTTTGCTACCGCCAAAACTTTCGCTTCGTCGGTGTTTGCCATCTGCGCGACAGCTTCGCCGACCTTGTTTTCTTCGACATACGTCATGATAAACATCCTCCTTAAAGATGTGTGGATCGTAGGTTTTCGTCAATTTAGTACAAGAGATCCTACTAAACTCTCATACACCACGATAATATATATTCATAGGTGGGGGTAATGTCAGATTGTAAAATCGTCACAAAGGAGGGGTTTCGAATCCCTCCTATAAAACGCTTATTGTTTGCTAACCTGCTGGATAGTGAATACCATAAACGAATACAGAGCTCGTCTGAAATTATTCAGTGTGCCTATTCGATTAGTTTTCTTATAGTGCGCCGAATATTTATTCAACCACTTATCCAGTATAACCTTGATTTTGATAACGTTCTCATTGGTAGTATTGGCTTGTCCATATAACTCTCCACAGAAGAAATAGAAATCATTCGACCCTATCAACTCTTTACGGTGATGAGTTTCAAATATGAAGATATAGATCAGCGAAGAAACCATATACTTTATATCCCCACGATTTTCGTTATCACCACAAAGATTTATCGCTGTATTACGAAGCTCATTTACACTAATGGCACAAGATTTGGCTGCCAAAGTAACCAATTTCATATCAGGTCCTTCCGTAGCCAATTTTAACACAACCGCATTAGCGATACGTTCGATGATAATTGAATCGTTTTCGGTCATTCTGAAATCATCCGGGTCATTAGAATCTTCGGTCTCGTTCATATAGGACCCCTTCTTCTCATTCTCATAGAATAAGATTGCAATTTTCTTAATAAGAGAATTCAGTCTGGTCTTATACGCATGAACATAATCCGTGATATCTTTATCAGTTCCTCGAATGATATTTTTCAGATAAGTCTGATTGCACAAGAAAGTCGTTTCCAATAAAGCGTGGTAGAAAGTTTCTGTGTTTCTAACCTTGAACTTATTTGACAAATTGGCGATGGTATAATCCATGACATTCTTATTTGGCTCATATTTGAAATATTTTGCGTGAAGGGTTGGATAGAATGATAAAGTGAAGTACGTTACCATCGCTTTCATCATTCGTTCATCTTTCTTGATAGCGAAATGTCTTATGCAGAAAACTGATAATGAGTTAAAAGGGTTATTCATTATCTGCCACTGACCTTTGATATAAGTAGATTCTTTGAGAATCAATTTAACTTCTTCGGGATTTATTCCAAGGATATTGTAGAACTTCGTATATTCATCGTCCATAAAGAATGTCCGATATACCGGACCTGATGTAGACAACTTAGCAACATTTTTGTCGATGTATTGACCGATGAGTTCTTCGAGGGCACTAACTGTTTTTGGGCTGCTAAGAGCAGCTCGAACTTTAGGCTCGAGTTTGTGCAAAAGCACTGAATTATCCGCCATTTCGTCCATCCTTTCTATCGTTTGTTATCCATTTGTCTCGGGTCATCACAAAGCAATAAAAACAGAAAGGAGAATAACCGATGTTATGGACTCCAACTCACAACTTCAAACTTCCGAAACAACCAGTTATGGAAGAATACTACGGTACTCCAACAAATATCGCCAAAGCATTGATATACTTAACAAAAATCGTTGACGATATAAACAAAAGTACGGAACTCGAACTTATAAAAGCTGATTACATTAGCTGGAAAGAAAATCTTGAGATTCAAAAGCTCTTCGAAAGAGAGTTTGGATTTAAAGAACAATATATATACTGGTTAAACGAAACGGTTCCAAACGCATATACTATTGTAGGAGGAACTATCATCAACTCAAATCCTGGTATCACTTCAAACTTTTTTAAAGACAAAAAAGCTAAATATTATGACAATCGACACAGTTATATCTGTAATGTAACTGTCATAACCGCTCTTGTCAAAAATATGCAGTTAACTCCTCGTGAAACAATGGGAATAATACTCCACGAAATTGGTCACAATTTCGATAATTTGTGGACTACCGCGATTTCTTGGATTACTCATACATTGTTCGGCGGATTTCTCATTGGTGAAGTGTTAAGATATATATTTAGATGGGAACTTGAGGGCAAAGCGTTGATGCAAAAACATTTTCCAGTATTTTTCAGAGTGCTAGATTTGTTAACCACTATGCCTTACCACCTTAACGTCATAAATGTTCCTAATATTACATTAATGAGAGAAATAATAGCAGGTGCTTTACCATTGAGTCTGATAACCGGAACCAGATCGGAATACTTCGCAGATTCATTCGCTGCAAAGTATGGTTTCGGTCCTGATTTGGCGACTGCTACTGCAAAATTTAGCGATGCGAGAAAATCTGGTGGATATGCCAAAAGAGCAGTTTATCAAGTCCCAATTCTTAGGACAATGCTAGATATAGTTAACGGACCGATAGAACTCTTTTTACAAATATTCGACCCTCATCCAACTGATGAAAACCGTGTGTTGTCAATACGACAAAATCTAGTAAACGATCTGAATGATCCCGATGTACCAAAAAATTTCAAACCAGAAATACGCAGGCAAATTGAAACTATTGATAATCGAATAAAAATGGATCAAGAAAATGCCATCGAATCTGGACTGTATTTTCAAGCTCTACGAAAATTTGTCACTTACAACTGTCCGCTCAAAGACTTCTACCACAGATAAACAAAAAAAACTAGGGTGCTGACATGATTTGGTCAGCACCCTATAACCGCGTTTATTTCTTGACGATTTTCACAATGAGATCGCCTTTTTTGATCGGAATCAACTTATTGCCTTTACCCATTTTATACTGGGCTTCAACATCTATAATGTCGAATTCGAATGATCCTTCCTTCGTAACTGCAACGTATGTGTCTCTATCCGTGACTCCGTGTGCATACAGCATCATATCACCTTCACGCAAACCAGTAATGACATTGCTGTCTTTGTTACGGGCTTGACTATTGAGATTCTCGAGTTTGATTTTCTTAACATACCCTTTCATAGTCACAATCAGAAGGTATTCGTCTTTCGGTGACAAAATTACCGTATCGCGCACATAATCGTTTTCATCAATCTCGATTGCCTTAACACCGATTGTATTCCTTGCTGTATCGGACACTGTGTCGGTGTGGTATCTAAGACCTTGACCCATAAACGTAAATGTTATAATATCGCTGTCGTCATCGATATACTTGACAGAAATCAATGAGTCATCTTCGCGAATCTTTGCCCCGATGGAACTATTCTTCAATCCGACATATTCGCTGAATGCAGTCTTTTTAATGATACCACATTTGGTAGTAAACAAGAAGTATCCGTTGCTACCGGGTTTGAAATCAGGATGATACAACGAGCCATCTTCCCTGAGAATAAACACCGCAACTATAACCGCATTGTCAGATTTCGAGAATGTACTGATTGGATAACCGAGATGTGATAAATCGACACCTCGAATTGTTTTTATCGGGATACAATGAACTCGTCCAATTGAATCAAAGACTAATAACGTATCGCGATTAAACACATTCACTTTGACTTCCATGGGAACATCATCGGCTGCTATTTTGCCTATATTCTTAACATTATTAGCGAGCTTCTTAATCATTCCTTTTGCGGTCACGATAATGGTGTGTTCAGTATTCGGAACGTAGCCTTTACCGGGAAGAGTTATGACTTTAGAACGTCTGGGTTCACCGTATTTCTCGATGCCTTCTCTTAACTCTTTAACGATGACTTTATCGATCTTCTTGGTAGTCTTAACCAAATCGATCAATTCTTCAATATCTTCAACGAGTTCGTCACGTTCTTTCTTGTATTTCTTCCGGATTCCTTTTACGTTTTCGTATTGTCGCATATTAGCAATCGCGTTCGCTTGAACTGTGTCGATATCATATTCAGAGATAAGATTCTGAATCAAATCATCGCGCGATTCGGAATCGCGAATTATCTTAATCGTTGTCGAATAATTGTCTTTGCTAAAGACCTCGAGCATCTCGTTTATTTGATGTACTCTAGCTTTCGATTCAACGATTTTGCGATGATAAAATCTGCGTTTGAAATCTCGTCTGTAAGCAATCCATTGTAACAAACACTGTTCGACAGAATACCGCTGAATACACAGGTCTGATGTGTTTTTGCTGTCGATTACAGCAACCTGTGCTGAGAACGGTGCGCGCGTGCCGAGTTTTGTGCTATAAAGGAGTTCACGGACTTCGTCAAGGTTTACTTCAGGTTTGAAGCAAAGAGTTATCTTAATAACCTCACCTTGACATTCGTTTTTCACCTTAGTGCAACCAACCAAAATTCCTTCTTCACGCATTTCATCGATTCCCTTAAAGAACGCTTCGGTGGTTCTCTGTGGAGGAAATGATTCTACTGTAAGCGTGTGAGCTTTTTCGTTTTTGGTTATAACTGATTGCATAGTAAAAGTATGAGACCGAACATCTTCATCCAAGAATCCTTCAAACTGCAATTTCTCGAATACTTCCGGCGAGTCAACGACGTAGCATCCGGTTGGAGAATCCGGAATCAAGTCTCTAAATCTCTTTTCCGGATTCTGAATCAGATGTATTGTGTACTCCAGAATATCGTTAACGTTGTAAACCGGAATCTCTGTCGAATATCCCCAAGCTAATCCATCTCCACCATTGATAAACAGATTTGGATATTTGGCTGGAAGATACAGTGGTTCGGTTCCATTATCGTCGAAGTTCGGTTTCATCTCAACCACCTTCTCATCGTAATCAGAGAAGAAGCAGTCGAGTGCATAATCCGACAAACGTGTTTTGAGATACCTAGCGTCCGCTTCTTTATCACCGAATCCAGCAGCAGAACCGTAATTCTCATCCAACGAGTCAATCATCGGAATCATTTTCTTCCAAGGTTGAGCCATCAAAATGATACAGTCGTAAATGCTGCTGTCACCATGTGGGTGAATCTTCATCGTTTCGGCAATAGCGTTAGGCATCGTCGTAGGTTTTCCCTTAGCCGCTCGATAAATCGATGTAAGGGTTCTGCGAGCAACGGGTTTTAACCCGTCAATGATAAACGGAAGATGACGAGCCATTACCATATTCGCACCATATATAGTTACGCGTTCTGTATTATACTCGCCAATGTTAACAGGAATGATTTTGGAAGATTTAGCGAAATCGCGCACATCTTTAACTCTTCCACCATTCCATTTAGTTCCGGATTTTTTCACCTAACCACCTCCTATGAATCGATGTCGTCTTTATCGAGTTTGTATGTTTGTAAGAGGTCACGTCGCAAACTAGCGTCTGGTCCATGAAGTATCCTCATCATTTCCATATCTCGCTCGATGTCGTTAACGGTGAGTTGAATGAGTGAGCGTTTAATCGGATTCATCACGATATCCCAGAAAATCTTCGGAGGAATCGAACCCAACCCTTTCCAGCGGTGTTTTATCTCCAAATCATATTTACGGAGATTTCTGAGAATTGCACCAAGCGAAATATCCCGAATCCAAGTATCCGAATCGTTGTCTTTGTAGTCGAAGTAAATATTGTGGTTATTTTCCAAATAAGCGTCTGTAAGTTTACCAGACTTCGCTTCAAAGATGTCGTCGTGCATCAAGAACTGATATGCGCCTTTATAACTTCCATAGAACACAATACTCTTATCATTTTGCTCTTCGACTTTCATTTCTGGAAACGTTTTACGAAAATCCGCTATCGGATCTAATCCATCCATATGACCAACGATGAACTCGATTATATCCGGATGAACGAACTCGTGAGTATACAATTCTTTCAGAATATCCTCGTAGTTCTTGTTCTTAATCAGGAAATCGCTCATCTCTTTCGGTGTCATAATATGACCAGACCTTGTACGAATCTGAGCTTTCTTTACATAGCTCTTGACTTTCTCTTCGAAAAGTGCTGATTTAGATACGAGATAATCGAAATTTCCGTTACCTCTATCAATCATGTATAACGGAGTTAATGCGACGTAAAGCATTCCCGCGTTAACAACTTCAGGCCAATGAAACAGAAAGAACGACGCAATACCGGAACTGATCTTCCAACCATCTATATCGGCATCAGTCGAGATAATGTATCTTTTGTAACGGGATTTACGAATATCGAAATCTTTCCCGATACCTAAACCCGATACCTTTACCAATGTGGCATATTCCGGATTTTGCATAATTTGTGCAGGAGACATGAACAACGCATTCGCTGTCACGCCTTTGAACGAAAGGGCAGCTTGAAATCTTGGATCTCTAGCTTTCATTATGGAACCTTTAGCCGAAAGTCCCTCGATTAAGTAAAGCTCATTATAGTTGCTATCTTCTGTCGCATCGGAAAAGTTAGCCATCTTGTTTGACTTAAACGAATCAATTCCGTGCATATCAGACTTTCTGATTTTAACAACATCCAATCTGGATTTAGCAACTTTCTTAAGATACCCTGCGATTTTAGCCACGACTTTGGGATGAACTTCGAGATATTCGGCAAGTTCTTTACCAATCATCGAACGTATCGGACTGAAGAGAGCCTTGTTTCCACATTTCTCTTTCTGCTGCCCGGCATATCCCGGATACCGACACGAAAGATTTACGACCATTACCAAACCGGAACGACAATCATCATACGTTACCTCAAACTTCTTCTTATCGGTTGCGTTCAAAGTATCATTGACGAATTTGCTGAGAATCGAACCAATCGCAAGTCTTGCGCCAAGAACATGCTGACCACCTTCAATGGTATTAACACGGTTGACGAACGAGTCGCTTGTTTCTTCGATTTTCGTCGGGTCGAATGTAAATGCGACTTGAATCAAACCTATTTCGTCAGCTTTGCTAGAAGCTTCCAGAACTATCGGCTTAAACAAGGTTTCTTCAGCTAACGACTCAGTATATTCGACAATACCGTTCTTATGTTTGAACTTGTATTTTTCCGGTGTGTCAGAACCTTTGCGAATGATTGTTACATTGATAGGAATATCTTCCGTAATGTAAGACAATTTCTGCAGCCATTCGAGCAATGCGTCTGGGTCGATTTTGCAACTACCGAGAATCTCTTCAGACGGAATCATTGTAATTCTAGTGCCGTGCTTAACCTTCTTCGATTCAAATATCTTCTGTCCGAGAAATTTACCTTCGGAAAATTCGAATACGCCCTTTTCCGATTTATCTTCAGATATCTGACGATGGATCGTAAACTTGAGATAATGCGACAAAGCATTTACGCAACACAATCCGACACCATTCTCACCAGCACTATTATCGCCGTTATCACGGTCAAATTTAGAGCCCGACTGAATCGTCGTAGAAACCATCACGACTTGTTCAAACGGTAAGCCGCGACCATTATCTGCTACTTCAATCAGGTTTTTGTTTTCGTCGAAAAGAACTTCGCAAGAATCACCTGGAGATTCAGGATTATTGTTTTCATCGAAGACGTTATCGATCAACTCTTGCACAAGATGTTTTGCTCCATCTGGTCCCTTGTAAGGGATATACATTCCAGTCTTTCTACGAATCTTCTCAACGTCGTCTTCAATATGACTGAAGACATCATCTTTGAAAATTGATTTCTCTGCCAACTGCTACTCACATCCTTTCTTTAATCGCACGTCAAGCAGATTGTAATATACAAAAAAGCTAGAGTCGAAAGCGTGTAAGGAAGCCCACCGAGATAAACCCGGTGGGCTCCTTTTACGCTTACTCTAGCACATTCGTCGGCGCCGAGGAACAGGCTAGTTTACCATTTCTTGTCTTTCTTGCCGCCGCGACCCTTGCGGTCAAATGCCAGTGAATCCAAACCGATTTTGATTTCCCTCTTGCGCGCTTTTTCTTTGTCCTTCTTGTCTTTGCCGTGTGTCAGGAATGCGCGCATGAATTCCTCGATGTTCGGCAATTGGAAACACATTTGCGCAGCAAAATCGCTGATTGCGCGCGACTTCTTCGAGTCCATATCGAGACCTGCACGCTGCTTCAAAATTTCGCACGCATTCTTGACGGTTTCAATCGCTTCGCCGAGATTATCGAGACCTTCTTCAGGTTTTTCCTGTGAGAACATGCTGAGGTCAACTTCGGTACCGCAACGCGAGCATTTGTAAACGTGAGGTCTGCCGGTAGGTTGAAGCCGAGTTTTGCCGGACTTTTTGATGTGCTTGCAGTCGGCACGCATTTTGCGCTTCTTCAGCTTAACCTTCTTTTCCTCTTGCAGAAGATCGAGCATCTCGTCATCGAGCCCGTCCTTCTTTTTCTTATTTTTGTCTTTGCTCATAGTTTTTGCCTCCTTCAAATGAGCACACAAGTTAACGTCATACGGGAGAATAATATATACTTCAAACTGTGTTTAAACATCGGTGCGATAATACTTCTTATCTTCTTCCTTTTCGACAAACACAATCGATTGAAGATTCTCATTCTCCTCGACACTATATTGAGGTGTGTACTGTTTGTTAATTGTAAACGGTTGCTGTTTCTTGTAGAAAATCCAAACGTCATCTTCTTCGTCCCATTTAACTTGTTCTTCCCAGGGGATTCCATATTTAATGTAGAAAAACTTACCGGAGTCAAAGATGAATTGAATAACGTTTTTCATTCCGCCTCGTTTATCTATTTGACGAAGCCAGTTCTGCATTTCCATGGCTACACGTCCCCTCGATAATAACGTTTGTCTTCAACCTTCTCAACGAAGATTATAGACTGCAAACCCTCATTAGCTTCGACGTGAATATCAGGGACACGTTTGCCATTAATAGTAAACGGTTGCTCCTTATTATAGAAAATCCAAACGTCATCTTCTTCATCAACTTCGAATTGTTCTTCTATAGGAACATCCGGTTTGACATAATGGAAACGAGAGTTATCGAAGATAAACTGTACGATGTTCTGCTTACCGCCACGCTTTTCAATGTGGTTAAGCCAATTCGCCATATCCATCAGCGTTTCCTCCTTTTCTTCGATTTTTTCTTACCACCATGAGTAAATCCAAAACGCTCTCTGATAATTCTGACTTGGTCTTCAAGAATTTCTTTAGCGAATCTTGCTCTACGACGCTTATTAACAGACTTACCAGTAGAGACATTGGAATCTCTATAATTGTTTGTATAGGAACGCCTAGAACATAATTCAGAACCGAACTTCAAATCCATTTCGATTCTCCTTTCATATAGCAATAATTAATTTATTTATGGCTCTAGAGCACCCAACATAAAGCCACTTAGAGTAGAAGTCTTTACCTCTGTGAAGGTTCTCATTTATCAATAACACACTGTCGTATTGTGAACCTTGTGCCAAGTGACAAGTTATCGCATAACCATACTCAAATTTATCAAAAGAAGACTGGTAATTACGTTTGGTGAGATAATCCAAATGAAGATATTTCCAGTCAATAGGAATGGAATGAAAACATTTATCTTTGACAAAATCCGGTCGGAAGTCAATATCCAGAGTCCTCTTATTAAAGGACTCATAATCAATATCTTGAACGTATCCGATCATTCCATTTATCAGAAAGATGTTATCGTCCAGACGACGAGACCAATTATTCTCCCGACATATCATCTTTTCACCTAAGGCAATGTCGCCTTCCATGTGATAGATGTTTTTCCGGATATAATGATTCAATTTCTCACGAGTATTATTGTAACCACAAATGATAACTTCGCTGTTCCTGATAATATCCTCATGTTTCAGAATAGTCTCTTGTGGTACTATAAACACTCTATCTTGGTAAGAACCGCATTTGAATTCGTCCCATCGATGTTCTCTTGCCAATGTAGCAAAATGAATTATTGGATTCTCTTCAGCCTGCCTCATTATCTGAGTCAACACCACATCAGGATGTTTAAGACAAGCTGGAGATCCAAATACTGGGGGAAGTTGATGTAAATCTCCCAGTACAATAATTGGTTTACCGAAACTTTTCAAATCATTAAAGAGTTTTTCGTCTACCATAGAACCTTCATCCACAATAATGACTTTGATGTTATCGGGCAATTTGTCTTTCTTGATAAATTTCTTCGTCATAACTACCATATCATCAACCATAACGAATTTACCATTTTTATCCAACTTAGGAACGTCAATGCATTCGTATATAGCCGAGTGGATGGTTCTAGCCGGTAGACCTCTCATAGATAATACCATAGCGGCTTTTCCTACAAAAGCCACGTAAAGACCTTCATCAACCGAAATATTGCAAGCTTCTAATATCCACCTAACTAAGGTAGTTTTTCCTGTACCTGCAAATCCAGCGATTTCGAATACTTGTTTCTTACGTTTCTTAAACCATTTAACCCCTTTTGTTATGGCTTCAGATTGTTGTTCGTTTGGGGTGATACATTCCACACAAACACTTCCTTTTATAAAAACGATAATCTGACATCGCCCACCCTCCTAAGTATATATTATCGTGGTGTATAGGAGTTTAGTAGGAGTTCTCTTGTACTAAATTGCGAAAACCTACGATCCTGCCATACCTTTAAAAGGAGGTAATAATTATGGCAAAAATTTTCACTGCGGAAGAGATTCGTAAACGCCAAAAACTCAGCGGCAAAGTCCGCGAGGTTATCGACGTAATTATGCGCTATATCGTCATGTCGGCCGACAATGGCGAAAGCGACATTTACATCAAGATCGACCGCGACGTTGTTGACGCAGTCACCGACAAGCTTAAGTCCAACGGGTTCATCGTCGAATATTATCCGCGCTATGGAAGCGCGTTTATTGGTTGGAAAGAATACGGCGGCGGCGAAGTCAACGACAAACAGACGGGCGAAAGCGCGAGCGGCAAGGCGAATGTCACCGACAAACAGACGGGCAACTTCAGCAAACAATAAATGGTTGCGACCTGACGCATACATTTGCGCCAGGTTTTTTTTTTCCTCAAAAGACTTAATACTAAAAGAGGTGATTATTATGCCAGCAACTGCTAACATAAACCAATTCGAGTATTGTTATCTGGTTGAAGATACCGAACCTACTGCTACAGAGATGAAGATTTACGTTCCGAAACTCATGGGATTGATTCCCATGGATAATACTCCTCAGGACGAATCTGTAATGGTTGACTGTGTCAAAAACACAAATAAAGGTGATGTGAATGGCAATGCAACCACACAAGGGTACATTGTGGCTAAAGTGCAAGACACTTACTCTCACGAGCATAAACATCATAACTGTCCAGACAATTGTCCGAATGAGTCTCATGAAAATGATTGTGGTAAGAGTTCATCTATTCTCAAAGTTTGCAAGCATTTTCATCATGACCACCACTTCCCACATAAAGATGATTACGGTATGATTCCTGCAGGGGCTCAATTAATCTGTTGTATCATGGATCATAACATCAAAGATATTATCATCACGAGAATGTGGTGCAAATTCAGTGATTCGACAGAGATAACGAGGAGGGATTAACGTGGCTATCACCACAATCCCGTTACAAATATCTCAAGGTAAGACTCTCAATATTTCAAATGCACGTTTACATTCACACAAAGTATTGTCGGTTGATAATGATAAGATAGTAATCAATTTCTTGAGCAGATTGACTAACTATCAATATCCATTATCTCCAAGAATCAAGATGCTTCAATTAACCAATGACCAATATCGAAAATATCGTTATCGTCCGAAAACATTATCGTTTGATTTATATGGGACGATAGAACTCGGAACTGCTCTTATGCGGATTAACGGATGTGTGTCGATGTCAGAATTCAACTTTTACAAGCTCAAAGTGTTCGACCAGAGTATTGTAGATGCTCTCATCGAAGTAATGAACAAAGAAAAGGAACGAATCACGTTAAACAATTCCGAAGTGAATAACGATATTAAAGCCAGTATTTTCGACTAAACTAGGGTTAGAGATTTTATTCTCTAACCCATTTAAACACGTTTTCACCTATATATTATCTTCTTAGAAAGTGAATTGAATACAGTCTTAATTGCTCGAAATTAGACTGAACTAAATTATTCATATATGAGAAGTAGGTGAAAATAACGTGCCGAAAAAGTGGAGTATTAAGGACACCGAGGTTATCAAACCTTGGTATCCTCAAGTTGCTTCAGCGAATACTCTCAAAGATGCTCGCCAGAAGATCGCAAATCCGATGGTAAGAGCGTTCCTGAATGCGACCGGCTTATCGCCGGCAAAACTTCTGAAGTGAACCTTAACCCCTCACTTTAGAAGAAAAAAGTTTCAGGTTCGAGCACCTGATTCTTTTTTTTGTATATCTGTTACGAGTTCTATTTTTTAGTGGCATAGTTGTCGACTCCTGCACAGAATTTTGAAAGTTCGTCATCAGGAACCGCACTCATAACATCTATCCGTTTACGTGTAGTCGTCTTACCCTTTCGAGCACTTTCTTCTTTCGCATCTTTCTTGAGCCCAATCGACATACTGTTGATAGCCACAGATTGCGGCAACATAACATCTTCAATCAAACGTATCTTATCATTATCCGCAAATGGTTGATTGAAATACGTTCGACCTTCAGATTTATCAGCATATCTTATTTTAACTAACTTAAATGTGAGATAATACTGACCGCTCTCCTTATGACGTTCGATGTTTATTATACAAACCCAGTCGCTATTCTCGATTAAATCCCAGCAATTCGCCACATTAGTAGCTCCCATAAATTTAGCTAAATCTTCTTTGGATTGCGTCATTGCTTGTTCAACCACTTGGTTTCCGGCGCGGTTTATTTGCATTGCCGTAATAACTGGAATATCCAAATTCTCAGCAAGATTCTTCAATTCGCTAGAGCAATTTTTCAACTCGATTCGTTCATCACCATGACCAGATTCAGCAGCTCTGACCCTCTTAATATAGTCCACAATTAACGCAATAACTTCAGCTCCACCCATCTCAATGTCTTCAATTAACCCATATATATCATTCGTGTCAATCTCTCTATCATTACGATATTCAATCCGAATATTAACACGATTTTCCATACTGATAGTCATTCCACCCGTAGTCTTAAGTTCATTTATGACTTGGATCGGAGACATCTGTTCCATATCTTCGCCAGGAACTACCATTGCGAATAAACGTTCAACAGTCTCAGCTATGGAATTTTCTGTGGTTAATAAGAGAACTGTCGGAATGGCATCTGGATTTCTTCTGGGCTGAACGTTATAATTCAGAGTTTTAAACCATTTAGCTATCGATAAAAGCAAGCCGGATTTGAAATTTCCTGTGCGAGCCAAAAACATATACAACTTTCCGGACATAAAACCGGGAGATAATATTCCGTTTAAAGCTCGCAATCCTGTAGTAAATCGACGGGACTTATCTTTGAGTTTATTCACTATATCCGTAACTGAAGATTCAAATAACCCATCTTCCAATGTAAATGAGTTTGAATCTACTGAATCTTGTGACGACCGCATTTCAGCTAATAAGTGTGTTACATCTTCTCTTATAGTATTAACTGCGTCTTCATAGCTGTCAACTCTGGTAGCATCTATCTTCTCGAAATCTTGCATGAGAAGGTCTCTATAGAAGATGATGTACGCGTATTTCAAACGATCCGTCACCGCTTTGTTAATCCATTGAATTTCTTTTTCTTGGAGCTTCGCGTATAAGTCCAATCCGTCTACGATTTTGCGAAACCCCTCTGTATTTTTCACGTGTAAACAATATGAGGCGATGACATTGATATTAGTCATGCCTCTCTGTAATCTTGCTTCAAGCATTAAGCGTATAAAACATATCAAATCATATAACCTAACATCAGATTCATACATCGTGATGTCAATTATTTCCATGAGTTTTTGTAAATTGATGTAGTTCGTTCGGTTTATCGAAGGTGAATCCGACGCCACATATCCCACGAACATTTCCAGCATTAGTTTGTCGAATTTGATTTGTACCTTGCGGTCTACCTTCCCGAACTTATCACGCTTCCGCTTGATTCCACCAGCGTATTTTAAGCTCATAGACCTCGACCTTTCTTCACATTATCTTTATTGCCTCGTCTACCTCACTTCAACTTTAAAATGGTTTCGATTCTTTCAACTGAAACATCACTCTTATCTCTCACCTTGATGAACTTACTAATCTTCTCGGGTCGCGAAATATTACTATCAAATACGAACTTGTATTTCTCCATTAAATCGTCAAGTTTCTTCTCTTGCTCAACCTGTTTAATAACTTCAGTTTTGTCAACAATCTGGAGTTTATATTCTGGTTTCTTCGAGTAGTATTCGCGGAGAAAAGATGTTATATAAGCGTAATCGTGTTCACCAGATAAGATCACCGTAATTCTCAAGTGGTCTTTCAATAAGACCTTCATTTCATTAACGAATTTCTCTGGGTTATCATTATACTCATGAATATCTGTAACGACCACAGTATCGTACCGTTCTGCCAGAGTATTTTCAATAAATTCGTTTGCAAACGTTCCATCATCTTTGATTAGTGTAACGAGAAAACCTTTCGGAGATTCTTCACCGTAAACCCAACGAGAAAAACTTCCGACATAAGTAATCTTGTCACGAATCGAGCATCTCGTGTGGATATGTCCGAAAATGATCGGTCCCTTACAAATATCACACATCTTCTTAGAATCAAACACCGGAGCTTTAGACAACGTGATTGCGCTCTCTTGCTTAGATGCGGTAAATGCGGTCTCTCGAAACATTCCATGTCCGAATATTACATCATAGGTCTGACCGAAATAATCTGAGTAAAATTCGTCTACATTTTTCATATATTCTTCCGGAAGGTACAAAATACGGTAGCCATTGATCTCTTCTTCGGCTACCGTATCAAATATCCTCAGGTCAATATCTTCACGTTTCTCAAATATTCTAAAGTTTTCCAGCTGATTGTTATCGTGTGATGAAGTTCCCTTAATGATTCGAATGTAACGTATTCCGCGATATGTAGCGACAGCTAATAGATTGGACATAAATTCCATCGATAACTTCGCTGAATATGAGTTAAACGATACAATCGAATGATAAAAATCTCCCGCGATTACAACCATATCAAGTTCGTGAGTTTTCAGATACCCTAAGAAAATTGAGTTGAGTTGCTCATACAGTTTATCAGGTTTAACCGCGTTGAAATGAACGTCTGCTAATGTTGCTATTCTCAACATAAGGCATTACCTCACCAATAAACTTCATTTGCAATTTTGTTCCACGATGTGTAAAGCTCAAACGCCTGTTGAAATACAGGAATGAAGTGTTTCTCCATATCCTTCTTATTGATGAACTTGTAGATCTCTTCTTTGCGCATAGTGATTACTCCGAATGCCTGTACTCTTTCATAAGTTTCCGGCATCAATTCTTGTAACAATAACGCATATCCCGCAAGCTGCACGAAGAAGTCGTGATATACTTTTTTAGCAGTTTTGTAATCGATTACTGTAAGTGCACCGTCAACTTCACCTATGGCATCAATCGTTCCACCAAATCTTTCACCAACCAAAGATTGTTCATGAGCAAAAACCTTGTAATGATGATTTTCAGCCCATACCATAAAACGTTTAAACATATCAATCGATTCTTTGAAATGGGTTCCACCAACTTGCTTGCCAGACATGTAGTCTTCGACCATTTTGTGGAAATCTGTACCGATACTCGCTCGTTCATCAAGAAACTGTTCGTATCCCACATTATTGAGTCCGAGCATATTCGCCCACTTAGCAAGTCCTGGTTTGTTCATAATTCCTATGATTGTAGTAACGGAAGGAACTCTGACACCGGTTGGATTGGTGTAAATATGATTGCCATTTTCAGTTTCCATCATAGCCAATGTTATCACTTTCCTTTCTTTTCGGCAATAAACCAATTATGTTTCTTATAATGCAGTCTTTAATTAGGTTCATTATAACGCCTTTCACAACTTTCTAAAAGGAGGAAGATTGTTATGCTTATGACTGCTGAAGATTACCTTAACTTGGTAACTGTGAATAAAGACATTCAACTCGGCAAGTATGTGCCTGATTATTCGATGGCTCTTTTCAGAGATGTTCTCGAAAATCGAATCGGCGAAACATTCCAAATCAAACAATGTCGAGAAATGTTCGACGCTATTTATGAGCATCTCGATAAGACTGGAACGATAAACTTTACCAATGTCGAGATTCACTTTGCGATTCAACCGGAATCTATGGTTCAATACGTAAGTCCGTATAATAAGAATTATAAAGTCGGCAATACCGCAAAGTTTATTCATGAAAAAATTGTTTGGGTTTACAGACCAGAAGCCGTTCATGCGGGCTACATCAACGAAACTACTTACACCGATAGCAACGGAAAACGCGAAAACAATTCTCACAAATTCGGTACTGTAGATGAAATGTGGAATGTCGTGGTTCTTCATACTCACGAGAAGAATGATACGTCAAAAGAACACACAGAATTCTCAACGATTCATATCGCTATTTACTATCCCGTCAGCAAAATATTCTTCAAAGAAATATCTGATCTCTACCATGCAAGACAAATCACTCAGAAAAGAATCGAAGAGAATCGTCAGACGATGCTGACTAAATCGAAGAAGATTAAAAAGCCTAGGTTCAAGTTAAAACATCACAAAACGAAATGAAATCATTTGAGGCGAGTGTTCGTAACTCAACGAATACTCGCCATTATGCACGAAAAAGACAAAGTGATAAAAACAGAAAGGATGAGGACTGATATGATGCAGAATATGAAGTCGCTTCGAGATACATTTATCTTTTCTCAGATGAATGAAGGCGGCTATATAGATAAAAAACTGGAATTGTTTATGAATCCAAATTCGGCTATTGTGGCTACAAGTTCGATGCTCGAAGAACCTCTGATGCGTATCAATAAGACCTTTAAATACCCGGCTAAGATGGCGGTATTAGAAGGTTTCAAAAACGGTGCATTGGTTCCACTGGTTCTTCAAAAAGGTGTCAACGATAGAATGCCTATATCGATTCCGTTCTTGGTTAATAAAGACAGAACTAAGGCATTGGTATTCATTGACAACTATGCCCAACCAAATAGTCAAGGTGACATAAACATCGACCACAAGAAGCTGTATTGTCTCATGGAAAGTGCATATTTTGCGTTGCAGGGAATTCCGAGAAACAACAGCATCATTATCAACAAAGGTAGCCTTATCTGGGCTCACATTTTCACAAAAGTTCTCAATAAGAAGTTCGCTTTAAATACGGATAAAAATGCGCTTAACAAAGTCATTTTCCTCGCCAGCAAGTATTTCTTAACCAATATTATCGGAATGAAAGACCAGAACACCGTTTTCAATTATGCGCTGAAAAATTGCAACTCTGCTACTGAAATCTTGATGAAAGATATTGATGCGGAGTTTACACCAGATACATTTGAGAACATAGCTACGTTTCTCACTAAACTTGCTAACGTTCCTTTCAAATTCGTATCTGGTTTCGAAAAGATTACGGTGCGAGATTACATTTCGTCTTTCGCTGAAATGTATGGTCAATCCACTCTCTTTGCTCTGGAAACATTAGAGTATTTCGTATTCATGATTTCTTCTGTCGTAATCGGAGCATATCTGAATAACCAAACTACTCTCGAAGATATGGTGGATACAGATGGAGCCAAATTATACTTTGAATTGGGGAGGTGAGTAGAAGTGGACAATTACACCAGAGAAACTGTTAATCCGCTGATTGTAGAAGGTAAAGTTGATTTGGAAACAGTCGGAGAAACTTTGGAAGACCTGAAGAAATTTGCTTATTCATATCTCTTTGACCTTCAGAAAGACATTGTCGGATTTCGTAAACTTCATTTGAAATATGAAGACTTTGATGTCAAACGGGATTTCATCTTCACACATATAGACTTGAATAAAATCATGCAGTATAACGTATCGATTCCGTTCATTCATCACAATAACAGACTCAAGTTCCGTCGCAGTAAGTTGTACAATGTTTCGATAACCAATGATGACATCGAAGAAAACCGCGACCTCTTTGTGTATTCATACTTCGTATTCATCAATGGGTATCTCGATTATAGTGCGAGACTTAAATGTCGTGAAGAACTTACTTCGGTTTGTCTTCGTAAAGAAGCAATGACACCCAAATTACGCGAACAGTTTAAACCCGGAACGGACATCGATATTCTTTTCTTGCCTGATATCGGAATTGAAACTCTTGAAGCGACAAAAGAAGATTTGGAAACAAACTCGCTTACGTTTAAAACCAGCAGCACAATCAAGTTCCGAGATCATGTATATGCGTTCGTTAGTTGTGGCGATAGTTTGGTTAAGATGTACCAAACAGAAGTCATTGATGGAAAAGTGGTAGTTCCAGAAGAATCTATCGCTGAATATGAAGATGATGATGTGATCAAGATTATGATCACGATTCTTCCAAACTTCCACGAGCAAAAAGTTTGTGAACCCGGCATTGATTACTTCGAAAATTCAGTAACTCCGATGCCGGTGCCTGCTGAAAACATTCTCACATTGACTAAAAATGAGGATGGGAGTTTCAGATTCGATAACGGAATTGACATCGAGAAGAAATACCCAAATGTTTTCAAACTTCCGGAAGGTCATACGGATACAATCTATGCAAACATCTATTACTGGCAAAATAGTAGTAACAGCCATCTTAAACATGGATTTGATACTGATATTTATGCCACTGCAATAAATATCCTTGACGAATATAGGAATGGAACCATTAATGAAAACATCGATAAATATATTCCGTTCTTGTACGATTACGACCTTACAAACTTCCATAAATCACACGATAAAGATCATCAAATTGAGTCTGTCGTCTATAAAGTCAACAGACTCTTTGAAACGTTTAAACTCTGGAGTTTTGCTTCTCAGCTGTATTACGAGAATCTTAGCAAAGAAATCAACGGATATATCATCGATACCACCAGGCTTAATATGCGTGAGAAAGTTCGTCGAAATAACCGTCAAGAAATTCGTTTTGAAGGTCACTATCAGGACTTTAAAGAAGACCGTTATCTCTTCATCTTTGTTAACAAAATCAGCAATAGACCTCTCCCATACAAATATTGGATTGATGGGGTACATTATATTCCTGATGAAGTTTATCGAGATGGTGCTCTTGAATACGTATATATCCCGTGCTCTCTATTTAAAGAAACCGGATCTAGAATCGAAATTGAAAAGAGTAACGATGTAGCGTGGAAAACTAGTTTCATACCTAGCGATGAAGGAAACATTATCGATTTGAGACTTGGTAAAGGCGTTATTCCGGTACATTCGTTGTTCGTGGTAAACCAAAATCACGAATTTATAGACCCGTCAAAATACAAACTCGTCGTCTCTAAGAACGGTAAAGAAATTGGAGAACCTAGCGGAAACAGCAAACTCTTGCTCACTGAAAATCATGTCGTTAAGTTCTTCCCGATCGATGAAAATCTCAAGGGTAATAAAGTTACCATTGGTTACTACGAAAGACCGATTCAATACGAAGTTGATCTCAATCAACTCAATTTCATGATGCGAAACGTGAATTATCAGCATCATATCAATAACATCAAACCCAAGTCGAACTGTATTCGTGTGTTCCGTGAAGGTCGTTTACTTCCTCAATGCATGTATACAGTAACACCTCCGGATAAATTGAGTGATGAATGGAAAATCGACCTTGATGGATTTGGTTCATTCTATTCGTACCAAGTTGATTACATTCCGGAAGGTTACAATGAAATCTACTCGCAAGAAACTGTAAACGAAAAAGGCATTGTTGACCTCGCAGGAAAAATCGACAAGCCGTTCAGCGTTAAATACTTCGACGTTTATATCAACGGGTACAGATTACTCCCGAATCAAATCAAGAAATTATCTGACTTCACTATTCAAATTTCAGATGTTAACACTCTTCATAATCTTTATATCTATGAAAAAGATGTTACTACCGATGGTCTCTATTCTCTCGAACTTGAAGACGCTCAGAAGTTCTTAGCGGAGCAACTCATCGAACACGACGAAGAATTCATAGAGAAAATCAAGGAACACATCAAAGATATTATTGAGGATCAAGACATCACCGATATTACAGATATTGACAATGCTATCAAGATTATCTTCAACGAGCTTATCGATTTCATCGAAAAAGGTGGAGTTCTTTCCACAATGGAAATCACTGATTACATCTATATCAAGTATCGCAGTTTCTTCGAAAGTGATGAAGTATTCTTCATCGACCCGAATAAAATCTATGATGACTTGAATGAAGAAGATGAAGTTTACTATATTGCTCCGAGAAGACCTGAAGAAATTCCGAATATCAACGACCCGAAATATGTTGAAGAATTCGGTAAACTCATGAAAGTTTTGTCCGCAGGAAAATTCATTGACCCGAATGGTGAACGCGAATCTCTTGGTAAAGGATTCGATGATGTTGAGGAAGATTCAGCTGATGATGTGCTTATGGTTTCTGGTAACTATTACACAAAACGTTACAAATCAGAAGCGAAAAACCTCAATACAAATAATTAAATTTAATCATTCGGTTAAACTGTCTTCAGGAAAAAGGTCGAGAATAATTTATTTTAGCGCTAACTTCGGTTAGCGCTATCTTTCGTTTTCACGGTTTTTCTCACAGCTTTATAATCTGAATAAAGGAGGCAGCGGTAATGGCAATATTTACCACCGAATGGAAAAATGTGGCGCGAGAAAAAATCAAAATGTCACGTCCAGACTTATCCGATAAAGAAATCGATACATATCTGGATAATGTCATTGAAACTCGTATGACGAATCCACCATGCGAACTCGACAATAACTATTGCAATAAAACAATTAGCAGCAATCTTTTAGCGATATATGATTGGATTACCACATCCAAACCAATAATTGGTGGTTATGGAGTTCTTTTCAGAAACCAACAGCAATCCATCAATAACATTGCGAAAATGATTGCAAAGTTTTTGGAAACACGTTCAGCTATTAAGACGAGAATGAAACAGAACCTCGAACTTTATGGACCCGATAGTTACGAATATAAACAAGACGACAGGCTTCAGGGTGCGGAAAAAGTTAACGCAAACGCGTGTTATGGAGCAGGTGGCTCTTCGGTTTCGTTCTCTTATAATCTTTATGCGGCAGCGGCTACGACAGCAACTGCCCAATCGTTAATCAGCACAGCTTGCGCAGCATTTGAGTCTTTCATGACTAATAATACCAAATTCTATGATTTAGATGAAATTCTCACATTCATTCAGAACGTTTGTAATGAGAAAACTAAACTTGGATTTGATGGTATCAAAATGCGGAGTCTTTCAGAAGTCAGAAGAAAACTTCTTGCAGGGTGTTTCAATCCGGAAAAGATTAATGTGAAACATCTCGATTCTGTTCTTGAGAATCTCACTGTTGAAGAATTGACTCGAATCTTCTACAAGAATAATATCTTCATATTCACAGTCTCTTGTCAGGAGGTAATGAAGCGACTTCGGAAGATAATGCGAAATACTGAATCGTTCAGAGCTCCGGAAAAGAAATTCATAACACCAGAACTCGATAAAGAATTGAAAAAAGTCTGGAAGTATTATAGGGAATTTGTGCATTACAACCATCCAACCTATAACCGAATCTTCAGACTTAAGACATCACCTCGTAAATCGGTGTTGGTCATAGATACAGATTCCAATATGATTCTTATTCGAGACTGGATTGATATGATTCTCGAAGCATTTGTAGATTCGGACATCGAACGGTCTAAAGAGGAAAACATTTATACTGCGGCTTCACTGATTGGAGTGTTCATCAGTTATATGATTCGAGATACACTCGATTTGTATTGTAAGAACGCGAATGTCCCACAAGAATTCTGGAAACGAATCGATATGAAAAACGAGTTCTTCTTCGAAACGTTAATAACCAGCACGGTCAAGAAGAACTATATGGGAAAAATGCTTCTGCGTGAAGGAAGACCTATGAACGGAAAGATTGATATCAAAGGTCTCAGTTTCGTCAAATCCGGAATCAGTGAAGAAATCGGCGAATACATGAAGAGTATTATCAAGAACGATATAATGGGAGAAAAGATTAACTTCAGAGGAGTTCTTCATAAACTCAACGATTTAGCTAACACGATTCGAGATAGTCTTCTCTCTGGCAATCCGACTTTCACAAAACCGATGGCGGTTAAAGACTTCACGATGTATAGAGACCCGTTAAGTGAAATGGGAATACGTGCGGTATTGTGTCACAACTATGTGTATCCAGAAGACCCAATTCAACTTCCTGATCACATTCGTGCAATCAAAGTCAAGATGACCAAAAAGAAAGACATTGAATCTCTGAGTTCTTCTCATCCAGTAATTTACGAACGCATAATCTCAAACATGTTTGAAAATTCGAATCCGAGATTAACTAAGGGCGTCAATTCCATAGCGATTCCACAAACAATGGAAAAAATTCCGGATTGGATAATTCCATACATCGACATCGACACAATCGTCGAAGATAATATGAAATCTTTCTTTCCGGTATTGAAAGCTCTTGGATTTGAGATAATTAACACACGATCTAACAACACAATGTTTTCTAACATAATTCAGCTCTAAAAGGGAAAAAGAATCCCGTGCGAAATATATGAAATTCGCACGGGATTATAAATCCGATTTTTCTTTTAGCGCTTGATGAACGGATGCGGTGTGCCGGGCGGAATATCGCCGGGGACAAATGTGTTGCGATTGAGATAGGACTCGGATCCGCAAATATCGCATTTGACGACGATGTTGTCCCGGATAACGGGATGGTCCGGATCGACGCCGATTGCTTTAAGCGCGAGCTCACGGCAAACAGGGCAGCGAGACTTTTCAAGTTTGACTTGGGTTGTGTACTCCAGCATTTTCTTTCTCCTCCACAGTCCTCTTCCTAATGATAGGAAGATGATTCAAGTTGACGACGATTTCATCGTTATCTTTAATAAGAATGTCGTCGCCGCTGTTGGTGAATTTGAAAGTATATTTACCTTCGTAAACTTTCTTTGCGATTTTGCAAACCGAATCGATGTCTTGCTCAAGAACGTAGAAGCATCCATATTTGTCAAAATGCCCAATTCCTTCTTGAAGACAAGCTACGGCAACAAATCCGCCGAAACGAGAAGATTTGTAATCGTCGCCGAACGGATCGCAGTCATAATAATGCGAGTTCAGTTTCGAGAGAGGTTTCAATATTTTCCACTTTTCGTCACCGGATCTGGTTGGTGCAAATATCACTTCGATACCTTTCTCTTCGAGATGCGTTGTGAGCAAGAAAGGTACCAATTCGTAAGCGTCGCTGATTGTAGCCACGATTGTGCTTCTGACATGAATGTCGCCCTTGTGAGATTTGACGTATTTTGTCATCGCCTGTTCTATTCCGCGGCTGTAAACGTTTTGTATGACACGCACGATTCGATCTCCGCTTAAATCGTCTTCCGTGAAGAATCCCTTTTTGACGAGTTTATTGCAAGTCTCGTAATTCTCACGGAAATTTTTGACGATTGCTTGAGCGAGAACAAGTTTGTCCTCTGTCATCGGTGCATCCGGAAAGAACATTTTGAAGACGATTTTCTCCATGACGTTCATGTCCGCGATGTTTAACCGCTCAACTTCACCGGTTGCAAATGAAACGATCGCCACGTCGCCGGTTTTAAAATCGCGATACACTTCATTGCATTTTGCGCCGATTTTTTCGCTGCCGTTGATAACGTCGTCAGGTTTCCCGTAGTAACCGTGAATCAATCCGAAATTTGTGTCGTTTCTGAACGAATCACTCCAATGATCTCTGTTGAGATACTCGTAGATGTGAGAACGTGTGAGTGAGAACAGAACCGGAACAGTTTCGGAGGAATCGATATCACCAAACAGAAAAACCAACCGAACGTCGGCATTTCCATACCTCTTCATGAGGCATCTCCTCCTTTAAAATGTGAAACGATTTATCCGTAATCGAAGTCATAGTGACCTCAATCACGGATATAATATATATCAGAAATTTCTCCTAAATAATTCGCCTTTAAGACCTTCGGATTTAGTAACCCAATCTTTTAATCCGGCATTAGCGCAAGCCGGTTCACAAAGCGCACAAGGTTTCGCCTCAATAAATCTTCCGGTAACACAATCGTATCCTACCAGATAAAGAGTTGCACCTTTCAAATCTGTAGGATTACCACGGATTAACGCATTCATTTCGCTGTGAATAGCACGACAAAGTTCGTATCTTTCTCCATGCGGAACATTGAGTTTCTCTCTGAAACATCCTTCATCAAGACAATGTGGCGAACCCGTCGGAGGACCGTTGTACCCAGCAGAAATGATATGGTTGTCCTTCACAATAACCGATCCGTATTTGCGACGAATGCATGTGGAACGTAGGGAAACGACCGCCGCAATTAACAGAAAATAATCGTCCCAACTAATCCGTTCATCAGATTTAGTCGGAAGATTCATCTGATAAAAGATATTGAAATGAGCAGTCTTCAAATTTGAAAAATCCGGCATCGAAATCACTCCCTTTCATTACAGAAGTGTGTCTGAGCGATTAAATATATATTATAGCTGAGACACAATCAGTAATTGTATCTGAAAGGAGTTGGTTCTATGAATGACCTTGACAATATGGAACGTCTGGTTCCCGAGATTGTCATGAGTGACTTTGGACCTAGGCTTGTAGTTGTTAACTGGGACACTGCGTGCGCGGTCCAGATGTTCACGGGAAAAGGTTTTCCAATCAGAAAACGCAAATCGTTCGACAATAAACAGAAGAAATACATCGACGGAATTCATTCGCCGCTGTTCGGAAGTTCGTGGGAAGACGAGGATGCGTTTAAAGACCGCTTCAGTTGTGAATGCGGCTATCGCCAAGGGACGATTTATGAAGGTGAGATTTGTCCTGAATGCGGTACGCGGGTCGGGTATGTCGATGTAGACTTGGAGAAGTTCGGATGGATTCAGTTAAACACGCGTTACAAGATAATCAATCCGGCGATGTATGCGTTACTTCAAAAATTCATCGGCAAAACAACGCTCGACAAAATGCTTCGGTGGGATAAAGAAATGGATACAAACGCCCATTATATCGATACTGCTAATCCGAAAGATAAGTGGGTGTCGATAGGTCTCACCGGATTCTACAAACACTTCACCGAAATAATGGAACACTTTTACCAAAAGCGGAAGAAGTATGAAAATTATTACTGGGAAATTCTTAAGAAATGGGATTGTGTCTTTGCCAGTAATATTCCGGTCTATTCATCAGTACTCAGACCGATTTTCACTTCACCTGCGGAGTACCATTACACCAAAGCGGAACAAGCTTACAACGTCATCACCGGTTGCATGAACAAACTCAACCAATACAAAGGCGAGATCGATGAGACCAATATCGAGGCAATAAACAGTCTCTTGTATCAGATTCAAACGAAGATACTTGACATCGATGAAATCGTCTTCAAAGCGCTAGACAAAAAGACCGGTCATATACACGATGCGATATTCGGAGGTCGCATGGATTTCTCGGCGCGCGACGTTATTGTTCCGAATCCGACACTTAGGGCAGATGAAATAATTCTGTCTTACCTTGCGGTGTTGGAGCTTTACAAACTGGAGATAATCAACTTAATAGTGAAGATTCATGGTTGCACATATACTGTGGCTCTGAAATATTGGTTCGATGCACATCTCCAGTTCAGTCCGTTCGTTTACGAGATCATGGAATACTTGCGCGAAAACTCGAAAAATGGAATGATCTGTTTAATCAATCGCAATCCAACCATAGATTTCGGGTCATTCATTTGCGTAAGAATCGTCGGTATCACGAAGAGTTACGATAACATGACCATGTCGATTCCAATACAGGTGCTCGGAAAATTGAATGCGGATTTCGATGGCGACAATCTTAACATTTTCAGCCTGAAGACGAATCACTTGAAAAAGACATTTAATCGAATTCTTAACCCGACGAAATCAATGTTCATCTCAAGAAACGACGGATTCCTTGATAATCAAAACTTTTTGAAGAAGGATCAGTTCATCGGATTACATGCGTTCTGTACAATGTAATAAAGACAACCCTTTTGAATTATTCACATTTTCGCGGCACATTTATAGCCGCATATTTTTTCCGCTTTTTACATTGATTTAAAGGTGGTGATATAAATGGTTCAATTAGGTAATCACGCTATCTATGCCCCATCAATGGCATATACTGTCGGAAATGTAGTGTTTAAGACAACCAATCTTGTAAAAAACCTGTTCGGGAAAAATTTCTTCAAGCATGTTCATATAGATACTAGAATGGCATATACCGAATTTGCTATAAACTCAAATAAAGAATTCATTCACAAAAACAAACCTGTTCTCGGTATCAAGCCTGTGATAGAACTGTTAAACGATGACATATTTCTGTCGGGTTCTTATCTTACAACCAATATGTTTCCTATGACCTTTGATAACATCGGTGGAGGTAATTTCAACTTTATACCATTTTTCGCCGATAGAAAGAATGGTAACTCTGCCGGTTATCTATTAGACAGAATCAGAATTGGGTTTGGGATATTTATGAACTTCAATACGGTCGTTGAACAAATGAACATGTTTTCCATATTGACATCGATGTGGACTCAAGAAAAACAAATTCCGAGAAAGACTGCAATCGAGATTCATTTACCTAAACCGTTACTACAAATGATTTCCGTCGATAGTGGAGTTCCTATGAGGGACGAAAATGGTTCAGTTGAGAAATTCTTGGATTACATGAATAAGCATTGCAGTAGACCAATAACATATCAAATGAAACCTTCGTCCGGTAACGATGAATTTTTCATGTATTATCCGTTGACTATCGAATATACTCCGACAGATTATTCGATGGATTCTGTTGAAAAAATTGGTCAAACAATACATTCTGCACCAATCACATTCACACTTACAGCAGAATTTAACACGATTCAATTGTTTGACTATGCTCCACCGAGAGGAAAAGAAATGAATCTTGATGCGTACGATATTTCGATTGAAGATAGAACGAATAATGGTTTGGGCAAATTCATGGTACCGATATGTACGTTCGACAATCTTTTTAACGAAAGAAACGATGAAGGTTGGAGATTCTTTACTACCCGTATGTATAAAGTCGATCATGAACCGGGTCAAACGGAAGACAGGCTCGATCTGAAAGAGTTGTTTAAGAACACCAATATCAAAGAAATCATCGAATACCACAATAAGTATGGAATCGATAATCACATCTTCTTCAATATACAGGTTTGGGGTTTGGACAAACAACTCAAAGAGGGCAGAGATTATGACTTCGATTTCAATACATTGACGTTGATTACAAAGAAACTTAATAAACGAATAACCTATAGATTCGTCATATACATTGACGACGGTTATATCAATGATTTAGTTGTTAAATTGCGTCCCGAAGAATTCACTTATAGATAAGAGGTGATAATGATGATACTCGGAACAGGAATACATCTGATTTCGGCAGATTGTGATAATAATCGCACATTGTTTACACTTGGGGATATGGTGACCGTTAAGAAAAGAGATTACCTTGTCGATAATGGTTATACCGAATATACCGGAAGAATCGATTCCATTCTTGTTAATACAAACGAAATAAGACTGGATATTTCACAAACAAACGATAGTAATTATGTCACTATTGGATTCGGTCAGATTATGGAAATCGAACGATATATAGACCCAGATGCTGAAATTGGAGACGATGACGAGGTAACATTTGACATGAAAACGAAACGCATGATAATGGAAACCATTCCATCAATGCTTCAAGAGATTTTGGTTAAACTTTCAGCAATCCAATCTAACTGCGAAAAATGTCACGAAGAATGAAACAACCTAATGGGTATGACGCTCAGTCATACCCATTTTAATATCTTTTTTCTTTATATATTATATACGAGTACAAAAGGTTTTAATCACGCTATGCACTTAAGGGGTGATTCTATGAAAGTGATTGACCGAGAACTCAGTTGGTTAAGTTTTAACTACAGATGTTTGGATAATGCGGCAAGAAGTAACAATCCTTTGCTCGAACGTCTGAACTTCTTGGGAATAACAGATTCCAACTTGAGTGAATTCATCTCGGTCAGATTTTCTTATGTACTCGGAGGGTTTCTGAGTAACAAGAAGATTCTGGATGACTTGGGTAAAAAGAACTTTGAAAAGAAGTACGAAAACCTGTTAGAAGGAATCCTCGAGTTCAAAAATGAACAGTATGTCGTATATCGGTCATTGATGAAAAGTTTGAAAGAAGAACTTGGAGTCGTACTGATAGACGATTATGACGAACTTCCGAGTAAACACAAGAAATTCTGCGAGAAATATTTCGAAGAAAACGTTCTACCGCTGTTGACGCCAGTGGCATACGATTCGACCAAAGAACTTCCCGTGTTGGCTGATGACGAGTTGCACTTCTTGATTCAAGTTTCTGATAAGAAGAAGTCGGCAATCTGTCTTATGGCTGTTCCGAAACAAGTCGAACGGGTCGTGCAACTCAGCGATAAAAAGTTCGTTCTGGTCGAAGAACTCATCGGTCACAACATCCATCGACTTTTCGTTGGGAAACATATAGAGGGATTCGTTCAATTCAAGACCTATCGTTATATTTCGAATATCGAGATTGACGAAGAAGAATTTATCTTGGATAAGGTTAAGCGTTACCTGACTGAACGAGACCTCTCGAACAACGCGGTGTTTCTCGATGTAAGAGCGTCCAAGAAAGACCAAGACTTAGTCAAGGTTTTATATAAACTCATGGACGTTTACAAGAGACACATTTTCGTCACACCTCGACCGTTACTTCTGAACTTCCTGAGTTCGCGGTTTTATGAAGACCCGAAATATCAATACAAACCGTTTAAGCCTCAGGAAGTCAATGAAGTCATCGGCGACAGAGGTATCATGAAATACCTTCAGAAAGAGGATCTGCTTATTCATCATCCGTACGAGTCCTTCGAAACGATTATCGACCTAATCAGGGAAGCTGCGGAAGATTCGGAAGTCATTTCGATTAAGCAGACTCTTTATCGTGTTTCGTCTAATCACTCTGCATTGATAAAAGAGTTGTGCAAAGCGTCACAAAATGGCAAGAACGTCGTAGTGATGTTGGAGTTAAAAGCACGATTCAGTGAGAAGAAAAATATCTCGCTTATTGAAACTCTCAAATCTGCCGGGGTGACAATCGTCTATGGTTTCACAAATTTGAAGGTTCATTCCAAACTTCTGATAATCATGAAGAAGACGAAAAAAGAACTTCGCATTTTCTCTCACATTGGCACAGGAAATTATAATGAAGAGACCGCGAAGATTTACACAGACATTTCGTTCTTAACTTCGAACAAGAAGATTGGAAAAGAACTGAACGATTTATTCAACATGATTTCGGGGTTTTCAGCGCCTGGAAAAACAGAGCACATTTATTACTCCCCGAAGGGAATTCGTTCACAATTGTGCAAACTTATAAAGCGTGAGATCGCACATGCAAAAGACGGTAACGACGCGCATGTATGGATTAAGGTCAACGCCATCTGCGATAAAGAAATGATTGAAATCATTTACGAAGCCGCGAAAAAAGGTGTCAAGTTTGACATTATCTGTCGCGGAATCTGTTCGATAGTGGCGACGAAAAACATCAAAATCAAATCGGTTGTCGGTCGGTATCTCGAACATTCCAGGATTTACGGGTTTTACAATGATGGAAAACCGACATTGATGATCAGTAGCGCGGACTTGCTTACTCGAAACCTTGACCATCGCGTTGAACTGATGGTTCCAATCAAGGATAAGAAATGCAAGAATAAACTCGCGAAAATCTTTGATGTTACATGGGACGACGAAAAAAACAGTTACTGGATGATGAGTGAAGATGGGAAATTTGCCCGTGCGCACGGCAAGAAGGATTGTCATCAAATGTTTATCGATCACAGTCTGGAATCCCTGAAAGCTCGAAAGAAAAAGTGACCATAAAGGGTTGCGGATACAAAAAATCCGCAACCCTGTTTTTTCTTTCATTTTTTCTCATCTTCGGAATCATCTTTCGACTTATGAGCCGAATCCTTGGTGAGAGTTGTATGTAAATTCTTCAGACCAAGAAGCGTTTTCTTAAGTCCGTTTATTGTACATATTCGGCTGAATAACTCCCAGCCAATAACTCCGAGTATGAATGTGATCGCTATCTCCAAATCATCGTTCAAATAACCTCTTGCCGCAAATATTAAAAAGGTGCTGAGAGTTGTTGATACAAAAATTCGTCTAATTTCGATCTTAGGTCTTGTTCCAGAAACTGTATCGTATATATCTTTAACAAAAGCACCAATCATAGCTATCAAGAAATATGTTGCACCATCCAGAAAGAATATTGAAGATGTTTGGAGTTTGGCATACAATATTTCCATTAAATTCACCTACTTTTCGTGATTTCATGACTCATTGTCTTCGTCAGATTTGTTATCCGGATTTTCAGTTCCATGAAACACGACATTATTGAATATCATCATGAAATACGTGAGTATCACTATCAAAATAACAGCGATTATCACGATAAAAGCATGTTCGATGAGAGACACCTTATTCTCATTAATCAACTTAGTTCTGAATACGTCAAACTTTTCAAGTTCACCGTAGTGTCTCGACATCAACTGTTCATAGAGATTGAACGTTTGAATCACGACGATCTTGTGATTATTCGTCACTGTCCCTCTAACACTAATATCTTCGACTCCAAATATATCACCGGTGTCAGTTATATATGCTGGAGCTAGAAACTGTACATGTTTCAAACCTCCCACCCCATATTGCATATAAACTTCACGCAATGCATCTATGGAAGGACTCGAAGGCAATCTCGGCAATTTTTCATCAGTGATGTGATACATATGATGTTCCCAATAAACCATATTTGTGGAATGATTAAACAGCAAAGCCACCGCATTTTTTGACAATGACGGATTTACACTTCTGCTGTAAATCGAACCCCAATCACTTTGACTTGAAGCTGTCGATGTAGACAAGTCCATGATTATACCCTTTCTGTTACATACAAAAAGATCGTTTTCATCATTATCGATTCTTTGAAAATAAACTCCTTGTATGGACTGCTTAATTATCCTGAGATATTCCGGGTCGTCAATCTCTTGAGGGTGCTCAAATTCATACTTCATAATTTGCATGTCTGGGTATGCCAATTTAAGTTTCGACATTATATCTTCAGCGACAACTTTAGCCTGATTTCCTGCTGCAAGATAATCTTCGTATATGACCGCTTCGATGAAATTCCATTCCAGTTCCGCAACGTCTTTACTCACATCGTCTGCATTCTTCATATTGTGTATGAATATGGAGCGGAAGTTTCCAACGAATGCACACAATCCGATTAGAACCACTAAAATGAAAAACGGAAATACCATGCGAAGAGTCTTAGAGCTAATTTTCTTTTCCATTTCCTTCAACTCGCTTTCAGTCAGCGTAATCTCTTAAATCGATTTCGTATAGCGAATCCGGACATGTGCAATCAGTAATACTATAAAGCATACTATCCACTATATTAGTGAGAAAGTAATCTCTATCAGTATTATACACCGATAATGCTTCATATCCTAAACATAACGCGAGTATTACAGAAGGTATCGACTCTTCCCTCTTCATACCAATATCTTCTTCTTTCGAAATAGATTTTTCAAATAATCGCTTTTCCTCTGTGGAATTATCAGTCATCTTGTCCAGCCGATTAACAAGACAACTCGATATCTCAAGAGACATACTTGAATTCTCCATGAAAAATTGAACTGCCGCCCAGCTATATTCTTTCTCCGGTTTAGTAATAACCCTTGAAGAAATGAATAAATCTGAGCCATACTCACAAGCATCTTTGTATGCTCGGGAGATGTCAGGATTGTAAATCGTCTTGATATTCCCGCCCATACTTTTAAGCTTTGCAGTCAGATACTCGAGTATCTCTTGAGAGATGTTTTTGGCGATTACATTTTCATCTTCTTCATCATCATGTATCTCGAGCCGATATTCGAATGGAATATCTATGATAATTCGTATGTCATTCAATGAATCTTCAAGTTCCATAACTAATCTCCCCTTTCATTGTATTATCAGATTGTCACAAAGCGGCGTCAAGGGTGTGAAACATGAAGTTTCACACCCAATTTATATTCTAGCGAGTTGAAATTACTTAAACGTTTCCGAACCGCTTGCAAAAATTCCAACAACATCTGCTTTGGTTGTAGCAACTGCAATACTGTCGCCAGGTTCGAGCACCATGTACCATTCATTACCAACCAGCAACGAATCTTTCGGAGCGATTTTTGTATCGATAAACGGAATATCGTTAATGTACAAAATGAATCCGACATCCGAGTTCTTGTCAGAATTATGAACCATCAGTTCACGAACAACAGAAGCACCGTGTTTGCCGTCATTAGGAACCGTATAAATAGTGTTTTTAATCGCGGACACAGTTCCGCAGAAAAACTTTTTCAGTGATGCGTATTCCATTATCATTTCCTCCTTTCTTACAGACCAAGTAAACGAGCGACATTGAAGTTATTTGTATTCGCAAGTGCCTCATACTGGCTATAGAGAATATTGCAGACTTTCCAGTCATCGATGTTAAACTCGCCGGTAATACCGTTATATTTCGCAACGAGAATAGAAGTCGCTCCATTTTCATAAGTATAAGTAATGCAATCTCCTGCGTTAAAAACCTCGTCTTCATTGTACTGTTTAGGAGGCTCATAATTTCCCCCATAGAGCACAGCCGTTTCAACTTGATCGATAGTGAGGTGACGTTTAGTCACATCGGTCTGAATATTTCCCATAGATGTAAGTTTCATGATAATTTACACCTCCTGGAACGCGATGAACAATGAATGCAGAATGATTTTATAATTAACCGCTTCATATTCACTCGGCAATGAGAATGATATCGATTTGATATGGAATTTAGTTTCAACGTCATCTGACAAGAAACCGATATAATCAGGTTCAAACACTCTAGTGTTCAAATCCGTCACGGAATTAGTAACAGTAATTACCTTGTCCTCTTCGGTTTCTTCTTTATGAGCGAGACCTATAGTCATTTTAACAATCGGGTCAATGTCGAAATTAATCAAACCAGTCTTGTTACTTACAACGTCAACGTCGAAGTAGAACTGGAAGAATTTCAATTTGTTAGAGGTTATGACAAGAGATTCCGGAGAATAAGATTTATCACTCTCGACCGCAAACGGACCGATATAATCACCGATATCGAGCTTGACAATCTCACCAGAACGACCAACTGCCGACAGCGTGTTTTTGAAGTCAAAAAGGCTCTTCTTCAACTTGGAAATGTATTCGTAAGAGATGACTTTATCACTTGAATCTTCCGAGCCTTCATATGACTTAACTCCGAAAACACCGAGTTTCGAGTCAACCATAATCTCGCCGGGAAGAGCTTCTTTTTGTCTGCTAAATTCAATAGCCCCTACGCCCCATCTAGCTTTAGACATAGTTCTTCATTCCTTTCCTGAGTATTTTAAATGATTGTTTACAGGGCTGGATAAACCCAGCCCTGTGTTTTCACGTCAAATAATGACAAAATCAGACAAGCATTTTGTCTGGATTGATTTCGTTTAAATGCATTGATGAATCGTGAAAAGATTTCATCCCGAGATTAACGAAGTTCGAACCGATTTTTGCTGCAGTAAGACCAACATTTGTAACTCCGAGTCTATATGGTAAATCTCCGAAACATACGTTGCAGATTTTCTCCGATGTACAGAACATCGGACTGCGCATATGAACGTGTTTTCCAACGTATGATTTGATCGAAGACGCGGTAAGTTTTACAAGCTTTTTACCTTCCACAATATATCGGTCAATATAATCTTTGTAATTGCTATCGTCTATTAATAATTCGAGTGTCATTAACGAATGGCAGTCACTGCCTTTTGGACCAAGAACAATGTTTTGGTATTCGGCATAGAACCTCTTTACTGCATAACCCCCTCATATGTTCCCATAGGTTCGCTACTCCTATAGCGTTCTCTTATGAACTGCTTCGTATCACTACGAAGTTCAGACTATATCATCACCTACTAATAGGTGCACCCCGTTTCGCTCCGCTTGGAGCTACTCACTTTCGTGATAGTCGTTGAACCTTATTCGAATATCTCAACACCTTCATCAATATATGCGCTGTATTGTACAATAGATTCTTGAGTATCAACTTTCTTCTTCCTTTTATTGTACAACTCAGATGCCGCCCGCTTATTTAATCCCTGTTTCATGATAATGTCAATTATTTCTTCCTTATCTTTTTCAGCAACAATCGCTCTATCAATCGAGTTGAAATATGAAGAATAATCCGGACGTTTCTTGTGTTTCGGAAGTTTCAGAATTTTCTCAAAGTTGTAATCTTGTGACACTTGAATCCATTCCCTACCATCAAGAATGTGCTTAACAGTCGATTTCGAAACGCTAGTTATCTTAGATATTTCAGAATATGAGTATGATGCTTCTTCGAGCAGACTACACACTTTTCGAATCGTATCTGCCGAGTATTTATTACTCGGATTTTCTTCACCGTCTTGAATCCTACACAACCCATTATCATGAGCATGTGTGTGTTCTCTTGAGCTGTGCACCATTCAAGATTTCCAATACGGTTGTCGGTTTTGATACAATTCAGATGGTTCACTTGGGGAAGATTCTCGGGGTTCGGTATGAATGCTTTCGCAACTAATCTATGTATAGACTTGCAGTATTTCTTACCTTTGTGATGCATTCCTACTCTGAGATAACCACGAGTCTCTACGGGTTTTATGGACTCACCAGTTTTGGAATTTCGAACATCGCCTTCGTCCGAAACTTCATAATTGGTCTCTTCACCATCTATAATGATGCGCCTATATTCGGCCATAATAATCACCTCAATTAGATGTATTATGACTTGTGTAATGAAGATGTTTGATTCTAATCTTGGCTGCTGATTGTCTCTATTAGAGAGTTTCCAGCAATTAGAGGTGTTTTCTTTATCGATCGCTCAATAAAGCCGCACGGGATCTCATACGGCAGTTCCGACTGATTTTGGATATTGACCAAGTATGACACCATTAGTAAACTCCGGGATGTTCTCCTTACGAAGACCTTCCGAAAAAGAGTTTGGTGCAATTTTATACTTGCCAGTTACTGGGTCGAATACTGGTCCTCGAATTATGTTATTGCATTTATAATTATTATCGAAATTTCCACGTGCTCCCGAATCAAACAATTCCATTCCGGGATCACCTTTAAGCTCTTTCTTTGCTTCCTCTATCAATTCGCTTTCAATTTTAACCGCTTCAATAGCATCGCCTTCAGCGAGTTTATCAGCTTTCTCCTTCAATAACTTTTCCCGTTTAGCGATAACTCCCTTGAGAGGCACTATGGTTTTTTCTGTAAATGAACCACATACCATGGAATGAAGTGAAAGTATCCATTGAAGACGATTTTGATATTCAGCGTAATCGTTCAAATCGATTATATCGTTCTTCAATCCGTCGTTAATGTTATTCTCGAATTTTCCGAGAGATTTTTTGTCGAGTGGTGTATTCCAGTAATCAGTGACATTTTCAAGCAAGTTTTCCACGATGAATTTATTGAAGATGAATAAGCCGACATTGGTGCGTTTGATATCTTCTCTATTGTGACATTCACCCTTTTTGAGAGAGAATTCATCCGACCAATTAAATCTGGGTTTTTCAATCTTCTTGGTTTCGGGATTATAATGTTGAACGAGATTCTGTTCGATGAAATTACGATCTATATCGGTTTGTTTAAGCGAAATCAGAAAAGCTCTATCTTCTTGTGAAAGCATTTTCATCACTCCACGTCATGTTTGACACGGTCTGCAACTTCCGCTCTTTTTGCGTCATTAAAACGATCTAATGTGCTCAAATAACCGGTAATTCTCGCGATACGTTCGAACGGTTTATCTTTCGGACGAAAATCCATATCGATACAACCATTCTGATTCTTAACCAGCTTGATCTCAGCAATCGTATCACCGTTTGAATCTTCGCGGGCAAGTTTAATATACTCACGAATTTCCGCAGTAGACGGTTCGAAACCTTCAACAATGACATTGACTTCATCGACGACAAGTTCACGCATATTAATCACTCCTTTAATTTAGTTAAAAAGGTGTTGAAAGACCTAGTGGAATATTCTTTTCCAACCAGGTCTTTCATATTTCAAGAACGATTCTTTGTCAATTTGTAAAGATTCTGTAACGGAATGTGATTTCCTTGTTCTCCAACATCTCGTTGCCGAAATTGAGTTTCGTAACCATTCCAACGTGTGAGTAGTCGTACTTACCGGATTCGTATTCGACTTTGATACCAGTACACAAAGCGATTGAATTGATTCTCGCTTTCTCAATTTCTCCAAGAAGATTAAAGTACTCACGTACATCTTTTTTGCTCAAGAAGAGATTGATTTCTGCAAAGACTTCAATGTTACTTTTGATAGTCGTGTTATAAACATCGGCTGTAACTTCAGTTCCATCTTCGTCATCAATACCATCGTCAAAATAAGCCTTGATAACAGGTTGCGTTTGGAATGCTTTGAGATAGTATGCAGTATTACCTTCTCCCAAATCTTTATGGAAGAAATACTTTTCTTTATCCGAAGCCGAAAGTTCACTCTCTACAACACGGAACGGAACCATCTCCGTACTATTACCGTTGCTACCAATTTCACGTTCGAAAAAGTTGACAGCTTTAGTGGAACCGATTGTATCACCGCAACCACCAATGCCAACACCCCAAAGACAAATAAAATGATCTTTAGGGATAATATCATCAACAGTGAAAACCGGATTATCGGTCATTATTCCCATTATAGAGTTCAAATCTTCAATTTGCAGAGATGCACGTACGTTCAAAAGTTTTTCAAGCACATAGATAGATCCGCCCAACACAACGTTGTTTTGTGCTTTGGAGAATAAGATGTTCCCAAATTGGTCAACTGCGTCTATAGATGTGCGAAAAGTTTTATTTTGTTTGCCGGCGATAAGATCTTTTTTGATGCCAAGCTTATCATCGAGCTTTATAAACTTCTGGTTCATGCTCGTCACCCATTCCTTTCTTTCGCGTAATTTTAAGATTATGTCTTACTCACGAAGCTCCCAGCTTAGTTAACGTCTCTTTGAAAGTAAACTTATCCGAAACATTTCGTTTCGAACTTCTTGTGAGAGACAATCTTGGGAATTCCAAATTCGTTCGATTAACCAAAAATCTGCTAATGTCAGTAGATAATCCGATATCAATGTCATATTCCACCTGAACTGATTTCATAGCGTCACGAAATTTCTCAGATACTGTCGAAATAACGTCTTTTGCAATCATTCTGTAGATGAAACTTTCGATATGAAGTTTTGAATTCGAATAAACTCCGGCGATAATCTTTTCGATTTTCTCCGTTAAGTCAGCTTTAACCGACTGAGTTATCGATAATTTCCATTCATCTGTATCAGCAAATTCCAGTATTTGAGATGTAAACCTCGTAACGTTCACATCAATATCATTCGCAATCGTTCTTGTGGATTTCAGTAACGCATCAATATAACGCGTTCTGTTAATAACATCAAATTTCTGAATATCTTTCTCGAAAAAGACTCCGGATACATCTCTACAATAATCCAGTGCTTTCAGTAGTTTATCTCGTTTAGCAGATAATACCTCGATATAAGTCTTATTCATTATCTGAAAGATGATCAAAAAGTTCTCTGCTAAATCAATCTTATCAACTACAGATCTTCTGATTAATTCGGAAATTCTATCGTGGTGAGCCCTGTAAAAATCCGTTTTGATAATAGAATCGATTGATTCAGAATCTATCTTATTTATCAGTTTAACTTGTGAATCAGAGAGAAATCTGACAAATAAATCTCCGAGTTTTCCGATAAATTTGCTTACGGTTGCAGTTATCTTATTAACACTCGGACATATCAACTCGACGCTATATACAGTAGATTTGAGGTAACTTGAAACTTCTGGAACCAATTCAGTCATAAGTTTCATATGATCACTTTCGGAAACGGAACCATTCACGTAAACCAATCTATCGATAAACTTCATTACTTCGTCATCGATAAACCTAATAGATGATTCCCATTTATCCATCATCTTAGGTATAAGATTGGTCTTTATTTCATCGCGTACAATCTGAATTGTTTCATCGTTGATATTGATCTTCTCGTCGATAATATATCGAACCATCATATCAACTATCTGATCGACAATAGTAAGTCTATGTTTGAGAATATTCTTAACCAAAGTCGTAAAAGCATCCGAATACTGATTCAAAATCCTTACCATAATCGTCATGCCAACGTCAGTCGTCATAGTTTCACGATTCACCAACTTCTCGCGAACCATAGCGACAATCATGTGGAGAAAACACTCTTTAAGATTCAGCTTGTTATCGTGAGTCATATCGACAGAAGCATTGATATCATCGGAGTATTGATTGAGAAGCTTCTCCATTTTTTCTGCAAGTATTGTGACATCTAAACTTTCTGAAAAGATAAATTTATCGGAGAAATATATCTTCGTCATGAAATCAGCAATAACATCACACAACCGAATTCTGTCAGAATCGGGAATACTCATAAGAATACTGAAATTGTCTGAATATTCTCCAAGAATTTTAGTACCAGCATCTGTTCGGATACAAGCAGACAAATCGTCTTTGATAGAGATATCACCATTAATCAAAAATTCGCCAACGAAATCAGAAATTTGCGTAACAATTTTGATATAGTCTTTGTTATTCGGGTCAATGTCTAATGCCAAAGTATCAGCGTATTGATTAAGAATGTGCGAGCCTGTTCCTCCCATATCAATATATTCTGCAAGACTATAATCAAGATTTAACTTGGACGATACGCTCGCAACCACGTAAGAATACAAGTCTTCTAAGAATTGAATCTTCTCTTTATCACTGAATTCAATATCGACACCAGATATCGCATCATAATAATACTTAATAAAACCATCGTACATCCACCAAGTTATATCTGTTTGCCAAATCATGTCGAGAATCTTTAACATATTGAAATATCTATCGTCGAATAAGTATAACAAACCTGCATGAGACAAATCGACCGTATATGACTTAAAGAAATTGATCAGTCTCAGAAGAACAACTACCAATGCAGATGCATCAACTGCTGTATGAAGATATTTCAATTCGTTACATAAAGTTTCAAGTTTATATAACAGATGAATCATTATCTCATCAGTGTCTTTAACCGATGTAGTGTCGAAATCGTCCACGAAGAAATAGAGTTCAATATCGAGGTCTTTCAACAAATCAAAATAATCCGTCGCATAACTTCCATCATTTTTCTGATAGACTACCTCTTTATCTTCGACTACAAGAATCGAGTTATACAGTTTTTTGTAAGCTCTGTATACTTCAATATCTTTAGTAGATGCCATCTGCTCAACAATGAAATCCTTAAGAGCTTTGATATTATGGTAGATTCTATCAACGTCTTTATTGCTGGTGACTGTGAAATTCAGCATATATTGAATGACATCTTCATCAAGATATTTGCTGTCGACTACATCAGCAATTATCTGAGCCATATCTGCATGAAAATTGAATCCATATACTGAAGCTACAGCGGCAGGTCTCAACGGAATCTCTCCTGTGAAACCATAACGTTTACAGAAAAACGCACATAAAAAGATTATGAACGAATATAAATCGTGTGGTCTTGGAGAAATTTTTGGTGCTATCAAATACACCTTACGAAACTCATCGTTGTTATCAATTACCATTCTGAAGAAATGATTTATCTCGTACATCATTGCCGTGATCTTAAACATGATATCGATACTGATATACTTCGATTCTATGTAATTCAGACCAGCCGTATAAATCTTTTCACGAAGTTCATCATCGTCAACCCAGTAAATATCTCCCGAAGTCATATCGGTATATTCCATTCGATTAGTTCTATCAACCAATGCAGTGTTAATATCCTTAGACTTCAAATTGACTCTCTGGAAGTATATCTCAAACATCTTCTCATAATCAGGACCTGATGTGATAGTGCCATCACCATTTACAACTGTCTTAGTAGGAAATATTGGTTTGCCTGTTACAGAACTATGAACATGATTCCGAACCAAAAGATATTTGTAAATTGAGACATTAGTGAATCCGAACACTGCACATAAATCGAACAGAACTTTGTCAGACGATTTAAACGCAAGAAAGATATTGAGATTCTTAGCCAATAATTTCATCTGGTCTATAGTCATATCTCCAATATACGGTATACTGTATGAATTAAACAGATACCTCAGTAACTGTGTATCATAAAAATCCCTCGTTATACCTTCACGAAATACGGAAGAAAATAAACGTTGGATTGCCATTATGAGAATACAGAATCCGATGAAGTTATCGTAATATTTGTAGCTTTTAGCGATATTCGGATTGTATATGGCAATCATATAATAATCACGTGCGTTATTGTAGAACTTCTTAAAGTCGAGCTGGATATTATCCGGATTAGTGGGACGACTGAAAAGGAGTTCATAATTCAACGCTTTTCTTGCCTTATAACAGTCGATTGATCTATCCCCGATATAATTCAGATACAATTTGTCCGGGTGAGCTTCAATCAACTTTGCCATTATTCCGGTAGACGCTAATCGACCAACACTACCAATATCCAATGAATGTACAGGGATATCAGTTCTAACATCAACCGTATTTTCAGGTGCATAGATGTAATCTGTATCATCTACATCGGGTAAACCCATAAGCATTCTATAATAATTATTTCGTTCGACGTAGTTTTCCAAGATATACTCTCTTTGCAATTTCAACAATGCTGCTCGAATACCATAAGGTATTTTCTGTTTATCCAAATTATACTCGGTTATATTAGCAGGAGAAACGCCTGCTGCACGATAAACTTCATAATTGAAAGTGTTATACGAACTGAAATCATCGATTCCATCTTTAACCATTATATACATTTCGGCATCGCGCATTGTATCGACCGTTTCATACTTAGCCGCTTCGTTTCCTCGTTTAACGATCATAGAACGTAAAAGAGTTTTAAGTTCACGAATGAATATATCCATCTGCAAACCTTGATACATCATCATATCTCAAGCCCCTCCTTTCTTAGGCACAATTAACTAAATGTAAATCGCGTAAAAACTAGCGCAGAATCGAGGTGAGAAGAATGGAAGACATAATTCATGTGAATAATGAATCTGCTGTAGTAAAGTCAAATCTTTTACCGTTTGAAATCAGCTATGAGAAAGATCAAAGTTTCTTCATGGTTTTAGAGAACTACGTATCGTTCATAAAGGGATGCGAGAATTTCATTAGACGTTCCAAAGATTATGTCAATTACGTAGCAACACTCAAAGAAATGGGATTGACACATTGTCAAGTTCTTGGAAACGTGGACAGTTCACTTGGAATTCAAGGTCATGAAGTCAGTGTCGAAATGCATCACGGTCCGATATTTACACTATTCGATTACTGCAGTTGTCTTATAATGTATCTGTTGAAGAATGATTATACAGTCAATACTCCAAGAATAGCAAAGATCATTATGAATGAGCATTGGGCTGGAAATATTCAAACTGTAATGTTATCGACCACAGTTCATCAAGCTGTAGATAGTGGCAAACTGTTCATAAGTCTCAATCAAGCCCATGGAAACCTCAATGCTTTTCTCAAGAAATATTCTGAGGGGTTAACTACTCATCAATGCGAAAAAATAAACAAGTATATCGAACTCAGTAAGAAATATAAATCGACCGATAATGGTTTGTTCGATATCAAAGAAACCATACACGATTGGTCTAAACGAAGAATTTACTGAAAAAACAAAGGGTGTCACGATACCGTGACACCCATAAATACGTTCAATTTCTGATTATACAGCTTAACAACTGATTTCCGTAAATGTCTTGATGATGACCGAGAATCCGGTACTCGATATTGACGTGGAGAAACTCACGTGCCAGTTCAGCGAGTCTGTTTTGTTTGAGATGTGGTGCAAGTGTTACCTGCACAACCCATTTTATATCTTTCGGGTGAGTACTCATCGTTCGCCTGATTTGATCAAGTGCTGGTTTGTATTCTCCTGCGGCGTCTTCTTCCAAGCATTTTTGATGCAGTAAGAACGTCCCGTAGTCGTCAAAGTTTGGTTTCAATTTATTCAACTGGCATCATCGCCAAATCGCCAATTGCTGCGTTAACCGCCTGCATGACATGTTCAAACGTGTCCCATTTAGCCATGAACCCGGTCTTATGACAGAAAATTGCCCCATCAATTCCGGAAACTTTCGAAAGTTCTTCGCCACGCAATCCTTCCCATTTACTCGGAAGCGGGAATTTGATCTCGAACGAATTGGGTTCTTTCGGAATCGTTCTGAGGACGTATCCCTCTTTGGAAAGAGTATCCTCAAAAACGATGTAACGAATGAGTTCGCACAAATCGCGATTATTGAAGTAGAAGTCTTGCCACGGAATCGCTTTCTCGAAGAAGAGCACGTTTCTGAAATCCGGGTTAGTCCTCGATGTATAGAGAGCATCAGTAAAGACTTTCAAAGCATTTCCGTGTGCGACCGCTTCCCTGAAGACTCTGGCGAGAATTTGTTTAGTGATGGTAACGCATATACCAAACATCTTATCAGAGTCATAGTTCTCTTCTTCAAATGCCGGATTGAAATTTTTAACCCAAGCGAGTTTGTGTTCGAGTACGTCGAGTTCCTGACCGTTATCCGCAGCCTCAATCGGGTAGAGAAGTTTTGTACGGACATATTCGAGAACTGCGTCGTTAAATTTCGCCGATTTATTGAAGAGAATGTCGAACACTTTTCCACAAGCCGCAAGCTTGATTCCATTTTCCGGGTAAACGCCGCTGTCCGTCTGATGATGGTCGAGGTAAAGAGTCTTCCCGTCAAATTCGTCGCAGTTGCCAACATCGACAACGAACTGCTTGTTTTCGATGTCTTCGATTTTGCGAGTGCGTTCACAGCGGATGACTTCGAATTTCATCTCTTTATTACCGTAAACGATGAAGAACGCTTCGATAAGAGCGACCGACATAACATCATCGGCATGCATGATGCCACCGTGAGTGACGATAGTGACTTTATCCGACTTCTTGATGTCTTCGATGAACTCCAGAATGTCGACCATCTCTTCGTTGTTAAAGAGGTTAAGTTCAGTTCCCATAAATAAACCCTCCAATTCTGTGATTACTAATAACGTTCGTTGCTCCGTAATAAATACGTGAAAATTAAACCATTAAATTGCGTATAAGACAAATACCTAAACTTATAATGAAAGGAATGGTCTAAAATGGCTCGCATGATTAAAAATGTTAAGTCAATGACCCTTGGTGTAGATCTGGTGACAGTGTTCGAAAACGACACTAAAACAATCAGACCTTTCAAAATTGGAGATGTAGTGGAGAATCTTCGCTATGTTGATAATGGAGAAATTGTCATTGTGTCTGGTCGAATAACTGATCTCACTTATACCATGGCTACAAAACTCGCATGGAATAAGAAGACTCCGACCGATTCTCTCGCAAAAGACATGACGTTGGTTAACATCACTATCGATGCTTCTTCGGAATACAATTCAAAAATTGTTACTATTCCGCTCAAAGAAGTTGTCGAGTTTGAAGAAGAGACTGGCGTCGCTCGCATGAAATTTGTTCCGTTCATCACATACGATATGGAACTTCATTATTCCGATTATCGAGTCGAAAGAGTTAGTGTTCAAAGCGGCGATAAATTTGATAACGTTCGCATTATCAACCCCGCAAATGTTGGTGTCGACTTCACCGGGAAATATCAAGTTATTGGATTCGCATATAATGTCGTTGGTGGTGTCATTAACGTCACTGGTATCGCATTCCATAATCTTGAAACTGATGAAAATTTGGTTACTGATTTTGAGTATATCCTTGCTCTTAATGAGGTATATATCTACCAAATTAACAGTCCGGAAGCTATTGCTGAAGTTATCGGAAATCTTTCAGAAGGCGATACTATTGAAATCAGTAACGTCGTCGATACTACTGGCAACGCGATCGTCATCAACAAACCTAACATCGAAATTGCTATGAATGATGCTATTACTACTGATGGCTCTAGCACATCGGGCATCCGTGTTACTAACGGTAGTCTTACACTCACCGGCAACGCTCAAGTTGTTAACAACACGGCATACGATAAGAATCATGGCAGCGGTGTCATTGGTGTCAAAGCTGGTGGCGAAATCATATTCAACGGCAGCGGTGTTTCTGCTGTTATTGAAGATGATCCTGTTAACAAAGGTCAATTCGGTGTATGTGTCCATGACAATGGTAAAGTCACTGTTAATGACGGTATATTCGAGACTGGTTGGTATTGCATCTCTGGTAATGGTTCAACCACTAACGCAGATTCTGTTATCAAAATCAATGGTGGTGAATTCGTATCTGTTGCAGATTATGCGATTTATCACCCGCATCCTGGTAAACTCATCATCAATGGTGGTTCCTTCTCGGGTGCTGCAGGTGCGATTGCTGCTAACAACGGTATTATCGAGATCAACGGCGGTGAATTCTCAGTTCTTGGTGGTGGTAACACTGGAAACTGGAGCGATGGAACCAGTGGTCTGCAAGATGTAGCTGTTAACCTCAACGCTAGGTATGGAGACATCACTTGCCGTATTACTGGCGGTATTTTCAATGCGACTGCGGCTGGTACTATCTTGATTCAAACCGGTACGGCTCATAACGTCGATATTAAGATTTCCGGTGGTAAATTCTCTTCCAAACCCAACGTTGAATGGATTGCGGAAGGATATTCAGTTTCAAACGAAGCAGATAGCGAAGGATATTACACCGTTACTAAGAACGAAGCGTGAGCTTATAAACTGACGAAAAACAGGAGATTCCTAATATAGGGAATCTCCTTTAGTGCGTTTAAAATTTTTTAAACTGACATTACATAAGGGGAAGGAAGTGTTTACCAAATGAGTATAGAATACGGAATGACATTACTTACTATAATCGGAATATTCGGTGGAATGATCTATTGTGGAAAAAATATATTCAATAGACTTCTTGAACACCACAAAGAAATCACCAAGATAAAGTCTGAGGCTATAAAAAATGCGATGATTAATTCCGCCGATGTTATTTCAAGCGGTATTCTGGATGCTACGTCTGGAATAGTAAATACATTCGGCAAAGATTACATTCTTGCCACAAAGGTCATGAATACTTCATTAAACGACCACATGAATGCGTTGAATCAACTCATATCGACCGAATTCTATAATGCAATTTTGCTTCCAAGAGCAGGAACGGTAAATAAACCACCGATTGAAGATGTTAAAGCCAGTACAGATATGATTGCGAATCGAATTCTTTCTGGATTGGAACCGGAATTCTTTAATATATTCAAGGCACATGGAATATCTGAAGAATTTATCATGGGTTACATAACCCGCGAGTTATTTGCCAAACTTATTGAATTCACAAGAACCAACAGAAAAAAGGAAACGATATAAAGCCGAGTTTAGGGTGACGAGGAAAACTCGTCACCCGTTTAAACCAAAATTTGATACATCGGAATTATGTAATGCGTATAGTTGTATGATATATCGAGATACTTCAAATCGAGATTGAAGTCTGTATAACCCAAAGTGTTTTCCATTATTGCTATTCGAGCTATTGGTCTAAAGAGAGATTGATTATTCAATTCTCTATAATATCCTGATTCAAGTTTCTTATTTCGATAAGCAACAGCAACTTCTTTGATAAACTCAAGTTGTTTAGATGTATTGGATAGTCTCAGAAGATTAACATACTCGGTTATCAAGTCAAGCATATAATCTCGATGTAATGGCAGTAATTCGTCTTTGATTCCTTTGCACGCCAATTCATCTTCTCCAATATAGAATTCGCAGTCATTCAGATAGATATAAGAATGAAACGTGTGCTTTGGAACAAACTCAATGTATTTACCAAACCGAAGATGTTCATAACGTTTACCAATAATGAAAATTGCGTCTTTCTTAATAGAGAGGATGTCATCATCAGTAACGTTGTTATATCTGAAAAAAGCTTCTCTACATTTTGCAAACCCTTCTTTGAGTTTTTCGGAGAGAGTTTTATCTTCCCGCTGAAGTTTTCCTATTGCAACATGTCGTTCTTTCTTATCAAGTTCTTCCAATTCGCGTATTTTTTCTTCAGGCAATAAACCGAATTGTTTACAGATATTAAATCCTGCCGATCTTATATCGTATTCAATAACTCCTTCACCTGCGATATATTGAATCGCTTTATTGGTATAAAGAGTCCGTTCATGGAGTATTGATGACATTATCGTACCACTTCTTTCCCCATTTCCATAACCACTTCTTAAATTTCATCAAATCATATACGGCGAATTTAATCATGTACACTATTATACATATTCCCATTAACAGCCAAAGTATTGTGAGAGCTTTATCTTGATGAGAAAATACTGCCACACCTTTAAACACAGCAAAACCTATTGCTATTACAGCAACCAGAGGAACCGAAAAGTATGCTAATCCAACAATCACAGGAACCAGTAATTTTGCCAATATAAACGGGATATATACTACAACCGCTATACCACCGAATATATAACCTAGAATTTTCTTCATTTTTTCCATACGATTCATCTCCCTTATTTAACGTCGTCAAACAGGTAGAAGCCTACAGCAGCTTCTACCTGTATTTTGCGTTCAAATAATCTTAGGGTCGGGATACATCTGAACTACTATCCCATCCGTCGCAATTTGTCTCGCAGTCAATCCCACCGATTTAATCTCTCCACCATTATCACGGAACGTAAAGGAAATCATCGAACGAGTACATTTCACAATTATTCCGTGAATGATATTGATAGAATCAGGTTTCTTATGATAAGCAAAAATCACTCTGCCGGGTTCAAATACTTCCGGATTCACAATGCGAAATTCATAAGGTTGCATTGACCTCGGAATATCGTTTTTAGCAACAATCATAGGTTGAGGATAATTGTATTTATCAGTTACCGTGCAATGGAAATGATCTTTATCACATTCGTACATCAGACGGTAAATCTTTCCGTTCATCTTAAACGCGTCATTTGTATTCAAGAATCGCTCAATCTGCAAATCGATCATTTTACATTCCTCCTTTTATAAAACTGTGAGAAAAAACAAGCTGGAGACAAACTCTCCAGCTCAACGGATATTTATCCGAGTATTTCAATCGACTCATCGAATTTATTCATCATTTGCGCCACGTGTTTATCAAATTTCTCCCGAGTCTCTTTGTCGAACTTCTTATTCTTGCCCGCGTAGTTTTTGTATTTCACCACATATTTTTTCGGGATTTCGAGATTCTCGATAATGAAATGACGCAAGAATTTCGGATACAACATCTCGCTCTCCATCTTGGAATAGCACATGAATGTCACTTCCGAATCGATTCCGTCTGACGCAATTATCTCAAGGTTGAGAAAATGGCAGATGCGCGGCGACGAAAGAAAGCGATAATAATTCTCGCGGTATTTTTGTTTGTCGCCAGTGTTGCAATAACAGGTAAACGCACTAACCGGCGGAAGCAACCATGAACCGTCGGCCATTCCGGGAACTTCCAGAAGGTCGCTTGAAATCGCGAGATACTTGGCGTTCTCTTGGTATTGTTTCATGCATTCCTCGAGTTCGCCAGATTCAACGAAAACCAGCAAATTAACCAACCTCCTTAGATTTATTGATTTTCAACATCGGAACTGAGTCTTTTTCAGATTCCGCGACCCAGTCATAACCCGCCTCGAAACTCACTTCGACCTGTTCTTTCTTTTCAAACATTCTCGATCTCGTTTCGTCATCGGTTTCCATTAACGTTTTGATATCGTGAATTCTGAACACTCGGCCGCAATGAGAACACAGCATTTGATCATAATCGGAATCGTATCCTATCGAGTGCTGACAATATGTGCAGCGCAACAGGTTCTCATCTCTTAAGAAGACATAACCGTAGTCGATGAAACGCAGTTCGTGTTTGTCATCCCAACCCCAGTTTCGAAAGTTCTTATCGATGCAACCGAGATCGGCGAAGAGATATTTCCTCGACATCCACTTGAGAATCTCACGAATCTTTTCTTTGTTGGCATGGAACTCAACCTTCGACATGACGTTTACGTACTGCGCCACTGCGATGAGACCGTTCGTTTCGTAAGTCTTTGTCGCCCCGTAGTCGAGAAGCTGTTTGCTCATCTTGAATTCCGTCTCGTTATCGTCAAACCCATAATGGTCGAGTGAAAACTTGAAGACGTAATTATCCTTGAGCATCGCGTAACGATTTGTACCAGCACCAAGCTCCATAAATCCGCGAGGAATCAGCATGTAATTGATGTGGTCAACTTTCTCGTTATTATCGGCGAAACGATTCGACAGACAAATCTCGTACAAGATTTCCAAATCGTGAACGGTGAAATTTTCTTTGATTCGACTGCGGAGTTTTCGAGGTTGAATTCGGTCATCCGAGTCAAATACCAATGAACGGAGTTGCATAGACATCCCTCCTTATGAGTCCATACCTGAATAGCGTTTTGCTGCGGTGAAAGTTTGCATTTCTCTCTGCCATGCGCCGAATGAAGTTCCGAAATCAGACGAGCCACTACTTCCGGAATGTTTGTCGAGAAAAGCATCAAATTCGTCCTGCTCTTCCTTCTTCTTTTTGTCTTTCTTTTTCGGTTTCTTGTCAGAACGAACCATCTTCCTCAACTTCTTCGAATCGATAGTCTGAGTTACCGCTCCGATATCAAATCCGGCTGCTTCGAATCCTTTCGCAACTTCAATCGAGTTGAAGTCGTCGTACGGTATCAAGATTCCCCTGTAGAACCTCATACCTTCGTGTTCTTCCGGAATTAAACCGTTACATTCGTCTTCGTACTGTTGCACGATCTTTCCAAATGATAACGGCTGTCTCGCTTTTTCAAGAGCCTTTTTGCGACGTTTTGTTTCCTTTGCCAGACTGCGCGATTTCTTTCCTTTCTTCTTGCCTTCAAATTCACGAGCCTGTTCTTCGCTATAAGCTTCAAGAATTTCAAGTTCTCTCGCGATTGTATTGGCGTCATCTATCGCTTTGGATATTTCTTCTTCCTGCACAGACACCGGCAAATAAATCAAATGTCCTTCACGAACTTCCATACCATCACCGAAATCGACGGACGCGTCGCTCACACGCTGCATAAACTCGTCGGAAAGCTCGTAATCTTGTTTGTCTTGGTTGCATTTGCTGATATAGCAACCATAGCGAGCTTGCAAGAGATTCTGTTCGGTCTTACGGAATTTCGGCATCGGAGGTATAAATTCTGTGATTGCTCCCATATCATACAACCACAAGAAATTTTCCTTTCCGTACTTTTCCGCTAATTCCTCCAGATACTCTGTAATAACGCTGACTGCGTCGAGATAATCATTGTAGTTCCGATATTTGCGACGGATTTTACGAATCGCTTCATTCGCTTTACCGTACAGCACATCATCGGGTTTGTGATAATCGTCGTCGAAGTCGTTGATTTTCGGCTCGAATTTTCCATAATCTTCTTCCATGAGCCAAAACCACCTCTATTCTTGTTTGATTACCCTTATAATATATACTCGAAACCATGTATAAGATTTATGAACAGTGTAAGCCAAGAATCCGGTTTGAATTTTTCCACATTGAAAGTTTCCGATGTGAAAATTGGTATCTTCTTGTTAAAACGATTCCGAATATCAACTGTATCAGGAACCGGTTTAACTGAATACAATAAGAGCTCTTTTCCTTCTTCAAGTTTTGCGTCAAACAATGCTTTCGAATCAATCTGGAAAGGATAACATCTTCCAATATGGTAATAAGAAATAGATGTCTCCTCAGATTTTGCAATGGTATCGAATGTGATGTATCCGAGCTTATTACCGGCTTCTTTAAGACATTCTTTGTACGGGAAGTTATCTGGAGTATATTTGATCGCATTCGGATTAACCCCGAGTTCTTCAACCGATTCTCTAAATGCCGTATTGACACATTGATTATCTAACCAAGAAACTTGATTAGTCCCTTCGTAACGAACATGACCACCTATCATCGTAGCATGACCAGCAAGGTCAGAACGACTTTCTCGTACGAAAACAAATATCGGCGGAGAATTAGGTTCAAGTATATAAGGAACTGCCATTGCAACAAGCTGGATATATTCTGGATTATATTCGATTTCAGCTCTCTGTCGATACAGGAGATTAGATTGTTTCGCGTCATCTCTCTTAAAACAAGCGATGAACTCATTCTTATCATTTCCGTAATAACGAAGAGCAATAATCTTTTTAGCCCACTCGAACGCTTCTGAATCTTGCGGGAAATGAGTAAATGCAAAAAGAATGAATTCAGATTCTGAATCTACAATGCTACGCGATTCAACAACCATATGCAAATCACCGAGCATCGCTTGCACAAAAGATTCGTAATCGATTTTATTAGGTAAATCGTGAAACATTACGTTCCAGTAATCATTATAAAGCTTTTCAGTATCTTTCCATCTCATATAAACTCCTCCAATGATGTAAAAAAGAGCCGGCGAACAAATGAGATTCGCCAGCCCCAAGTTGGATCCTGTTTATCTTTCTTTAATACGGAGCCGATAACACTCCTCTATCTCATCTTCTGTCACTCTGCAGAGAATCGTAACGGATTTTTCGCTGTTGTTGAGTTCTTCGAAGCCTTCCCCGATTAATCGCTGAATTTCCGCATTGTAAACTTCGACCGCTTCCTGTTCATCTCGAGTTTCTAAGAGAACGGTCGTCGGACCAACGCTGACATCATATCCCGGGAACACAGACTCGATGAGAACGCAGTATTCTTTTTCACGTTTGTCCGGATCGACATTGATAATGAATTCTTCTGCCGCCCAACCAGCTGTGACATTTCCGACAAAGTTGAAATATCTTGGAAATTCGGTGTTGTCACTGAACTCAGCACGTTGTTCTTCCGGAATTTTATTGAGCCAATCTTCTGATTCGTTCATCAAGAAGTCGTGGCAATCCTTCGCACTGTAACCGAGAAGTTTCCCGAGAAGTGCTTCGCGTATAACCGCGTCGCGCTGAATTTCGTATTGGTTTATCAGCGTTTGAATGACCGGCTCGCGATAGATGAAGAACGAGGTAATCTCTCCTTCATGCAAAAGTTCGCAGGATTTGAACACTCTGAGTCCGTAGGATTCAACGAAGCGTTTTGCCGTTTCGAAGAAACGTGTGTCGATTGCTTCGAGTGCACAATCGCGAACGCCGTGCGAAACCAAATAACAATTTTCATTGATGGTGTTCAAATCCGCAATGACGATTGTCATTCTGAAATTCCCGCTGGAATCGACGCTCGGTTTAATCATGAGCTCGCTGTGGCAGTTGTCGGAAAACGTTTCAAATTCTTCCATGAATTTAGCAACGTCTTTGGTCTCGACCGCAAACGTGACGAAACCGATATTGTCATCGTAATTAAGTGCATCGACGAAAGTCTTTCCGAGAGTTTCCGCGATGTACTTCTTCATTGTGTACTTCATTACTCTTCTTTTCTCCATTCGTTGTCTTTACCCATTTGCGCTCGTCCATGTACAAGCGCGTCGCATTGTTCGTTAAGCACTCGGAACTTAGTGAATAACGTATATGAACATATGTAGTCATTTCGTTTTTGAAACTTCTTGTATTCTTTCATATACGAATCTCTATTCATATGCGAATGAATCTTCAAGAAAGTTCCACCGTTCCGTAAGCTGTAGAAGAGGTCGTGCGCCTTACGAATCAAATCGTAGTTCTTGATTGGCGTTCCCTCTTTGGTCATCGGTCGCTTCCCTGTACGCAATTCTTTTTCGCGCCAAGACGAATACCATTTTGTGACGCAGTTGATAACGTACTCGGAATCCGATATGATCAGTACCGAACCGTAATCATCGATACCCTTAGAATGAATTTCCTCTAGACCGTTAATCAGTCCGGTAAACTCCGCTTTGTTGCTGGTTGACCTTCCCAAATACTCCACATCCGAATTTTTGTAGACGAGTTTCTCTTGGTCGTACACCTCGATTATAAATCCGCCTGCACAGATGAAAGTATCTCCAGTCGAAGTCCGGTCGTCTCTCAGCGATGAGCCGTCAGTAGCCATTATACTTACCAAGTTCATCACCTCCTTCCTTATTCGACTGTGGAAAGGTCGATTATTCGGCGTAGAAGAAATCGGTCAAGTTGACCTGCGGCTGCGGAGACACGTCCTCGAACGAATCCACAACCATGAATCTGTATTCGAATCCTCCCGAATGACCCTTGCCCTTATCGGAAGTCGAGACGCGCCACTGCGTTTCCACGGCGAGAGACTCCGCGTACTTCTGGAGATGCTTGGTCACGTCTTTGCGCTTTTTGAAGACCCCGAACATTCTGATTTCCGGAACGGAATTCCTCTTGTTGAGATCCTTTGTCGAAACGAATACAACTTTCACTGTTATCTACCTCCATAGAGTTTATTATTTGAACGTATCCACGGCAATAATATATAAACAAAAGGCGTGACAAAGTATGGAGCCTTATTGGCTCCATACCATGCCGTATCTATATATAATCCCAACCATCCAACTGCCCGCGCCGTTATATAGCAGTTGGATTGAGTAGGGTTCTATAGATATGGAAGGATATTGGCAGACTCACATTCTCTTGGTCTCTGCAACGGATGATGATGTCTGGAGGAACGGGTTGCTTTTTCTTACGTTCCATCGCATTTGTATAAGTGAGGTCGATTTCTTCACGATGTTTTTCATACAGCAAGAAAACACTATCCTCTTTGTCAAATTGCTTCAGATATTCTATTAACCCATCTGAGTCAAATTCGGCAAGCTTCATCATCATGACACACTTCCTTCCTTTTGGGTTAAGCGATTCGAAGTTCGTTCGGTATACTATCATAACCCTCATTAGTTATATAGATGTATTTCTTATGAAGTATTGAATTCGATTTGAAATTGAATGTCTTGCTAAGCTCAAGTTTCTTCAATAAGACAGCCTCTAAATCACATTCATTAACTTCACGTTTATACTCATTATAGAAGTTCATAAATCCTTCATCAAGAAATTGCAATGGAATGAATACCTTACCAACGTGTACTAATTGATGAACCGTGTAAGATAACGGAATCAATCCAACCATTCCACGAAAGTGAAGTTGCAATACCTCACTTGATATATCGTATTCATTGATTTCGCGTTCTTCATTCATAAACCTTCTGAGAACCACATTAACCACATCAAACAAAGTAAATGGTTCATGGTGAATCTCGAGTTTCAATTTCTTAATCAATTCCCTAGAGAGATTTTCGAATACTGAACAGAAATTCATCTCGCATATATCAGTGAGATATTTAATGTATTCTTTATACTCATAAGAACCTCTGACCATTTTTTCGATGTACTTGATATACTTGGTTTTGTCTTTATCTGTGGCGAGCAAAAGGACAGGTCTTTCAAGGCTCTCTTTTGGTAAAAAAATCGTCTCTTCAGGAGCGGTTTCTTTATAGGGTTCAATCAACGGAATTCTCATCTTTATCACCTCTTTCTTAAAAAAATGTGAAAAGAGACGCTCTTATATTTAAAGAGCGTCTCCATTTATTCATTTATTACGTTGACGACGAATGATTCTATCCGAATTCTGATTTCCGCCCGTAACATTAAGGTCGAAGAAAAGTTTCTCATATTCGCTCGGTGGAATTACTAATTTTCCTTCTGGAGATACAACGTCCTTGATTAATAAAGTCGGATTATAACCCAACAAGGCACACAAAATTTCTTCATCTGTATAACCGATATTCCAAATACGAATTCGTAACGCCCGAGTGAAATCATTGAGAGTTTTCATTTCAGTAGTCTCTAAGACTTCATTATTGAATGCTCGTAATGAGAAATGAGACCAATTACGAGCTTCGAAAAATGCCGTATGCTTTCGGTTAATCTGCACAGTATTTGGTCTAAGGAATTCAAATATAGCTCTGAAACTATATCCTCTCTCCGGATCCGGAGCACCGAAAACTTTCACCGGTTTAAACCCCATATCAGATATGAACTTAACATACTCGACGATAATTTCACGTCTCTTAGTTTCGTCAAAAATCTCATAATCTGATTGGTTAATACTGCGTATTGCAAGTTGTCTGTCCTCTCGCCTCAACTGTTCCATTTCTTCTCTAGTTCTGGGACGTTGTTGCGGTATAGGTCTATTATCAGCCAAACTCTCCACCTCCACACCTTTCATTGAAATATTCTCTGCAATCAAACAATCCGACTCGATTAGCTATAAACCAATGGTTCAAAGCCGTATCGATGTTTTCATATATTTCATCAGAGCTCTTAAACCCAAACTTTGATTCGTCTACACTATCCGGGAACTCAGTAAGTATCTTATATAACGCCTTTAATCTCTTGACGGTCTTTTTTACATATGGAGTATTACAAAAGCGTTCGAGATTCTCTATGGCATACTGCAAATCATCAAATTCTGTTCCATTCGAATCACACAGGAGTTCATCAAGATAGTCAATTTCAGAATCAGAAAATGCGAAGTATTTCTTCTTTATCGGAGACCATGTCTTGTTTATTTCCGTTAATGTCGTGCAATGAGTCCGCAATACTTCAAAGAATTCATCAGTTACCTCAACCGAATACACATAATATTCGGAAGAATATTTAAATTGCTTTGCATATAATTCGGCAGTATCTTCATCGTCACAGTATCCGAGATAGTACACGCCTTTGTATAACGAATCCTCATAGAAAGAATTCATATACGGACATTTCGTGACTAGTACTAACAAAATCCAATCACCACCTTTAGTATTAAGTACGCCCAATAAAGGAAAATCACGGACTACCCGAACGAACAAAGTCCAGGTAGTCCATTTAGTTTCAGTCTAAGTAATGTTTGCGTATATCGTCAAGTTTCGGTAAGATGTCTTCGCAACAATTCTGTCTGGCAAATTCGGCAATCTTTCTATACTCTCTGTCGATATTTGATTGAGCCGTCTCTTTGGAACAGTTATTAACAATGACATTGCGATATGAGAACAGCACAGTTCCGAGAAAATCGTGTAAGAGTTCCACAATTCGTATAACTTCGTGTTCACAGTGATCCCAGTTAGCAGTTTCATCAAACGGATAAAATGCGACGTGACTTTCAGCCATTTTCTCGAGAACGTCTTCCGCGAATTCCAGCTTAAAAGCCTCAAACAAATCATTGCCGTTAAGATAGGTAATCAATTTCGCACAGCGTTCTTTCTCATAACCGTTTTCTCTAAGAACGATATAGAGAGTTGACAGATTATAGATTCTATCATTTCTACTGAAATCTCCGATGAAGTCATACATGTGACGTGCAACCAACTCTTTGACATTAAAATCCTCGGCATGAAGCCGTTGATAAATGTTAAACACGGCATCGTTTATATCGAGCTGGTCAATCCGAGTTTTTTCTGCTTGTAACACATTAGCAAGTTCTTCAGTGTCCATCTTTATCACTCTCCTTTCTTAAATCGATAATACGTTGATTAGACGAACCTCTCCATTGAAGATTTAAGTCTCGCAATTCTAATATAAATGGTCCATCAACCAACACATCAATTTCTTTCAGAAGATTGTTAATAGCTGGGTCTTTCTTCGCTCGCAATTCTTCAAGAGTATATCCGGTATAACACCACACGGTTCCACCGAGCTTATGAACCCTGCGTGCTAAAATTAACATCGCTTTGGGCTGCTCCATCGGTTCACCGCCAGTAAGCGTTATACCGGACAACAACGGATTGCTGCGATACTCATGAAGTATAAAGTCTGTACCGGTAACAAAACCACCAGACGCGTCCCATGTATGTTGATTGTGACATCCTTTGCAGTGATGAGAACATCCCTGCACAAACACGGCCAATCGGATCCCAGGTCCATCAACAAAACTCTCCTGAACTATACCGGCACAGCGAAAATTCATATGAATTTCTCAGTCCTTTCAGGATTGTACCTATCCATGACAAATTTACGTTTGCCACAGTGCATTTTACCTTCCGGGCAGAATCCGCGATTGTTATAACAGTTCGGACCTACTCTGTTGAAAATAGACGGAAGAACTTCACGACACTTCTGAAGCATATGGTCAGCCAATTCATGTATCTCATTCTGTGCACGATTGCAACACCGTAGCCCAAAAATATGGATAAGATTTCTGGCGTTGGTTGTCATGATAAGCTGACTCGTTGTGGCATTCGGTAACAGATATCGAGCATCCTCTTTCGGAATATTGAACTCATCGATGAGACGCTTATAACACGCGGCGATTGTATCGAGAGCATATTCGAAAGTCATCTTAGCTTCGGTATTGTCTCGGATCGATTCTGGAGCAACATAGTTGTTCAAAAGATCGTCCACCTCTACATATCGCTGACTACGCTGATGGAAAGTGCAAAGTCTGTGACGAACAAGCTGATGAGTAAGCGCACGAGACACGTCTTCAATCAAGAAAGTGAACGAAATGTGTTCAAGAATGGAATCGTGATGATTATCCATTGCAACCTTAATCATTTTATCGATCGTTTCCTGATTAATTTTCTCGAGCATATCGCTGGCTTTATCCGATGTATAACATACTCTAGCCGCAGCAGCGATAAGCTCTTCCGCATTTTCAGTATGACGGATCAATTCGACTTTCATTCTTCATCATCCTCATCGGCTTCATCTTCGATGTACTCGGCAAAACAACTCGGTTCTATTTCGTTAAACACTGCGACTTTGTAAAGCTCGATGATTGCATCTGCAATACTGTCGTTATTATAACCGAAAGCTGAAACCGGCAAAAGAACAACACCGTTGTTGGAATGAAAATCGTAGTTTCTCGGAGTTAAGAACTCGCAAGCGCGATGGATGGCGTCCTTGTGTTCGAGGATATCGTCACCTTCGTGTTTAGTTTCTTTGCGTTTTTCAAGACGTTCAAGAATGTGATGTTCATCCAGAAGAAGCAAGAAATTATAAGGAAACGGAACGCCATTATCCATTTCATACTTATAAATTCGCTCGTATTCATCGCGCATTTTGTTGTTGATAAACCGCTCTTTAAAATCACCAAACGGTTCATCATCATAACTCGGGTACATTCTCCACCAAATCTGTGTCAATTCATCACCGGCGCAATAATCATAAAAAGCATACAGCGCAGAGACATGGTGAATGATATTGCTGTAAGAGAAACGGTCAAACACATAAACCGTGTCAGGCTCAAGCTCTGCGGTTCTGAAATACTCAATCCGGTTTAACGCGTAGAGACTCATGACGAAACGGATGTCTTTAACAAGGCGTTCGAGACGACCCATTGCGATAGAGACCCAATCAATCGCTGTTTCACCAGGAACCGAACTGAGAAATCTCGCATAATTCCCGTATTGACCGTTGAGATACGCTTTAATCATAGTGCCGGACGGAAGGTCGTATTGAGGGAAATCGACGCGTTTAACTTTGATACCGTCAACTCCCAAACCTTTCTTCTCAATGAGTTGAGTGATCGAACCCTTCCCCGTGCAATCAACGCCTTCAACCGCCAAGAAGCGATTATTATCATTGAACATGTCCTTTGTCAGAATAATGTCCGTCTCAGTATCCGGCTCATCATCCAAGGAATAGTGTCCGGGTTTCAACCAATTAACTTCACCTCTCCGGATTTTTTTGTTAGCGACTTGTAAAGCCATTTAAGATTCCTCCTTAATTATCCTTAGCGCATTGAGCATAAAACAGGCGATAAAGTTCTCTCTCCTCATAGATAGCTTCAATGCGAGTTGTGGCGATGGATTCTGCAATGCGTCTTTCCGCCTCTTCACCAACAAAAGTGCCTTTATACTTCTCGACAATCTTAAGAGCTTTCTTCAGACGTTTTTGTTCTTTTTCGTCTTCAGAAATTTCTGCGAGAGTTTTCAAACACTCAATAGTATCAACGAACATTCTTTCATACCTCTCTTTCTCATAATCGAGTTGTTGAAGTTCCTCCGGTGTAAACAAATAACCGGTACGATGTTCGCACAAACGAAAATCTTCATACAGACCCATCATATTCTTACGACACCGTTCGACTCGAAATAAATTGCAAAATTTCCACGTCTTCTTTTGAGCTAAATAAAGAGTGATGTCTTTACGTTTCGGTGAAACGCAAATGACATCGTCTTTATAGTACAGAATAAAGAAGACTTTCTTTCCTGTAAGACAATCCTCCATTGCGATACACCTCACAAAATCTTCAGATTAGCATTCTGTGCTATAATATATAGACAAAAAACGAGTTAAAGGGGTGCGTTAGAAACTCAAAGAAGGTTTTCAATTAAGTTTCTAACTGCTACCCAAATGACCAAACCCTTGGCTGTCCGACTCCCTTGATTCGCGGAGGCTAACAATTCGAAAATTGCGCCGAACTATCTCAGATATACAAGTCCAATGCACTACATTGAACGAGTCAATACGGACGATTGCTGCCCGGATATGCTGGAATGCGTCTATATACCACTAGGCTCTCAGCGTTCCCCCAGCGATCAAATCTGGGTTAGGAGCCACAAACGTGCTTTGATGGAATAGACTTCACGGATACTTTTTTGCGTAAGCGAATTCATCATATGAACCCTCTGACCATAGCGCGGTCCTGTCGTGTTCAAAGAACGCCAATTATGTTTGTATATCGTCTGGCGGGATTCCACGGAAGCTATCTGTCTGTCATTACAACAGGTTTAAGTCAGACCTCTTGGATAGGGCGGTACTCGGAATTATCACAACCCAATCGGCCACGCTACTCTACTGACACCGTTTCCATACTGAAGTTCGTTAGAATCAATAATAAGAAAAATTCTTTAAACCAGTCGTGGGTGAAATTTTCACGCCTCCTCAACAAGTTGCGGCGAAATACCGACTTCAATCGCAAACCTTTAAACCTCCTCCATCTATAATAGAATTTCTCAGAGGAAAAAGTTCCTGTCTAAACCACTACATGACATTTTAAAACGTCCTGCGCGGTATATATGTCCATAGGTAATCTAGGAAAACGCCACCCTCACCCGTCACGTATTTTCCGACCGTATCCCTCTACCGGCTTCTTCTGAGCACTCAAGTTCTTTGCCGTTATTCCGCTGGTTAATCAATGACTAGGCAGGGACTGTTATTAACCTTACACATAGTGTAAGTAAGTGAATGCCCAATCTGGAATAAACCAGATTTCTGATATATAGGTATAATTCCTCCGCAATCTCAATCATGTAACCTGACGCGAAGCGGGGTGTTTTAGCGTTAGCCATCAACCACATATAGTCGTGTTAATAGGTTGTGTTTCAAAATCGAAGAAAAAAAACGCGCCGTATATTTTGATAACGACGCTGATGAGGCAATGCCTCCTCTCTTAATCAATATGCGCGACGATGTGTGTGACGACGTGTGCGATTTGCGTAGCGATGTGCGCAGTATGCAACCACGCACTCCACCAGCACTCTCTGAGAGAGCGCGTTCGCCACATCTTCAAATACGACTTCTCCGCTTTTGTCGAGACCGACAACGACCGGTCGGCCATCGACACCGTATGATATGTCAGCGACAATTTCGTTGTCGCCGACAACGACGAGATATTCGTCTTCAAACTTCATCATTCTTATCTCCGTCCTTTCAAAACGGATCGTAGGTTTCTTCATATCAGTAGTGAGTAATCCTACTTAACTCTTCTACGCGGATATAATATATAAATATGGGAGAGGGTAATATCGGATTAAAAATCTCGTCCATACAATAAATTAGAGAAAAAAAGAACCCGCCCGTCAGACAACATGACGGTACCGGGCGCGAGATTGTTGCCGGTAGTTGCCCTAGGGCGGGGTGTGGGCATTTTAGTTGAATTTAACCCACCAGTCTGTCATTTCCACATCACCGGTCTTGGTATCGACACGGTACGTGAAAATGACCTTGTTGTACTCGACGAACGGAGAACCATTGGGATAGCAGTCTGTTCCCTTACAGGTCACTCCGCTTGCGACCAACGTGGCAGTTCCGACGCCGGGCTTGCCGTAATTGAGGCTGACGCTAATCACGGCATATGACATATCATCACAGCTGCTGCCGTAATGTATGTTTCCGTTCGTCGCGTCGAGTTCGATTTGCGCAGCAATAGTTTTCTTTGCGCGCTTAACGTTGAAGTGTGTCATTAGTTATCTCCGTCCTTTCAAAACGGATCGTAGGTTTCTTCATATCAGTAGTGAGTAATCCTACTTAACTCTTCTACGCGGATATAATATATACTTGAAAAGCAAAGCTATAGCGGACTGAATCAATTTGATTCAGTCCGCTAAATGCCGTTTTAATAGAGATCGTCTTTAGGTTTGAAGCTTGGATTATCTTTTTGATACATCTCAAGCCACCTACGTTTTAATTCGACGATAACTTTATTTCCGTACATTGTGCAAAAGATTGATGGGGTCATACGTGCTAACACACCCGCTGGTGCGAAAGTTGACGAAATTTCTTCATCAGGTCTATCTATTGAATATGGTTCTTGTCCTTTTGCGATGAGCTCCAGTAATCTTCGCATAGGTTCGCTAATCCTATGCCGTTCTATTATGAACTGCTACATGTCTCCATGTAAGCTGAGACTATATCATCATCTCATAGAGATGTCTCCCATTTCACTCCGCTTGGAGCTACGCCTTTCGGCTAGTCGTTGAACGTTCTAAAAAATCTCGATTCCTTCATCAATATAGACAGTATTTTGTACAATAGAAAGATTGGTGTCAACTATTTTCTTCCTGGTTCTATACAATTTTTTCGCAACTTTTTTAGGAACACCTTTTTCAATAAGAGTTTTAACAATCTTCTTCTTAGACGTTCCACAAATAATTGCTCTGTCTATAGAGTTGAAATAAGTTCTATAAACCACAAACGAATTCGCAAATTTCAAATTCAAACCTTCAGTAAGATATTTATAAACACTTTTTGACTTAATTTTTGATATGGTATCATTAGATACACCGGTTAAATCAGAAATTTCGCTCCGCGTATAATCACCAGTTTCTAACAATTCGATCACTTTCTTTATATTGGCGATCTTATATTTGTTATTATGGTGATCTTCACCTTTAGGGAGAGATATGAGATTATTATCATATGCGTGCTGAATATTCTCAGATTTTGTACACCATTCAAGATTTTCTAATCGGTTATCTGTTTTAATACCATTTTTATGATTAACATCAGGAAAATTTTCGGGATTTGGTACAAACGCTTCCATAATCAATCTGTGAACAAATTTATGCACAGTTTTACGTTTGATATACATACTGTATCTCAAATACCCATGTTTACTTAAAAACGGTTTAAGAAAATGACCAGTTTTTAAGTTTTGTAATCTCCCATCTCTGTATATCATATAATTCGTGAGTTTGGAATTGACGTATACAACTTTTCGATCGTCACTATCCACAAATATCACTTCTCTCATCAAAAAATTAAGAATGTGTTTAGTGGTTAATAGAAATGAGTCTTTAGTTTCGCTGCGGATTGTCTCTATTCTCACTCTTTTTACCATACCTGAGTAGTTAATTCAGCCGCGTAATACATTACTGCTTACGTTTGGTAAATGAGACCTAACGAGATGTTCCCGCAATTAAGGAGATTCTAATATGTAGTCACCTACATATAGGGTCAGTATAGGCCGTTTACATACTTCCAAATATCTTCGCATAGGTTCGCTAATCCTATGCCGTTCTCTTATGAACTGCTCTACGTCTCCGCAGAAGTTGAGACTATATCATCATCCATATAGGATGTCCCCCATTTCGCTCCGCTTGGAGCTACTCGCTTTCGCGATAGTCGTTGAACGTTCCTTCTATAAGAAGGCTTCGCTGCTGATTATCTTTATCTTACCGATTTTTACACTTGGTACGATAAGCATATCAAGACTTCCCAGCAATTAAAGGAATTTTATCAATGTTGATTTCTCAACAAAGCCACTATTTGTGTTAATGGCTGTAAAATGGACCAATTTATCCAATAACTTCACATAGGTTCGCTAATCCTATGCCGCTACTTAGCTGCTGCATGTCACCATGCAGATGAGACTATATCTTCACCTCAGAGAGGTGTCTCCCATTTCGCTCCGCTTGGAGCTACTCGCTTTCGCGATAGTCGTTGAACCTTCCTATTACAGGCTTGGCTGCTGATTGTCTCATAATGAGAGTTTCCAGCAATTAGAGAGATTCATATCCGTGATCACTCACGGATCGGGCAATAAATTTACCTACATCAAGATAGTCCTTGTATTTGATGAAAAATTTAATCAGAACGCCAAGATGAACTTTAACACCCATGATCTTTCCATCTTCTCCACCGTCAACAACCACAGCCTTTTCACTGAATTCCAGACCGTTGACATCTCCACCACGTCTCTTAATCTCAGCTTCCTGTGCTCTAAGTCTGGCAAAATAAGCATCGACGATCTTCTTCAAAGACGGAGAAAGTTCTTTAGGTTCGACGGTTGTGTATATTCGTATATCTTCAATCACTCCAGCATACTTGGATTTAACCGGAATTTTACCCATAAGCGTGATTTCTTCTTTCAACTCTTTACCAATGTTAGCCAACATCTTGTTGAATGAAGCGTCCTGAGATGAATTATCGTATATAATCAGTGGGTCATTTACATTTACCTGCTGACCTATTTTGACGATGTAATCAACATTCGAGTTCATTCCAACTATAGCTTCTGCTTCCATACATACTTCAGTTCCTAACTTCTTCGAAAGTTTATCCGTAACGAAATTACCATCTTCGAAGCTGGTATATGTAGCCATGCAAGCCACTTTAGTAAGAGTTCCTATGTTGAATCGTACACCTTCAGCCGGAGAACTCGAAAAGTATCTTTCGTTATATGCAAGAACAGAATTTTTCTTAAAATAAGTTCCCGGTTTAAGTGCGTCTGTATTCATCTTACTGGGCAGGTAAAACCCACCTGCTCCATTTTTGACGACTTTTGAATTAGCGTTAATAACTTGACGTTTCAATTTTCCTTGGAGATTCTTATATTCGATTACAATAACCCCGGTCTTATCGTCTCGTGAAATTACCTTACCATCATCTTTCGCTACTATACAGAAATCAGTAGAAAGATGATAAGGTAAAACTTTTTCAGCACCATTTGATATTAGTACCGGAGACGCATGTTCTACGGGGATGATGTGCTTGCTTTGTTTGACAGCCATTGAGACACGAATCTGATCATCCCGATTCAATCCTGGGGTAAGCATTTCAGCCATACTAAAAATATTAGAATCATCCAAATCTCGTTCATCCGAAGGTTTTACATACCCACGACCATTGACCACGTTCGGGTTTATAGTCAAACTTTTGGTGATGCCGACATTAGCATCTGGAGATTGCGGAATTGCTATAACTCCAACCATGCTCTTGTCGTAACATCTACGTTTCAATGTGTAGGCCTCTTTCAAATTTGTCCCGCTGGGTGTTGTGTTCACATAGGTTCGCTAATCCTATATCGCTCTTTTAAGAGCTGCTGTGAGTCCCCCCACAGACCAGACTATATCTTCACCTCTATGAGGTGTTCCCTGTTTCGCTCCGCTTGGAGCTACTCACTTTCGTGATAGTCGTTGAACCTTCCTTCTAATATAGAAGGCTTGGCTGCTGATTGTCTCTATTCTACCGATTGTTACACTTTGGTACGGTAGACCTAACGAGAGTTTCCAGCAATTAAGGGAATTTTTGTTATATGATTACTCATATAAAGAGCCTCAGTTAACCCTTGTCGGTCAAAAGATGACTTTTCTCAACCTCTACAATAGGACTGAGTTCAGAAACATCTTCAACAACTTGTGACTGCATTATATCTTTGATAATCGTTCCTTGTGGAATCGAAATCTTCGTCGGATTCTTATTTCCCGAGGTCATTCTGTATTTACCGTATGCCTCAGAGATCGCTTTAAACGCATATGCATAAGCCATTTCATTACTACGGATTCTATAGTTTCTCATATCGAGTTCGCTGATGTAACTATTATCAGCAAGCAATTTATTTCCTGCTAATAACAACCCCACAAAATCAGTAGGATAATTCAAATCCTCTAGTATCTGAAGAGTTACTGGGTCAATCATCCAATCATAAAAGTTATCAAGAGCGTTAGCTAACATCCTGGTACCAAACAGTACATCGAATAAGCTAACGTATACATCCTTCGCGTCCATCTCGGCATACTCAAATCCGCGAGTATCAACCATTCCAAATCCGTTCATCAATAACGAAACTTCTAACGGGAATTTGTCATATACAAGATAACCATCTGAGAATGGTATAACTCCCTTGTTGACAGCTTCCATTTCTCTAAGACGCGGTCTTGTATCTGAAAATTGGAATTTGACTTCAGCTTTACGTAATACAGTGGTTAAACCCTCGCAATAAGATAAAAGTAATACAAGTGGAATATCTTTCTTCATTATCTTACAGCGAGTGTACATGAACCGTCTTCCGGATTTAATATCTGCGAATTTCTGTATATCGATTGAATCTCCAAGATATTGGATAACGTGATCACAAATTCCCATTATTGGTGTAGAATCAACGTTTTCATCTTTGATTACTTCGGGGGTTTCGACGGATTCTTTGGAAGCAATAAATCGGGAGAGATTAGATCCAATTTCTCCAGATTTTTTTCGAATTGTATTAACGAATCTTTCAAACGGTGTATAAGTAAGAACTTTACCATCTTCGGAGAATATACACCCTTCAGACTTTTTGATTATCTCAATTTGAGTGAGTCGTTTATCACCATACAGTTTATCGATGAACTCCAAGTCTGCATCCGTAAAATATCCGTTTCGAATAATTAGTCGTCTTTCATCTTTTTTTCTAGACACGAGATTCATTCCATAAATTTGTCGATTACCTAGCATTATCATATAGAAGAAATCACGCATTCTTTTAGTATATTTATCAGCCGCCTGTTCATATGTGAGAAAAGGACCTGAAGTATCGTTAAATATACCTCCATAGCTGAATATATAAACTCCGGACTTACGACGAACCATTGTTACAAAGTGTGAGACACATTGCATAGTTGCAGATGAACCGTTCTCTACATTAAAGAATCGAGCAAATCTGTAGATTCTAGCAGGGATGTTATTTCGTTTAAAGAAATAATATGCAAATATTGCTTGGTCAAAACAATTTCCGATTTTTTCTCGTAAAATATCTTCTGGCCAATGAACTTCACCTAACCATTGTACTGGTCCATAATTGTTGCGTTCTTTGTATTCCGGCCACTTGATGTGATTAGCTTGAAACCAGGTGACCAAATCTTCGAAAGTCTTAAATTGTTTGCAGAAATCATCAAGAGTTTTGTATTTCTTAGTATAAACAGAAATCTTGTAATCTTCTTGAACTGGTTCCAATTCTCCTGATTTTATCAACTCCAGAGCTTCCTTCGCAACCTTCTTTTCTTTCGGAGTCTGGTATTGCTTAGACCAAGCAAGCAACTTGTAAAAAACTCCGGTAATCTTAGGAATTCTGATAAATCTAAAATCTCTAGAGAAGAAGTGAGTAGACCAAAGATTGTCTCCACCATCCGCATACAAGTAATCTTTCTGGACGATGTCTTTATTCAGATACTTGTCGAGATGTTCGGTTTCGGAGTATTCTTGCACTGACCATTCTGTACTATCTGAGACTGGAGCGTCAAATCCTTTATTTGGACTTGATAACAGTAATACTTTGTAGAATTCGGTAACTTGTCCAGCTGCATCATACCAACTTTTGTACGGTCCAGTGATAATTCCATGACCAGGTCCGATGTAAAGCCAAGCATAAACATATTTTCCACGTTTAAACAACGGGAATATATGACCAGCTGAGGTTCCGTTTTCGAGTCGTATGGTGAACAGCGCCATACGATGTTCAATATGCCGTTTCTTGAAAAAGAAGTGCATCATGACAGACTGGTCGAGACAATTCCCTTTACGTTCTTTAACCAGTGTGTCAGGCCATCTCATTTTATCATTATTGGCTTTATCGTTCCAAACGACCTTGTTGGCTATAAACCAATTCATCGCATCTTCTGGGGTTTTACATTCGTCACAAAATTCCTTAAAGTTTTTAGCCTTAGAAGATTTGAATTGTTTAGCCGATTCTTCTATCACTTCCAACATTTCCTTGACTTTTGTAGGAGGCGGTTCCGTCAAGAAACAACACCAATGAAGTTTACCAGATTCATCAAGTTCCATTTCCTCGTAAAAGTTTTCGATACCTTTCTCTGTTTCTTTGATGATAGTTCGTTCATATGGTTCAAAATCGGTTCGTCTTTTCGGTATTGCACCAAACAACTTCGTATTGTAGAATAATTCGAAATGTAGATGCGGGTGTGATGAATTACCAGTGTGACCAAGTTTTCCAATAACTTGACCACGCCTCACATTATCACCTATTTTCACACAAATGGAATTGTCTACCATATGCCCGTACATAGAATAGAACTTACCATTTTCGTGTTCTAAAATGACAGCGTTTCCGAATGCCATTATGTTTTCTTTAAATCCTTTTGTTAAATCGAAATGTTCTTTGTGAACATCAAACGTGCCGTCTTTATTGATTATTGCAACAACCGTTCCATCATTACACGAGAGAACATCATTTCCCAATGCGCCAAAAGTAAGTGAAGTGCCTTTGAATGCAATAAAGTCCACCGCGTCCAACTGATCTTTTAATACCACAGCAATATCTCTAATAACCAATCCAATTGCTTCACAGACTTTCGGTATAGAGCGTACTAAACCAAAAAACGTATCTCCATATTCATCTTTCGACTTATTAATCGTCGACATTATAAATCCGGAGTATGCATTAATTGTGTTTACGATATGGCTGTTAAAACAGAGAAGTCTCTCACCGGGATTTAACTCGAAATTATCCAAATCCAATGGAATAATGTTTTTCTTCCCATTACTGAAGAAACCTTCCTCAACTACCTCAGCCGATTCTTTAACATGTAGCGAATCCTCAGTGATAAAGAACGCAGTGTCGAATTTTCCGGTCTCGTTCATTTCCATCTTCGAGTCATACGCTGTTTCAAAACTCGACTTTTTAAATGCGTCTATTATACCACCTATTTTTGTACACTTAAAGGGGGCGAATCCAGTATGGTCTATACCCCATCCATAATCTTTCCAAGTAGTACCGCTTGTTTCAAAATGCAGATGAGGTATTGTACAATCGCCTGTATTCCCAATTCGTCCAATGATTTGACCTCGACGAACCTTGTCACCTTTCTTAACAGTAATCGAATTGTTTGCCAAATGAGCATAAAGTGTGACAGTCTTATTGTCATGCGCGATTATTACAGTATTTCCTTGAGGACCTACTGTATCGCGTAAACGATTAACGATGCTGGCTTTTCCGATACCATCTTGAACTTCAACGACGGTTCCATCGTCACACGATAACACTGGGAATCCATCCAAATCCGGTGTTAGAACCTGTTCTCTATTTACAGACACTATGTCCATAGCCGCTACAGATTTTCCATATGTCATGTATAAGTCAAAACCTTCCCATCCCATGTTTGTTAGAAAATCGTGTTTTTCACCGTACTTATAAGATTTATAAGCGGTTGAGATGGTTCTTCCTACTCCTTTAAGAGCGGTAATTGTAGCATGAGGATTAAAACAAAGAACACGTGTTCCAGGACTGTTATATTTGCTTAAATCAACTGGAATTATCTTATTACCAATAACCCGATCGTTGGACTCTTCAACGATTTCCATAGAATCCATGTGTTCAATAAACGAATCGATGTCTGTAGATTCGGTAAAAAAACTAAGCGCCTTGTCTTTCACTCGCCGTATACCGTAACGAATGATGACTCCGAGAATAGCGGTGCGAACTCTGAGATATTCGAAATATTTCTTCTGTTCAACAGGTTTTATTTTGCCCTCTTTGTACTCTTTAAACACAGCGTCTGCTTCGGGAAAATATTTCTCACTGAACTCATCTCTGTCTTTTACCGGCGTATTGTAAAACTTGTCCCAGATCTTCTGTTCATCTTCCGAATAGATGTAATAACCAGATTTAGTCTCGTATCCGACATTTTGCTTTCGCCCCCATAATTGAAGCAATTCATTCATATCATCAACATACTGGTCAACAGAATCAAATGGACCTTCGATAACGTTTCCGTTTTTCTGCCTGTAAGGTTGTGGATCGAATTCATACCAACGTCCATCTTTCTCGAACAACGTTATGATATGACCGCAATAACTCTGTTCGGTTTTACCAGTCTTATCATCATGATCTATAAGAATAACGTATGAAGAAACTTGCTTGTTAGGTATACCCTTTCTATTGCAGAAATAATGCATGAACAGAGCATGATCGTAACAGTTACCAATTTTATGCTTGATAATATCGTTCGGCCACCTAAATGGGTGATCAGAACCGGTTTCACCAGGAGGCCAAATGACATGATTCTTTGAATACCATGTGGCAACTTCTTCTGGTGTTTGAATGTATTCACAAAACTCGTCGAAATCTTTGTATTTTTGAGTATATATTGAAGCCTCTTCAATGACTTCCATCGACTCTAAAGATATCCCCTGATGTGGGTCGATTCGCAGTTCTTCGAACTCCCATATAGGGTACCAATCACCTTTTTGTGCCAAAGAATCTTGGTCAACTTTATCAACCTTTTTCTTGTAAGGTCCATCATAATCGGCTGTGAAGACAAAAGTAATTGCGCCAACGTACTTTAATCCAATAGGCCACAGTATGCGTTTATGCCACTCCGGAATTGTTTTCGGGTCATATTTGACGATATAATACTTGCCAGTGTAGTGAACGTTTTTAACTTTCGCCAATATCTCTTCGTTAACCTCACATTCAGCTTGCTCCGCCAACGATTTGTCAGGCTCGACCGAACCACCTGGAAGTTTGTACATTGAACCATAGTGTGAGATTTCTTTCTTCTTTTCGAAGAATACGCAACTTGTACCGTTTACTTCTCGTTTAACGATGGTTTCTACCCTGACTCTGTATTGCTGACCGTCAATAAGATATACTCCGTTTGCTATTCCGTCATTATCATAAATGAATTCCATATTCTTCTTAACGTCAGCATACGTGAGTTTCTTGTCGATATATTGATGAGATTCTTCCACAGCATTTTCGTTTACAGCTTCGATAGAGACTGGCTGGTATGATGCGAAGTTAGCTTCGAGATTATCAGTAGTGAATCCATTCTCTTTATCGTTAAGAGTCCGCATTCTCATACCTACCTGAGTATCATCAAAGCAGTATGACCCATCACCTAAATCTTTGACAAAGATTCTTGTGGGGTAGCCAGGAACTGTATCACCGGGAAGTATTTCTGTCGTAACTGATTCGACAGTACCTTTTGGGTTTGTAGGTAGAAATTTCATAGGGTCATTTTCGTTCACCCGAATAAACTCATGAGAATCGTTTACATATTTCAACAAATCGTGTTGAAGTCTCTTGTCAGAAATACTCGCTTCTACTTCCATATTATCGTCCTGATCAAATATCCAATAATTCAATTCAGTTCTCTCACCAACAATTTTTTCCACCCTCGGTCTGAAAAACTCCATCTCCATACGTACAATTTCATCAGGTTTTGTGTCGAAATAGGATATGATTTCTCCGGAGGGGTGTTTATCTTGTTCAGTAACAAACCGAAATGCATAGTATTTATTGTTGTATTTCCAAAACGCAAATAAGTGTCCAAATGAGCTTTCGCCGTTTTTGTACAAAAATTTCATCCATGCGATTTCCCCGAAACATTTTTTCTTTAAATTTCGCGACCGCTTACAAATTTCATACACAGCTAAAGCTATATCAACACAATTAGCACGTTTGCTTTTCTCGATGTCTTCCAAAGATTGAATCGGATTCGAATTGTTGTTTCCGTTTGAACTTTCTGTGGTTTTGATAACCTCATTTTTCATCCAATTCATGAAAGTCCATGGTGTTTTGAATTTTTCACGCAAAAAGAGCCTGACACCTTTCATGCATTGATCATACTCGTCTTTGCTCATCTCACCCATTTTCTTTCTGAATTCTATCTCAGATATTGGAAAAAAGACAGAGCCACATGAAAAACTCGGTTTTGTAAACCCATAGCGGTTCCAGTTCTTGATAGTGTAGTTGTATTCGATTACTTGAGCACGTAGTTTGCTTTCCTTATCTTTTTCAACCGAACTACACATCAAAAATCTAAGATCGCCGTTTCCTAAATCGATTATGATTCCCCAACGAAACTTCATATCGTCCGCAAAATTAAAAAAAGGAAAGCCTGCGTGATAGACTTCCCCAACTTTCACAGACGAAAGATTCACCGATTCGGAAACAGCGTCGTTCGAATTTGCATATAATGCGTCGAGTTCCTCGTCGTCATATATCGGGTTTGACGCTTCCAGTAACGAAACCCATTCTTCATCGTAATTATCCAGACTCATCTCTTTCACCTCTTTCTTCAAGTAATTTGATGTTCCATTTATCATCGAATATCGATTCTGCATTCTCAGATTCCCTAACTTCAATAATCATGTCGCCGTTTTGCATGACAAGATTCCGTTGCAATGAGTTGGAATAATTATCATCTGAAGTTCCTTCCCAAGGCAATGCAATGTAGCAATTCGAATCGTCTTCAAATATCAAATCGACGTGAGTAATATCACACCATTTCAGCAAATGATCAAAGGGTTTCATTGGTTCATTTATATCCAACCAACGCTCTATGACATTTGCCGATTTCTTAAGTATGCAGAACATCCCTTTTTTCGCTTTGAACTTTTCGTAAAACGTTTTGTGAGGTTCGTAATACGAGTAATTGCGTACGATTTCAAACAAATCAAAATCATGGAGGTCATCGGATGTAAATCGAAGTGTTGAGCATCCTTCAGTAACGAAATCGATAAACTTAATACGCGCTTTCTTCATCATTATCAAACTCCTTTCGAGAAGATAATATATATCCACGATTTACTTTAGAATACCTTTGATTATCGTTCTGTCTCATACGTAACTTCCCTGTTAAAAAAGGACTTCTTTCAATTAAGATCGCTAACGCAATTAGGTAATCTTAAACAAATTAAGACCTTTATAAAAAAATGCTACCCCTACATAAAAAGTAAACAGGGACATTGGGGAGGGCGGTCGGGAGAGATGTGACACTAGAGAGAAGAAGAGAGGAAGGGAGAAGAGAAATAGAAAAGGAATAAATAAATGAAACAAAGGTAATTGATTAGATAAAAAAGATTTTGATAATGTAATTAAAAGAAAGCGAAGAAAAAAGAGAGAAGCGAAGAGGAATGGAGGGGATGGGGGGTTATAGGGGGGAAGGGGATCTGTACTACGAAACCTCTGAAAAACGTCAAAAAAGTTGAAAACAGAGACAAAAATCGTCTCTGTATAAACACGCTTTTTACACCATTCACAGAACTATAACTACGCAAAGAAAGGAGAAACAAAATGATTACGATAGATAAACTGAAAGACTTCAAATTGTATAAAGAACGATTTATTGTTCCAGTAGACAAAGAAGATATTCATAAATCAAGTTGTGTCATTCTGTTTACAAGACACCAAGACTCAATCTTATCAGTTTTAAACAATTCATTCATGGATGATAAAAATCTCTTCAAATATGTGTACAGAGAAAGAGATATAACCTTAAGACTTAAGACTGATAAAATCGTTGAAAAAGGAACACGAATGCGTAATGAATACTACGAAATGTGTAGAGAAAAACTCAAACTCTCCGGTATTATTGCTACATCAAATCTTGGTGAAAAGAATTTCTACTTCGATACATACAGAGAACATGAACTCTTCTTAGACAATACCAAGAAGTTAAATAAATTAACGAAAACTTCAGAATATCTTACAATACTTAATGCAAATTTCTTTGATATACCGATGATCAAGGAATATAAAGTCAAGACGGTATTGATTCAATTAGAAGACTGGATTGATAATATTTCTGAAGATAATCCGGCAAGTTTGTTACATTATGCAAGCTGGAAACTCTTCGATAAATTCAAAGATCTCGGGGATATAGATTTTGTATTTATCACCAAAGAATCAGTGTTTAAGATGAACCCATCAAGGTGTACGAACACTTCCCATGTCGAATTCTTGAAAGCACTGAAAACGTTAAACAAGACTATCGTATTACCAGATAACGAAGATGGCAATGTTACTGATATGATTAACTCAGAGATTGCTATGGATGACGATGATGATTCAATTGATGATGAATTAGCTGAAAAAATTCAAAAGCAGGAAGAACAGGGCAAGACATCTGATGAAATTGCTGAAGACATAATTAATGACCCTGAAGAAGCTAAGAAAATTGCGGATAAGGTTCTTGAACCCATCATTATCAAGAAAGATGCAATTTCTAAACGCGACATGGAACTCAGAGAAAAACAAAAAAGTCTTAAGATGAATGGGATTACTATGAGTGAGTTGCATGATAAAAAGGTCGATTATGCTGAAATTCCGGTAAATGATGTATCTGGTTCTGTCAATACTTTGAATAAGAATATCACAAGAGTTCAATTCGTCAATTTTCCTGAAACGTACAATGAGCATTACTATCAGAAAGACATTATGTCTATAGCTGATGCGATGAAAGATAAATCGATTCCTGTATTTGTACGAGATATGAAAAAGGAAGATACTTCGGATTCTCTTAACCAAAAAGAAACTTACACTTTCTATCTTGAAGATTCTAACCGCGGAAGACATACATTGAAATTTGATATGCCTAAATTCATCGAAGGAAAGTATATGTATCTCAACGGTCATAAAAAGCAATTCAATAATCAAAGAATTGCAAAACCGCTGATTAAAACCGGTCCTGATACAGTGCAGGTGGTTACCAATTACAATAAGATTTTCATGACTCGTCATGGTGAAAAAGTTGAAGCATTATATGAGAAGTTTAAAGAGTTGGTTATTAGTGACCCTAAACACTTCTCATATAAACGTGGTGATTGTTCCAGATTGAATACCGAATATAAAACGACGATCGAATACGATACCTTGGCTAAACAATTTGCGGAGATCACTGTTAAACCTCCTAAGGGAGATAAACTTCACCTTATATTTAGCCAACCAAGGTTAAAGGAAATCTGTTGTACAAAACTCGGAGCTGAAGGACTTTGGAAAAAAGTTCAAGATGAAGGTACTCAGATGGTTGCTGGGTATTATGAAGGATTGAAGAAAAGTTCTTTATATATCTTGGATTTGAACGCATCCGAAATAACTCCATCTGTTACAACCGAATCTGTTGGTGATGCATTTCCGAGCATGGACTACATTGAAAATTCGAATAATGCAATTATGGATTCATTAAACAGAACGCAATACAATATTGATATTGCTGAATCAAATATTGAGAAAGTAATTGAATATTGTCGATTAGAACCTTCAGAGATTTACTTTGATATTCAAACAGAAGATGCTGTGCATGAAGGAATTCTTTCATCAGTATGGAAAGGAATAAAATCTCTGGTCAAAAATCTTCTAAAGTTAGTTCTCAAAATTTGGAATGGAGTAATGTCGATATTTAAGTTCATCTTCAAGAAAATATCAAATTTCTTCAGCGGTAGTTCTTCAGGTGTTTCTAGCACCAGTTTTGTTCCTCAAGAAGTTTCGTTTATCTCTTTAGAATCGGCTAAGGTGGAAACGGTCGAGGTTAGTTCTCAGAAAGAACTTCAGGAAATAATTGTAGAACATATTGAATCTATCAGCCGCGAAATAAGAGAACGGAGTCGAATTCAAATAGAAGCTACCAAAGAAATGGAAGAATTAGTATCTAACGAGAAAGCTGTTCAGGAAAGAGTCGTAATAGGTGGAGAGTTAGATTTACGAGATGAATCTGGACCTGGTAGTGGCGACGACTACCTGTTTTCATTTCCCAGCAGGGATATGGTTTCATCTAAACAACTCGTGACTCCAAGCAGATTTGATAAAAAGTCGTTCGATCTTATAAGCAAAGCTAATGATATGGCAAAAGCATATAATGATTGGATAGATTTGGATATTGAAAGAATAATGCGAACTGACTATAAGCCTCAACCATCTGGTGCTACTAATCCGGATGAATCTGGCAACGAATTCTTTGTACAGATTGCGGTTGCAGGTTTATTACAAGAAGGATGGAAAGAAAAAGAAATTTCTGATTATATTAAAGGCAAATTCTATCGTGTACCTGATAACCCGGAAGATATAAAACGACTTGTAAACATCAGACTGAACTACAATAAAAGAATTTGTAGCATTTTGGAAAACATGCTCCGAATAAATTACTCAATGCTTGGTGTAACAGTTGAAACTTCCAATCAGATTATTGAGCGTTTACGCGAAGGAGATACTGAAGCCATTAGTCGTGTGAATGAAATCATCGAAAAGAATAAATCCAAATTTGTCAAGGAATTGATACATAATGGTTTTCATCACAATTATTTGGATTTTACTCCTATTGGTGGTGGTATATGCTATTATACACATAATGATTTGGCTAATATTAAAGAAATTTTCCTCGGTAACACCGAACGATTTTTTAGTTTAGCATTACGATTCGATTATGTGATATTAGGACACGGCGGTGTAGGTCGAAAAGGTTCTGTTAAGGACAAACTTTTTGATGAAAATTCAGAATACAGAGAACTTGAATATGCTCGTTCCGATATCGAATTTGACGTATCCAGTGGAAACCCTGTAAAACGAGACCCGAGTTCATTTACAGAAGATGAAATGAAAGAATTGCAACGAATACGTACTAAGTTGAATGAAATTGAAGATCGAGCAGGTATCCGATATTGGAGTATACAACCAGTTGCTACACAAAATTTCCCATCTACAGATGATGTGAACGAACTTCTCAGGAATGTTATCGAAGAAGGAAGAATGGCAGGAAAAACTCGTATTAAGATTTTTCTACTCTGCTGCAATGGCGGTCATTTTGTTCTTGACGATAATGTCCGTAATGCTAAAGGAGTAGCCATTGTCTGTGCGTCTAATAAGATGCTTGCTGATTAAAAGCGTAATATAGAGAGAACGTTTGAATGTTCTCTCTATATTTGACCATTTTTACCCAGATAAATCTCATACTGTTTCTCTACTAAAGCGACATATAAGTCTATCACCTTATCGACCAATTCGTATAGTATTGGTTTACTAAATGTGAGCTCCGGTAATCCATATATGCCGTATTCTTTTTCTTCGGTTATTGCAATAATGCTTTTATCGAGAAGATTGACTAACACGTGACCGTGAAATATTCGAGGTTCAGTCCACATCTCGAACGAAAATTCACCATTAAACCACCCGAGATTATTCCAATTATTTGGAGATTTGGTTATACGCACATCATATCCTTTATATGTGAAATGATGATATTCTTCACGAAGTTGACGTAATCCAATTGGAAGTCTGCAAGGTTCAATCATTTTAATCACCTACCTTATAAGCTTGTGAAAAAGACGAGCAATTCGGCATCCACACTGTATACGTGCAGATACCGAATTTATAACATCACAATGAACTCATCATCTTGTAATATCGTTAGCAGAGTTAGAGAAGAAATGTGAATATCACGAGACCCGCAGTATAGCAACAAGTTGCGACAACTCTATTGTTGCCTTCTTTCTCATATAACAACTTGATTTTGTCGACAATTGTATCTTCTCTGAGAGATGGAAATTTCTCGAATGGGACAACGACACTCACGGTCCTATCATCTTCATAAGTTCCAGTGATGACTTGATCTTTAGTGCGCAAACGTCCATTGATGTAATCGAAAACTGACTGGAATTTAATCTTGAAATCAAAATCCATATCTTTAACTCCATATAGATGGTTGAGTTCTTGAACGTCACACAACTTCATGAACGGAATTTGGTCAACAAAGTGTGGTGTCATGTCGGTCGTTTTGACACTCGGAATAGACGATCTACCAATTTCAGTGGCATTTATCAATTCCTCATAGTTGACATTATCATTTTGAGAGAAAAAGATCGGAGTGCTGAATATCCACTTGATGAAGCTATCATCTTTCGATTTACCGGAGAGTATTTCGTATTTGACCGATTCGTATCCGGTGTTAATCTCTAACCATTTAGTTAAAAGATCATGAATGCCCTTATTCTTAATAAGATGATCTGGAGCTTCGGCCAAATTTTTGATTAGGAAATCCTGTGCGTAATTAGATCCCTCTTTGTCGTCATATGATTCGGTCATTTCATTAACCAACGAAGTTCTCACAATCAACTCCAATGAAACCGGATCGATTTTTGTCTTTATATCGACAGAACCGTTATTTTTGGAAACCTCTTCAGAGATCTTTGCGTAGAAGTAATTGAACAGTAGAGTTGAGTCAGAGGAATTCTCTTTATCACATTTCGGATTTCGCTTGATATTCAGGATATTATCAATGATGAATTCATATCTCAACGAGTCCTGAATAATCTTTCCCTTCTTCTTGGCAATATCGCAGACTGATACATTAACCTCGGAAAAGATCGTGTTATTCTTCAAGTACAGTTCGATTTCTCTTAACGCATTTTTAGACATCTGAGAGTGAAACTTTAAACCCGGATTGGTTTCTTTCGAAATCTTAGAAACTAACTGAGCACAGTGGTCATAATCCGAGTTATTTTGTTGAAGATTGATAATGAGTTGCCGTTGTTTTGTCAATGAGTAGTTTCGGATACGAGTCTCAAGTCGTTCCCGGACAAACTTGTTTGAGACTTTTGTTGTAAAAAACAAACCGCATCACCTCCTGTTTGTTTTTTCTCGACCACAGTTAGCGAATCGAACGATTGATAATACTATCGACGCTTCCGTATGCTTCCTCTTTGACGTACTTTGCGACTTTCTTCCAGATTTTCTCGACAGCTCCGGGACCGTACTTCAGCGAGTTACGCAGCAGTTCTTTACCGACAGCTTCGACCAACGTCGGGTCATCGGCGAGAGCGCTACGAATGTACTTGAAGCGTTTCTTGAGTTTCTTCGTCTTACTATCCATATAGATTCACCTCCTTAATGGATAACACAATTGACTCACACTCACCAAGCTATAATATATATCTCAGTATCGTGTTTATCTTACGTTCCTCAGAAAATTAAAAAGCGGAAAAGAACCAGACTTTTTCAAGTCTGGTAACGTATTTTCAGCGTTGGGTAATCGAGCAATGAAGTACAAATTTCATTCAAACTATTGTAAACTCATGGAATTATGAAAATGTAATCGAGTATATATTATATTTTCGTAGTGCGGGCTACAATCAAAATGTTAAAGGAGGATGATTGGTTGTGAAAGATGACCACTATCGCATGAATTGCTACCAGCGATTAGCAGCACTGTCATATCTGTCACAACTCAAAAGACCGGAACTTTGTCACGATTTAAACTACGTCGTTGGATTTGATCGTGAGTCGGGTGCAACTTGCATCACCGGAGAGGCAGCGGACAGCGGCGTCGCAATTCGCGTCATTGAGAAATACAGTGATGTGATGATTGAGGTTTCGGACATTGACAGGCCGACAGCGGAATGGAAAGAATTGAAGATGTATGGTAGGATTCGTCTGAAATACGGCGATACTAACAAACTCTTCGAAATCATCAAAGAGAGCGCGTACATGCTCGATCCAGCGCAAGTTATTGCGGACACATTCGTTCAAGTCACTCACGCAATCTTCGACTATGCGTTGCATAACATCTGTTACACCGATTTTGTCGGAGAAGAGTACGGTTTTGACGACGCGGTCGTTATCAAGGTCATCGGAATGATGAATATTGAGAAGATGGTATACGGGGTCATGCGCGGTAAAATGACGATCATTGCGTTTCCGAAATATGACTACGTTACCAAAGAACAGATCATCGAGGAACTTTCGGAAAACATTTTCGTGTTTGACAGCGTTTACGCGTTCATCGACAGTATTCGCATCGCGGATTTCGAAGGTTGAAACTACTCATCAAAATCATTTTACAACTCGGAGATTGTTTAATCCGGGTTCTTTTTTATCTTTTTTTGCACACTTCAAAAAGAGGTGACGTACATGAAAACGTTTTTTATTGACAATTTTTCTTATAAGCACGTGTTTATTTGCAATGATGAGTATAATCCTGCTGGATTTATCACCAATATCGCACACTATAAAGCCGTTACGTTTCCTGATATACTCACTGATATTTTTAACGGTAAGTATGGCAATCATTTTCCTGAAGGCGTTGTCATTAGTTATACAGCGAATCAAACACAGATTGTGAATCTTCATGTCGATTCATTTAACATTACTGATACCGTTAATGAATCGAATCTCATCTATGTGATTGGTACAGAGGATGATTTCAAATTAGTGAAGAGTTATCTCATGCGAAATATTCGAACCGGTTTCTTAATCAAACCTTTTTACCCGACAGAAGAAGATATCGAAATAATTAAAAGCACTGCGGGTCATCCGATGTTGTTAAAAGATAAACTTGGTATAAAAGATACGAATCTGTTGCTCCAAGTTATGCGAGGACCTGCTGGTGGTTTCTGCATATGGGATTTGCTTAGTAATAGAATTTTTGCTACAGAGGATGGGGGTAAGCACAATGCTTGATATTACTAGTACATCAGGTCTTCTCGATTTCCACAAACTTCCTTCTGGTTCTAAGTATTACATCGCGAATAATACCATAGTCTTCTTTGATATGAATAAGAAGACGGTAGAAGATGTAATAGCGATGCTCGATTCTGGTGAACTTGATAACTTTCCTTTGATGAGCA
>Ga0310691_10000441_pt1 | contig 78858 bp, 57 predicted proteins | sample 176DNAGHGlowgp2_FD_203887 | JGI IMG/M metagenome (GOLD analysis project Ga0310691, IMG submission 203887) | Sheep rumen microbial communities from Palmerston North, Manawatu-Wanganui, New Zealand - 1766 DNA GHGlow gp2 (v2) (version 2) | ecosystem: Host-associated > Mammals > Digestive system >...
TTCTGAAGGATGTAGTCCTGATTGACGTATTCACCCCGCTCGCTGCCGTCGCCGACATCAAGAGCGCAGCCGGCAGGAGAAAGATGTACCTTTTTTACTGAAAGGATATCATTTCTGTCAAAATTGGAGTAGTCAACTGATAAACCTTGAAGTTTCATATTTATCGCTCCTCGTATGATGTAGTAAAGAACTGTAAACTGCCGGCTGATGGAGGCCGGCGCAAAATCCTGTATTTTTACCTTTTTGAGCAATTAAGGAAATTGTTCAAAAACTCTCACGACCTTCGGGCTGCTCCTTCGGCGCAGGGCGCGTACGGTTCTCGAAACACCATCAGGCGTTTCAAAATCTATACTATAATAAATCAGGGGAAGAAACAACATTGAATATTACATTATGATTGCCCTTTCTTTCGGGATTGAAAAGCGCTGATGATTTTGTTAAACTTGTGGACAATAAGAACTGATCAGAAAAAGGACTGTTGAAATTATGGAAACGGTAGGGAAGAAGGCTCTGAAGGCCGGAACCTGGTATACAATCTGTACATTTATCCTTAAGGGACTTACATTTATAACCACGCCTATATTCAGCCGGCTTCTCAGCGAGGATGCTCTGGGAAGCTATGCCAACTATGCGGCATGGGTTACCATCATTGCCAGTATCGCAACGCTGGATCTTTATACCTCGGTGAATCTTGCGCATTATGAATATGAGGGAGATATATATCCCTTCATGTCGTCGATCCTGATATTCGGCTCCCTTGTTGCCGGAGGGTTTTATGCGATCTCGCTGATCTTTACGGACTTTGTCACGGATATACTGGGCATATCGGAATATATGATGCATGTAATGTTCATATATTTCATTGTGAGTCCGGCGATATCAATACTGCACGCCAAATTCAGGATATTTCTGCAATATAAATACACCCTGATCACATCCCTGCTGCCGGCGATCTTTTCCGTCCTGACCGCAGTGCTCATGGTGGTGCTTGCAGAGGATGAAGGAAAGCTCAATGCCAGAGTTACGGGTTATTACGGCGTGTGGATCGCTGCATCGCTTGCAATATATGTATATGTAGTGGTGCGCGGAAGATGCTTCAGGATTGAGTATATACGCTTTGCCATTCCGGTTGCCATGCCCATGATCATCCATACGCTGGCCAATACCATCCTTTCATCCAGCGACAGGGTCATGATCAAGAAAATGTGCGGTGACAGGGAAACCGCTTTTTACTCCATAGCATACAGCTGCGCGATGATAGTATCCGTGCTGTGGCATTCCATCAATCAGGCCTGGGCGCCCTGGTGTTATGAGAAGATGCACAGGAATGAGGAGGCGGATATAGGAAAGGTGGCAAGGCCCATCATCCTGCTGTTTTCGGGTGGGGTAATGATGGTCATCCTGCTGGCCCCCGAGCTGCTCTTTATCATGGGCGGAAAAAAATACGCCGAGGCGATCTATGTGGTACCGCCGGTAATGCTGGGATATGTGGCGCAGATGCTGTATACGCTGTACGTTAATATTGAGTATTATCATAAGAGACAGAAGCAGATCATGGTCGGGACCATGATAGCCGCTGTGATAAATATCGTTCTGAATCTGATATTTATCAACATGTTCGGATATGCGGCTGCGGCATATACTACGCTTGCGGGATATATAGCACTGTTATTCATTCATTACAGTTTTGTCAGGAAGATGGGAAAGCAGGGCATTTACGACATGCGCTTCAATCTGCTGGTGCTGGGAGGCTCCATAGTTGTCGGAGTCATAATGTCGCTGCTCTATACGGTAAATATTGTCCGTTATATTATAATCGGCGGTATAACTATTTTTGCTGTGATATTCGTATACAGGCGCAGGAAGGCTCTTAAGGTCTGCCTTAAAAAGAAGGATATAGTGGGTATGCTTCAGGTGTGCCACCTGATGGGAAAGGAGTAGGAAATGAAGATAGCGCTGTTATCGGGAGCTGTAAAGAATGCAGGTGATTATCTGATAACCAGGAGGACCAGGGATCTGCTCAAGGCGGTGATCCCCGATGCGGAGATAAAGGTGATGGTCAGGAACATGCCGTTTCACGGGGCCAGGCTGGAGACGCTGAATGAGGCCGAGCTTGCGGTAATAGGAGGCGGGCCTGTCTACAGGTGGAACCTGTATCCGAACCGTATGCCTTTTGCGGGAGATGACCTGTCTCTGGTAACCCCGCGCCTTGCTGTCCTTGGAGGCGGCTGGTATGGAAGTAACTGTGATATAGAAGAAGTGTGGAGATATAAATTTTCGGAAACAACAAAGGAGCTTTTGCAGAGGGCTGTCAGAGATACGGGTAAGCTGGGCTGCAGGGATTATTATGCCATGCGTGTCCTGATATCAAACGGAATCACCGATGCGGTCATGACAGGATGCCCGGCATGGTATGATATAGATAAGATCGGAAAGAGACTGGACAGGATACCGGAGGTCCGCAGGATAGCGGTTTCGGATCCTGCAGATGTCAGGCATTACGGAGAGCAGAGCATCAGGGTCTGCGAGTATCTTAAGAAGCGTTATCCCGGAGCAGAGTTCAGGTATATTTTCCACAGAGGGACCAGGGTGGATGCCTATACCGATCAGGAGACCGTTAATATCATCGACGGAATGAAACCGCGGCTTCTGGCCATGGGCTACACCATTCATGATATTGCCTCCGGCTATCAGGGCTTCCATCATTATGATGACTGTGATCTTCATGTGGGACACAGGGTTCATGCCCATATATATAATCTTTCGGAGAGGCATGCATCCATACTTATTGAAGAGGATGCAAGGGGAGCAGGTGTAAATGAACCGCTTGGCCTCTGGGGGATCAGGGCGTATTCCAGAAAAACGGGAATGAATTCATCCGTATTTGTCAAAGCATATAACAAGGTGTTTGATTATACCAGGGAGAATACCAATGTTATTCAGGAGCTTGAGGTGGGTCTGGATGAACTGGATACCGTGGGTCTGATAAGCATGAATCAGGCATATGCGAAAATGGAATTCTTCTTTGACAGGATGACGGAGCATATTAATAGTTTTGTGCAGTAGCCGGCACATCTTGTGCGCTCCGGATGCAGGGCATCTGTCGGGCAACCTGTAAATAATAAAGAAACAGTCAGTTCGAGATAAAAAGCAGCTCGTCCTGACTGTTTCTTTTTCCAGGTGTGAAGTTTGGTTACGTTGTTCACGAAAATAATTGTTGACATTTTCGTGAAAAAGGTCTATAGTGCACAGAGAATGTTGTTCACGAGAAATAAAAAGGAAAGAATAATGAACAAACAGGATGCAGATATATTATTGGAGCTTTGCAGAAAAAAGCATGACAGTCAGAGGAAACTTGCAAAAGAGACCGGCTGGTCACTGGGCATTGTGAACAGGGCGCTGAAAAATCTTGGCGAGGCCGGACTTATCAATGAAGACGGCAGCATTTCCCCTGAAGGAGAGAAGAAGGTTGAGCACTGCAGGCCGACCAGGGCGGTGATCCTTGCGGCAGGCTTCGGCATGAGGATGGTCCCCATCAACATGACCACCCCCAAGGCCCTTCTCATGGTCAACGGCGAGCGGCTTATAGAAAGGCTGATCCGTCAGCTGAATGATGCGGGGATCCGTGACATTGAAGTGGTTGTGGGCTTCATGAAGGATCAGTTCGAATTTCTTATAGATAAGTATGATGTAAAGCTGATCGTAAACCAGGACTACGGGTTAAAGAACAATCTGCATTCCATGGCGCTTGCGGCAGCTGCTTCGGAAAAACGTATCCGCAGGTCGGGAACCGGAGCGTCTCCTGAAAATGTGTATATCGTACCCTGTGATCTCTGGTGTGAAGAGAATCCTTTCAGAAAGAACGAAATGTATTCCTGGTACATGATGGCCGATACGGCTGATGAGGACAGCGGCGTCAGGATAAATCGCAAGGATGAGGTAGTAAGACTCAGATCCGGGGAGAGCGGTCAGAGAATGATCGGTATCAGTTTCTTTCTTGCGGAAGACTGGACGGTACTGAAAGAACGGCTTCTGGAGATGGATAAGGATCACCGTTATGACGAGGTGTTCTGGGAGGAAGCTTTATTCCCGGCAAGGCAGGACCGCATGGCGGTATATGCGAGAACAGTGCCCGGAGGATCCATTGTCGAGATCAATACCTATGAACAGCTTAGAGAGCTGGACTCCGGTTCGAACCACCTGCATTCGGAAGCTATAAAGGTGATAGCGGAGAGTTTCGGGGTTTCGGAGAGGGAGATCGTTGATATCTCGGTCCTGAAAAAGGGCATGACCAACCGGTCCTTCCTCTTTTCCGTAAAGGGTGAGAAGTACATCATGCGTATCCCCGGTGAGGGAACGGATCAGCTGATCAACAGAAAACAGGAAGCGGCAGTATTCAAAGCAATAAGCGGAAGAGGCCTCTGTGATGATCCGGTGCTCATTCTTCCCGAAAAAGGCTACAAGATAACAAAGTATCTCGACTGTGTAAGGGTCTGCGATGCCGAATCGGAAGAAGATATCAGGAAATGTATGAAGCTGCTCCGGCATTTCCATGAAATGAACATACAGGTAGAGCATACATTTGATCTGTTTGCCCAGATAGATTTTTACGAATCGCTCTGGGAAGGGGAACCCTCCATATACGCTGACTATAAGGAAACAAAAAAGAATGTCCTTAAGCTAAAGGCTTTTGTGGAAAATGAGCCGCATGAATGGTGCCTTACACATATTGACGCGGTTCCGGACAATTTCCTTTTTTACATGAAGGACGGGAAAGAGGAGCTTCAGCTTACCGACTGGGAGTATTCCGGTATGCAGGATCCCCATGTGGATATCGCAATGTTCGGCATATATGTTTTTTATGACAGACCGGCCATGGATCATCTGATAGATATCTACTTTGGAGGAGAGGCATCCGACAGGACCAGAGCAAGGATCTACTGCTATGTGGCGATCTGCGGACTCCTCTGGAGTAACTGGTGTGAATATAAGAGAAAGCTCGGCGTGGAGTTCGGCGAATACAGTCTGAGACAGTACCGGTACGCCAAGGAATTTTACAGGTACGCCGAAGAGCTTATAAAAAAAGACAAATGAGGGTGACGGAATGGACAGTGTGAATACTTCGGCACACATAGTGAAGAGAGCCATTATCATGGCTGCAGGCAAGGGGGAAAGAATGCATCCCGTCACCCTGACAACCCCCAAGCCGATGGTTTCCGTAAACGGCAGAAGGATGATCGATACCGTTATAGAGGCACTGCACCGGAACGGTATCACGGAGATATATATAGTTGTTGGTTATCTTGCCGAAAAGTTTGAGGAACTGGAAAAGGAATACGAGGGTGTAAAGCTGATAAAGAATCCTTATTACGACAGCTGCAACAACATTTCATCACTGTATGCGGCAAGGGAGTATCTGGAGGACTGCATGATACTTGACGGAGATCAGCTGATATATAACAGCGATATCCTTTCACCCGGATTTGATCGGTCGGGCTATAACGCGGTCTGGACGGATGAGGAAACTCCGGAATGGCTGATGACGGTAAATGATGACGGTATAGTGACAGCCTGCTCAAGGACCGGAGGAGCCCACGGCTGGCAGCTTTACAGCATCAGCAGGTGGACGGCGGAGGACGGAAGACGTCTCAGAAAGCATTTGGAGCTTGAATTTGAGGAAAAGCAGAACAGGGGTATCTACTGGGATGATGTGGCTATGTTCTGCCACCCGGAGGATTACAGGCTGGGTATCCGCGAGATGCATAAGGGTGACCTGATAGAAATAGATGATATGGATGAACTTACAGCTATCGATCCGTCCTACAGAGATGCCCGTACAACGGCATAGATACAGGACCTGTCACGCCTTGCGTGTAAAAATATAAGAGGTTAAATGGTGGCATGCCACCGGGGGAAAGGAGTTTGCTCCATGAGCGGCAAAAAGAACGAATCAAATGAAGCAGCAGTAGTAAAAAGTGTCAAGTCAGGCAGCGGTTTCCGCAGGATCGATCCCTGGACGACCATCGTACCCATGATCGCCATAGCGGTGCTCTGTGTATTCTTTGTCACAAAGCCTGAAGGTTCTACGGAGACATTAAACAATATACGTGGTTTCCTGGGCGATTCCTTCGGATCATATTACCTGATCATCGGACTGGGCGTCCTCATCGTATCCCTGTGGATCTCCTTCTCACGTATCGGTAAGATACGTCTGGGCGGACAGGATTCAAAACCGAAATTCAAGTTCTGGACCTGGGGCGCCATGGTATTTACCTGCGGTCTTGCGGCAGACATCCTTTTCTACTCATTCTGTGAGTGGATATACTATTCCCAGGAATCCCACGTACAGGATCTGGGAAGCACGCAGGAGTGGGCCCAGACCTTTACACTTTTCCACTGGGGACCTATCCCCTGGGCGTTCTATGCAGTACTTGCGGCGGCTTTCGGCTTTATGCTTCATGTCCGCGGTAAGAAGAAACAGAAGTATTCGGAAGCATGTCGTCCGATCCTCGGTAAATATACCGATAAGGCTCCAGGCAAGATCATAGATGTTCTGGCCGTTGTAGCCCTGATCGCAGGAACAGCCACAACATTTTCCATTGCGACCCCGCTTCTCAGCTCCGCGCTTTCAGACCTTATCGGCATCGAAAGCTCCAAGTACATCACTATCGGTATCCTGGTGCTGACCTGCTGCCTCTATACCTTATCGGTTATGAAGGGTCTGAAGGGTATCTCCAGGTCGGCGCAGATATGTATGTTCCTGTTCATTTTCCTTCTGGCATATGTATTCCTGTTCGGAGGACAGACCAGATATATCGTTGAGACAGGCCTCAGCTCACTCGGAAATATGTTCCAGAATTTCATCGGCCTTTCAACCTATACGGATGCGCTCCGTGAGAATAACTTCCCGCAGAACTGGACGATCTTCTACTGGGCTTACTGGATGGTATGGTGTGTTGCATCACCGTTCTTCATGGGAAGCATCAGTAAAGGAAGAACCGTTAAGCAGATCATCATGGGAACCTATATCTTTGGTCTGCTCAGTACACTGATATCCTTCATCGTACTCGGCAACTACGGTATGGGGCAGCAGCTGACAGGCCAGTTTGACGGAATAGGTCTCTATAATGCATGCGGAGACCTTTACCAGACGGTCATCGGTATCATCCATACGCTGCCGGTTCCCCAGCTTGTACTGATAGTGCTGATCATTTCCATGATCGCCTTCTATTCAACCAGCTTCGACAGTATCACACTGGTTTCCGCACAGTACAGTTATAAAGAGTTCAGGGATGATGAGGAGCCCAGCAAAAAGGCAAGACTCTTCTGGGCACTGCTCCTTATCCTTCTTCCCATCGCACTGATCTTCAGTGAGGGAACCATGGCAAATATGCAGTCTGTAAGTATCATAGCGGCCTTCCCGATCGCGTTGGTCATCATACTGATCATCGCAGCATTCATTAAGGACGCAAAGAAATATGCGGACGAGATCAATCTTCCCGCATAAGATAACCCAATCCCCGGGGACGGTTCCCGGACGGCTGGGGACGGCTACAAACCGTCCCGGACCGGTCCGGAACCGTCCCCTTGGCGTCCTCTCGATTTTACTTGCATATGACAAAGGAAAATGCTAAACTACAAGCATCTATGTGCTTTTTCATCAAAAATAAGCACGAATGTACAGAAAGGATAGGAGAAATGAGTAAGAATTTCAGTGATCTGCTTGAACGTGTAAAGCAGTGTCCGAAGAAGAAAGTATCTGTTGCCGTTGCACAGGATAATGAAGTGCTTCTTGCAGTAAAGGCTGCTAAGGAGCAGGGGATCGCAGACAGCGTACTGGTAGGAGATGCCGACAAGATCTCCGCTATCGCTGCAGAGCTCGGCATGGATCTTGCCGATTATGAAGTGATTGATGTAAAGGATCCTATTGAGGCAGCAAGGACCGCTGTGCAGCAGGTACATGACGGCAAGGCCGATATGTATATGAAGGGTCTTATCGACACAAAGGATTTCCTTCGCAGCGTACTGGATAAGGAAGTGGGCTTACGTACGGGACGCCCCCTTTCACATGTATGTGTATTTGAGATGGAGGGCGTGGATCACCTGCTCTTCCTTACGGATGTGGCATTTGTTCCGTATCCGACCCTTGAGGATAAGGCAAATATCATCCGCAACACTGTTGAGATCTGCAATGCCTGCGGTATCGAGAATCCGAAGGTTGCACCTCTTGCAGCCGTTGAGGTTGTAAATCCAAAGATGCCGGCGACCGTAGATGCGGGAGAGCTGACAAGAATGAACGAAGAGGGAGAGATTACCGGATGCATCGTTGACGGACCTCTTTCCATGGATCTTGCAACCTGCCCCGAGGCAGCTCAGCATAAGGGCGCTACGGGCCGTAAGATCGTCGGTGATGCGGATGTACTTCTCTTCCCCGATATCCATGCCGGAAATATCCTGTATAAGGGACTGGTACATTTCGCAAAGACAAAGAACGGAAATCTTATCACGGGAACCGCTGCACCGGTCATCCTTACTTCAAGATCCGATTCCTTTGAGGTTAAGGTGAACTCTCTGGCGCTTGGCGCGCTGGCCGCAGATTCCCTGAAGAAGAATGCGGCGAAATAGCCCGTACATGGAAAGTATGATTGAAAGTGGCAAAGGAGAAATAAAAATGGCTATCAAATCCCTTATAATCAACCCGGGTTCAACCTCCACCAAGCTTGGCATCTTTGAGGATGAGAACCTGTTATTCGAGGAAACGCTGCGTCATACTACCGAGGAGATCGCTCAGTTTGACAGGATCGTGGATCAGAAGGATTTCCGTAAGAAAATGATCCTGGATTTCCTTGCGGAAAAGGACGTGGACGTAAAGAGCTTCAATGTTATCGTAGGCCGCGGCGGACTTTTAAAGCCCATTCCCAGCGGAACCTATGCAGTTACGGATGAACTGGTGCATGATCTTGAGATCGCGCTGGGGGGTGAACATGCTTCAAACCTTGGCGGTATCCTGGCAAAGGAGATAGGTGATGAGATCGGTGTTCCGTCTTATATCGTTGATCCCGTAGTTGTTGATGAGCTGCAGGATATCGCGCGTATCTCCGGAGTTCCGGAGCTGCCGCGTATAAGTATCTTCCATGCTCTTAACCAGAAGGCGGTTGCAAAGCGTTATGCAAAGGAGACTGGTAAGCCCTATGAGTCCCTGAACCTTATCGTGGTTCATATGGGCGGCGGCGTGTCTGTCGGTGCGCATACGGACGGGAAGGTTGTGGATGTGTTCAATGCACTTTCCGGTGACGGCGCATTTTCACCCGAGCGCGCAGGCGCAGTGCCTCCGGGAGCGCTTGTTGAAATGTGCTTCTCGGGTAAGTATGAGAAGAAGGAGATCATGAAGAAGCTTATCGGTAACGGAGGCTTCAATGCATATCTCAAGACGAATGATGCCCGCGAGGTAGCAAAGATGGCTGAGCAGGATACATATGCAAAGACAGTCTTCGATGCATTTATCTGCCAGGTGGCAAAGGATATCGGTGCCATGGCAGCTGTTCTTTACGGAAAGGTGGATCAGATCATACTGACAGGCGGTATCGCATATGGTAAATATGTGACCGAGGAGATCGTAAAGAGAGTTCAGTTTATCGCTCCGGTAACCATTTATCCCGGTGAGGATGAGCTTCTTGCCCTGGCTCAGGGTGCGCTCCGCGTGATGAATGGTGAAGAGGAAGCAAAGGTTTACTAGACATTTTTCCGGAAGGCATTGCCGGAACAGTTTGGCGAAAAGGGGTTAATGGTATGATCGTTAATCCCTTTTTACTGCAAGGAGGGAAAAAGGATGGATGAACAGAATAATAACCCGATGAACCCTTACGGAACAAATGAAACGCAGGATCCCTACGGAGCAGCCGGAGCGCAGGATCCCTACGGAACTAACGGATCCCGGAATCCGTATGGAACGTATAATGCGCAGAATCCCTACGGAGCAGCCGGAGCGCAGGATCCTTACGGAATGAATAACGGACAGAATCCCTACGGAATGAATAATGCGCAGAATTCCTACGGAGCAGCCGGAGCGCAGAATCCCTACGGAATGAATAACGGACAGAATCCCTACGGAATGAATAACGGACAGAATCCCTACGGAGCAGCCGGAGCGCAGAATCCCTACGGAATGAATAACGGACAGAATCCCTACGGAATGAATAACGGGCAGAATCCCTACGGAGCAGCCGGAGCGCAGAATCCTTATGGAATGAATAACGGGCAGAATCCCTATGGAAGCATCGAGCCTCCCAAGCCTCCCAAAAAGAAGATGTCAAAGAAGACCAAGGCATTTCTCTTTGGCGGGATAGGGCTGGCGGTTCTTGCGGCAGCTGCAATAGTACTCTTATTATTTGTTCTTCTGCCCGCGCAAAACAGGAAGACCGTAAAACAGGCGATCGACAACATGCTGGGTTCGGAAGGGATATTCAGTAACAGCATGCTGGTAAAGGAACTTGGGGTTGATGAGCTTTCCCGGAATTTCAGCAGCGAAGGAGGGGAGCTGAGTGCGGAGCTGCAGATCGGAACCGGCGATGCAAAAGACGGATATATGACCATCAATGCCGATGTTGCGATAGATAAGTCATCGAAACAGATGTCAGGTGATCTGGAGCTGGGCATGCTGGGTACGGAGATCATCGATGCCGAGATCTTCGCGGATGAGGAGCAGACATATGTGACCGTTGAGGATCTCCTTAATGGTTACCTGGCGATAAATAATAAAAATGTCATCTCCGGCCTGAGAAATTCATGGCTGCTGGCAAGTCTGCCCGATAAGGCAAAGGCGCTTTTAAACTCGTTCCCGGATTTCAGTCTGGATTTCTTCAGGACTGCTTCATCAAGCTTTTCTCTTGAAAGACTTACATCCGATGACAATAAATTCTGGAAGGAATCAAAGATAAAGAGTGAGGGAAGCGAAGATCTGTATGCGGGCAGCGAATCCATATCCGCAAAGAAGTACAGCGTTACGATCCCCAAGGAGACTCTTCAGGAGGGAATATCTGAGGCACTGGATACGGCAATGTCGGCACTGGGCAGTTCCGGTATAGGTTCGGTACTCGGATCATCGATATTATCGGGAGCATCATCGATCAATATCTCCCAGTATGCAGCCCAGATCAAGGCGCTTATCGGCTCCATGTTCAAGGATGACCTGGTGATCTATGTATACATTAAGGATGATAAGCTGGTGGCGGCCAGGGCATCTATGGATCTGAACCTTGTATCCTATTCCATAAATGCCGAGCTTGACTTTTCATCTTATACCGCGGGAACCCAGTCCGTTATGAATCTCAGTGGCGGAATAAGCCTGATGGGACAGAAGGTTGAGCTTAAGGTAAACGCTGTTACGAAGGAAGAAGGAGACAGTCTTAAGACCAATGCAACTATAGGCGTGACTTCCATGGGAAAGGAAATGGTGTCGGGCTATTACGATCAGACCTATTCCAAAACCTCACAGGATGTAGAAGGTTCGGGAAGTCTTTCGGTAAACGGCTCAAGTCTGGGAAGTGTTTCGTTAAAAGGAAAGATTGCCGGGCTTGATAAAGGAAAGTCAGTCAGTCTTCATGTAGATGACTTTTCTCTGACAAACAGCAAAGGAAAGGTAGTGGCTAAGGCCTCCGGAGATGTGACGATCAAGACAAAATCGGCAGGCATTAATGTGAAGTCCCGCGATAGCGGAAAACAGGTGGCCAATCTTTTCTCGGGCAGCAAGGAAGATGCGAAAAAGGTTCTTGATGAGAGCACCGAAGGATATAAAAAATTCATGGAGAATTTCAGAAAGGCCTTCGGCGGTGTACCATTTGAGATAGAAGATTTTTAAGTCACCCGGTGTAGATGTAAGAAAGGAAATGATATGATCGAATTCAGTGTCGGTATACTCGGATGCGGATATATTGCAGGAAAGATCGCAGAGACCCTGAACGAGCTTGAGGGCTTCAGGGTAGCGGCCGTAGCAGCAAGAGAGGAGAGCAGGGCCAGGGAATTTGCCGAAAAATACAATGTTCCCAAGGCTTACGGTTCTTATGAGGAGCTTCTTAAGGATGATGAAGTGGAGCTGGTTTATGTAGCCACTATCAATAACAATCATGCGCTCTGGGCAAAGAACTGTGTAGATGCCGGTAAGCCCGTATTGGTTGAGAAACCATTTTCATATAATGCGGTTACCGCAACGCAGGTGATCCAGTATGCAAGGGACAGAAAGGTTTTCATCGGAGAGGCCATGTGGACACGCTTTGTACCGCTTATGGACAGGCTCCGCGAGATACTCAAGAAAAATACCATTGGTCCCGTACGTTATGTGACTACTTCCATGGGGTACAATCTAAGAGACAGGGAAAGGCTGCTGCGCCCGGAAATGGCCGGAGGAGCTTTGCTGGATCTCGGTGTATATGCCATTCAGATGGTATCTCTTGCCATGGGAGGCATGCCGCAGTCCATGGCATCGTCCATGGTCGGAGTTTCCACCGGGGTTGACGGTATGGAAACTATCCAGATGACTTTCCCCAGAGGAGAGGGTGCTACGGCGGTTGTATCAATGATGAATAAGCTGGATAACCGCACGGTCATCTATGGCGTAGAGGGACGTATCGAGATCGAAGGCACAAATGATCCCACAGCTCTTTCAGTGTTTGATAAGAACGGAGAGCTTATCGGTGAATACCTTCCTCCGGAAAACCAGATCAACGGATATGAATATCAGTTCCTGGCTGCCCGCGAAGCCATAATTACCGGAAAGCCCGAGCTGGAGCAGATGAAGCATATAGAGACTGCACAGATGCTGAGCTTTATGGATGCCCTCAGGAGCACCTGGAATCTCAGATTCCCTCTGCCGGGTGAACCCAAGCCGGGTGAGAAGGATCCCAATGCACCGAGACCGGTTCGAGGTCCCGGAGGACCGGGAGGCCCGATGGCCCCGGGACAGCCGGGGGCACCCGACCATAAAAATGCATAAGTTGTATGTAAATAATACGAAAATAAACCGGGGGCGGTTCTTAAAGAACCGTCCCCGGTTTATTGAATGAGCGATACGCCCCACAAGAGGGCGTCAGTCAGTTTTCGTTTATTCTTTTTACAAGTTCTTCAAGTGACAGCTGGCCGGGGGCAGAGCCCATGCCGACATTTGCAAAGGTGAAGGCGCTGCCTGTCTTCGCGCAGGCGGTGCGCGTCACGGTACCCATATCGGTCATTGAGATCAAAACCACAGGACGTGAAATGGGATGGTTGGAATGTCCTCTTGTCACGTCCTCCGTGAGCTCGAGAACCCGGTCCACATCGAAATGGTTTTTCGGTGTTACTGCGATCTTCAGTATATCTCCGCCAAGCTGTTCCATATCCCAGAGCAGGCCTTCCATCTCTTCGTTGTGAGGTGTATTCTCAAAATCATGGTAGGACATAACAACGCCTATTCCGAGATCACGGGCCTTTGTGGCATTTCTGACAACCCTGTAATTTCCCGACATCAGCTCAATATCAATGAGATCGATATATCCGCTGACCATAGCCCAGGCCGAGATATCATCTATCATATTTTCGGCACGGTCATGACGAAGCTCGCCGCCCTCTTCCTCACTGCGGTAGGTAAAGAGAAGGAGCCGGTCGGGATGCGCTTCCCTGAGCTCCTTAAGCAGCTCGGTCAGCTCTGTCTGATTCGTGACATGGTCAAAGTAATCAGCGCGGAATTCTATTATCTCCGCCACGGGTGCTTCTCTGAGACCGAGAGCGGAAATGCGTTCGGCCTCCTTTGATATGGCGGCGGATTGTGCCAAAACCTCATCGCGGGAACGCCCTACGATGGGTACGCAGATCTTCGGTATCCTGTCACCGAAGGATATGGATTTGTATGTGATCTTCCCCATGTGTGTTACCTCTTTTTTCGAGTATAACCGGATGCAGAATAAAAATGAATTCTACCTATTATCATAATATCACAGGAAAAAACAGATGTCACTTCTAATTTTTTAACTTGAAACTTATTTTATATAAGGTTATCATTGTATGGATGGGTAACGGAAAGACAGAGGAAAAGCTATGCTGAAACGGTTATTAAAAGAAGTTAAGGAATTTAAGACAGCCTCGATCCTGACGCCGCTTTTTATGGTGCTGGAGGTAATCTTTGAGGTGTTGATCCCGCAGTATATGGGCAAGATCATCGACCTTTCCGAAACGGATAAGGTAGATATGGACCGCGTGCTGATTTACGGGGGGATCATGCTGCTTCTGGCTGCAGGTGCGCTGTGGGCCGGCATTATGGGAGGCAAGTACGGAGCGCGTGCATCCACGGGCTTTGCCAGGAATCTTCGCAGCGCCATGTACCGGAGGATCCAGACCTATTCATTCTCCAACATTGATAAATTCTCCACATCAAGTCTTGTGACCAGAATGACAACCGATGTGTCAAATGTGCAGAATTCATTTCAGATGGTACTCAGGATGCTGACGCGCGCTCCGTCAAACCTGATCATCTGTATGGTTGTCGCCTTCACAATTAGCGTACAGGTTTCCATGGTTTATCTCGGAGCCGTTATCGTGCTGGCGATAGTGGCATTTTTCCTGATCAAAAGGGTTACAAAGATATTCTCCGAGGCATTTCCTAAATACGATAAGATGAACGAGAGTGTGCAGGAAAATGTTACTGCGATCCGTGTAGTGAAGGGCTTTGTCCGCGAAGAGCATGAAAAGGAGAAGTTTAATCGTGCCAGCGGAATGATATATAAGATCTTTGTAAAGGCGGAGTCGCTGATGGCGTTCATTGCGCCCATCATGCAGACAACGATTTATTTCTGTATCCTAATGGTGAGCTGGGTAGGAGCCAGGATCATAGTAAATACGGGACAGACGGGGCTAACCACCGGTAACCTGACTCAGCTTCTTACCTACTGCATGCAGATACTGATGAGCCTTATGATGCTTTCCATGGTGGCGGTTATGATCACCATGTCCATTCCCAGCGCAAAGCGTATCGCCGAAGTGCTGGATGAAGAAAGCGCTCTTACCAATCCCGAAGATCCGGATCATGATATCCCCGATGGCAGCATTACCTTCGATCATGTGGTATTCCGTTACAATGATACTTCCGAGGCACCGGTGCTGCAGGATATCAATCTGTCCATCCGGAGCGGCGAGACCATCGGTATCATCGGCGGAACAGGAAGTTCGAAATCCAGCCTGGTTTCTCTTGTGAGCCGGCTGTACGATGTGGAATCGGGTTCGGTATCCGTAGGCGGAAAGGATGTACGTTCCTACGATATGGAAACTCTGCGCAGCCAGGTGGCGGTGGTCCTTCAGAAAAATGTTCTTTTCTCAGGTACGATACTGGAGAATCTGCGATGGGGCAATCCGGAAGCTACGGTTGAAGATTGCAAAGAGGCCTGCAGACTGGCCTGCGCGGATGAATTCATAGATAAAATGCCCGACGGTTATGAATCTGTACTCGAACAGGGAGCTTCCAATCTGTCCGGCGGACAGAGGCAGAGACTTTGCATCGCCCGGGCGCTGCTCAGAAAGCCGAAGGTTCTGATCCTGGACGACAGCACCAGTGCTGTGGATACCACAACGGATGCGAAGATAAGGGCCGGCTTCCGGGAATACATTCCGGATACGACCAAGCTTATCATAGCACAGCGCGTATCCAGCGTGATGGATGCGGACAGGATCATAGTTATGGACCGGGGGCATATCAGCGGTTTCGGAAGCCATGGGGAACTGCTTCGGACTAATGAGATCTACAGGGAAGTCTATGAATCCCAGCAGGGAGGAAGCAGAGACTTTGATGAGGTAGAGGATGGAGGTGAGGGCTGATGCCGGCACCAGGCAGAATGAGACCAAGAGGGATGAAGCCCTCTATAGAAAACCCGGGAGCGGTACTGAAGCGTTTGCTGGGCTATGTATTCCGGTTTTACAAACCGCATATGATAATTGTCTTTATATGTATCATCGTGGGTGTTGTGGCTAACCTGCAGGGAACCATGTTCATGCAGGTGCTGATCGACGACTATATTGATCCCATGCTGAGCTCCGGCTCCGGGGATTTCGGGCCGCTCCTCGGCGCAATCCTCCGCACGGCAGGCTTCTACGCCATCGGTGTGGGAGCGGTCTATGCCCAGAACCGCATCATGGTGAATGTAACCCAGGGAACCCTTCGCCGGCTGAGGGAGGAAATGTTCAATCACATGGAATCCCTTCCCATCAGCTATTTCGACAGCCATGCGCGCGGGGACATCATGTCAATGTATACAAATGATATCGATACTCTCCGTCAGATGATCAGCCAGAGTATCCCCCAGCTTTTCTCCAGCGGTATCACTATCGTCGGAGTAACGGTATGCATGATCATCCAGAGTGTTCCGCTGACTATTGTGACATTTTTCATGGTAGGCGTAATGCTTAAGGTTACAATGAGCATATCCAAGAAGAGCGGGACCTACTTCGTGGCACAGCAGAAGGACATCGGCGCCCTGAACGGTTACATCGAGGAAATGATGACGGGTCAGAAGGTTGTGAAGGTCTTCTGCCATGAGGAAGAAAGTATAGAGGCTTTTGACAAGCTGAATGACCGGCTTTTTGAAAGCGCCAATAATGCAAACAAATATGCAAATATCCTTATGCCTGCCAATGCGCAGCTCGGAAACCTGAGCTATGTTATCTGCGCGGTGGTAGGGGCGCTGCTCATACTTTCCAATATCGGCGTGGAGGGTGCATCTTTCTCCGGGATCACACCTCTTACGGTAGGAAGTCTTTTCGCCTTCCTGCAGTTTAACAGGAGTCTGAATATGCCCATAAATCAGGTGTCCATGCAGCTGAATGCCATCGTTATGGCTCTTGCGGGCGCGGACCGTGTATTTAAGCTGCTGGATGAGGAGCAGGAGACGGATGACGGATATGTAATGCTGGTATATGCAAATGAGAATCCGGACGGCAGTCTTACAGAGAGCAAAGAGCGTACAGGGCTTTGGGCATGGAAGCATCAGCATCAGGAAACCGGCAGCGTGGAATATAAAAAGCTTGAAGGCGCCATAGTCATGGATGATGTTGATTTCGGTTATGTACCGGAAAAAATGGTGCTGCACAACGTGACGCTTTTTGCAAAACCCGGACAGAAGATAGCATTTGTAGGATCTACCGGCGCGGGCAAGACGACCATCACGAATCTGATAAACCGTTTCTACGATATTCAGGACGGTAAGATCCGTTTTGACGGGATAAATGTAAATAAGATCAGGAAGGGCGATCTCAGAAGATCATTGGGACTGGTACTTCAGGAGACCCATCTTTTCTCGGCATCCGTTATGGAGAATATCCGTTACGGCCGCCTGGACGCGACGGATGAGGAATGCATTGAGGCTGCAAAGCTGGCAAATGCGGATATGTTCATAAGGCAGCTCCCGGAGGGTTATGATACCGTACTGACCGGAGACGGCGGGAACCTGAGCCAGGGACAACGGCAGCTGCTGGCCATAGCGAGAGCGGCGGTTGCCGATCCGCCCGCACTGATACTTGATGAGGCAACATCCTCCATCGATACCCGTACCGAGAAGATCGTACAGGAGGGAATGGACAGGCTTATGGCGGGACGGACCACATTTGTCATAGCCCACAGACTGTCAACGGTAAAGAACAGCGACTGCATCATGGTACTTGAACAGGGCGAGATAGTAGAGAGAGGAACCCACGATGAACTGCTGGCCCAGAAGGGAAGATATTATCATCTGTATACCGGCCTGACAGCATAGCTGCGGGGACGGTGAAACGTCCCCAACTATCCCGGGAGAGGAAAGAAGAAATGAAAAAGAACACTATCATTTTTGACCTTGACGGTACCCTGTTATATACGCTTGAGGATCTTAAGGATGCGGTAAACCACGCGCTTACCGTTAAGGGTTATAAAACCCGTTCACTTGAAGAAATGAGGCGTTTTTTCGGAAACGGTATCCGTTATGCGCTCAGGGAGGCTGAACCGGAAGCGTCGGACGAAGATATAGCCGGGCTGGTTAGTATCTTCAAGGAGTATTACAGGGAGCATTGTCTCGATAAGACCCGTCCCTATGAAGGCATTCCGGAGCTGGTGTCGGGCCTCGCGTCTGAAGGTTATAAGCTGGCCATCGTTTCCAACAAGGTGGACATGGCTGTAAAAGAGCTGGCGGAGCATTTCTTTCCGGAGATACATGTAGCGATAGGCGAGAGCTCCGGGGTGCGCCGCAAACCTGCGCCGGATACGGTATTTACGGCCATGAAGGAGCTGGGTGTGACAGCGGAGGCTTCGGTCTATGTCGGCGATTCCGAGGTGGATCTGGCAACTGCCAGGGCAGCGGGTCTTCCCTGCATATCGGTATTATGGGGCTTCCGCGACAGGGAACTGCTGGAGGCGGAAGGCGCTGAATGCTTCGCGGAAACTCCGGACGGGGTCAGAGAGCAGATAGAGAGGATGAACAGCTGAAAAGAGCCGGGAGACCGGTTCTTTTTTTGTGATACGGATCCGGTTGTAAGCGGTTGATGCTTTAGGTGGTGCGCCCCCGTGACATGAGTCACGCGATAATTCAAATAAAGTGCTTGACAAAATAAAAAAAACGCTTATAATTAAATTGTAAACAATCAATTTGTGCAGGGATGCACTTTCAAACCGGGAGGTGATCGGGTGAAAGAGGAAAGAGAGTATGACTGTCTTAAGCTTGAAAATCAGTTGTGCTTTCCGCTTTATGTATGTGCGAAAGAAATAGTACGCAGGTATAAGCCCTTTTTGGATGAGCTGGATCTTACCTATACGCAGTACATTACCATGCTGGTGATGTGGGATCGTAAGCGTACAAATGTAAAGGAACTGGGGGAGTGCCTGTTCCTGGATTCGGGGACACTGACACCGGTACTTAAGAAGCTGGAGCATAAAGGATATATTTCCAGACACCGTTCGGAGGAGGACGAAAGAAATCTTATAGTAGCCATCACCGGGGAGGGCGAGAAGCTTAAAGAGCTGGCAGTCACTGTACCGTCGAGGATGGGAAAATGCGTGAACATTTCACCGAAGGATGCCGAAGAACTGTACAGACTTCTGCATCTGGTCCTGGACAATATTGAAAATGGCCGGGATTGAAAAAAATAAAAGACAGGAAGGAGAAACAAGATGGCAGTTTTACAGATTAAGGAAGATCAGTTTGAAGAAGAAGTATTAAAGGCAGAGGGTAAGGTACTCGTTGATTTCTGGGCGTCATGGTGCGGACCGTGCAAGATGCTCTCGCCGGTGGTTGAGCAGCTTTCGGAGGAGACTCCGGATGTCAAGTTCGTCGGAGTGGATGTGGATGATGCTGAAGGGCTTGCGGTAAAGTACGGTATAAGCTCCATCCCGTGTCTCGTACTATTCAAGGATGGCGAGGCGGTTAACCGTTCGGTAGGCTTCCGCCCCAAGGGAGAGATCGCCAAGCTTTTTGCATAATAACGGTGAAGACCGGAGAAGGAGAGGACTTATGGCAGATGTGATCATCATCGGCGCCGGACCTGCGGGCCTTTCGGCGGCGATATATGTTCAGCGCGCGGGGAAAACGGCGCTGGTGCTCGAGGCTATGACCTACGGTGGTCAGATCATAAATACTCCCGAGGTGGAAAACTATCCGGGTATTCAGTGTATTTCCGGGTTTGAATTTGCAACTGCATTGTATCAGCAGGCCACGGGTCTTGGGGCGGAGGTTGTGTTCGAACGCGCCGAAAAGATTGAAGAAGATGCCGATACGGGAAAGAAAAAAGTGATCACATCCGGCGGAAAGACATACACCGCCGGAGCAGTGATCCTTGCCACGGGCGCAAAGAACCGCCATCTGGGCATTGACAGGGAAGAGGAGCTTACAGGCTTCGGAGTATCATACTGCGCTACCTGTGACGGGGCCTTCTTTAAGGGCAAGCCTGTTGCAGTGAACGGAGGCGGAAATACAGCGCTTGAAGACGCCTTGTTTTTAGCGGGTTATTGTAGTAAAATATATCTTATTCACCGCCGTGAGGGCTTCCGTGGGGAGCCTGCTGTTCTGGAGAAGCTAAGGCAGAAGGAAAATGTCGAGTTTGTTCTGAATGCAACGGTTACGGAGCTTGTGGGAGAGCCTAAGCTTAAGGGCGTGGTCGTGACCGACAAGAATACCGGGGAAGACCGTGAGCTTCAGGTCGACGGCCTTTTCATAGCCATCGGCCAGACGCCGGAAAATAAGGATTTTGAAAATGTTGCGGAGCTGGATCCCGCAGGCTATATCATCGCAGGAGAAGATTGTCTGACAAAGACTCCCGGCATATTTACGGCGGGGGATTGCCGGACAAAGACCGTGAGACAGCTTACGACTGCTGCCTCCGACGGTGCGATAGCGGCACTGGCGGCCTGCAGTTATCTTGATACAGCCGGAAACCACTGAACAGGGAGGGTAAAATGATTAAGGACGATTGCATATTCTGCAAGCTTGCCAACGGGGTATTTCCCACAAATGTTGTTTATGAGGATGAGGATTTTACCGTGATCCTTGACGCTGCGCCTGCGGCAAAGGGACATTCGCTGATAATTCCCAAGCAGCACAGTGACTGCATATACGATCTGCCGGAGGAAACGGCCGCAAAGGTAATGCCTCTTGCCAAAAAGATAGCACTGGCAATGAAGAAGACCTTTGACTGCGACGGCGTAAATATCCAGCAGAATAATGAACCCGCTGCGGGTCAGTCGGTATTCCATTTTCATACCCATGTTATACCGAGAAAGAAGGGCGACGGCATAAGCCTGCTCTGGAAACCGGGTAAGCCGAAGGATGAAGAGCAGAAGGAGGTATCCCGGCTTATTGCTGAAAATATAGAAAAATAAAAGAGGTTACCATGGATGACAGGCGGACTCGATTTTTGGGACACTGAGATATGGTCATTTATCATTACCTTGTCTATCCTGTTCGGCGGTATGCTGCTGGCGGTCATGCTGAGCAGAAAGATTCCCATTTTAAAACATTCCCTGCTTCCCAGCTCAGTGCTGGGAGGCTTCATTGTGCTTTTCACGGGTCTGGCATATAAGGGTATCACCGGAGAACTCCTGCTCAGTCAGACCATCCTTGAAAGTCTTACATATCACGGCCTTGGCCTTGGTTTTATCGCTCTTGCGTGGCGCCATCTTGACGGCATCAGGGGCGGGAGGGCAAGACGTGATGTATTCAACACCGCAACCGTCACGGTGGGCGGTTATCTGCTTCAGGCAGTTACGGGCCTCGGTATAACCATAGTCCTGCACCTGATCTTTGACAGCTTTGCGGCAGCGGGGATACTGCTGCCCATGGGCTACGGCCAGGGCCCCGGTCAGGCATTTAACTGGGGGACAAATTACGAGAACGGCTACGGCTTTGCGTATGGATCCGATTTTGGGCTGGCAGTATCAGCCATGGGCTTTATCAGTGCCTGCGTGGGAGGAGTATATTTCCTGAACCGAAAAAACATCAGGGAGAAATATACCGCCATAGGCGGACCCGTTAAGGAACAGCTCAGTCTTTCCGATTACGAGGGAAGCAATGAGATCCCGGTATCGGAAACCATGGATAAGATGACGGTACAGTTCGGCATCGTGCTCATGACCTACGCCGTGGCATATCTATCCATGTGGAGCCTGTATAAATATATCCTGAAGCCTATGGGCGGCTTTGCCATGAATACTATAAATCCTCTTATCTGGGGTTTTAATTTCCTGATAGGGACCGCCTGGGCGATACTGTTCAGGGCGGTGGGCGATATGCTCCGGAAGAGGAATATCCTGCACCGTACATATACGAATAATTTTATGCTGAACAGGATCAGCGGGCTGATGTTCGATGTCATGGTCGTGGCGTCCATAGCAGCTATAGATCTTTCGGCATTTACCCATAAGGAATTTATTGTTCCGTTAATCTCTATAACGGTCCCGGGTTTTTTTGTTACCTACCTTTATACAAAGAAAACCTGCACGCACCTTTTTCCGGGGTATCCAAACGAAGCTTTTCTGACGCAGTACGGTATGCTGACAGGGACAGCATCGACCGGAGTGATACTGCTCAGAGAGATAGACCCGAAATTCTCAACTCCCGCATCCCATAATCTCATTTACCAGAATCTCTGGGCAATACTGCTGGGGGCTCCAATGCTGCTCATGCTGGGTGTGGTGCCCAAGAGCCTTAACCATGCAGTGGTGTGTCTTGGCATATTAGCTGTGCTTTTTGTGATAATTCTTCTTTATCAGTACCGGGCGGCAAAGAAGATCGGGAGACTGACGGAGTAATTATAACCGGATCGTACCCGAGAAGGGCTGCCGTCGTCCGGACCGTTTGTAACTACCGACATAATTACGTGAGTGAGGGCTTATATGGAAGAGGTTCTACAGGAAGAGCTTGAAAAGAATCATGAGGGATATTGCCGGTTTTGGGACATCTTCGGAAGGGTTATGCGGCCGGCACTGAGACTGGTATTCGGATACAGGGGAGAAATGATCCCGAAGCTGGAGGGCCCGGCACTGATACTGTATAACCATACAACGGATCTCGATTTTGCATTCGTTTCCGCTTCCTCCAAAACGAAGGGATACTTTGTAATAACTTCAACCGTTGAACGAAAAGGCCGTATCGGAAAATGGGCTGCAAAAAGATTTCACTTGATCCTGCATGATAAGGGCGGATCGGGTATAGATACCGTAAGGACAATGCTTGAAAGGCTGAAATGGGGCTATGGGATAGTCCTTGCACCGGAGGGAAACAGATCATTTAACGGAGAGACCTGTCCCATACCGGTGTCCACTGGAAAACTTGCGAGGATCAGCGGAGCTACCCTTGTGACATACCGTATCTCCGGCGGCTATCTTACAACGCCGCGCTGGGGAAGAGGCATAAGGAGAGGCAGGATGCAGGGGCGCGTCATGGGGATATACAGCCCTGAAACCCTTAAGGCCATGTCTGCCCGGGAAGTAAGTTCACAGGTTGAAAAGGATCTGGCCATAGACGCCTTTGATGAACAGAAGGCCGCTCCGGTACGCTTCAGAAACAGGAACCGTGCAGAGTATCTGGAAACACTTATCTATCTCTGCCCGCACTGCAGAAGCTTTGACACTATGCTTTCAAAAGGCGACGGCATCCGCTGCAGCTGTGGTTATTCCATGAAATATACCGGGTACGGATATCTTGAAGATCCTTCGGGAAGAAAATGTACCGTCGCCGTATTGGATAAAGGACAGAAAAGAGTTCTGAAGGATATCGTCCGCCGGAATGACGGAAGATATGCCCTTTTCTCTGACCGGCTGGTGCAGAAAACCGTAGAAAAGGACGGCCGTCTTACGGAGAGAAGAGAAGTCACGCTTACCGCATATAAAGACCACATAAAGATCGATGACATTGAGATACCGTGGGAAAAGTTACAGGCGGTGACGATCGTACAGAGGAATATGCTGATCCTGCATATTAAAGGACATGAGGAGCATTTTGAATATACGGGATCCCCAAGGTTCAACGCCGTAAAATACATGGATCTGTTCAGTGCCGCCAAAGAATGACAGGGAGTTAAAAAATGCCGCAGAAAAATAAAGCTTTTGTAAAGGCAATATGGGATGTAACCTATGCACTTCAGGATAACAAGCAGATGGAAGACGGTCTATCGACCTGTGTATCCGTCCTCGGACAGACTTTGAACTGCGAGAACGGTTTTGTCTGGATGCATAATTCCGATGACAACCGGCTTTATGTTATTGCCTGCTACGGGCTGACGGATGTGACAGGCGTCAGTATACGCGAGGATCAGGGCGTGGTGGGACGTGTATTTCAGGACGGCAGGGATGTCATTATCGATGACTGTATGCATGATCCCCGTTTTGCCCAGGATGAGGACGAGGAGACCGGCCAGCGAACCCGTAATATGATCTGTGTGCCGCTGCAGATAGAGGGAGAAAGCTTCGGCTGTATACAACTGATAAATAAAAAAGAAGGGGAATTCTCCGATGAGGAGGCCCAGCTCTGCGGAAATGTTTCCTCAATTGCAGCCCTTGATATACTGGATAAGGGCTATAAGGTCCATCTGCAGAAGAAAAAGGATCCGATCATTTCCCTTAAGGGTGTCAAGAAGACCTTCCCTTCCGGAGAATCGATGATAACAGTACTGAAGGGGATAGATCTGGATATATATGAGGGTGAATTCCTTGTGATACTGGGTGAAAGCGGTTGCGGCAAGTCCACTATGCTGAATATAATCGGCGGTATGGATTTCCTTACTGAGGGTACCCTTACCGTTGAAGGAAAGGATTTCTCCAGGCCTACAGATAAGGATCTGACGGTATACAGAAGGGACTATATCGGCTTTATCTTTCAGTCGTATAATCTCATGCCGAATCTGACCGCCAGGGAAAATATAGATTATGTGGCCGAAAACTGCAAGGATCCGCTGCCTTCGGACGATGTGTTAAAGATAGTGGGAATGTATGAAAGAGCAGAGCATTTCCCCGCACAGATGTCCGGCGGACAGCAGCAGCGTATATCCATCGCGAGGGCACTGGCCAAGAACCCCAGGGTGATCCTGGCGGATGAACCTACGGCGGCTTTGGATTTCCAGACCGGTCAGGAAGTGCTGGTCATCGTGGAAGACATAGTCCGTAATAAAAAGAAAACGGTTGTTATGATCACACATAACGCGGAGATAGCAAAGATGGCAGACCGGGTTGTCAAACTGAGAGGCGGACTCATATCCAGCGTAAGAGTCAACACCAAACCGCTTAAGGCTGTAGAGATTATTTGGTAGGTACCGAAACGCCATCAGGCGTTTCGGTACCGTACATACCCTGCTCCGAAGGAGCAGCCCGAACGAAGAGAGGGTTGATGAACGATCACCTTAATCGTTCATCAAGGTCAGGTACCGAAACGAATTGTATCTTATAGTTTTCCCCGGAGGACGAGATGAAGAAGACACAATGGAAAGACGCGATACGCAACATAGGAAAGAAAAAGGTATCGTGGATCTCAATAATCATAGTTGTCATGCTGACGGTGTCAGTCTTTTTGGGGTGCAGATTTTATACCGATTCACTTAAAAATGAAGGAGAGAATTATTTCAAAATATATTATTTCAAGGATATAGATGTTATCAGCAGCACAGGGATCCTGGCGTCGGAGATTGAAAAGATCGCTAAGGTTGAGGGCGTTATTGATGTTGAAGGTTATCATCAGATAGATGCCACCGCGCAGATAGACGGGGACAATAAACCTGTAAAGCTTATACGTAAGACAGACCGCATCAGTATACCCGATCTGGAAGCCGGAGAGCTGCCCGAAGAATGCGGAGAGATCGCCGTCAGCAGGATACTTGCAAAAGAGAAGGGGATAAAGATCGGTGACAGTATCCATATCGTGGCGGCAGGTGATCAGGGAAAGCTTCTGGCGTGCAATGATTTTAAGGTGACAGCCATTGTAAACCATCCGGAATTCTATACTGTAAGAGAAAATGATTTTATGATGGCTTCCGATGCATCCTTTAAGACCGATCAGCTTAACGGCGGTTATATGAGAGCCATCGTCCGCTGTGAAATAACCGAGGGTACGGATATTTTCACGGAGGCTTATTTTGAGCAGGTGGCAGAGGTTGAGGACAGGATAAGGGCTCTCTTTCCGGGCTTTGCCGTGACTCACGAGGAGGAACTCCGGGCAATGGCCGAGGAGAGGATAGCTGAGGAGTCGGAAGAAGGCAGAAAGAAACTGGAGGATGCCAGAAAGGAGCTGGATGACGGAAAAAAGCGGCTTGAGGAAGGAAGGGACGAGCTTCTTAAAGGCGAAGCTAAGCTGGAGCTTGCAAAAAAAGAGATAGAGGACGGAGAGACCCAGATACCCGAGAAAGAGCAGCTTCTGGCTGAGGGAAAGGTTAAGCTGGATGAAGGCGCCGAAGAGATAAAGAACGCAGAGGCAAAACTCGCTGATGGTAAGAGGCAGCTTGCCGAGAAGAAGGCGGCGGGAGAACAGCAGCTGAATGCTGCGAAGGCTAAGCTTGAGGCAGCTGAGAAGGAGGCAAATTCAGGCGCGCAGAAGCTGAACAGGATAGAAAGCATTTTAAGGGATTTATCGAAGCTTACCGGTAACGGAGACCTCCCCGGAGGATACTATACCATGAAGAACAGGGCGATCGAGTACTACCGCCCGGCCATGGAGGCACTGGTACAGCAGAAGGATAATACCGCTCTGCTGGCAAGGGCGAAAAGCAGCGTGGACTCGGAAGTGGAATATGTTATAGGGGATCTTGCCGATATAGAAGAGATACTTCGCCTGGCTGGAAGTGTCGGGTTATCCAGGCTTGCGGGGGCGCTTAATCTCGGTAATGTATCCAGCGGGATGACGAAATACCTCCTTAAGGCATATTTCAACGCCGCCGGCAAGGCAGGGGCAGCGGTAAATGCCGTAAATTTCGCAAAGAAAACCCTTGCCGCGGAGGAGCAGAAGGCAAGGACAGAGCTTGCGAAGGCACAGCAGACCATAGATGAGGCAGAGGCGAAGCTTGCCGAAGGGAAAAGGGAGTACGAAGAAAAGCTTGCTCAGTATAACGATGGTCTGAAACAGCTCGAGGAAGGAAAGGAAAAGCTTGAAAAGGGTAAGGCTGAGTATGAAGACGGCCTGAAAACATTTAACGAAAAGAAAAAAGAGTTTGATGAGGGCAAAAAGAAGCTTGAGGACGGAGAGAAGGAATACGCCGAGGGAGAAAAGGAATACGAAGAGAAGCTGGCGGAAGCGCAAAACCGTATTAATGACCTTATAGACAGCAGCTTCGCGGTACAGAACCGACGGGCTAATTCGGGTTATGTTAATCTGCGCACAAATATCAATACCATTAGCATGGCTTCCATCGCATTTATCGTTCTCTTCCTGATAATATGCGCATTGGTTGCATTTTCGACTATAGTGATCATTGTGGATGAACAGCGGATCCTGGCGGGAACCATGAAGTCACTGGGCTTCTTCAACAGAGCCATCCGCGCAAAATATCTGGTATTCGGCCTTTCGGCATCCTTTATCGGGATCATACTCGGAGTGGTCCTTTCGGCTGGTATTGAGGATGTATTCCGGTATGGAATTACGGAAATGTTCGTTACAGGCGTTCCCGGATTCGTTTTTCATGGACTACCGCTGGTGATCTGTGTTATACTTGTGGTAGCTGTGGTCATTACCGCAACCTTTGTTGCGTGCAGGAACATGCTCAAACTTTCAGCGATACAGCTTATGAGCGGTATGACAAAGCAGAAATCTCTCAGGGGCAGGAAGAAAAAAGAAGATAAGCCTGACGGAAAGAACTCAAAGAAGGGCGGGATATACAGCCGCCTGATAGTCCGCAATATGAGGACCGAGCTTGCGCGGGTAATGATCACCACACTTATCATTGCCTGCAGCTGCGGGCTTATCGGAGTAGGCTTTACACTTAAATATGCATTTGCGGGTATGGTAAAGCTGCAGGTTTCCGACGTATGGAATTATGATATCAGGATCACCTATGATCCCGATAAAACAGAGGACAGTAAAGCGGAAGAGCTTGAGGCTGCCCTGAAGAAGGCAGGCGCCGATTTTGCGACCGCGATGGAGATGGGAACCATTTACCGCGACGGAATGCTGCAGGAGTATACCTATATCCTTGTGCTGGATCAGTCCTCGGTAGGTACTTACTATCATGTGATCGACAAGAAGTCCGGGGATGAGATGAAGCTTCCGGAAAACGGAGTGCTGATACAGAACAGGCTGAAGGAGACCCAGGGCCTGAAGAACGGAGATACCTATATCCTGTATGATCAGAAGCTGAAGGAACATATAGTCACGGTTAAGGGAGTATATGTTAATCATGTGGGACGGACCGTGATCATGTCGCGGAATGGCTATGAAGCCGTATTCGGAAAAAAAGCTGTTGATAATGTCTATATGGTCCATCTCAACGGTGCCGATCCGGCAAAGATGGAAAAGGAGATCCTGGACATACTCCCGGAAGCCACCATCGGAACGGCCGATAAGCTCCATGAAGGTTTTGTAGACATTGAGAATTCATATAATACCGTTGTACTGCTGCTTACGGGGTTGGCCATACTTATGAGTATCTTTGTTCTTGCAAATCTCACAAATATTTTTGTGAGCAGAAGAAGAAAAGAACTGGTGATCATGAGGGTAAACGGCTTCAGTATGAAGCAGTGTATAGGATATCTGATACGGGAAACGCTGACCACAACGCTGCTCGGATTTGCCATTGCCATAGGCCTCGGGGGGCTTATCGCTTATTTCCTTGTAAGACTGATCGAGCAGCCTGATGCCATGCTGAACCGCAGCTTTATGCCGATGTGCTGGATTGCTGCGATCCTGCTGGAGGGGCTTTTCGCGACGTGCATAAATGCGTTCGTATTCAGAAAAGTGAGAAAAATCAAGGTGACGGATATCAATAACTGATCCGGTAGCTGTTGTTATGGGGTGTACAGACATCAAAAAACTACCGAGAGGGGGTGCAGCGATGGGAAAGAAGCAGAGGTTTCTTGAATTTCTGGAACGTTTGGTCAGAGTGACCCATAACCCGGATTTTTTTGATCGAGAGACGTATGTAGAGCTTATACATGATATATGTGAGTGCTACGGCCTTTCTAAAGGAGATGTTGAATTCTACAGAAATGCGTCGGCGGAGCAGAAACATGAAGGAAGTTATTTCTGTGATTTTGACAATGGGCACGCACATAAGATAATCAATCGTATACGCCTGATAAGTAAGACACAGGCGGTGCTGATCGCTACGCTTTACGCGGATGAGAGCGCGGAATTCAGTGATGAAGAAATTGATCAGCTTGGTGTTATGCTGCGTGTGATCCTTTCCTTTGTGAGCCGGCGCAGGATGATGGACACACTGGAAACGTTTGGATTCACCGATGAGAAGGGTTATCCGAATTTCAGAGCCTTTGCAAGATACCTTGAAATGAGAAATGCAGAAGGTAAGCTGGCCGGGAATCTGGCAGTCCATATGGACCTTCATAACTTTACGCTTGTAAACCAGGAGGTTGGCAGGGAATGCGCCGACCAGGTTATGTGGAATTATTTTGAGGCTGTAAAACGGGCAGTCGGAGAGAAAGGTATTGTCAGCCGCCTGGGAGGGGATAAATTCATCGCAGTTCTCCCGCCTGAAGTTAAGGAACGGTTTTTTGAAGTTTTGAACGGTATCCCGGTCCCGTATGATGAGGAAAGCGCAAAGAGGATCTTTGTATCCGCCGCAGCCGGCATATATGCAATACCGGAATCCTTCGTGATGCACACCTCCGGCGATATCATGGACAAGATTACCCTGAGCTGTGGTGTGGCCAAGAGATCAGATGAAGGAAATATTGTCTTCTATGATGAAAACATGAGATCCATGAGGGAGATGACAAAACTGGTTCAGCGGGATTTCCGTATAGGTCTGAAGAAGGAAGAATTCCTGGTATATTATCAGCCAAAGGTGGATGTTAATACCGGAGAGATCGTCGGTGCGGAGGCGCTGTGCCGGTGGTTCAGGGACGGAAGCATAGTTCCGCCCATGAACTTTATTCCGGTGCTGGAACAGAATATGGATATCTGTGATCTGGATTTTTATATGCTTGATCATGTATGCAGGGATATCAGAAGATGGCTGGATGTGGGAAGAAATGTCGTCCGGGTATCCGTAAACCTGTCCAGAAAGCATCTGGTGGATGTGGATCTGCTGGACCATATCATGACGGTAATAGATAAATATCATGTGCCCCATGAGTATATAGAGATCGAACTTACAGAAACTACCACCGACGTGCAGTTCAGGGATCTGAAGCGCGTGGTGAGCGGCCTCAGAGAGCTTGGAGTTCATGCGGCGGTGGATGACTTTGGAATCGGCTACTCGTCACTTAATCTTATCAGGGAGATCCCCTGGGATGTGCTGAAGGTAGACAAATGCTTCCTTCCGATGGATGATGAGAATGACAACAGTATAAACAACGTGATGTTCAAGCACGTAGTGGCTCTGGCACAGGATATGGGCCTTGAGTGCGTAGTCGAAGGCGTGGAAACGGAAAAGCAGCTTGAGATCCTGAGAACAAACTGCTGTAATATCGCACAGGGCTTCTATTTTGACAGACCGCTTCCTGTGGAGAAATTCGAAAGAAGGATGGTAAAAAAGGGGTACGAGACCCCTGATATTACCGGTAACCCTTGATCATCCTGCGGAAGTAAGGATACAGACCGCGCTTGTTGGGAGTCCATTCCGGAAGCTGCCAGAAATCATAACCCGAATAATTATTGCCCTCTACAAGGATGGGACCATCCTCTGTAACGGCTACATCCCAGCCCACGTAACCTACTTCAGGCGTTACGTGGGCTGCTTTCAGGCAGAGCCTGATCGCTTCGCGTACGTAGGGAAGCTGGTAGCCAACAAGCTTTACGCCGGTGTAGGGATGGGTGTCGTAATTTATCAGGGGAGACGTATGGGCTACGCCGCACATTTTTCCGGTCTTCGGATCTATAGGGCAGCCGAGCCCGCCATTTTCAAGATTGTCCACGAATTTACCGCCGTTGCCCATTTTGGCCACACCGTAAACATAGTGAGCCTTACCGTCCACCAGCAGTGTAACTATGCGGTATGTGTTGATGGAGTGAGGATACAGGGCGGCAAGATCATGATGCTGATGTATCTCCTCTTCAAGTACGCCGAAATCCTTCTCGGGCCGGCGTATATAGTCGTACATGGCTTCCACCGAGGCAAAATCCGCTTTCTTCAGCTTCTCAATACCTTTGCCGCTTTCGCTGGTGGAAGGCTTCGCAAAGATCACATCCTTATCCTTCATGAATTCACTGAAATTCTCCGGCGTCATATCCTCGACACAGAGAAAATCCCTGTGGAGAAAATCCTTATACAGCTTATTAAAAACATCCTTACGATTGAAAATGTAGGATTTGCTCTCGTCGTTGACCATTTCCAGCATTCTTTTGTTGCGGAGACGGGTGATATAGGTGTTGCGCTGTCTGCCGTTCATGTCATAGAAAGCGAAGATCAGATAATCGTGTACGCCGGCGCCGTAACGGACGAAGCACCACAGCATATCGAGAACGGTCTTTACGTTGTTCTGCCCGCATTTCTCATGTGTCCTTATCACTACATCCCTGAATCTTTTGAAGCTTCCGCCCTTAAGAACGCGGAAGAGATAACCTGCTTTGCTCATGGCCGGTTCCCCTTTCATTTATACTTTTTTGTACCGGAATTCCTGCAAGGTACATACCATAAATCATCGGCTGGGGGCAAAATACCTTTTTGACCCGCACATCATTATATCATTCCGCCGGGTGGTCGGCAACAGATTAGTTGTGAAGGAGGATATGACGAGCGTGGATTGTAACGCCGAGTGTGGATTCAGGCGAATCCGGCATGTTTTTGGTTGACAAACATTAATGAAAAATGGGAAAATGCTATACGTAGTTATTCGATGAACCGAGAGGAAAATGAATGAAAGACAATGAAAAAAGCAAAAAAAAGAATCTGCGCATAGCTATTATTATCACATTTTTCACATTACTTACGGCGGGTGCGGTTGCGGCGCTTCTTTTGTCCGGTATCCTGGGAGAAAGAGATCTCAGGGAGAAGGATACGACCGAAGATATGCCGGACACCGGGACATCTGCGGTTACGGAGGATAAAGGGAGAGATGAGACCGTGAGAGTAGATCAGAAGATCATAGATAATATGGCGGAGCCGACTGCCGTAAAGGGCATCACAGTGACCGGAGAGATGCTGGAGAAGGGGATACTCAACGAAGGCAGCAAGGTCAGGCTTATGAATGTTATGGAACGTGCGGCAAGGGGTGAGGAGATCACCATTGCATATATAGGAGGTTCCATAACCGCCGGGAGTCTGGCAAGCCCCATGGCATCAGCCTGTTTTGCGGCTCTTTCCACCGACTGGTGGAAGGAGACATTTCCGGAAGCAAAGATACGATATGTAAATGCAGGCATAGGAGCGACGGATTCATGGGTAGGCGTACACCGGGCTGCAGATGATGTGATCGCTGAAAACCCCGATCTTGTGGTTGCGGAATTCGCCGTAAATGACGGGAACGGCTGGAATCAGGAAACCTATGACAGCCTGATCCGCACGCTGCTTGAAGCGCCTTCCGGCCCTGCGGTCATTTCACTTATGATCGCTCATAAATACGGAAGCTTCGCGGATAAGCACGCTCCGGCTGCATTTCGTTATCAGGTGCCGATCATAAGCTACAGCGCTCTGCTGACGCAGAATCTGGTATCCTGGGACAAGGTGGGTAATTCCGACGGAACTCACCCTGACAATCCGGGACACCGGCTTATAGCGCATCTTCTGACGGCTTATTACAGAAAGGTTTTGTCGGAGATCAATACCGCCGGGCAGGAGGAATACAGGGTTCCTGACATTTCGGAGTCCCTTACCAGATGCAGATATATGAACGGGGACATTCTTTATTCTGACGAGCTTAAGGCTGACAGCGCGGATGGATTTGAAGCCGCAAAGGTAACGAAGATACTTTTCAACGACAACGGATGGAAGACTGCTTCTGCCGGTACCATATCCTTTACCATAGAGGCGAGAGAGCTTGGGGTGATATGGCTTCAGAAAAATTCGGACCCGCAGGGCACCTATGCAAACTATGATATGTATATAGACGGAGAATATAAAGCGACACTTACAGGCGTTGCATCCTCATGGGGAGCTCATCTCGAGTACAGATCAGAGATCCTGGGCGATACGGCCGCAAAGCATACCATTGAGCTTCGCCCCGCTGAAGGAAATACGGGGACTGAGTTCGAGGTGTTGGGAATAGGGGTGTCAAAGTAAGACATCCGGCAGAGAGGGATAGAAAGTAACTATGATCATTTGTGACCATATAGGAAAGGCATATGGAAGGCGTTATGCGCTGCAGGACTTCAGTTATTCTTTTGCGCCGGGGCATGTGTACGCCATACTCGGTCCGAACGGCAGCGGTAAATCCACACTGATGAAGATGATCGCGGGGCTGGTGAAGCCGACGGAGGGAGAACTCCGGATGGATGATCATCCGCTTAGCTGGCAGGATAAGGAGACCGTGGCGTATATGCCTACGGAGCCGTACTTTTATAATTACATGACAGGGTATCAGGTGGCAAAGTATTACCGGGACTTTTACCGGGATTTTAATATGGACAGATTCAACTGGTTCATGCAGGTGATGCAGCTGGATCCCAGAATGAAGGTCCGGGAGTTTTCCACCGGTATGATGGCCAAGTTCAAGGTGGCGGTTAATATTTCCAGAAATCCTGCGGTCATGATGCTGGATGAGCCGCTGAACGGGATAGACATGATCGCCAGGGATGAGGTGCTGGCGGGCATCATGCAGGGCTTTAATCCAAATACCGCCGTACTGATATCCAGTCATCTCATAGAGGATCTGGAAAAAATAGCGGATCATGTGCTTTTTATCCGCGAGGGAAGGCTGATAGTATCCGGCGCAGCAGAGGAATTCCGATCGAAGTACGGCAAATCCATGGCGGATATGTACCGCGAGATCTTCGGAAATGCACTTCTTTACGGGCAGGGTTACGGTAATGTGCAGGGCTATGGCAATATGCAGGGCTATGGCAATATGCAGGGTTATGGCAATATGCAGGGCTATGTGAATCCACAGAGCTACGGATATGTGCAGAACTACGGGAATCCGCAGGGCTATGGCAATGTGCAGAACTATGGAAATATGCAGGGCATCGGAAATGCACAGAATAACGGTGATCCGCAGTTAAATGAAGAAATAAAGAATGACCGGAATGAACCGCGGCAGGGCGAAATGACAGACCGGTCCGGCGAGGGAGGGGGTGATCGGAATGCTGAAGATCATGAAGTATGAAGTCCTTCGCAATAAGATGACTCTGGCAGCTCTTGGAGGTGTCCTCGCTCTGGCGGAACTGGTTTTTGTTTATGGGATGATCAGAGAAAAAGGTTCCACCATCGGGCTTGGGGTGGTATTTCTGCTGCTTGCTTCCGGCGCTGCTTATTTCACGATCTGGCTCCAGGGAATCACGGGTTTCCGGAGGGATCTGCAGGAGAAGACAGGCTATATGCTTTTCCTTACACCGGTCTCATCTTACAGTGTGGTCATTGCCAAACTGCTGGTGGCACTGATCGAGCTTTCGCTGACTGCAGGGATCGTGGCATTTATGGCCTATATCGATCTGGAAATGCTCAGAAAGAAATATGAACGGCCCATAACCATCATCGAAACCATAGCGAATGTCCTCGGTGTTTCGGTGAATGATCTGTGGGCGGCATTTGTCGTTGTTATCCTGACAAGTATGCTCAGCGTTCTGTGCCTTTTCTCAATGGCATATTTCTTTTCGGCCGTAATGGCGCACAGAAATTCGAAACTTCTGGGAGGCAGAGGGGGAACAGTATTACTGGTAGTGATAGTAGTATTTATGTATTATTTCATAACACTGAATCTTCCGACGGTGTCGAACGGTGTGAGAAATGCCGTGGTAAGGGGATTTATTGAAAAAATACCGAGATATATCTTCTATTTATTTGGAACGATAGGCTGCACCTGGGGAACAGGATATCTGCTGGATAAGAAGATAAGCCTGTAAAAACGGGGACGGTGTAAAATACAGGCCGAAAAAACGGGGACGGTTCTCATCTGCACGTTTTTATCATGCAGATGAGAACCGTCCCCATCGTGGTTACTGCGGGTGTAAGAACCGTCTCCATCGTACCGAGAAATCTACATATGTACCTCTTCGCCGGGATGCTCGATAAGCTGAGTGGTAAGCATATCATTTACAACCTTGACCACATCATCGGGATCAAGGCCGTGGACATAGCTTGCTTCCTCGACACTCTCGTAGATCGCGACACCGCAGGTGATGCAGTGCATGCCGACGGAAAGAAGCGCTCTTGCTGCTTCAGGATACATCTCGATAACGTCGCCGATAAGCATATCCTTGGTAATGAACTGACGGATACCGTCCTCATCCACCGGAAGATCCCTGTATTTTTCCGGGATATCCGCTTTAGCAGCATCCTTTTCCTTCTGGGCACGGATTGCAGCGGTTACCGTGGGTTCTTCTTTTACAGCCGGCTCATCAGCAGGCATCTCTTTATTTTCCAACGAATTACCGAACATGGTTTAAGCCTCCGTATCTCTTTCTGCACCCACGATTAAACGACATTTTTCGCACTTTGTCAAGGGCTGACGCACTATGGATCAGTCCGTCACTGATTCCGGCGACTGCGAAAAGAAGTAACGGAAGACCTTACAGGAGTTCTTCCACTGTTTTTGCAAGATCCTTCATGGAATGTGAAGGCTCAAAACGGGCTACCACATTACCGGAACGGTCGATCACGAATTTGGTGAAATTCCATTTGATCTCGGGATTATTCTTATAATCCTTATCGATCTTTTTCATCATTGCGGAAAGAGCCATAGCCTTCGGACCCTTGCCGAAGCTCTCAAATCCCTTTTTGGACTTCAGATATTTAAAGAGAGGGATCGCATTTTCGCCGTTTACATCGGATTTCTTCATCTGCGGAAACTGTGTATGGTACTTAAGCTGGCAGAATTCATGGATCTCTTCATCGGTGCCGGGGGTCTGTCCCGCAAACTGATTACAGGGAACATCCACAATCTCAAGTCCCTTGTCATGGAAATTCTCATACATTTCTTCCAGATCCTTATAATGCGGAGTGAATCCGCAGCCTGTTGCTGTATTTACAACGACAACTACCTTTCCTTCAAAATCCTTCATGGAAACCTCACTGCCATCGGCAGCAGTTACGCTAAGCTCATAAAAATCAGACATATTCTAAGACCTCCCTGATGTATTTTTCACAATTATATTGTGCACAATATAAAATGTCAAGAGTTTTTTTGAAATTTCCGCAATAATTCGTTGCTCATACAGTTTGACACACCGAAAAGGATAGTTTATACTTGAAAGGTCTGTATCATGGAAAAAGTGTAGCCGTTTTTGAATACGGACAGATACGGAAATGAGATAGCAGAAAGGATGCGCTATGTACGACAAAGTATCGAATAAGCTGGCCTTCGTTGAGAACGAAGAGAAGGTTCTCAATTTCTGGAAGGAGAATCATGTTTTTGAAAAGAGTATCGAGGAGAAGAAGGATCTTCCAACATATACCTTCTATGACGGTCCCCCGACTGCAAACGGCAAGCCCCACATCGGCCATGTGCTGACCCGTGTCATCAAGGATATGATACCCAGATACCAGACCATGAAGGGCCACAGGATCATACGTAAGGCCGGATGGGATACCCACGGACTTCCGGTGGAGCTGGAGGTCGAGAAGGAAATCGGCATCGACGGCAAGGAGCAGATCGAGGCATACGGTATCGAACCCTTCATAAAAAAATGCAAGGAGTCCGTATGGAAGTATAAAGGTATGTGGGAGCAGTTCTCCGGCAAGGTCGGTTTCTGGGCCGACATGGACGATCCTTATGTTACATACCATAATGATTATATCGAATCCGAATGGTGGGCGCTGAAGAAGATCTGGGATATGGGTCTTCTCTACAAGGGCTTCAAGGTTGTTCCCTACTGCCCGCGTTGCGGAACGCCGCTTTCCTCCCATGAGGTGGCTCAGGGTTACAAGTCCGTAAAGGAGCGCTCCGCCATCGTCCGCTTTAAGGCAAAGGTTGCAGAAGGAGAGGAGCAGTACTATTTCCTGGCATGGACCACCACACCCTGGACCCTTCCCTCAAACCTGGCTCTCTGCGTGAATCCCGGAGAAACCTATGTAAAGGTTAAGGCCTGTGACGGTTATACATATGTAATGGCAAAGGCCCTTCTGGATACCGTCCTCGGTGCATTGACCGAGGAGAAGGATAAGGAAGGAAATGCAAAGTATACGCCCCTGGCGGATGGTAAGGCGTATGAGATCCTGGAGGAATATGCAGGAAAGGATCTTGAAGGCAGGGAGTACGAGTCTCTCTGGAGCGCTGCGGCCGACAAGGCAGAGAAGCAGCATAAGAAGGCACATTTCATCGTAGCCGATGACTATGTTACAATGACCGACGGTACCGGTATCGTACATATCGCGCCGGCCTTCGGTGAGGATGACGGACGTGTGGGACGGAAATATGACCTGCCCTTCGTACAGTTCGTCGAAGCAGACGGAACCATGTCGGAGGAAACCCCCTTTGCGGGACTTTTCGTAAAGGATGCAGATCCGAAGGTGCTTGTGGATCTGGAGTCCAGAGGACTGCTCTTTGCAGCGCCTAAGTTTGAGCATGATTATCCCTTCTGCTGGAGATGCGATACGCCGCTCATTTATTATGCACGCGAATCATGGTTCATCAAGATGACCGAAGTCAGTGAGCGGATGGTCGCCAACAACAATACCGTTAACTGGATCCCGGAGGGTATCGGAAAGGGACGTTTCGGCGAATGGCTGAAGAACGTTCAGGACTGGGGCCTCTCCCGTGACCGATACTGGGGAACTCCGCTGAATATCTGGGAGTGCAGGGACTGCGGAAAGAGAGAATCCGTGGGCAGCATCGCCGAACTCAGGGAGAAGGGGCAGATGGCGGACGGAAGCGCCGTTCCCGCGGACATCGAGCTTCACCGGCCTTATGTGGACGGGGTTGTTCTTACCTGCCCGGACTGCGGCAGGAAAATGTACCGCGTACCCGAGGTTATCGACTGCTGGTTCGATTCCGGAGCCATGCCCTTCGCACAGTGGCATTATCCCTTCGAAAATGAAGATATCTTCAACGATAACTTCCCGGCAGACTTTATCAGCGAGGCAGTTGACCAGACCCGTGGCTGGTTCTACAGCCTGATGGCCATTTCAACACTGCTCTTTGATAAGGCTCCTTATAAAAATGTAATCGTTCTCGGTCATGTCCAGGATAAGGACGGCCAGAAGATGAGCAAGTCCAAGGGAAATGCGGTAGATCCCATGGAAGCGCTTGAAAAATACGGTGCCGATGCGATCCGCTGGTATTTCTATACCAATTCCGCTCCCTGGCTGCCGAACCGTTTCCACGAGAAGGCAGTGACCGAGGGACAGAGCAAATTCATGGGCACTTTGTGGAATACCTATGCATTCTATGTGCTCTATGCCGAGATCGATCAGTTCAATCCGCTGGAGCATGAGCTTGATACCGCAAGTCTCTCCGTTATGGACAGATGGCTTCTGTCGAAGCTGAATTCCGCTGTGAAGACCTTTGACGAGAATCTGGGTAATTACAGGATCCCGGAGGCTGCCAAGGCCCTTGCGGAGTTTGTGGACGATATGAGCAACTGGTACGTGCGCCGCTGCCGTGAGCGCTACTGGGTAAAGGGTATGCCCCAGGATAAGATCAACGCCTATATGACACTCTATACCGCGCTTGTTACGGTAAGCCAGGCGGCAGCACCCATGGTTCCCTTCATTACTGAGAACATTTACCAGAATCTGGTAAGGAATATCGATCCGGATGCGCCGCTCAGCATCCACCTCTGTGACTTCCCCGAGGTTCAGGAGGATATGATCGACACAGAGCTTGAGCAGAAGATGGATGAGGTGCTGAAGGCGGTTGTATTCGGCCGCGCAGCCCGCAACACGGCAAATATCAAGAACCGCCAGCCTCTTCAGGCAATGTACGTGAAGGCGGCGGAGGCTCTGGATGATTTCTATATCGATATAATCAAGGATGAGCTGAACATCAAGTCCGTTGAATTTAAGGATGATGTGTCGGGCTTCACATCCTACAGCTTTAAGCCGCAGCTCAGGACCGTCGGCCCGAAATACGGAAAGCTTCTCGGCGGCATCCGGACCTACCTTGCGGAGGTTGACGGAGCCCGGGCCATGGAAGAACTGAAGAATACCGGCGCTGTACGCTTTGAAGTAAACGGCGAGCCGGTTGAACTGGCGGAGGAGGATCTTCTGATCGAAACCGCACAGAGTACGGACTATGTAAGTGAAGGTGATAATTCGGTTACGGTAGTCCTGGATATACGTCTCACAGATGAACTGATCGAGGAGGGCTTTGTACGCGAGGTGATCTCCAAGGTTCAGACCATGCGTAAGGAAGCTGATTTTGAAGTGACGGACCGTATCACACTTTATCTGTACGGTAATGACAAGCTGGCCGGGATCATCGGCAGAAATGAAGAACAGCTCAAAACGGCAGTTCTTGCAACTGATATCAGAGTAGAGGATCCCGATGATGTGCTGTATGCATATGTTAAGGAGTGGGACATCAATAAAGAGCATGTAACCCTGGGAGTCGCTAGGGTGAAATAGTAGAAGGAGGATCAAAGTATGAAGAAAGTCGCAGCATTCGACAAAGAGGGATTTAAGAAGGAAGTTGAGAAGAACCTGAAGACCCTCTACAGGAAGAGTCTGGATGAAGCTACACCCCAGATGATATTCCAGGCAGTCAGCTATGCAGTAAAGGACGATATCATTGAGCGCTGGATAGCAACCCACAAGGTATATAAGGAGCAGAAGGTAAAGAAGGTTTATTATCTTTCCATGGAGTTCCTTATGGGTCGTGCCCTCGGCAACAACCTTTTGAACCTGGGTTATTATTCACAGATCAAGGAAGCTCTTGAGGAAATGGGCCTCGATATCAATTTCATCGAGGATCAGGAGCGTGATCCCGCGCTTGGTAACGGAGGTCTCGGACGTCTTGCTGCCTGCTTCCTGGATTCTCTTTCCACTCTGGGTTATCCGGCTTACGGCTGCGGTATCCGCTATCGTTACGGTATGTTCCGCCAGGCTATCAAGGACGGCTATCAGATCGAGGAGCCGGATGACTGGCTTAAGAACGGTTATCCCTTCGAGGTAAAGCGTGCCGAGTATGCGGTAGAGGTTAAATTCGGCGGTTATGTACGTGTTGAGAACCGTGACGGAAGAAATCATTTCATCCAGGAGGGTTATCAGTCCGTACGCGCGGTACCCTATGATCTTCCGGTCATCGGTTATGGCAATAATGTTGTAAATACCCTTCGTATCTGGGATGCGGAGGCTATCCAGGAGTTCAATCTGAATTCCTTTGATAAGGGTGAGTATGAGAAGGCTGTTGAGCAGTCCAACCTTGCCCGTACCATCGTTGAGGTGCTTTATCCCAACGATAACCATATTTCCGGTAAGGAGCTTCGTCTGAAGCAGCAGTATTTCTTCATCTCTGCTTCGCTGCAGCGTGCGATCCTGAAGTTTAAGGAGACCGACTCCGATCTGATGGAGATCCCCAACCGCATTACCTTCCAGCTGAATGATACCCATCCTTCCATGGCTGTTGCGGAACTGATGCGTATCCTTATGGATGAGGAAGGACTTGAGTGGGATGAGGCATGGGAGATCACAACTCACAGCTGTGCTTATACGAACCACACCATCATGTCCGAAGCTCTTGAGAAATGGCCCATCGAGCTCTTCTCACGTCTGCTTCCCCGTGTATATCAGATCATTGAGGAGATCAACCGCAGGTATGTTCTGAAGATCCAGGAGATGTATCCCGGAAATCAGGATAAGATCCGCAAGATGGCTATCCTCTATGACGGACAGGTTAAGATGGCGCATCTGGCTATCGCAGGTTCCTTCTCGGTTAACGGCGTTGCACGTCTCCATACAGAGATCCTTAAGAAGCGTGAGCTGAAGGATTTCTACGAGATGCGCCCCGAACAGTTCAATAATAAGACCAACGGTATCACACAGCGCCGTTTCCTTGCTCATGCCAATCCGCTGCTTGCACAGTGGCTGAATGAAAAGATCGGCGACGAGTGGATTACGGATCTGTCCCAGATACATAAGCTGGCTACCTTTGTTGATGATAAGAAATACCAGCAGGAATTCATGAACATCAAGTACCAGAACAAGCTTCGTCTTGCCCGGTACATTAAGGAGAACAACGGTATCGATGTCGATCCCCACTCCATTTTCGATGTACAGATCAAGCGTCTGCATGAGTATAAGCGTCAGCTGCTGAATATCCTGCATGTAATGCACCTTTACAGCGAGTTGAAGGAGAATCCTTCCTTCGACATGTATCCGAGAACATTTATCTTCGGTGCAAAGGCTGCCGCAGGTTACAAGCGAGCAAAGCTGACCATCAAGCTCATCAACTCGGTTGCTGATGTCATCAATAACGATGCGTCCATCAAGGGCAAGATCAAGGTGGTATTCATTGAGGATTACCGCGTATCCAACGCTGAGATCATTGTGGCTGCGGCAGACGTATCCGAGCAGATCTCAACCGCATCCCGTGAGGCTTCAGGTACCGGTAACATGAAGTTCATGCTTAACGGTGCGCCTACACTTGGAACCATGGACGGCGCGAATGTGGAGATCGTTGAAGAGGTTGGTGCGGAGAATGCATTTATCTTCGGTCTTTCCGCAGACGAGGTTATGCGCTATGAGCGTGAGGGCGGCTATAATCCCTGGGATATCTACAACAACAACCAGAATGTGCGCCGTGTGCTGACACAGCTGATCAACGGTATGTACAGTGAGGATACGGAGCTCTTCCGTGATCTGTATGATTCACTGACAAGGGAAGATGTATATTTCATTCTCAAGGATTTCGATTCCTATGCCGATGCTCAGAGGCGTGTGGATGCTGCTTACCGTGACGAGACGGCATGGGCAAGAATGGCCATGATGAATACCGCATGTGCGGGCAAGTTCTCATCAGACCGTACCATCGAGGAGTATGTCCGTGATATCTGGCACCTGCAGAAGGTAACGGTTGATCTTGAACAGCCGGAAGCAAAGAAGAAAACCGCGAAAAAGAAGTAAGGCAGAGTAATATTTCAGCATCCTGCGATCCGGAAGTGAAGCGTCCGGAGCCGCGGGGTGCTGTAATTATAAGGGGTATAAATATGATCTACGATAAACTTGTATCGATCATGACAGACCGTCTGGGGGTGGAGGAGCAGGAGATCACTCCGGATACACGGATTAAGGACGATCTGGCTGTAGACTCGCTGGATCTGTATGAACTTGTCCTTGCTCTTGAGGAGGAGTTCAATGTTGAGATCCCGGAGGACCGGGTAAATGATGTGGAAATGGTGGAGGATATTATCCGGGTTTTGAAGGAACTGGGGGTTGAGGACTGATGTACTCTTTTAGCGAAAGGATCAGATACTCCGAACTGGATGAAAACCGTAACCTTTCACTGGTCTCCATCATCAATTTCATGCAGGACTGCTGCATATATGAGGCGGAGGACGGCGGGGTCGGCATAGACTGGCTGAAGGAACACCATACGGCGTGGATGCTGACAAGCTGGCATGTGAAGATACTCAGGCGGCCGGTATTCTGCGAGCATGTAAAGATAACAACCTGGGCCTGCGGCTTCAGGCATTTCCTCGGGCAGCGGAACTTCACCATCGAAAATGAGGAGACGGGCGAACTGCTTATCTATGCTTTTTCGGAGTGGGCCTATGTAAATACGGAAAGCCAGAAACCCGAGAGAAAAATACCGGAAAAGGAGTTTGAGGTTTACGGGATCGCGGAGCCTCTGGATAAGGAGTTTGAGAAGGGCAGGATCACGGTCCCGGATATGATGGAGGCAAGACCTCCGATAACAGTGACCGAGCTGCAGCTGGATACAAATCATCATGTAAATAACGCCCAGTATGTGGCGCTTGCCTGCTCGGTGCTGAAAGAAGGGACTGCACATTTCACCGACTTCCGCTGTGAGGTCCGTGCACAGTCAGTGCTGGGAGATATACTTTTCCCCTGTGTCGGGGAGGAAGATGGCGCAACAACAGTTGTCCTGAATGACGAGGGAGGAAAGCCGAAGCTGACGGCAAGATTCCGGTGAGTAAATAAAGGGACGGTTCCTGACGTATCAGGAACCGTCCCTATATTGCTGCAGCAGTTCTATTGATTTATTGCGGATGGCCATGGTTCCGGCACCGTCCGCCACAAGCTGCAGATTCCTGCGGGCCTGTTCCAGGTCGCCGACCTTGAGCTGCAGCCAGGCTAGCTGGAAGGTGCGGTTCATCCAGTCGGGCCTGTTTTTTTCTGTAGGGATCATCTGGACGATCACCGGGATCATGGTTGCCGGATCACCGTCGATCAGATCCGCACGTATCCTTAACTCCTTTCGGAGCATATCCCCAAGGTTCTTCAGCGGAGGCGGCTGAGACTTTTTGGAATTTAAAAAAGCATCCAGCTCCTGGCAGCAGTTGTAAAAGGAGCTTCTGTCGCCGGTATCGAGGGCATACAGCCCGCGGTAGTATATGTGGATCATATTATACATGCTGTTCTTTTGCCTGCCGCATTGGGACAGTTTGGAGGCCATTTCCGAAAGATCGCCCATAAAATGACTCATCTCAGCCTGCATCAGCAGATGCAGGTTTCTATCCCGGCCGGTTGCCGGATAAAGTCTGAAATGCTCATATATGTCATATTCCAGCGCTGCATCGCAATGTATGAGAAAATAGCTGTTCAGCTCGGTTCTTGCCTTTTTCAGCTGACTGTGTGTGAGGGGATTGAAGGACATGATCACGATCATGAAGAAGAAAACCACCATAAAGACGGTTTTGTCAGGGCTGTTTTGCAGTGAATAGAGCATAAGTATGACTGTCAGGATCGTGTACATTACGAGATGATCCAGTGCCCTGATCGTCCGGCGGCGCTTTATGTATTTTTGGAAGATCCCGGCAGCTGCAGCATTCTCCATGGAGCTTTTCCTGACTGTCACATATTTAGCGCGATCCGTGATCAGTGTTATGATATAACTGAGAAAGAAGGAAAGGGATTCCAGGCAGAGAAGTATGAGAAAAAAGCATATTATAAACCAGAGGACCTTATCTCCGCCGGACAGCCGCCCGTGATACCTCTCCGTAAGATAATATGTAAGGGCCCTGCTCTCGGCAAAGAAAGATACCGCCGTGACCGCGCCCGCAACAGCAGCATGGATCCAGGTGGGCATGTGTCTTTTTAATGTGATCATTTCATGCATAGTGATACTCCTCGGAGGATCAAGTAAGGTCTCGTCGCATCGCACGGACCTTTTGACCCTATCATCATACTATCATGACATGAAATGATTTACAACACGATTGAAAAATATGCGGCTTTTTATTGAAAGATTGGCCATAAAATGGGATAATAGAGGTGTTTTTATTGTTTAGGAGGTAAGAAAATGCTCTGTCCGAACTGTGGTACAAATCTTCCGGATACGGCTGTTATGTGCTATTCGTGCAAAAAGACGATAGTAGTAAAAGCAGCTCGTAAAGGATCTTCCGACAATGACGGAAATCCTGTTTACGCACTTCCTATCGGAAGTATTCTGGCAGAACGTTATCAGGTGGGAGAGGTCATAGGCCAGGGAGGTTTCGGTATAACTTATGCGGGAACGGACCTGAAACTGAAGAAGAAGGTGGCTATAAAGGAATACTACCCTTCGGGGCTGGCAAACCGTATATCCACTCATTCTTTTGACGTTACCGTGTTGAGACATGACGGCGGTGCTTATTATGAGCGTGAACGGCAGAAGTTTGTACAGGAAGCCTATGTACTTGCGGGTTTTGCGGGTGATCGGAATGTGGTAAGTGTAATGGATATCATTCTTGAACACAATACCGCGTATATTGTGATGGAATTTCTGGATGGGCAGACGCTCCTTCAGTTCCTGCGCCAGAACGGCAAGATGCCATTTGCCGGGGTTGTAACAATGCTGCTTCCGGTGATACGTACACTTGGAAGGATACATGAAAAGGGACTTATACACCGTGACATTTCCCCTGATAATATCATGGTAGATACACAGGGGAATATGATCCTGATGGATTTCGGTTCTGCGAGAGAATACACCGCAGAAGGGGATAACAGCATGACTATAGTTCTGAAACAGGGTTATGCTCCGCCGGAACAATATCAGCGCAGGGGTGATCAGGGAACCTATACGGATGTCTACGCGCTCTGTGCGACCATATATAAGATGATCACGGGTGTAACCCCGCCGGACGCCATGGATCGTTTGATGAATGATCCTCTGGTACCTCCGGGTGAGCTTGGGGCTGCGATCAATGCCGCTCAGGAAAGGGTCCTGTTCTGGGGAATGGATCCCATAAAGGAAAACAGGATCCGGTCCATGCCTCAACTGGAAAGAGAACTGGTCAACGCCACCAGCCGGACGGCGGTTGTGTGGGATCGCGATGGAGCGAATACTGCGGGAGTAACCGGGATGGGCAGATCGGAAGACCGGAGGCAGGAAGCACAGAGACCTGAATATCAGAGGCAGGAAGCGCAGAGACCTGAATATCAGGGGCAGGGAGCGCAGAAATCTGATTTTCAGAGAACTGCGTCGGCTCAGAGGGCTGCGGTAAAGACGGAGAAAGAACAGTATTCGGGCTCCCGTGAGGGGAGAGGAACAGGATCTGAAGTGCCAAAGCCGCCGAAGAAGACTAAAATCGTGATCGCCATTGCAGCGGCGGCAGCGGTAATAGCTGCAGCAATAGTGTTGGTTATAGTCCTTGCTCCAAAAGGATCCGGCGGAGATGCTTCACTTCAGGAACATAATACAACAACTGCGGCAGCGCCGGAAACATCGACAGCAACGGTTGAAGATACGACCGCGGTCTCCGCAAAAGCAGGTGATATAATAACCCTCGGGAGCTATGAACAGGACAATAATACAGGTAACGGTGCGGAGCCCATTTCCTGGCGTGTATTGGATGTGAAGGACGGTATGCTTCTGGTTATCAGCGAGAAGGCGCTTGACAGCAGGAAGTATAATGAGGAGCTTGCGGATGTTACCTGGAAGACCTGTACGCTGCGTGCATGGCTGAACGGAGATTTCTACGAAAAGGCCTTTACCGCCGATGAAAAGGAGAAGATCAGAATGACCACCGTGGAAAATCCCGGCAACAGTGTATTCGGCACACCGGGAGGCGATGAGACTTATGATCATGTATTCCTGCTGTCCATAGAGGAAACGGCAAAATACTTCAATATGACTCTGGATACCGAATACGAGTGGAGACCATATGTGGGCGATGACAGCTGCTGCGTATCAACACCCTATGCCATAGCAAATGGTGCCTACGTATATAAGAATGATGAAAACAAGGCAGAATACCGGAAATATGACGGAAATAACTGGTGGTTGCTTCGTTCCCCGGGACAGACAGGCGACAGTGTATCAAGCATAAGTTATTCGGGCGGGCTGAATGCCGGCGGCCATTATGTAAATGACGAAGGTGCATCTATAAGACCGGCAATGTGGCTGGAACAGTGAACGGGAGAAATGGACCGGTAATGTGGAAGGAACAGTGAGCGGTAACCATGGACCGGCGAATGGCGGCCGGGAATAATGAACAGCACCTGAAAACAGGAGGAACCGTAAATGATACGTTGTATATGCGGGACCTGCGGAAAATCCTTTGAATCGGAGCAGATCTGCTGCTGCCCTAACTGCGGCAGCGAGGATGTTTATGTAAAAACAGAGGATAGAACCGTAGGGGTCTTCGGATCATTTAATGACAATGATCGCAACACAAAAGTAACTGAAAATAAAAAAGAAGAGACAGTTACATTCAAGGCGGAAAAGGTATTTAAGGATTATGTCGTTGACGATCCTGTTACCACAAAGCTTCCCGAAAAAAACAATAAGAAGAAGACACTGATAATACTGGCAGCTGTTATTGGAGCAGTGATCATCGCGGGGATAATCCTGCTGGTGGTTTTCATGGGCAATAAAGAAGATGCCCGACCTGTAGATAATAGTAATAGTAATAGTAATAGTAATAGTAATAGTAATAGTGATACAGAGGCATCCTCCGAGGTGAAGAAAAGGAACATTTCCTTTGAGGCAAAAACCGTATCATCCATCCGCGGCGCAGAAAGGAAATGGATTTTAAAGGACGGGACCCGCATGACAGCCAGAACCGGCGGCGTGTATTATGTTGAAATGCTTTACGATGACGGAGAGGCCCGTTCGGACGGCTTCACCATGACATCTTCAAATACTTCGCTTGTTGAAATAAACGGGAATCAGATGATCGTTAAGGAAATAAATGAATATGATACGGTCAGGGTTACCATTTCTGCCAACGGGGAGGAAAATATCAGTTTTTATCTCAATGTTAAGCATGGCGGCTGGAACGAGATCGATGGAAAATGGTATTATATCGAGGAGAACGATAAGCCGCTGACCGGCTGGCTTCAGATATATGAAGATGAAATGGACAGGGCGTATTACCTGAAAGAGGACGGAAGTATGGTAAGCGATACCACCATCACTTTCGGCTCCGGGGACGAAGCCTACGCCTGCAAATTCGACAGGCTTGGACGGCTGTATGACAGCTGGCTGGTCCTGGACGGAAATGTATATCGTTACGGACCGGAGAAGGTGATGCTGAAGAATACTACGGCCGTGATCGGAGACGGCACATACCGGTTCGATGAAAACGGCGTGGCTTATTCCGAATAACAGTGAAAAGACGGTGAACCCCCGGTTTCGCGCAGAACGGCATGTACATATCATAATTGAGAAGGAGAAAAAAATGGATCAGCAGTTAAAACATGTAAGATTTTCACCGATGGGTGTCTGCTCGGTTCAGATCGATTTTGATCTGGATGAGGAGGAAAGGATACACAATCTAAGCTATGTCGGAGGCTGCAACGGCAATCTTAAGGCCATAGGAAAGCTGGTTGAAGGCCATCCCGCTAAAGAGATAGCAGACCTGCTGCGGGGAAATGACTGCAAGGGGAGAGGCACTTCCTGCGCCGACCAGCTGGCAAAGGCGATCGACAGAGCGGTTGTGACGGGATAGTTATAGAAAATACCAGTAGACGGGCGGTTCCGGAGTTGTTGACTCGGAACCGCCCGTCTACTGTTTTATGGGTTGGGCTTTCAGTGGCTACTTCCTGTTTTTTTTACCGTAGGTGATGGTATCTGCCACGGAAGTCTCTATAGCCTGGGTAGCATATCTCACACTTTGCTTCGTCCTTGGATATGGTTTCTTCTCATCTGTGAGATTAAGCAGATAATCAATGCTTGTATCATAGTATAAGGCCAGTCTGACGAGCAGCTCAGGCTTCCATAGGTGATCACCCAACTCGTAGTGGGAGTAGGTTCTCTGCTCTATATGCAGGATTCGTGCGACTTGTGTCTGGGTAAGATCATGATCCTCGCGAAGGTTGCGGATTCTCTCGTAACACATCATTTTTCCCTTTCTTTGTTCAATATACTTGTCAGTAAATATGGTAAATAAATGCCGGTCTTATTATTCCATAGAACAGATTGGGCTATTGACATATAGCCCATAATGGGCTAAAATCTTTATAATTGGTTCAGGAAAATGGAATAATCAGCAAAACAAGAGCAATCTTGTGACGCAAAGCTATAGGGTCTGCAGTTCTGTTCTGCAGATAGCCAGTTGCAGTTTTAATAAAAACCTTTGGGTTGCATTATTGTGATTGCAGCTCAAAGGTTTTTATTTTGGGAGATTTATCCTTTTTTGACTGAGAAATGACTTGCCATATTAGACATGATGTGGGGGCAGGATGAAAAGTAACTGTGAACAGGTGAAATGGAGGAGGTTGATTATGGAGAAAAAATGTAAGCTGTTTTTGTTTTTTGTTACTGCTTTATTTATTGTTGCTTTTTTTAACCATCCACGGGAAGCTTATGCTGCCGGGAACAGTTTAGGAGAAGCAACGCCGGTTGAATTTGGTCAGACATATTATGGATATATTGATTCGTCCAATAAACAGGACTGGTATAAGATTGAATTGCCATCTTCAGGATACTATACGATCAAGACTCACGGAGAAATTGAGGGAGTTAACTATTGCTTATATAAAGCTGATGGCTCGGGTTATTATTGGCATGATGTGGTTTTTTGGAACTCTACATCACACATCAGCAACGAGACATATGGTCAGTATTTAAATTCAGGAACTTACTATTTCCTTGTGAAGCTGTGTTCACCATATACGGGAAATTACGATGTTACAGTTACATTTAAGTCGTCAGAAGAATCGTTTCATGAAACGGCAGGTGGATCAAATGAAACAAGACAGACTGCAAGCCCGATCGAACTTGGAAATACGTATAAAGGAGTTATGACGAATAATGAAAAATATGATTTTTATAAGTTTGTTTTGCCTGAGGATGCGATGATAGATTTGAATCTGACATTTGAATTACCAGGTATCAGATATGAGTTCTATAACGGCGATGGTGAGTTTTTGAGCCGTGATAGTTTTTATTGGGACGACACAACAATGATAGGTAATAGATTAATTGAAAAAGAGTTTAAAAAAGGAACATATTATCTTGTGATTTCTGCCTATAGTGGCTTAGGGAAGTATTCATTTTCACTTTCCCTGAAATCAGCGGCTAATGGAATAGCAATTAATGCAGACAGTTTTCCGGATGAGGCTTTTAGGGATTATGTTTTGGAAAGGATCGATACTAATAAGGATCGTGTATTAAGTGAGACTGAAATTGAGACTGTGAAGCAGATCGTTGTTGGCCCCGGTGGAATCAGCAACCTTACGGGTATAGAGTATTTTACATCACTAAAGGAGCTCTATTGTGGGCGCAATGATCTTGATGGATTAGATTTGAAAGCAAATGTAAACCTGGAAAAACTGGATTGCAGTTATAATAATCTGACTGGTTTGGATTTAAATGCAAATATATTGTTAAGTGAACTTGACTGCTCACATAATAGATTATCAGCATTGGATTTATACCCAAATACTTCACTGACAAAAATCGACTGCTCAGATAATGCCCTGGGAATACTGAATATAAGTTCGAACACATTGCTGAGAGAACTTTACTGTTCAAATAATTATCTCACGACCCTTGACTTACAGGCAAATACCTTATTAACAACACTTGACTGCAGTTATAACAATCTGACTGCCTTGAAATTGAATGATAATCAAAATCTGACATATCTTGATTGCTATGAGAATAATATAACGCAATTGGATATTAGTAATAACAGATTCCTTTTGAATGTTTATCAGAACGGGAATTGCAGCAGGAGTGATCTTGAGAGTGTATTGATGTACATGTATAATGACGGCGTGTTTAGAGGCAGTTTGACCATAGATTCAAATGTTACGGTAATCACTTCCGTATTACCGGAAGACGGTTGGATCGAAGAAGATGGTCATATATACTTTTATGAAGACGGCAAGCCTGTTGTAGGGTGGTTTGAAATATATAATAAAACTTACTATGCTGATCAGAATGGTGTAATACAAAGAGGCTGGAAGGACATATACGGAAATAGATATTACTTTGCGCCGGATGGAGAGATGAAAACCGGATGGCAGAAGATATCAGGTAATTGGTATTTTCTGGGGATTGATGGGAAAATGAAAACCGGTTGGCTGAAGTCGTCCGGAAAATGGTATTATTTGGGCTCCAATGGGATTATGAAAACCGGATGGCATATAATATCCGGCAGAAGTTTTTATTTTGGAACCGGGGGATATATGAAAACCGGATGGCTGAAGTTGTCAGGAAAATGGTATTATTTCGGGACCAATGGGAATATGAGAACCGGATGGAAGAAGATTTCAGGCAAATGGTATTATTTCAAGTCTAATGGAGTAATGGCAGCTGGCGAATATTGTGATGGATATTGGCTGAATAAAAATGGAACGTGGACTTATAAACCGCGGGCTACCTGGAGGAGGAATAATAAAGGTAGGTGGTTTGGCGATACAAAAGGGTGGTATGCCAAGAATACATGGTTAATTATCGACGATGGATTATATTACTTTGATCAAAACGGATATCTTAATACATATTAATCATACAATGAGGGAGGATGAAAGCATGAAGAAAAAAGTGCTGACAGTTCTGATGGCAGTGTTACTTGTCTCAGGAGTGATACCGGCAAACGCGGATGCATCAACCGGCGCATGGAAGCATAATTCCAAAGGCTGGTGGTATGAATACTCAGATGGTTCCCATGTTCAGGGTACATGGCTAAAATCAGGCGGAAAATGGTATCATTTTGATTCAGATGGATATATGAATACCGGATGGCAGAAGATAGATGGAAAGTGGTATTTTTTTAATACTTCCGGCTCAATGCATACAGGATGGAAGAAGATTAACGGGGCATGGTATTATTTCGATGGTTCCGGAGTGATGCATACTGGGTGGAAAAAAATAGTGTATTATTTTGACTACGGTGACGGAACCATCGGAAGCTATTCGAATTGGTATTATTTTAAGGGCTCAGGTGTAATGCAGACAGGATGGGCAAAGATAAAAGGAGAATGGTACTATTTTGACCACGAAGACGGTAGAATGGTAACAGGAATGCAGGAAATAGATGGCAGTATGTATATTTTTGATGAAAATGGATCGATGATGACCGGTATAATAGAGAGTGAGACTTCTGCTGGTAAAAAAGCCCGCATGTATTTTGATGAATCCGGTGCATGGGATGGAAAGATTAACGATATAGCTGTTGAATATAAGGATTTGACAGATACTTATACGATTGTAAACAAGGAAATCAAAGGAGTAGCCTGGGATCAGAAAGGGATAAAGATTTCAGACGAAATGAAAGAGAGATTTGTTCCGGGCTCTGTAATTGATATTACCTTTACTTCCTATACCGGAAAGCTATGGCTGGTATTTCCGAACACCGTGGATGAGCATTGGAGTTGGAAACGAGTTGGCGTGGGGCTTATCGATGGCTCTGGATGTGGTTATGCTGCTTATGAAGGAAATCACTGCCAGATATCATATGAAATGATAGCTCTATACTGCGGAGATGATGTTTCTAAATGGGGGGATGTGCTCCAGTTTGAGTCAGATAGTGACTGGATTGTCAGCAGTGCAGTGATAGGTATGGCAGAGTAAGAAACAGTGATTTGAGCTTCTTTAATAAAATCAGTCCATGATAAACAGAAACCCGATATGGATAGATAATGGGAGGGGTTCATATGAAGATATTACAATGAGTTGCCCATTTGTCGGGCAACTCATTGTAAAAAGGGATTAGGAGGTAATCTGTTACCAACATAAATACAATTGAATACAGTGGCAAAACAGGAGAAGTCTTATGACGTAAAGCTATAGGGCCTAAAGGGGATTAATCTATTGGCAGCCAGTTACACTTTTACCCCTTTAAGGTCAGAGGATACGTAGCAGTTGTATTACATGATTGAGGGGGTGATATTTTGTCAAAAAGAGTTGCTGAAAGGAATGCTATAATAAAATGGTGTACAGGGTTAATTATAATTCTATTGTACTGTTTAAATTACAATAGTAAGGCCTTAGCGGAAGAAATATATGAGGATGATCTCGACTTAATCTGTTATGAACATAAAGACTACAAATCTTATTTCTATTACAATGATGAAATGATGCTTTCGGATAAGAATAAAGATAATGATTCAGAACCTGAACCGTCTGATGATCTTGCAAAAATATCTATGGGAATATCTCTTGCAGCGTACACGGATGATATTCATTCGGATACTGAGATAGCGGATGATCATATAGAAAGTGTATTTTCGCAAATGGGTTATGATCTGGTTGGAGGAAAAACATATAATTATGATCGAATAGCTACATATGAAGATAACGATTTTGTTGCATATGCAATAGGCAAAAAACCTATTAATAATTTCAATGTATATATTGTGGCTATTCGGGGAACAAATAGTGATGCTGAATGGTTTAGTGATTTCCGACTATATCCGGAGAATGGCGAACAGTATGAAACAGACTACCATTATGGATTCTGGGCTGCGTCAAATGAGGTAATACATACTATCTGTCAGAATGTATCGGGCTCAAATAATATTTTTTTAATTACCGGACATAGCAGGGGAGCCGCAGTTGCAAATATAGTTGCAGGAAGACTCACTAAGGAATATAGTTTAGCAACGCCTGATCATATTTACGGATATACGTTTGCTTGTCCTTCAGTTAGACTTAATGCAGATAATAGCTTAGACAATATTTGGAATTTTAATAACCCTGGAGATACTGTGGCGGCAATCCCTTTAAATAAATGGGATTATGGTAGGTATGGGCGTGATGTAAATCTTTCGACTCAAACGGATATCTATGAAAACTTTAAAAATCGATTCAAAGATGTGATGGGTCAGGAATATGGAGCATTACTATACACTGCGGATTTTACTTCAGCTTTAGAAAGAATAGTAAAAAAACCTGAGGATTTTAAAACAATTGATACAAAGATGTTGTTTGATGTTGTATCCTGGGCTATGGCTGAATGGGATTCCGTAATTCTTAATGATATGATTAAAGCATATACAAATAAGTATTTGAGTGACATATCTTATTTTGTACATTATAACTTAACTTTAGTACGAACTGTTACTGGTTTTTTTAAGTTTTTACTTAAGGATGGACCGGGAGCAATACTTCAGACCGCCGCAGATGCTATTACTGTTGAGGATAGTTTGTTAAAGGATAGGATACAGGTGTATTTGGATGATACAGCTCAGATGACAAATTCTCAATTTGCGGATTTGATTAATGACAATGAAGACTTTGCTAATTTGTGCGAAGAGATAAAAAATAGAGTAGGCTTGGAAATCAATTCACGGAATGATCTCTCGAATGCATTTTCTGAGTTGACAGAGTCTACGCAATTCTTTTCTTCGTGGAATAACGACTTAAGAAGTGTTCTGAATCTGTTCTGTTCAACAGATTTATCTGTAAAAACTGCTTTAGAGCATTCGCATCAGCCAGAAACATATGATATATGGATTAACTCGATGTTTTTTGGCTGCGAAGGATGGAAGAATAATGATAGCATAACAGACATCAACTGGAATTTGATGGATACGATTGATCACATAGGTTATCATTGCTTCGAAGGATGTGATGGTATTATTGAAGTTGATTTTCCGTCATTTATTACGAAAATTGAAGATTGGTTTTATAATTGTTACAATCTCAGAACGGTAAAGATACATAATAATCAAGTGATTATGGATCGAGCGTTTTATAAAATGACGTTAGATTTGGTGTCTATTCCTGTTGATTATGAATATTTGGAAAAAAATGGAATTCCGTTCTATGAATCGTCTGTTACTAAGATTCATTATACAATGGGAAAAACCGGAATTATGAAGGATCGGTTGTTTGAGAGTGGTGCGGATATGTCATATCTACTCACACTTGAATATAACAGTATTCCAAGTCTTGAAGCTGTTGAGTTTGAGGATAGTATTACACATATAGGGGATTATACATTTTATGGATGTATGCCTCATGGATGTCTTCCTGAGGATTATGGGAAAATATCGAGCATCAAATGGCCGAAATGCCTTGTTTCAATTGGAAGTACAGCATTTGCATATCAAAGATCACTGGCAGAGGTTGTGATTCCTGATCTAGTAGAAGAGATACCGGATGGGTGCTTTGAATGTTGTGATAAATTAAGCAAAGTGTGTATTCCAAATTCAGTAAATAGAATTGGATGTTACGCTTTTGGTGATTGCCCAAAGCTAAATAATGTTATAATCCCTAATTCTGTAAGGGAAATCGATATAGGCGCATTTTTTAGAGACTATGCCTTAGATAGTTTAATAATGAATACCACAAAATGTGATTTGTATTATTCTGTTTTTTCAGAAACAACTATTGACCGTTTTGAGATTACAGATGAAATGACATTACATGGTGGGGCATTCAGCGGCATGAATCTTGAGATATTAAAGATTCCGGTAGATTACTATTATCTGTACGAGAATGGCGAGCCATTTAGGGGTGCAGAAATCAAAAAGGTGGTGTATAAAAAAGGCAAGACCGGAATTATGCCTGATAGATTATCAGGAGACGTAGACATGTCGACCACCCTAACGCTTGAGTATTGGTGCGCTGATAGTATTGAAAGTGCTGTGTTTGAAGATGGAATTACCTATATTGGAAGAGATGCATATAATGGATCCTGTGTTCATAGGGATTTATTTGGATCAAGTGTAACTCCCGTATTAAAAAATGTTGAATTGCCGGATTCATTGTTGTCTATAGGGGAGTGGGCTTTTAACTCGCAGAGGTCACTTACTGAAGTCGTACTTCCGGGAACAATCGAAAAGCTCGGAGATAGTTGCTTTAGTAGTACGGGTATTTCAACTATCTATATTCCGGAGACAGTAAAACTAATAGGAGATTTCGCATTTTCATTATGCTGGGATTTAAGAAATGTATATATATTTGGGGATATTGAGAAAGCAGGAATAGACGCCTTTTTTGATTGTGGTTTAGAAGAGGTGTATATATACAAAGATATTAAGATGATTGGATATGAGTGTTTTGGAACATTGGTGAATCCGGGTACAAGTACTTCAAGGAATGATAAGGTTGTAATATATGGAAGGTATGGATCTAATATTGAAAAATATTCAAAGACTAATAGTATTCGATTTTGCTACATTCCATGTTATGATCATGATTGGGACGGTGGAATTCTAGAAAAAGAACCGTCATGTATTGAACAGGGAAAAATAACATATACTTGTAAACTGTGCGGAGAAACAAGAAATGAGTCGATTGATATTGTACCACATACTGTAGTGATAGACGCGGCGATTCCACCTACATGTATTGAAACGGGGTTGACAGAAGGAAGTCATTGCTCAGTGTGCGGTTGTGTGTTGAAAAAACAAGAACTAATAGACGCAATTGGACATTCTATGGTAATTGATCCAGCTATTGAACCTACACAGACTGAAACCGGTCTGACAGAAGGGAGCCACTGTTCCGTATGCGGTGAGGTAATCGTGGCTCAGGAGGTAATTCCAAAAAAAAGCAGCGGAAGTGGCGGTGGAGGTTATGATGTCCATATCCATATCTGGGATAACGGAAGGGTAACGAAGGAGCCGACCTGCACAGACGAGGGCGTTATGACTTACACCTGTGAAGGCTGTGAGGAGACAAAGACCGAGGCTATCCCGGCAATGGGTCATACCATTGTGGTTGACCTTGCTGTAGCAGCTACAGAAGCTACTGATGGTCTGACAGAGGGCAGTCATTGTTCGGTTTGTGGGAAAGTGATCGTAAAACAACAGGTTGTTCCGATGTTGACTTCAAAGGATGGTTGGATTCTTTTCGAAGGAAAGTGGTATCTGTACCGGAACGGCAGAATACTTACAGGCTGGCAAAATGATGACGGCAAGTGGTACTATCTGAATAAGGAAGGCGTAATGCACATAGGCTGGAAGAAACTCGGTGGAAAATGGTATTATATGAACTCATCTGGTGCAATGCAGACAGGCTGGAAAAAGATCGCTGGCAAATGGTACTTCTTCAAGAATTCCGGCGCCATGGCTTCAAATGAATGGTGCGGTGGCTACTGGTTGAGCAGGAACGGTGCATGGACTTATCAAGCAAGAGGTTCATGGCATAAGAGCAGCAAGGGGTGGTGGTACAGCGATACATCAGGCTGGTTTGCAAAGAGTGCATGGTATATGATAGACGGAGTGTGGTATTACTTTGACGTAAAAGGATACTCTGTGACCGGAGTAGTTACGATCAATGGAGTTGAATATACCTTTGACGACAGTGGCGCTTGGGTCAGATAAACACCATGCTGCTTTAGCCGGTCACAATTGAGAAAATCAAAGCTTGGTATAGATGTATCTTTATCAACAGAAAAAGACGTTTTTAATAACAAAAACTTCCCACACATGCAGCATATATCAGCGAGGAAATCAGGACTGAGATTCTTTCAAAGACAGGAATGCTTTTCGGTGTGGGAAGTTTTAGTATATATTATAAGGCTACAATGATTCGCTATTCTACATATATTACCGGAGTATACCGACATTGTTTACCATGCCCACGGATACGTAGTTTTCAATCAGCGCCTTCATATCCGTACCGTCCTCGGCGATTTCCCGGTATATACCATTGACCATGACACGCTGCCCGTTACCGAGCAGCTTTTCTATTACGGTATAGCGGTCAGTGTAGAATTCACTGCGGGAGACAGACCTGTCGCGCAGAATGCCCCGACATTCCGAAAGGGGGCAGCCCGGGAAGTTGATATTGTGGATCGTGCCGTAGGGAAGGGGGTTCTCTATAAGCTCGGCAAGCAATCCGGGAAGATATCTGTCGGTTACCTCGTGACAGGAACAGGCCTGCTCGGAAACGGCTATGGCATGGGCACCCAGGAAGGCACCTTCAAATGCGGCGCCGCAGGTTCCGGAATACTGGATGTCAGTGGCGGAATTGTACCCGTAGTTAATGCCTGACAGGACGATGTCGGGCTTTTCGGACATGATGAAAACACTGCCGACCCTTATACAGTCCGCGGGAGTCCCGCTGCAGGAATATGCCTTAACTCCTTCGACGGGAAAATCGTGAGGGAAGATATCTATGGAATTGCGAAGTGAGATACTGTGTGAAGAAGCGCTGCGCTGATCGCCGGGGGCGACTACCAGCACTTCTCCGTATTTTTTTGCTTCTTTTACAAGGCGGATCAGACCATCTGAGTCTATCCCGTCATCATTTGTTACAAGTATTTTTTTCATTTTCGAACTCCCGGGAATATAGGGCAAAATACCTTTTGAGCCCATAATATGTATTGCCATCCTCATTTTGTCAGGCTGCGCATCTGTCGCTCCGATACAAATGATATGAGCGCACAGCAAGGGCAAGGGTTTCGTGTCTGCAGATCCTGGCAGATTCTGGCATGCATTTTATATTCTACTATCATTAACGGCGAAATGCCATACATATTTTTGTACACGCCGGGGTGTGTATATGATAAAATGTAACTGTTAACCAAAGCCCGGCGCCGCGTATGAATGACATCCGGAGTTGCGGAGCGGGAATGACAGAATTCATGACTCTTTTTGAATGCCGGAGGCACGGCAGACGCACGGAGTGCGGATGCGCCCGTCAGCGATTCCTGTAATCGTGAACAGTAACGGGGCGAAGCTACACCGGAATTAAGTTATTAACAGAACAGGGAGGTGCCTAAATGCACAGACTGTATGAAAATGAAGATATCACGGTATTCTGGGATTCCGAAAAATGCCGGCACGCGAAAAAGTGCGTGACCGGATGCCCGAAGGTTTTTGATATTCAGAGGAAACCGTGGATAGATATCTCCAGGGATGAAAATGCGAATATCTGGAAGGCTGTAAGCGAGTGCCCCTCCGGTGCCCTGGGGATCACATATAATTATGGCGTCAGAGTGGTTTTTGAGGAGGAGAATAAAAGGAGTGCGGCCTATGACGGAGACCGGTTCATCGGAGAATGCACCTATCAGGAGACAGAAGACGGGTGGATCGCCGACCACACTGAGGTGGATCCGGAATACAAAGGTAAAAAGATCGCGAAAAGGCTGGTATACTGTGTGCTGGAAGCGGCGGAAAGAAGAAAGATCAATGTCATTCCGGTATGTCCTTTCGTAAGGAAGACTAAATGATACGTACGACATTTTCTACCAAAAGTATAGTAAAGGACCTTCTGATCGGTGTGCTCATTGCCGCGGTGTCCATACCCATTTCCATGGGATACGCGATGGTTGCGGGGCTACCGGCGATCTACGGGCTTTATGGATCTTTTCTGCCAATCCTCTTATACGGACTTTTTACAAGTTCACCGAGGATCGTTTTCGGTGTGGACGCTGCCCCGGCGGCGCTTACCGGCGCACTGCTGCTGTCCCTCGGTATAGAGTCCGGCTCGGAGGATGCGGTTTCCATCATGCCAATGATAACGATACTTACCGCGGCGTGGCTCTTCCTGCTGTTTTTCTTCTCTGCGGACAGACTGATGCGTTTCATATCGCAGCCTGTAATGGGAGGATTCATCACAGGGATAGGATTAACCATCATACTGATGCAGATACCGAAGCTTTACGGAGGTACTGCGGGAACGGGTGAAATGCCTGAGCTTGTGAAGCATATCATAGATACAGCCGGAGAGAGATTCCACGTATTGTCGTTTTTGCTTGGCGTTGGTACGACGGCGCTAATCATCCTTTCCAAACGATTTTTTCCGAAGCTGCCCATGCAGGCTATTCTTATGGTGGCGGGGGCTGTTCTGGCTGCCGTATTCGGGCTGGAGGATAAGGGCGTAGCGATGCTTCCCTCAGTCAAGGCGGGACTGCCGGAATTCAGACTGCCCGATTTTGAATATCTGGAGATCGATCCAAGGACTATACTGCTTTCCACATTTTCCATAGCGGTTGTGATCCTGTCGGAAACACTGCTGGCCACCGGACACTATGCGCTAAAATATGAAGACCGGCTGCGTCACCGAAGAGAGGCCCTTGCTTATTCCGTTGGAAATGCGGCTGCGGCGGTTTCAGGCTGCTGTCCGGTGAACGGAAGTATATCCAGATCGGGTATAGCCGACCAGTTTGGAGTGAGATCCCAGTGGATGTCGGTTGCGGCCGGCGTATCAATGCTGCTGATACTTCTTTTCGGAACGCCCCTCATTTCATATCTTCCGGTGCCTGTTCTGACAGGAATAGTGATAGCAGCGCTTATCGGCACTCTTGAATTCGGACTGGCAGGGAGACTCCGGAGAGTCGACAGGTCGGAACATCTGATCTTCTGGGCGGCGCTTGCGGCGGTACTTTTAATGGGAACGATCTATGGCGTTATCGTGGGCGTTCTGCTCTCATCGATCACATTTATTGTCCGTCAGACGCGGCCGAAGATAGAGATACTCGGCGTGGATCCTGAGGAGGAAGGCTTCCACAGCCTTAAGAGAAAAGGCAATTACGCACCGATCCATGGCGTCCTGCTGTATAGATTTTCAGGCGCGCTATTCTTTGCAAATATCAATGATTTCGAGGAAGGACTTAAGGCGGCAATATCGCCCGGAGTGAAAGTGATAGTCATAGATGCGGCCGGGATCGGCAGTGTGGATGTGACTGCGGCGGAAAGGCTGCTGCATCTCTATCACAAGTTCAAAGAGCAGAACATCAGATTTTATCTTGCCGGACATGTGAGCGCCGTAAATGCGGAGCTGATCGCCTTCGGTGCGGAGGAGCTGGTTGAGGCCGGGGCAGTGTGCTCCCGCATATCGCTTGCTCTCCGGGATGCGGGCTATGAGAAACCATATATCCTTGATCCCAGGCCTGAACAGAGTAAAAAAAGCACTACGCACCATCAGTCAGAGAGGTCCTGGGCTTATGGTGAGGATACCGAAGACAGACACATGGAATATCTGAAGAAAAGAAGCCGTGAGCTTAAGAAGCCGAGAAACAAATTTTAATTTATCGGAGGTAAAAATGATGAAGAAGAAATCTGTTAACAGAAAAGCAATGAGAGGGGCAGCCGTTATTGTTTCGCTTACTCTTATTGCATCGATGACCGCATGCGGAAAGGGAACGGATGACAGTACATCCGCAGCAGCAACGGAGAGCATAACTACAGAAGCTGATGCATCAAGCGGGACTGTAACGGAAGCTGATACGGAGTCTCCGGCAAAGGATACGGGAGATACATCTGCGAAGAGCGGTGATGAAAAGAAGACGGACAATAATTCAGGTAATAAGTCAGACAATAATTCAGGCAGTTCAGGATCGACGGGCGGCAAAAAGGTCGTTGCGCCGCCGAAGGATGGTAATAATCTAAAGCCTTCGGGACAGGAAGAAACCGGTAATACTACTGCAATAACCGAAGCTGATACAGATACGAAGAAGAATAACGGTGAGGGAACAGGAAATAACACAGGTAATAATACCGGAAATAATACAGGAAATAATACAGGAAATAACAGTACGGTCGGAAACGATGCGGATGTTGAAGAGGAGTATAATACAGAAAAAGATACAGCAAAAGAAACAGGACCGGTGGATGAACATGATATCGCTACCGAAAGTGATGCACAGCGGCCGGCAGGCCCCGACCCCTCGACAGCGGGACAAACCGGAATGGGACCGGACGAGGCAGAAGATACGCCTGACGGAGAACCTCTGACAGATGATCCCATGGCTCCCTGAGGATCACCCCGGGCCATGCGGATAAGGAATAGATGCAAAAAAGATGGGATGCCGTGCTGATGATGCTTAGTACGACATCCCATCTTTTGAGATTATGGGTTATTCATTGATTTACGGAGTGATCCACATTGCAGGACGGATGAAAAGACCGTTGGCCATACCCCATCCGCTGATATCTACATTTCCGGAAAAATCCACAAATGCACAGTCGCCTTTCTCGAAATCTCCGGGAGATCTAAGAAGATAGGAACAATTCCCGTCATACTTTTTTCTGTTTCCAGTCAAATGGTGATATTTAATTTCATATTCCATTGCACTTTCATAGTCATCTCCATACCATCCTTTATAAGCATCTACGAGATCACTATAATAGAACTGTTTGAAGTATTTATAATACTCATCCTGCGTTATCTGACCCGCTGCCCACTTGGTGGGTTTAGTGGTACAAGCATCTCCATAATAAGGATAGAGGCTTTCGGATTCGGGATTGGATTTTAATCCGAAATATTTTGCAGCTTCGCTGATACTGAGCAGAAATACTTTATCCTGAGTATCCTTTCCTCCGTCGCTTCCCCAATAGGGATTATCTTCATTTACAACCTTTGTTGTTTGAATCTTATTCTTTTCCGCAGAAGTAAAAGCTGTATTGATAAATGTATTGTTCAGCCAGCTGCGAAGAGAGCATTTTTCCCAGGGTATTGTGTCATATACTTTATTGAAAGGCTGATAATCCAGTGCATATTTGCTGACCACAAAAAGTTTCCCGTCTTTCTTGTCCAGTACCTGCCATTCTATCGCTTCTTTACCGTTAGACTTATTTCCATCCTGCTCGTAGGTTCCGAATTTAATGATATCTCCTACTTTTGCCGAAGAAGCATCGGAGCCGGAGGAGCTTCCTCCTGAACTATCTCCGGTCCATACACCGTTTTTGTCAAAGGTATAGCTTGTTCCTTTGATGGTCTTTGTTCCGGTAACCATGCTTCCCGTATTCTCGAAATAATACCACTTGCCGGAAATCTTCTTCCAGCCTGTTCTCATGATACCGTTCGAACCGAAATAATACCATTTGCCGGATATCTTTTTCCATCCGGTCTGCATGTAGCCGGCCTTATCGAAATGATACCATTTCCCGCCGAGCTTCTCCCATTTGTTTTTCGGATAACTGCCGTTTGAATAGGAGTACCACCATTTGTTTCCGGCCTTCTTCCAGCCTGATGTAGCAGCTTCGGTTGTTCCGGCATTTCCGGCTACGCATACTGAACCCAGAAGACCCAGTGTGAGCAGACCGGCAACCCATTTCTTTGCTTTTTTCATTGTCTTATCCCCCTCCTGAATACTGTGTGAAAGCTTTACTATGGCTGATCCTTTCCGGCCAAACAAAGCATTCTCATGACTATGGTCAACATATTACAACATAATTATACTTTTTTCCGTGAGTGTATTCAATAAGATAATAGGCTGATATAAAGGCGTTTTCTGCAAATGAGTATTCTGCAGATGCATTTTGGGATATTTGTACTAAGGAGTTTTTGCGGTTTACATGAGATGGATGGCATGGTAAAATATTTAAAGTTTACGGACATCAGAAAGAACAGCTTATGTATTGTTGAGAAATAAACATACCATTGGTGAATGAAAGGGGTAGGGTGAGTTATGCTTAGGATAAAAAGCATCAGCGTGAAGATGATACCGGTTATGCTGGCTGCCGTTCTTTTTTTCAGCTTTTTTACATCTACGGCCTATGCAGATGATGTGAGCGAAGCTTGGGACACTGCGATAGAGGTTCCCCTGAATCAGAAGACAACAATTATCACACCGGCATCTACACCTGATTATTCCGATGAGTATGCGGATTATTACGGGTTCTATTTCACGGTGACGACATACGGATATGTTTCCGTGGTGATCAATAACAGCTCTGATGAAAAAGCAGCAGCATATCTGCTTGACGCAACGAACGGATACTACGATGTCATAAACAGCATCAGCGGTGAAGGAGCTTCGAAGGAGGTATTCTGCAATAAGGGGAAATATCTGATGTGGCTGTATAAAGGTAAGACCCCTTCAACAGTTGATGTGACTGTATTGATCGCTTCAAGCAAGGGCGGCACGAAGTATGTCATCCCGACCACGCCTGAGATAAATCCCGGATGGCAGAGCGACGCGGGTTCCTGGTACTATTATAATTCTGACGGAAGTAAGGCGACAGGCTGGAATAAGATCGGGGGAAAATGGTATTACATGAACGCCGACGGGATCATGCAGACCGGCTGGAAGAAGATCTCCGGCAAATGGTATTATTTTGGCGGCGGCGGAAAGATGAATACCGGATGGAAAAGGTTGTCCGGTAAATGGTATTATTTCGGTGCAAACGGCAGTATGAGAAAAGGCTGGAAGAAGATATCAGACAAATGGTATTACTTCAGCGGTTCAGGTGAGATGCAGACCGGAGATATTACCATTGGCGGGGTGCAGTATACCTTCGATGAGGATGGCGTATGGATTGAATAATTGCTGACAGACCGGGGATTCAGCCTCCATCTGTCGCACATATAAAAAGGCGGTTACACGGATTCGCGTAACCGCCTTTTTATATTTCAGGATCATTATCGGTCTGTTACGGATTGGTGCAATACCCGTCCGCATCAAAGTGATAGATCTTTCCGTTAATCGTATAAGACTGATCCTTTGCATTCCATCCACCCGGCTCCGGAACACATCTTTCTGGGATGCGGGCGTTTTCACGCTTGTGTCCTCCACTATAGTAAGGGAGTTCAGGTCAAATGTCATCCATTTGAAATTTTCCGGGCCGCCGTATTTCCGATAAGCATCAGCCGTCTCGGATCCGAACAGAAGCTCCATATAATACAGAAGGCTTTTCTGATCCCGGATGTACTGCTGCTCCTCGTTTGTACCGAAGGTGGTAAAATTCCATTTATGGGAAGGGAGCAGGGTGATCACATCCTCGGACGGAGCCACATTATGAATGCCTTTGAAATTCTCCGAACCGGGATCCAGGACCGTGCCGCTGTCGCTCTTTGCATATGTGTATGCTTCGCCGGGTGTATCATTTGCATACAGCGCATCTGTCCTGGCAGCCGCTACACTCAGCAGTTCCCCTTTGGTGGCTTTTCCTTCCGCTACGGTATTCGGCGTTGCAAATGTATAGGCGTAGATATCCTCGGGGTCAACGCTCAGTTCCGGGATATACTCACCATCATCTTCAGCAAAATAAGCCGCAATAAGATTCGCAACTCCGCCGAAGCGGCTGTGTCCGGTGATCCAGAGTTTCACTCTTCCGGAAATGTCATAGTCAGAAACGTATTTTTTCAGGAACCGGAGCGCCTCGTCTCTTGCAGCCATAAAGCCTTCATGGAGACCTCCCTTACCGATGGTAAAATTCCCGGCCCATTCCATATCATAAATACTGTCCGTCACTGCCAGGCCGATCAGAACGGTTTCTTCTCCATTCTCCTGAATGGTTTTATGTCCGGCCAGTATTTCAATGGAATTCGGACGGTCCTCATCCATGTTGAAATATCCGTTTCCCTGTACATCCTCGAATCCAATGGCCGCGTATACTGCCTTGGCCGTATCTGTCCTGCCGGCTCCCTCAACCTGCAGTATGGACAGGGTTGCAAGATGCGGATCATATGTGTAGGAAGACCCGGCAAACCACGCATCATTATACGCAAACGTAAAATCGTGTCCCGGCAGGCAGGCTGTCCGGATACCGGACGCAGCTGTGTCTCCTTCCGCAGCATAACCCCGGATCGCGGTTATGTTTACCGAAGCAAGGAAAAACACCATTGCAACGATCAGGCACAATGCTTTTTTCAGATGCCGTTTTTCCAAGGCCCTGTTCTTCTTTTTCACCATTCGTTTTTATTCCTTTCCAGTTAACCCATCTTTTCGCATGACTGTCTCCGTCTGGGGGAGATATGAAAAAGATTTTTTTATCCATTCTATCTATCAGAATACCCTTTTTTCACGGTATTTTCAATAACACTTTCAATGACAGAGTATTCAAAGCATCAAAAGTCATATACCTCTGGTTACTATTCACGGGTTAACCGATAGCCATTTAAAGGCACTCCTTTGGGGTGCTTTTTATAGGGATCATTACCCGTGAATAGTAACTATACTCAACTCGAAAAACGAACATACGTGCGGGAAAGCGGTTGACAAGCGCCCTTTTTTCTGATATAACAAGATAGTACCTGACGGAGCAGCGGGGCGGGATCCCCGCTGTTTTCATGCGCGGGATAGGGACGCCTGGCGCACATGCGCCTGCACGGACCGTGTGATGATCAGTTGAGTGATGATCTGTTGAGGTGATTTCATGGCATATAATGCAGAGAAGATTGAAGTATTAAAGGGGCTTGAGCCGGTACGTCTGAGGCCTGGAATGTATATCGGAAATACGGGACGCAGCGGTCTGAACCATCTGGTGCAGGAGATCATAGATAATGCTGTCGACGAGCATTTGGCCGGTTTCTGTACCAGGATCGATGTTACGGTAAATGAGGACGGTTCGGCAACGATATCGGATAACGGGCGAGGGGTGCCTGTAGATATGCATCCGACGGAGAAGATGCCGGCGGAGCGTGTGGTTTATACGGTCCTGCATGCGGGAGGCAAGTTCAATTCAGCTATATATAAGATCAGCGGCGGCCTTCATGGCGTAGGCTCCGCAGTTGTGAATGCGCTTTCGAAAAAGCTTATCGTGGATGTGTACAGGGACGGATTCATTTATCATGATACCTATGCATACGGCAAGCCGACCACTGAGCTGGTGAACGGAGAGCTTCCGAAGGAGAGGATCGCCGAATCATCGGCACGTTCGGCCACGGGGGAGAAGATACCCGCAAGACACACCGGTACTACGGTAACCATTTATCCGGACGAGACGATATTTGAAACTGTAAAATTCAAATGCTCCGCAATAAAGCAGCGTATAAAGGAAACAGCTTATCTTAATCCTGATCTTACCATAACCTTCTGGAACAAGAGGGACGGTGAGGAACAGGAGGTGTACCATCAGCCGGGCGGTCTTTCGGCTTTTGTTGAGGATGTGGCCACCGGTCTTACACACGCCTCGCCTATCGTGGAGATCAAGGGTGAGAAGGACGGTATCGCCGCGCAGATCGATTTTGTGATGACCGAGGACGGAGACGAGAATATCATCGGCTTTACGAATAATATAACAAATCCCGAGGGCGGCACTCATGTCACGGGCTGGAAGTCCTCCTTCGCGAAGGTGGTCAACCAGTATGCAAGAAATGATCTGGGACTGCTTAAGGATAAGGACAGTAACCTTTCCGGCGCGGACATCCGCAGCGGTATGGTTGCGGTTATTTCGATACGTCATCCGGATCCCCAGTTCGAGGGACAGACCAAGACAAAGCTTTCCAATACGGATGTGACGAAGGCTGTGGATGATATAGTCAAGGAACAGCTGACCATTTATTTTGACAGGAATTATGAGGTTCTGAAGGATATAGCCGACCGTGCGGTGGCGCTTTCCAAAAAACGCGCGAATGAAAAGAATAAGATCAACCTCAGCAAATTCTCCTTCGAGGGTAACGGAAAGCTGGTGCGGCAGGAGAGCAATGAGGCGGAAAAATGTGAGCTCTTCATAGTGGAGGGTGATTCCGCCGGCGGCTCCGCAAAGTCTGCGAGGAACCGTAAATATCAGGCAGTTCTGCCCCTCAGAGGAAAGATCCTGAATGTGGAGAAGGTTCCCGTCAGCAAGGTTCTTGAAAATGCGGAGATCAAGGCCATGATAAACGCATTCGGCTGCGGTTTCCTTCAGGGCTACGGAAATGATTTTGATATAAGCAAGCTGAATTACGGGAAGATCATCATCATGACGGATGCTGATGTGGACGGTGCACATATCGCAACGCTGCTTCTCACATTCTTCTATCGTTTCTTCCCGGATCTCATCAATGAAGGGCACATTTATATAGCTATCCCGCCGCTTTACAGGGTGGGTGACGGAAAGAACACGAAGTATCTTTATTCGGACGCGGAGCTGGAGAAATACCGCAGGGCGCATCAGAAGAAGTTCACCATCCAGCGTTATAAGGGACTTGGCGAGATGGACGCGGATCAGCTCTTCGAGACAACCATGGATGCGGAAAACCGGCTGCTGAAGCAGGTGTCCATTGACAGTATAGCGGAGGCAACATCACTGACCCATACCCTGATGGGGAATGAAGTCGGTCCGCGAAGAGAGTATATCGAGAAACACAGCCGGGAGGCAAATGTGGATCTGTAAGATGTATGGGATAAGCATGAAACGGTACACAATTTGATCATTATATGCTTGCAAAGGAAGTGATCAGGGAGACCCTCTTTGACTATCTGAAGGTCCATCCGGAGGATATAGAGAAAAAGGAGTACAAAGCGCTGGAGAAGCTGGCCCTCGGCGCCGGCTCGAAGCTTGGGATCCCCGAGCCGCGGAATGATGAGGAAAGAGAGGCATCACCTGCGGCAAAATATCAGCAGTGGAAACAGGATATAAAGGCGGAGGAGCGGAATCTGGAAAATGCGGTTCAGGCCGGAGATCTGGCGGTGAACCTGGAGCTGCGGGAGCTGCAGTGGAAGCTGGATGCTGCCGTTAAACGCGGAAGCCACAAACGTGAGGCAGATGTCAGAAAAGAGATCGCCAAAACAGTTCTTCGGCGAGAGACGGAGCTTCTGGATAAGCCTTGTGCCAGAGAGGTTACGGATACCTATGTTCTGAAACGGTTCAATCAGCTGGAGGAATTCATGTCGGATCCGCTGCGCTTTAATCCGGAAAAGCCCCCGAAGCTTGTAGAGAGGAAGAATGCGGATTACTACACAAAGGATATGAGACGACTTAACAGCCGCGTACATCTCAGCTTCGGTAAAGATAACGGCAGATTACAGCGGGGGATAGCAAACCTCAAGGCTATCAAAGGCATGCCAAGGAAATAATGTGTTAGGTACTGTGGGGACGTTCCCGGGAGACCCGGAAACGTCCCCTGCATATTTTTCTTGAGAAAGAAGCGAAAATATGTTATGATTTTACAGTTACCATTTTAGGGTACTCTGATATTTACAGGAAAGCCGGACGTATTTCCAAAGAACCTTAAAGGATTGGCGGTCAGCAGTATGAATCGTAAACATACAAAAGGCTGGATGAAGCATGGCGACTTCATTCTTATCGATATATTTGCATTACAGATATGTTTTGTATTCACGTATTGGATATTCCACGGGATAGCCAATCCTTATTTGAATGATAAATTTCAGTATCTTGCGATCATCATGGGCGTATCGCAGATAGTGGTGATCCTCTTTGCCTCCCATTACCGGAGTATTTTGAGGCGGAGCAGTATCAATGAACTGGTGGCCGATGCTGTTTTCGCAGCAAAATTTATGGGGCTCACGCTGATCTTCCTCTTCGTACAGAAGAACTCTTCGGATTTCTCGCGACTTCAGGTCTTCGTAACAACAGCTATGTTCTGGCTGCTCGACTTTATCCTGAAGCAGCTGAACAAGAAGAGGATCATTCACTCGCTTCAAAAGGAAAATAATCAAAGAAGGCTGGTGCTTGTTACTTCGCGGAAATATGTGGAAGAAGCCATAAGAAAACTAAACGAGCATGTGACGAAGAATATCAAGATAGTTGCGGTCATTTTGCTGGATCATTATGATCCGACGAAAGAACTGTCAAAAACCGGGAAAACAGGAACGCTTAACGAAGACGCAGAGAATATAGTCTTTCAGGGGATAAGCCCGGACTGCCCGGTTATGCCGCTTTCCGGGGACGCACTGAAATGGATCAGTCATGAGTGGGTAGATGGAGTTTTTATCCTCCAACCCTCCGATCAGGTGTTCCCAAAGGAACTCATGAACGGCCTCATCAAAATGGGCATCACAATGTACTTCAGCAGCTCTGTATTTGATGATTCCCGCTGGCCTGTGACGGATATCCAAAAACTCGGCGGATACAAGGTGCTCACCAGCAGCCCAAAATTCATTTCCACCGGGGCACTTGCCCTTAAGAGGATTATGGACATTCTGGGAGGGATAGTAGGATGTATCTTCACCCTGCTCCTTACCATAATCTTCGGGCCCATGATCTACATTAAGGATCCCGGACCGATCTTCTTTACACAGGAGCGCATCGGACGGAACGGAAGGCCATTCAGGATCTACAAGTTCCGCAGCATGTATAAGGACGCCGAACAGCGTAAAGCCGCCCTTATGGAACAGAACAAAATGCAGGGCCTCATGTTCAAGATGGACGACGACCCACGCATCATCGGCAGCGAGAAGAAAGACAGGAAAGGAAGGCCAAAGGGGATCGGCAACTTCATTCGCAGATTTTCCATCGATGAATTTCCACAATTCCTGAATGTTCTCATAGGTAATATGTCCCTGGTAGGGTGGCGGCCATGTACGCTCAATGAATGGAAAGAGTATGGACTGGAGCATCGGAGCAGAGCCGGAATGAAGCCCGGGATCACCGGAATGTGGCAGGTGAGCGGCCGGAGTGAGATAACAGACTTTGATGAGGTTGTCAGACTTGATCAGGAATATATTGAGAACTGGAGTTTGTTCCTGGATATCAAGATCTTGTTTAAAACAATTTTTGTTGTCATAAAGGGGCAGGGAGCAGAATGAAGCAAGATCGGAAGAAAGCTTGGCAAAAGCGATAGAAGGGGACGGATGAGAAAAGGAAGAAAACTGCTCTGTGCGGTACTTACTGCCGGCATGCTTACCGCCGGTATGGCAGGAAGCGCATATGCGGCCGAAACAAACAGCGGTAAATGGACTAAGGAGGATGCCGGATGGCAGTACACTTATTCCGATGGATCATTTGCCAAAAGCCAGTGGCTTAAGATCAGCGGCAAATGGTATTTCTTTGATGCGGACGGATATATGGTTACAGGCTGGAAGAAGAGCAAAGGCAGCTGGTACTATTTAGACGATAAGACCGGCGCCATGGTTACCGGCTGGCTGGAACTCGGAGATAAAATGTACTATTTCCACGAGGACGGCAGTATGGTTACCGGTACCATAGAACTCGGTGATGGCTTTTCCGTATTTGATGAGAACGGAGCTATCATAACGGGACTGGACGGGCTCAGTGATGCCGGATGGTATAAGGTGAACGGTTCGTGGTACTATCTGACTATGACCGGGCATGTCGCTCAGAATGAGTTCGTAGGCGGATGGTGGATCGGAAAGGACTGCACCTGGACCTATAAGAAACAAAGCGCATGGCATAAGGACAGCAAGGGCTGGTGGTATGGTGAGAAGTCCGGCTGGTATGCGAAGAACGGTTCCTATACGATCGATTCCATCACCTATGATTTCGACAGCGCAGGCTACCTGGTGGAAGACGGTATCGACTATCTCCAGCTGGTAAATAAGACGCATAAGCTCCCTGATGACTGGGAGGACAAAGTGGTTCTTAAGGAAGTGGAGAATTCGTACGGCGAGAGCTACAAAGTGGAGCAGAAGGCTCTGAAAAACTTCCTGAAGCTGCGTAAGGAACTTCGGGATGAGGATATCTATATAGAGCTTGACAGTACCACAAGAAGTGTCGCAGAACAGCAGAAGCTTTGGGATGACTGGACCATCGAATTCGGTGAGGAATACGTAAAGAAATATGTTGCGGTTCCCGGCTTCTCGGAGCATCACACCGGACTTGCCATCGACATCTGCCTTGTTGTCGACGGTAAACGGATCGATGACAATGATGAAATGATCGCACAGCGTGATATATTCGCGAAGATCCATCCGAAGCTTGCGAAGTACGGATTTATCCTCCGTTATCTTGAAGGCAAGGAGGAGATCACGGGGTATGGCTATGAGCCATGGCATTTCCGCTATATCGATGATCCCGCTCTTGCAAAAGAGATCATGGATTCCGGCATTACCTTTGAAGAGTATTGCGAAGCACAGTAGATTTTGGATATCAGCCCGAATGGATCTTTCGGGAAAAAAGTAAGCTGCACGGCAGTCGCACTTCGGACTGCCGTGCAGTTTTTTACGCTATTCAGGGATTTTTGTAAAACAACCCGTTGCCACGATCATCCTTTACGGGAAACCGCCACAAGAACATGCGTTCGAAAAAATGATTTGACCGCGCACGCCCCGTGTGTTACCATGTAGGGTATGATTGCATTGAGGAAGGATATGCCTGAAAAGATCAGCAGTGCAGATAATGAAAATGAAAGAGGATATAAACATGCCTGAAAAGATCAGTAGTGTAGATTATGAATCGGAAATGGGACAGGCCTATGTGGATTATGCCATGTCGGTTATCACCGAGCGCGCCCTGCCGGATGTGCGTGACGGACTGAAGCCCGTACAGCGGAGGATACTGTATTCGCTGTCCGAGCTGACATCCTCGGACGCTCCCCACAGAAAATGTGCCCGCATCGTAGGCGATACCATGGGTAAATATCACCCTCACGGCGACAGCTCCATTTATGAGGGGCTTGTCAATCTGGCCCAGAACTGGAAGCTGCCCATCCCGCTGGTGGATCCTCACGGTAATTTCGGCGATGTGTCAGGCTCGGGGGCTGCGGCCATGCGTTATACTGAGGCAAGGATCTCCAAATATGCGGAAGAGGCCTGCATGAAGGATCTCAGATTCTGCAGGGATGATTTTATCCCGAACTTTGACGGGGAGGAGACCGAGCCGACTTATCTGCCCTTTCAGGTACCGAATATCCTGACCAGCGGTTCCATGGGCATTGCAGTGGGTATGGCTACCAATATCCCGACACACAACCTGAACGAGGTTATCGATGCTGCAACGGCGTATATCAGGAATCCCGACATTTCCACGGAGGAACTGATGGAATATCTGCCGGGCCCCGATTTTGCAACCGGCGGTATCATAAATGCTTCCCGGGAGACGCTGCTTTCCATATACGAAACAGGACAGGGAAGGCTCCGCATCCGCGGTAAGGTCGAGGTGAGGGATATCGGCCACGGAAGAAAGTCCATATGTGTCACCGAACTGCCGGTAACAATGATCGGAAGTACGGAAAAATTCCTGATAACTGTGGGTGAGCTTGTACGTAACCGTGAGCTGCCGCAGGTGGTGGATATAGCGGACCGCGGCGACAAGAACGGTGAATGCCTCTGCATCGATGTAAAGAAGGGCACCACGGATGAGGAGATAGAGAAGATCATCAATATCCTGTATAAAAAGTCGGGACTTGAGGACACCTACGGCGTTAATATCAACTGCATCAACCGCGGAAAGCCCGAGGTTATGGGACTGCGAAGGATACTCCGGCTGTATACGGACTTCAAGACGGATGTATACAATAAGAAATACACCAAACTGCTGGCGGAGCAGGAGGAGGTGCGGGAGATCAAGCAGGGCCTGCTGGAGGCCATCGATGTTATAGATCTTATCATCGAGATACTCAGGGGTTCCAAGACACTCGCCATGGCTAAGAAATGTCTTATGACAGGTGAGACAGAGGGGATCAGGTTCAGGTTCAAGGGCTCGGAATATGATGCGAAGGAGCTGCATTTCACCGAGAGACAGGCGGATGCGATCCTGGCGATGAGGCTGTCGCGTCTGATAGGTCTGGAGATAGATGTCCTGAAGAAGGAACTTGCGGATGCTGAGCAGAAGATAAAAAGATACGGACGGCTTCTTTCCTCGCCGGCTGCAATGAAGGAACAGATGATCCGGGATATGGAGGAGCTGAAGAAGTTCGGAAAGCCCAGGATGACGAAGATCGAGGATCTCGGCGAGGTTAAGGTAGAAAAGGTTGAGGAGAAACCTGCGGAGGTGACGGTTCTTATGGATCGTTTCTTCTACCTCAAATGCATCGAGCGCGGTACCTGGGAGAAGAACCGGGAGCAGATAGAGCGGGAGTACAGGGCGTCCGTTAATGTGATGACCAATGAGAGGATACTGCTTTTCACGGACGCGGGCTGGGTATATACCGTAAAGGTGAGCGAGCTGGTGAAGAAGCAGGGTAAGAAGCTCAGCGGAAAGGGTATCTTCGCAAAGCTTTCCGATAAGGGTATCCAGGTCTTTGAATTCTGCGAGATGGATAAGACGGAGAATATAGTTTACATAACTCCGGCCGAGAAAATAGCCGATGAGAAGCTGCTCTTTGTGACGAGGGAAGGACATGCCAAGAGAGTGGAGGGAGCGGCTTTTGATACCAGCAGGAAGAAAGCGGCTGCGGGAAAGCCGGGAGAGACACCGCTATGGATCGGGCCTGTTGAGGACAGTGACCAGGTAGTGGCCAGGAGCGGGAACGGATATTATGTCCGGGTGAAGGTGAGCGATATATCCTTTAAGGGTAAGGGCGCAGGCGGAATAATGCTGATAAAGCTTGCCGAAGGAGATACCATAGAAGCTGCGACGGCCGGCAAACCGGACAGTATGCTGGAGGATGTGCCATTCTCCAGAGTGAAGATAACCTGTACCGGAAATAAGGGTACAAAGCTCAGGAAGTAGATAATGGACAGATTCCGGGGATCCGTGAATAGTTACCAACAATTTAACTTGCGTAACGTCCGCGAATCAAGTATAATATTCATATCTTTGCGGTGCGTTCCCTGCACCGCCAAAATCTAAGAAGGGAAGGGTTACAATATGAAGTTTGGCTATTTTGATGACGCCGCGAAGGAGTATGTTATCACATCTCCCAGAACACCGTATCCGTGGATCAATTATCTTGGAACAGAGAGCTTCTTCTCGCTGATCTCCAACACTGCGGGCGGATATCATTTCTACAAGGACGCACGTCTGCGCCGTATAACCCGTTATCGTTATAATAATGTCCCCGTGGATGTGGGAGGCCGTTACTTCTACATAAATGAGGAAGGTGAGATTTGGAATCCCGGATGGTCACCGGTTAAGACCGAGCTGGATTTCTATCAGTGCCGTCATGGTATGGGATATACAGTGATCACAGGTAAGAAGCATGAGCTGAAGGCTGAGGTTACTTTCTTTGTACCCCAGGGCGAGAGCTGTGAGATTCAGAAGGTAGTTCTGAAGAATGAGGGAACATCTCCCAAGAGCTTTACCCTGTTCTCCTTCCTGGAGTGGTGCCTCTGGAATGCAGAGGATGATTCCACCAACTTCCAGCGTAATTTCAGCACCGGCGAGATGGAAGTAGAGGGCTCGACCCTGTTCCACAAGACCGAATATAAGGAGCGTCGTGATCATTTCGCATTCTATACCGTAAATGCACCCATTGACGGTTATGACTGCGACCGTGAGTCCTTCCTGGGACTGTACAACGGTTTCGACCGCCCCGACGTAGTAAGAAATGATCAGTCTTCCAATTCCAAGGCAGACGGCTGGTCACCGATCGCATCCCATTCACTGAAGCTTTCCCTTGCTCCCGGCGAGGAGAAGGCATTCGTCTTCATGCTCGGTTATGTTGAGAACGGCAAGGACAAGTGGAATGCGGACGGCTCCATGAACAAGAGCAAGGCGTATGATATGATCGCACGCTTTGATACGGTAGAGAAGGTAGATGCCGCATTTGCAGCAAATAAGAAGATGTGGGACGAGCTCCTTTCCAAGTACAGTGTAAAGACACCGGATGAGAAGGTAGACCGTATGGTTAACATCTGGAATCAGTATCAGTGTATGGTAACCTTCAATATGTCCCGTTCGGCATCCTATTTCGAATCAGGTATCGGCCGCGGCATGGGCTTCCGTGATTCCAATCAGGATCTTCTGGGCTTCGTACATCAGATCCCTGACCGCGCAAGAGAGCGTATCCTGGATCTTGCCGCAACCCAGTTCGAGGACGGCGGATGCTTCCATCAGTATCAGCCCCTTACCAAGAAGGGAAATGATGCCCTTGGCGGTAACTTCTCCGATGACCCGCTGTGGATGATCCTTTCCACTGCTTCATATATCAAGGAGACCGGCGACTACAGCATCCTCGACGAACAGGTGCCTTACAGAAATGATGAGTCTCTTGCACAGTCCATGATGCATCACTTAAAGCAGTCCTTCTACAAGGTTGCAAAGAGCACAGGTCCTCACGGACTTCCGCTTTCCATGCGTGCAGACTGGAATGACTGTCTGAACCTTTCCTGCTGGTCGGATACTCCGGGTGAGAGCTTCCAGACCTATACTTCTCCGAAGTATGGCGATAAGGGCTTCTCGGATGTGGCTGAGTCACTCTTTGTAGCTACACTCTTCACCTATGCAGGCCCTGAGTATGTGGCACTCTGCAAGTATAAGGGATATACGGCCGAGGCTGAGGCAGCGCAGGCGGAGATCGATAAGATGAAGGAAAAGATCGTTGAGTTCGGCTGGGACGGCGAGTGGTTCATCCGTGCTTATGACGATCTGGGCCGTAAGGTTGGTTCAAAGGAGAATGAAGAAGGCAAGATATTCATCGAGCCTCAGGGCTTTGGTATCATGTCGGATATCGGTAAGGATCAGGGCTTCGCAGAGAAGGTTATCAACGCTGTTGAGGAACGCCTCGGATGCAAGTACGGTCTTGTACTGAACAACCCGGCATTTACAAAGTACTATATAGAGTACGGCGAGATTTCCACATATCCTGCGGGATATAAGGAGAATGCAGGCGTATTCTGCCATAACAACGCCTGGATGATCGCGGCAGCCGCTTACGCCGGACAGGGCGACAAGGCCTTTGACTGGTACAGCCGTATCGCTCCCGCATTTAACGAAGAGATCTCCGATCTGCATCGTACAGAGCCGTATGTATACGCTCAGATGATCGCGGGTAAGGATGCGGGCAGAAGCGGTGAGGCTAAGAACTCATGGCTTACAGGTACCGCAGCATGGAACTTCGTTGCTATCTCCCAGTACATTCTGGGTATCACACCCGATTGGGACGGCCTGAAGGTAGATCCTTCGATCCCGTCGGCATGGGACGGCTTCACGGCATCCCGTCAGTTCCGCGGCGATACATATGAGATCGAGGTTCAGAATCCCGATCATGTATGCAAGGGAGTAAAGAGCCTGACCGTAGATGGCGCGGCAGTAGACGGAAATATCATTCCTGTTAAGGGCGACGGCGCAGTACATAAGGTAGTAGTAGTACTCGGATAATTGAATACCGGATTAAGCTTGGGGGCTGCCGTATGGCGGCCCCTTTATTGCGCGATAAGGATGCCGGAAAAGAAGTAAAATACTTGTTTTTGATCAACGGATGGAATATAATATTTTTGTGTCCCCGGTGCTCCGGGGCGGATGACAGAATTGATATTTTCTTCGAAGATCGGGGGGATCAGAAATGAGTTTTTCGGCAAAGATTGAAAAGTGGAAGGGCGAGGATGTGATAAGGCTTTCCGCAGGTACATATACGGCGACCGTCGCACCTTTTCTGGGCAGCAATGTTATCCGTATGCAGGATAGCGAAACAGGTATCGACTTCTTCCGAAATGACGAAACGAGGACGATCGAAGAGATAAAGGCAGATCCCGTCACCTGGGGTTTCCCCACACTGTATCTGCATAATCGTCTGTCCCGCGGACGTCTTACATGTTCGGACTACACCTATCAGTTCCCGGTCAATGAGACGGCTTTCGGGAATGCGATCCACGGTTTCCTGCATCTCAGGAAACACAGCATTGTTTCGGCTGACACCACTGCAACCGCCGCAGTGGCAAAGACCAGCTATACTTATGACGAGAAGGATCCTATGTTTGAGACCTTCCCGGTAAAGTTCCGTGCGGATTATACCTTCTCTCTGGAGGAGACGGGTTTACACTATTCCTTTACAATGACGAATCTGTCGGATGACAGGCAGCTTCCTTTTGGTATGTGCAATCATACCGCCTTCAAGGGACCCTTCGTGGAGGATTCCGACGGAATGAATGTGCGGCTGTATCTTCCGATCGGAGAGAAATGGGAGATAGACGGAAACCGTATTCCTACACTGGACATGCTGCCCCACGGCAATCATGACAGACAGTATATGACCGGTTCACTGATCCCGGTTAAGCAGGATATAGATAACGATACCTATAATTCCGTGATCGGTGATCTGGACGGAAGGGAATTCCGCGGAGCGGCAATATCGGACATTAAGGCAAAGGTGGATATAATCTACGAGGTATCCGATGACTTTAAATTCTGGATAGTCTGGAATGATGGAGGCGAGAAGGAGTACTTCTGCGTGGAGCCTATGACATGGATGATCGATGCGCCGAACCTTCCGATCCCGGCCGATGAGTCAGGCTACTGCGAACTTGCACCGGGAGAATCAAGAACGGTTAAGGAAAGGATCTACGCACGGAACTCAACAGTTTAATATACCGGGATGGTTCTTAAGTGATGCTGGGGGCAAAATACCTTTTGACCCCAGCATCATTTATACTTCTGTTTTGTCCTGGAGGAGAATAAAAATGCTGCGGAAAAGACTTACATTGCAATTTTTTATCGAGATGCTCATGATCACGGTGGGGGCTGTTGTTGTGGCTTTCGCCATTGAAGAATTCCTTGTGGGATGTACGATCCTTGATGGCGGTGTTGTCGGCATTTCCATTATGCTGAATACGCTGATAGATATACCCCTGGGTATCATCACGCTTGTACTCAACATTCCTTTCCTCATCATCGGTTCAAGGAAAATGGGCAAGATGTTCATCGCAAAATCAGGATATGCCATGCTTATTTTTTCGGTCTTCCTGCAGATCTTTGCCCCACTTAAAAATATGACGGAGGATTATCTTCTTGCTGTATCCTTCGGCGGCGTTATACTGGGACTTGGCGTGGGTCTTGTGATCAAATACGGAGGCTGTCTTGACGGAACGGAGACAGTGGCGATCCTGCTGAACCGGAAATTCAAGTGGCCGGTAGGGCAGACAGTGCTGATCTTCAATATCATCATATTCTCCGTTGCCGGATTTATCTTCGGCTTTGACAGAGCCATGTACAGCCTGCTGACTTATTTCATCACATCAAAGGTTCTTGATATAGTTGAGAACGGTATGGACAAGGCAAAAGCGGCCATGATCATATCAAATGATGCAAAGGAGATCTCCGACCAGATCTATAAGCGGCTGGGCCGCACGGTCACCATCATGGAAGGAGAGGGACTGGTCAGCGGCAGGAAAGCCATTTTATACTGTGTGCTTACCCGGTTTGAGATCCGCGAGCTGCGCGAGATCATAAACAATATTGATTCTTCCGCCTTTATCGCCGTTAGTGATGTATCCGAGATAATCGGAAATCATATGAAAACGGTAAGGGAGGGAGTTGTAAAATAAACTCCCTCCCCTACTTCGCTCCCGAAAGGAAGCTTTAGTCCTCGCCGGTCTCCCGGATCTTCCTTGCATTTTCTTCTTCTATCTCGGGGAAATAGGACAGCATCGGGGGTATTTCCTTACCTTTGATGCGTCTGTCCACATAGTTTTTGGTGAGTTTCATTACGAGAGGCGACAGTCCGATGACGCCTATAAGGTTTGGCAGCATCATCAATCCGTTGAAGGTATCGGAGATATCCCATGCGATGGTTGAGGTCATCATTGCGCCGAACATGATGGATGCTACGAAGACGAATTTATATATTCTCGTAACGATATCGGCTTTGCTTCCTGCCAGATATTCAACTGCCTTGGTCCCATAGTGTGACCAGCCCAGTACGGTGGTAAAGGCAAAGAGCAGGATCGCCAGGGCGATGAAATATTTTCCAAACTCAAAATCACCGATCCTAAATACGGAATTGAAGGATTCAGCAACCAGTGTGGCGTCGCTGCCGGCGGTTGTGGCACCGGTCTTAAGGTCAATGACTCCTGAGGTGAGGATGGTAAGTGCCGTAAGCGTACAGATGATGATAGTATCGGCAAATACCTCAAAGATACCCCAGAGTCCCTGCTTTACGGGCTCTACGACATTTGAATTGGAGTGTACCATGACGGAAGAACCGAGACCCGCTTCATTTGAAAAGACACCCCGCTTACA